>ERZ824600.272-NODE-272-length-79877-cov-6.456090_pt1 | contig 79877 bp, 76 predicted proteins | sample MGYA00519933_ERZ824600 | MGnify/ENA primary metagenome ERZ824600 (study PRJEB31778, sample SAMEA3449178) | human gut metagenome | biome: human gut; feature: human-associated habitat; material: faeces | place: United Kingdom | collected 2010/2012 ...
CTGCCTCCCGGTTATCCCGTGTGCGCTGGCTTTCCGTGAATTTGAAGTTGTTGGCGGCAAGCCGCTGCAAGCCCTCAAACGCCCACAGGAAGATACCCTCGACCTCCGCCTTCATTTTTTCAGCAAGGTCAGGATCATCTACCCGTCCCGTAGGCTTTTCCTTGGTAGTCAGCACAAGCTGTCGGCGGTAAAATCCGTCGCTTCGGTCATAGAGTGCTTGCAGATCGCCGTTGGAGAACGCCAGCAGGCGAGCAAACATCCAGCCCTGATAGCTCTGCTTGCCTTTGCGCTCTAAGTCCATCTTGCCTTGAGCGGTCACGATGGACTTGACATAGTTGGTCTGCCGCAGCGCCTCCATCCGCATATCGTCATCGACGCACAGCAGAATGTGTTCCAGGTCGGCGCGGGCAAAACGGTTTTCAGAAATTTTGCCGATGCTGCCGTCCTTCATGTTGCTGCCGATAAGTGCACCCAGCACAGCGCCGATCTGCGATTTCCCTTCGCCGCCGTTTCCTTTAATCACCATCATGCGCTGCCCCTTGTTGCTGGGAATCAGGCAATAACCGATGAACTCCTGCAAGGTGGGAATATCCTCCGTGTAAAGAAGTCCATCCAGAAAGGAAAACCACCGAACGGGAGCCGGTGCGTCAGGGCGGTATGCCACCGGCAGTCTGCTCCGCACAATGTTCGGTCTGCCCTCGGTAAAGCTGCCATCCAGCTTCAAAGTACCGTTTGCCAGATGGATTCTATCTGCCTCCGGCGCAAAGTCCTCCACATGAGCTGCCAGCCTCATCACTTCCAAAATGTTAGTGATCTTGCGGGGGATATTGTTCACAGCGCAGCATTTCAGTTCCTCATAGATTTCGCCCCGAAGCGGCAGATCGTCGGTCACTCTGCCGTCCGGTGTAAAGAAAGCACCATCAGCAAAGATGATTTTCCGGCTGTTCAGAAATTCATCACAGAACAGTGCCTCATTGATATTTGTGCCGTCAAACCAGATGGGCGCGTCCCAATTAGCCGATTTCCGTTTTGCCACGGGCTTCCACCTCCTTTGCCAGCCGTTTCAGGCGTTCTTCCAGTCGGTCGATCATGCCGTCCTTTTGAAGCATATCCACAGTTTTCACACGAACCTCCAACTCCGCAAAGGTTAGAATATCTGTCAGATCCTCGATATAATCGAGCATCTGGCAGGCTTCCACAAAGCGGTCATCAAGAGTATCCTCCGGCGTTTTGGGTGCGTACTGCATCTTCCAGCGCTCCAAAAGGTGCAGATATCCTCATCGGACGGTCATGAAATTTTCAAGGTTCTGCGTGGTTTATGTCTAAATTTTAGTAAGAAAACAGGCCCTTTCCCGTATATCCAAGAGGTAGGAAAAGTGGGGTAGAAGTTGAAATTTTCCACGCTTTGAGACACAAAATGAAAAAGCATGATATAATACAGGAAAATGGAAACGGAGGCTGCTGTATGCAAGTCAAGCTGACAATCGGAGAGCGGTTGAAAGATTTACGAGTAGAGCGAAAGCTGACTTTGGAGCAGCTTGCCAACAAAGTGGGTATCTCAAAATCCTCACTTGGCAAATATGAATCAGATAACGGCAAGGACATCAGCCCGTACAGCATTCTGTTGCTGGCGGACTATTACGGTGTTTCCTGCGACTATCTGATGGGGCGGGCGGAAATAAAAAATCACCCAAACCCAGCTCTGCATGAGCTGCATTTGAGTGATGCTTCGATTGATGTATTAAAAACGGGCAAGTTCAACCACCGGCTGCTGTCGGAGTTGATCTGCCACAAGGATTTCCAGCACTTCATGCTGGATGCGGAGATTTACGTTGACCGGATCGCGGATATGCGGGTCAAGGATATGAATACGGTTCTGGAAGCTACCCGCCAGATGGTTCTGATGGAGCATGGCGAGGAAGCTAACGATCTGTACCTCCATACTCTGAAAGCGGCGCAGATACAAGAGGAAGAATATTTCGGGCATCTCGTTGCGGACGATCTGAGCAGCATCCTGCGGGACATCCGGGAGGAACACAGGACAGATGCTCTGACCGCGGACGATGACCTGTCCGCTGTTGCTGTGCAGAAGCAGTTGATAGAGGCCGTACATTTTGAGGGCAGCTCCGAGGAAAAGAAAATCCACGCGTACCTTGCAACACTTGGAATTGATTACGACACGCTCACGAAAGAAGAGTTTGTTTCTCTGATTGGAATCCTCAAGAAGTCCAGGCACCTGAAAACTCCCATCAGCCAGCGTGGAAAAACGGCCATGACCCACGGCAAGGGAAAACGAAAGAAACGCTGAAACAAAGGCAGCGCTGCGGCGGGATGAGGGCTGGATATACCTTCACTTCCTTTTCCGGCCAGTCGGATTTTGCTTCTCAAAAATCCTGCATTTGCGCCGTAACCCACGTCACAAAATCCGCCTGTCCTACTGACGCAGAAAAGTGTCTGCCTACCACTATCTGCCCTCATAGCAGATGGCGAAGCCAGCCCCTTTCCCGCGTCAGCCGGAAGCAAAGGTATAACACACTAGACTTTCCTACGGAAAATCGTGTGCCAACAGGGATGCTGCGCGCCCCTATTGGAAACCCTGCGTCAAAGGGGATTTTTCCCTCTGAACTCCCCATATTTTCTTCGCAGACGGGTACCCAAACTGTAAAAACGCAGTTTGGAACACCTGCTCAGAAAATGCAAAAGGAAGTCCGTACCGATGAGTGGCGGACTTCCTTTTTTGCTGACAATCTGAAATCGTTACGATACAGCTTTCGATTGTCAGCGCCTGCGAGGGGACATGATGCGTAGCAGACGACAGCCAAATTCTAATTTTATCATTAATATAAAAATGAGAAAATTGATATTGACAGCGATGTAATTCAAGGATATACTATAATTGCATCATTCGATAAGATTTGATGAAATTGAAATTCAAATGAGGGCAGTTCATGAGAGCATTCGACTTCAAAACAGAATACATCAAATTGCTGACACCAGAGGTCGTGGCCTACCTGACGCAGATTCACGAATACAAGGGGCAGCAAAATCTCTTTATCGAGGCTAAAGCGGATGCGTTGTCTGAACTTCTGGAAGTTGCGAAAATTCAGAGCACAGAGGCATCTAACCGCATCGAGGGAATTATCACCACGGATGACCGCCTGAAAAAGATCGTCCGCGAAAAGACCATGCCCCAGAGCCGCAGCGAAAAAGAGATCGCCGGATACCGTGACGTGCTGGCGACTATCCACGAGAGCCACGACTATATCCCGCCAAAGCCGACGGTCATTTTGCAGCTGCATCGGGACCTGTACAAGTTCAGCGGCAAGTCCATCGGCGGCTACTTCAAAAATTCGGATAACGTGATTGCCGAAGAACTGCCGGACGGTCAGCAGATTACCCGCTTTCAACCGATCCCTGCATGGGAAACGCCGGAGGCCATCAACGCACTGTGCGACGCGTTTCAGACGGCCATGCAAGACACCGACCTTGACCCGCTGCTGCTGATTCCCATCTTCATTCTGGATTTTCTCTGCATCCACCCCTTCAATGACGGGAATGGCCGCATGAGCAGGCTCCTGACGCTGCTGCTCCTGTACCGCTCCGGCTATATCGTGGGCAAGTATATCAGCATTGAGAAATTGATTTCCGACACCAAGGAAACATATTACGAAGCTTTGCAGCAGAGCTCATACAACTGGCATGAGGGAACCAACGACTATGCCCCCTTTGTCACCTATATGCTGGGTGTTCTGGTGGCGGCGTACCGGGATTTCGAGAGCCGGATCGAGCTGCTGACCACCAAGGGCCTGTCCAAGCCCGACCGTGTGCGGGAGATCATCAAGAACCACCTCGGCAAGATCACCAAGAGTGAAATCATGGCCAAATGCCCGGATATTAGCCAGATCACCGTCCAGCGCGCACTGGCGGATTTGATAAAGTCTGGAGAAATCTTGAAAATCGGCGGCGGACGCTACACTTCTTATACTTGGAACAGGGAGAGAGAATAAATGATTACAGGTGAACTGAAAAACAAAATCGACAGCCTCTGGGATATTTTTGCGGCGGGCGGACTGGTGAACCCGCTGGATGTTATTGAGCAGATCACCTATCTGATGTTCATCCATGATCTGGATGACACCGACAATCTCCGGGCCAAGGAAGCTGCCATGCTGGGGCTGCCGTATCAGAGCATTTTTGCAGATGAGGTGCAGGTCGGTGACCGTACCATCGATGGCCAGCAGCTTAAGTGGAGTGTATTCCACGATTTCCCCGCCGGAAAGATGTACAGCGTGATGCAGGAGTGGGTGTTTCCGTTCATCAAAAATCTCCACGGAGATAAGAACAGCGCCTATTCCAAGTACATGGACGATGCCATTTTCAAGCTGCCCACGCCGCTTCTGCTGTCCAAAGTAGTGGATGCGCTGGACGAGATTTATCGCCTGATGAACGAATCTCAGGCGGTGGATGTGCGGGGCGATACCTATGAATATCTGCTGAGCAAAATTGCCCAGTCAGGCCTCAACGGCCAGTTCCGTACCCCGCGCCATATTATCCGCATGATGGTGGAATTGATGGACCCAAAAGCGGACGATGTGATCTGTGACCCGGCCTGCGGCACTTCCGGCTTCCTTGTTTCTGCGGGTGAATACCTGAAGGAGCACCGCAAAGAAGAAATCTTCTTCAACCGCCAGAAGAAGGATCACTATATGAACCACATGTTTTTCGGCTACGACATGGACAGAACCATGCTCCGCATCGGCGCGATGAACATGATGACCCACGGCATTGACAATCCCTTTATCGAATACCGGGACAGCTTGTCCGATCAGAACCCGGACAAGGAAAAGTATTCTCTGATTCTTGCCAATCCACCGTTCAAGGGCAGTCTGGATGCCGACACCGTTTCGGCAGATCTGCTGAAAGTCTGCAAGACCAAGAAAACAGAACTGCTGTTTTTGGCTCTGTTCCTGCGGATGCTCCGCATCGGCGGGCGCTGCGCCTGCATCGTCCCAGACGGTGTGCTATTCGGCTCTTCCACCGCACACAAAGCCATCCGTAAGGAGCTTGTGGACGGCAACCGGCTGGAGGCCGTGATCTCCATGCCCGGCGGCGTATTCAAGCCCTATGCAGGGGTGTCTACCGCGGTGCTGATCTTCACCAAGACCGGCCACGGTGGTACAGACAATGTGTGGTTCTATGATATGACCGCCGACGGCTTTTCGCTGGACGATAAGCGCAGCCCGGTGGCAGACAACGATATCCCTGATATCATTGCACGGTTCCGCAATCTGGATGCCGAAAAAGACCGCCAGCGCACGGAAAAATCCTTCTTCGTGCCCAAGGCGGAGATCGTAGAAAACGGCTATGACCTGTCCATCAACAAATACAAGAAAACCGAGTACAAGCCTGTGGAGTACCCGCCCACCAGCGAGATCATGGCCCAGCTGCGGAAACTGGAGAAGGAAATTGGCACAGCGATGGATGAGTTGGAGGGGATGCTGGAAGGAGACAGAACATGACAGAGAATGATAAGCTGCAAATGTTTGAAAATCAAATGATCCGCACTGCATGGGATGAGACTAAGGAAGAATGGTACTTTTCAATTGTAGATGTTGTCAAAGCCCTGACAGAACAATCGACACCAAGAGGTGCAAGCAATTATTGGGCAAAACTAAAAGAAAGACTAAAGTCAGAAGGGGCATCAGAACTGCTGACAAATTGTCAGCAGTTGAAATTGAAGGCGGCTGACGGCAAGCGCCGTCTGACTGATGTAGCCACCACGGAGCAGCTTCTTCGCATCATCCAATCCATTCCTTCCAAGAAAGCAGAACCATTTAAGCTGTGGCTGGCTATGGTCGGTCGTGAGCGCATTGAGGAAATCATCGATCCAGAGCTGACCATCGAGCGCGCGCTGGATACCTACGCAAAGAAAGGTTATTCTCCCGAATGGATTAACCAGCGGCTGCAGACCATTCGCGCCCGCAAGGAATTGACAGATGCATGGGATGCCCACGGTGTCAAAAAGGGAACGGAATATGGGATTTTGACCGATGAGGTCACAAAGGCGTGGTCTGGTATGACGACCCGGCAGTATAAAAACTACAAGGGCCTGAAAAAAGAAAATCTGCGGGATAACATGAGCACGCTGGAGCTGGCGCTGAACATGCTGGCCGAGGCCACCACGACGGAACTTACCAACGCGCAGAATCCACACGGATAGGAGGAGAACCGTGCCGTTGCCAAACAGGGTGGTAAAGTTGCAGGAAACGCCCGGAAGGAGATCGAATCCCAAACCGGGCGGTCTGTTGTTACTTCCGGAAATGCGCAGACGATGCTGCTTGGAAATGCAGTGGTCGGAATGATTGAGAGCGTTACCGAAGAAAATGAGAAGGAATGACAATTCGGATTTGTGGGGATGAAGCGATGAGACAACCGTTGAAAGATTTAGCCGCAATTTGTGCAGGTCAAGGAGCTCCGCAAGGTGATCATAATTATTGTGAAAATGGCACGCCCTTTATTAAGGCGGGTAATCTTCAAGAATTACTTGAAGGAAAAGCGATAACCAGCATACAGAAAGTGTCGGATGAGGTTGCAAAAAAGCATAAACTTAGGCTCTATCCTAAAGGAACAATTCTATTTGCCAAAAGTGGAATGTCCTGCATTAAAGGGTATATATATGTTCTGCCGCAAAGTGCATATGTGGTCAGTCACCTTGCTTGTATAACGCCAAACGAAGATATCTCCGAGTATTTAAGATACTATTTCAACTACCATAAGCCAAATCAACTCGTAAAAGACGCAGCTTACCCATCTATTAGTTTATCTGATGTCGGTAATCTTGTGGTAGATATGAAGCCTGAGTCAGAGCGAAATGAAATAGTATCTGTACTTCAACATACTGAATCCATTATTACTTTACGTCAGCAGCAACTTCAAAAGCTCAACGAGCTTGTCAAAGCCCGATTTGTCGAAATGTTTGGGATATATCCAGCTAACCCAAAAGGATGGGAGACTGGAACTATAAGAGATGTTGTTTCCGATGTACGCTATGGTTCCAGTCGGCCAGCAGTGGATGGTGGCAAATACCCGTATCTTCGAATGAACAATATTACTTATGGCGGTGAATTGGATTTATCCGATACGAAGCGTATTGATATTCCGGATAACGAATTAGACAAATGCACTGTACGCCGTGGCGATGTACTTTTCAACCGTACTAACAGCAAGGAGCTCGTTGGGAAAACGTGTGTGTATAATCGAGACGATATGATGGTTTTGGCGGGATTTGTAATTAGAGTTCGGGTTAGTGAGCGTATTTTGCCGGAATTTCTTTCTGAGTTCCTAAATACAGAATTTTCTAAACAAATGCTGCTTGCTATGTGCAAAACCGCTATCGGACAGGCAAATATCAATGCACAAGAAATGCAAAATATCGGTCTTTATCTGCCACCAATCGAACTGCAACGGAAGTTTGTTCAGTTCAAAGAACAGACCGACAAATCAAAAGTTGCCGTACAGAAGGCGTTGGACGAAGCACAGCTGCTGTTTGACAGTCTGATGCAGAAATATTTCGGATAACGAGGAGAATACCATGGACGCTACATATTCACAGCCATTAATTGAAATGGGGGTATCGCTGACTCAACTAGCAATCAGAGGTACTGCAACAGCAGTAACGAATAAAATTAAGACTATTAAAGATGAAAAAAGCACAGAAAAAATACGTAGCACTTATGACGAAATTGTAAATGAACTTTTGTCAGAGCGTGATGAAGCCGTCCGCATTGCTCAATCATATAAATCTGAACTTGAGCGCATTGTCATTAGTGATGAAGATATTGAGCACTTGCACAATACGGTTTCCAGGTTGTTGGATTTGATAAAGCAATTTTCCCCTGGAACGCCAGTTGAAAACTTAGAAGTATTTAAGGACTTGATTAGTGTCGACACTTTAAAAACTATGCAACTACTTGGTTTTAATTATAAAGCTGCCATTGGAGAGCCTTTAACCCAGCTTTGCGCTACCGCAATTACAAAAATTGGGAGCAAGAACAATGTTCACCCGAACAAGGCAAACAAAGGCAACAAATAATAGGTAGGTGATAAATGTGACCAACTTTGACACATTCCTCTCCGCCCCACAATTTTCCTCCTTCGCCCCCGTTGCGGTCTCCGCCGAGCGTATTCTGTCCATCGACCCCTCCGCCTGCGTGCTGAACTGCCGCAGGGCGATGGAGTTTGCCGTGAAGTGGATGTACTCCGTGGACAAGGCGCTGGTTATGCCTTATCAGGACTCTCTGGTGAGCCTCATGAATACCGAAGACTTCCGGGACATTGTGGGCGCAGACATCTGGCGGCGGATGGATTTTATTCGCCGCACGGGCAACAACGCCGCCCACAGCGGTAAAAAGATTACCGAGGAGCAGGCGGCGCTGTGTCTGGAGAACCTCTATGTATTCTTGGACTTCGTGGCCTATTGCTACGGTGAGAACTACACAGAGGGGCATTTTGACCGTTCCTTGCTGATGCAGCCCGCCGAAGCGCCCGCAGTTCCTTCGCAGACGATACCCGATGTGGATTTTGCAGCCCTTATGGCGGAGAATGCCGCTTTGAAGGAAGAGCTCACCGCCCGCCGTACCGCGCAGCAGCAGACCTATGTGCCGAAGCCGCTGGATTTGTCCGAATACAAGACCCGGAAACTTTACATCGACACCATGCTCACCGACGCCGGATGGATAGAGGGGAAGAACTGGCTGAATGAGGTAGAACTGCCCGGTATGCCAAACAAGTCCGAGGTGGGTTATGCGGACTATGTGCTCTACGGCGATGATGGCCGCCCGCTGGCAGTGGTGGAGGCTAAGCGCACATGCGTGGATGTGGCCAAGGGACGCCAGCAGGCAAAGCTCTATGCAGACCTGCTGGAAAAGAAGTATCACCGCCGCCCGGTCATTTTCCTGACCAATGGCTTTGAGACCCGCATTACGGACAATCTATACCCTGAGCGTAAATGTGCGGCCATTTACTCCAAACGTGATCTGGAGAAAATCTTCAATCTCCAGAGTATGCGGACGAGCCTGAAAAATGTCATGGTGGATCGGAAGATAGCCGGACGTTATTATCAGGAGGGCGCCATCAAAGCTGCCTGCGATGCCTTTGCACGCAACCGGCGCAAGGCGCTGCTGGTCATGGCCACCGGCTCCGGAAAAACGAGAACAGTTATTGCCCTATGCGATGTGCTGCTCCAGCATGGTTGGGTGAAAAATATTCTCTTCCTTGCTGACCGCAACAGTCTGGTAACGCAGGCCAAGCGCAGCTTTGTGAATCTGCTGCCTGATCTCTCCGTTACCAATCTCTGCGAGGAGAAGGATAACTACACAGCGCACTGCGTATTTTCCACCTATCAGACCATGTACAACGTCATCGACAGTGTACAGGACGAGGAGGGCAAACTCTTCACCTGCGGGCATTTCGATCTGGTCATCTGCGACGAAGCTCACCGCTCCGTTTACAACAAATACAGGGATATTTTCAATTATTTCGACGCGCCGCTGGTGGGACTGACGGCCACGCCCAAGGACGAGATCGACAAGAATACCTATGAGATTTTTGAGTTGGAAAATGGCGTGCCCACCTATGGCTATGAGCTGGCGCAGGCGGTCAAGGACGGGTATCTGGTGGATTTCCTGTCTGTAGAAACGAAACTGAAATTCATTGAACAGGGCATTGTCTACGATGAGCTTTCCGACGAGGACAAGCAGGCCTATGAGGACACCTTCGAAGATGAAAACGGAGAATTACCGGAGCGCATTGCGTCCTCGGCGCTGAACGAATGGATTTTCAATGAAGACACCATCCGACAGGTACTGAACACGCTGATGACCAATGGCCTGACCATCGACTATGGCAGCAAATTGGGCAAAACCATCATCTTTGCAAAGAACCACATCCACGCCGAGAAAATCCTTGAGGTGTTCAACAAGGAATATCCGCACTTGCCCGGTTTCGCCAAAGTCATCGACAACTATATGACCTATGCGCAAAGCGCCATCGATGAGTTTTCTGATCCGAAAAAGCTGCCGCAGATTGCCATTTCTGTAGATATGCTGGACACCGGCATTGACGTGCCGGAGGTGCTGAATCTAGTGTTTTTCAAGAAGGTCATGAGCAAGGCGAAGTTCTGGCAGATGATCGGGCGAGGCACCCGTCTGTGCCCGAGGCTGCTGGACGGTAAGGACAAGGACAAGTTCTACATCTTTGACTTTTGCGGCAACTTTGAGTTCTTTCGCATGAACAAGGGACGGCCCACTGCCAATATGGTTGCCTTACAAGGAGCGATCTTCCATCTGAAGGCCCAAATTGCGTTCAAATTGCAAGACTTGGCATATCAGACGACGAACTTGATTTCCTTCCGCAAGGCGTTGGTAGAGGATATGGTAGGCAAGGTGCAGGAGCTGAACAGGGAGAACTTCGCTGTCCGGCAGCACCTCAAATATGCAGAGCTTTACTCAAATGCGGACAACTACAATGCGCTGACCTATGAGGACACCCTGCTCATAGGGCAGGAGCTTGCACCGCTCATTACACCTGAAGAGGACGATGCCAAGGCGCTGCGGTTCGATGCGCTGATGTATGGCATCGAGCTTGCCTATCTCGCCGGAAAAAAATACGGCAAAGCCCGCAGCGACCTGTTTAAGAAAGTTTCCGCTGTTGCATCTGTGGCGAATATCCCAGAAATCATGGCTCAAGCCGAATTGATCGACAAAATTCTGCATACGGACTATGTAGAGAATGCCGGAATCAACGAATTTGAGCATATCCGGGAAAATCTGCGAGACCTTATGAAGTATATCCCGCAAACCAGCGTGCGCTATGATACGAATTTTGATGATGAGATTCTCTCTGTAGACTGGAATGAATCAGATTTGGAAAATGATGACCTTAAGAACTACAAGGCTAAAGCAGAATTCTATGTGCGGCAGCACATGGACAATGTGGTGATTGCCAAACTCAAAAGCAATGTCCCCCTGACCGCGGAAGATGTACAGGCACTGGAGAAAATTCTTTGGAGTGAAGTCGGCACCAAGCAGGACTATGAGGCTGAGTATGGGCAAAAGCCGCTGGGCGAGTTCGTGCGGGAAATCGTCGGGGTTGACATGAACGCGGCAAAGGAGGCGTTTGCGCAGTATCTGAACGATGCCAGCTTGGACAGCAGGCAGATTTACTTCGTAAACCAGATTGTGGAGTACATTGTTCATAACGGCATGATGAAAGATATGTCCGTTTTGCAGGAAGCACCGTTTACCGACTACGGCAGCATCGTGGAAGTGTTCACAGACCTGTCCGTGTGGGCAGGCATCCGACAGGCGATTGAACGGGTCAATGCAAATGCGTTGGCAGCGTAAAAAAATTCATTGATTAGGAGGGAACACAATATGGCAAAAGACTTGACAGTATCTCGTATTGATCGCCAGAATATTCTCAACAATGACTTGGCCGTACAGGAGATTCAAGAAAAATCGGGAATCCAAGGAATCTTGTGGGAAAATAAAATATACATCACCAGAGAAGATGTTGCTACATTTTTTGAAGTTGATATTCGGACAATCAGCAGATATATTGAGCAAAATAACGAGGAACTAACGCAAAATGGTTATGAAGTTCTCCGGGGAAAACGACTTAAAGACTTTCTCGAAGCAGGGCAGGAGAGATTTGCTAAGGACATTTATGTCCCTAGCAAAATTCGTCAACTTGGTGTTTTTGACTTCAAGTCATTTCTGAATTTGGCAATGCTTCTTTCCGAGAGCGATCGAGCAAAAGCATTACGACAAATGATGCTCGATATCGTTATTGATTTGATTAATCGGAAAACCGGCGGTGGAACAAAATACATTAACCAGCGAGATAAGGACTTTGTGTTTGCATCGCTTCAAGAAGATAACTATCGTAGAAATTTTACAGATGCACTTAAAGAATGTGTTGAAGATGACAAATATAAGTATGCTCGGTTTACTGATATGATTTATGTCAGTATTTTTCGTGAGAAGGCGAAAGAATACAAGAAAATATTAGACCTAAAGGCCAACGAGAAAGTTCGCGACACATTTTACAGTGAAATTTTAGATATTATTGCCGCATATGAAAGCGGCCTGGCAGACGCTATTCGCAAAAAGAATACTGAGTTGAACCGCAAAATGACAATATCCGAAACAGAGATATTGTTTCATGAGTTTGAAAATATGGCATTGTGGAAACCACTGATTCAAAGAGGGCGCATTAAAATGGCTAGCCGGGATATGGCGTTAAGAGATGCGTTCCATTACCAGCTTTCTGAGTATATCCAGCCTCTTGAGAAAGACGAGTATCAAAAGTTCCTAGGAGCAACAGGAGATGAACTTGAAAGACTTATGGAGGAAAATAAAGATGTGCTTAAACGGCTAAAGGAGCGTAATTAAATGGAAGGCCTGGTGTATCTTACGCTTGAGCAAGCAGAGCGCACACACGAGAAGACAATCCAATATAGTGGCGGTGGAACTTATGAGCATTTTGATTTAGGACGGTTGGAGAGCGTTTTACATAATATACAAAACGATGATTACTATCCAACGTTTGAGGAAAAACTGACGCACCTCTTTTTTTGTGTTTGCGAATTTCATTGCTTTGCTGATGGTAACAAACGTCTCGCCATAACACTGAGTGCGCAGTTTCTTTTGTTAAATGGTTATATGGCGGTAGCGAAAAGCTTTTTTACGGTGATGGAAAATATCAGCTATCAGGTTGCTGCTGGGAAAATCGATAAAGACCTGTTGCTTCGAATAATTACCGCCGTGATGGATGGCACATATGATACAGATGAGGAACTGAAAATTGAGATTATTCATGCGATCGAGTAGCCAATCAACAGAATACTTCCTTTAGCGTCATGGTAAAATGCCGCACGATGCCTACATCGACCACCGTGCGGCGTTTTCCTTCTGTTTCACCCTCTCCCGGATTCTCATGGTTAATGGCCACCATTTCGTCACTATGTACTACTTCCACCCATTCCGTTTGGCCAAATCATCCATCGCTGCGCAGAACCTCTCCCACCGTGCCAATGTTATCTGTGACGGGTCGCCTTCCCGTATACGCAGCGTCCTCCGTATCTCTTTGGGTATAACTACCCTGCCCAGCTCGTCTATTCGCCTCACTATTCCTGTCGCTTTCATGGTTCCTCCTGTGGTGTGGTAATCTTTGCTTTGTTTTCATAGTATCCGCAGCTTTTCCAAGGGTATGCAAGACTTTGCCATGGTGGATTTTGCCATGTTTTCACAACTCAGCGCCCGCGCTTGTGCTATAATGAAGGCAGAATAATGCACGGAGGTTTAATGTATGGCAGGGGATACCGTTCGCCTTTACACCCGGCAAAACGACAAGACGCTGCTGATGCTTGAGCACGGCGGCAGGATACTTAACCAGCGCGTATATGTACAGCTCCACTTCGGAGACATGGCAAATCACTATCTCGACTGCTATGACTGGTTCGCCCGCGAGGCTGCAAAGCTCGTGCCTAAGCCCGATTATGCGGAGCTTCCCATATGGTGCGCAGTTGAGGCCGGCCGCTGCCTGCCCCCCGAACCCGGCACCGTAGTATACGTGGTGGATATCCCGAAGGAAAAAGTGATATACTTCGACGACGGCAAGTGGGACTATGTTTTGAACCACCACTACCTGCCAGCCTCGCCCGATGACGAAAAGGCCTACAAGAAGCACCTTGCCGACTGCGGCTTTACTAACGGCTTTGAGTTTTTTGAGGGACGCTACGCCAATAAATTTCCGTACGAGATGCGCCGCATAGAAGAAAGCTGGAGCCGGGTGTTCGATGTGAACATGGCCTCCCCCACCCTCTGCGGCAACATATGGGAAATACCAAAAGAAAGCATAGTACGCATAGTTCGGCCCGGCGAACGGGTCACAGAATAACATATAGGCGAACGGGTCACAGAATAACATATATATATATAAAGGAGTACACAATGGAACTCAATACTGCACTGCAAAAGCTCAAAGAATACGAAAAGCGAAGCTTTGCCCTGTACCATGCTTCAGGGCTCATCTACTATGACGGCGCGACGACGGCCCCCAAGGGCTCTGCGGGGGTACGCGCCATAACCTTGGGCGAGCTTTCCCGCATAAGCTATGAGCATACCACCGCTAAGGAATCCATCGAAATGCTGGAATGCCTCATGGCGCATTCCGACGAGCTCGACCCCGTGACCCGCCGCAAGGCCAGCGAGCTTTACAGGGATTACGAGCGTACCCACAGGGTACCCATCGAGGAATTCGTGGCCCACCAGCAGCTTTGCAGCGAGGCGGACAGCGTATGGCACGAGGCAAAGGTGAAGGACGACTTTTCCATGTTCGAGCCCTACCTCCAGAAGATGTTCGACAGCACGAAGCGCATGGCGCTCTATATGGAGCCGGACAAGCGCCCCTATGATACCATGCTGGATAACTTTGAGCGCGGCCTTACCGCATCAGCCTGCGATGCTTTCTTCGATACCCTCAAAAAGCGCCTCGTACCGCTTATGCACAAGGTCGTCGAGCATGGCGACAGGGTAAACGACGCGCCCCTTCGCCAGAGCTTCCCCATTGCAAAGCAGAAGGAGCTTTCGAGTTACCTCATGGACGTGATGGGCATCGACAGGGATCACTGCATACTGGGGGAGACCGAGCATCCCTTCACCACCGACTTTTCCAAGTACGATGTGCGTATAACCACACACTACTATGAAAACAATTTCGCCGCCTCCCTGTATTCCGTAATACACGAGGGCGGCCACGCGCTGTATGAGCTGCATACCGGCGACGAGCTGGCCTGCTCGAATCTCGGCCGCGGCGCGTCCATGGCGATGCACGAGAGCCAGTCCCGCTTCTATGAAAATATAATCGGCAGAAGCTGGGAGTTCTGCAGCCTCATCTTCCCCTTTGTAAAGAAGGAATTCAGCCCGCTGCTTGACGGCGTATCCGACGAGGAGTTCTACCGCATGATAAACAAGTCCTCCCCCTCCCTCATACGCCTGGAGGCGGACGAGCTTACCTACTGCCTGCATATAATGATACGCTACCAGCTCGAGCGGGCCATGATCGACGGCAGCATCACCGCGCACGACCTGCCCCATGAGTGGAACAGGCTCTATAAGGAATACCTCGGCGTGGACGTGCCCTCGGATAAGCTCGGCGTCTTGCAGGATTCCCACTGGGCAAACGGCAACATAGGCTACTTCCCCTCCTATGCCATAGGCTCCGCCTACGGCGCGCAGTACTACAAGGAGATGAACCGCGATTTCGACGTAAAGGCGGCCTTAAGCGCGGGCGAGCTCTGCAAAATAAACCGCTGGATGGAGGATAAGATCTGGAAATACGGCTGCATGAAGGATCCCATGGCGCTGTTCGAGTCCGTCTGCGGCAAGTTCGACCCCACCTGCTATGCCGATTACCTCGAGAACAAGTACTCTGAAATATACGGCCTGTAAAAGCGCATTGCAAAAGCGCCTCGAAAAAATTCGGGGCGCTTTGCTGCTTTTTGGATCAGTTGAGCCTTACTTCCTTGGCAGTCTCGGGCAGGAAGCAACCCTTGAGGTCGTACTTGTTATAGCCGCTGTAATCGGACAGCATGCGGCCCTCAAGACCGTAGCTTCGGATAAAGCGCTTTCCGTCAACGCTGGTCCAGTTCTCCAGATCCCAGGTGAGATAGCCGTCCTCGTCCGTCTTTTTCTCGGCGAATATCAGGTCTACCTGACGGTTATGGTTGGCGATAAGGTCGACCAGTTCTTCAGTAGTTAGGTCCTTTTCCACCTTTTCTATAACGTCATTTACCTTCATATCATATCTCCCTTAGCCAACATACCCGGCCTTCTTGAGTATCTCAAGAGCCTTTTCGTGGTTGGCTTCGCTCATCATTACCAGAGGGCCGGTGCAGCCCATGCCTGATTCTGCGTAGATGCCTGCCTTCCAGAGGGCCTGTACCGCGTCCTCAAGGTCCATGACCTCGATGCCGGGGATAGAGGCTGTGCAGGGCTCCGCGGGGGGAGCTGTCACCGTCTCTGCCTCGGCCGCGGGCTTGGCGGCCGCCTTGCGGGCGGCCAGTATCTTGGACAGGCCGGCCTTTTCGGCCCTGGCAAACTCCGCCCTGGCAACATCGAACACCTTGCCCCGGATGAGCTGTGCTGCGTATTCAAGGGCGTTGGCTATTACCGGCGCGCCGGAAGCGCGGGATACGATCATGATAAGCTTGTCGTAGCCCTCTCCTATGCCGGGGCCGTAGCCGTATCCGGAGGCCTCGAAGCTGCCGCCGGTGGTGAAGCTGGAGAGCATCTTTACCATGACGTTGCCCGTGAGGGAATCCATCACCATTACGTCGGGAGTGCCCTGCAAAACGTCGTTGCCCCGCATGACCGCGCCGCCGTCCGCTCTTGCGGATTCTGCAAACTTAAAGTCGTAGCCGTTCTTTTGAAGCTCCTTAAGCGCCATCTCGGTCTGGCGTGCGCCGTCCACGTTGAGTATGCCCAGTGTGGGCTCCTTTACGCCGCAGGCCTTGGCCGCTATAATGCCGTAAACCGCGTTCTTTATCATGCCCTCTATGCGGTCGGCGCTGCTGGTGCCCGTGGTGTTGGCAACGAACATCTCCTTGCCCTTAGCCGGGGTTACTACGCGGCCCACGGTGGATACGCCGATGGGGAAGGGGAAATGCATGGTGACCGCGCCGTCAACCTCGCCCTTTTCCACCATCTCCTCCATCTTCTTGTGGCCTTCCTCGTCGTCTGCCACATGTATTGTGGTTATGCCTTCATGCTCCAGAGAGCCTATGTAATATACGTCTACGCCCCGGGCCGCTGCCATGACCGCAGCCTGCATGGCGTTCTCTTCGCCGTGCTCGCTGCCCATGCCGGTAAGGGCTATTCTGGGCTTAACGCCGAAGCTGCCGCTTTCCAGGCCTTCCGCCATTTCCATAAAGGCCTTGGCGATTATCTTTTTCTCCATGCTCATGGGTTTACCCCCTTTACTCTTCTTCGCTTGCGAGGAGAGCGGCTGCAAACTCCTTCATGGACTTGGCGATCATCTTCTTGATTTCTTCCTCACTTACGCCCGCCGCTTTCTCTGCGCCGGAGTTGGCCTGGATAACGAAGGATACGCCGTCGAACAGGTTGGTCATGCGGCCGAGGAACAGAGATCCCTTGCCTATTACCATTACCCTCTTCATCTTGCCGTCCATTATGGCGTTGCGCACATGGCCTATGCAGGGTACGCCGCTGGGAATATGGCCCTGAGTGGGAGCCCAGCCGGTAAAGCCGTGCTCAACTGTGAACTTGGCCAGATCTGCCTTCTGAAGGTCGCCCTTCTTTACGGCGAGGGCGGCTATCATCTTATAGTTGGCAAGAGGTACGTCTCCTGCGCCTGCGGGCTTGGTTATATCAGGGTTCTGCATCTCGGGGGAGAATTTGTCGATGTCAGTGACCTTGAGGCCGTTCCTCTCCAGGGGATCGGTCACAAGGGAGCCTATTACGGCCTGGGGGGCGGAGCCGGTGCCCACGCTGTGACGGCCCAATATGTTCAGGTTGATCTCTGGGCTTACGCCGTCGTCCTGAGTGACTATTACGGAGAACCCGCCCAGCATATCCTCAAGTATGGGCAGGCCCTTCTTAACGTGATCCTTGCCGTTCATGCCAAGCTTTGCGGTGCAGCCGCCGGCGGTCACGGCAACGGTCTTGTATGCGCCGGAAGCCACGAGGGCTGCTGCCTCTATCATGGCGTGGGCGGGCGCGGCGCAGAAGCCGCGGCAGTCGGAGCCGGTGGCGTTGCTGAGGCCGGCTATTTCAGCCGCCGACTTTGCGAAGTTGCCGCCGCCGCGCTGGTTCATATCGCCGCAGGCCTCTTCTGCGCAGTCTATCACATATTCTACATCCTCTTTTGCTATGCCGGCATTCTTTACTGCCGCAAGAAGCGCAAGAACGCTGGAAGCCTTATCCGCGATGTTCTCGTGCATTACATGGGCGGATAAGTTGACGTCTATGTCGTGGGCGCGCTTTACGCAGCCTACCAGTTTGTCGTGGTGATACAGTCCCTCGCTGTGCTCCTCTGACACCAGCCGCTCTATTTCGGAAATCTCTATGCCGTCGTTCACGCGGGCCATTACGGTCTCGTCAATGAGGGGGTTTTCCGCAAGCTTCGCCTTGTTCTCCGCTACGAAATCCTTGTCAAGATATACCAGCTCAAACACATCGCAGGCCTGCATGAGAAGAAGGAACTCCTCCTGAGGCATCATCTGACCGAACTGACCGAAGCGGCCGTTCTTGGGGCATACCTTGTCGCACCAGGGCTGGGGTACTTCAGCAAGCTCATCAGGGGTGACGTTGCCGATATAGACCTGGTTGGGATAGTAGGAAAGCACGTCCTCAAAGCTCCTTATATGACCGGGCAGCTCCTTAAGGTATTCGCTTTCGGGGTTCACTATGCGCTCGGTGGTCTGGGTGGTGCCGTTATGAATGACCATATCCGGGGTGTGTACCAGAATATAGCCCGCTCCTTTGATTACGCTTTTCATTGCTTTGCTCCTTGCTTTTATTTTATATATAAAAGAAATAATAACTTTATTCTAAAAAAGGAGGCGGTAGGACAAAGCTATCGCCTCCCCGTATGCGTTACTTGTCGAGATACTTGCAGTACTGCTCCCTGATAGCGCTCATCTCATTGATGATATCGTCAACATCGAGAACCATCTCCATCATGCTGACCTGCTCGTCATAAACAGCGGGATCGAATTCTGCCTTTACCTCAGGCTCACATACGTGATAAACCGTAAGTCCAAGCTGGACTCCTGTCAACGGACCTGCGTAGGTGGGGTCACCGTTGGTGACCGTCTCAGCAGCGAGTCCGGAAGCCTCGCCTTCAGCTGCGCCCAGGAGAACTACTACGTTCTCGGGGCCATACTGCTCGGCGAATTCCTTGACGCGCTTCTGGTTTTCCAGATCCATTGCGCCTGCGGCCGTTCAGACAAAGCACTCGGTGGAGGAGAATACTACTTCTGCGCCAGCGGATTCAGCGCAGGCAGCTATCGCCTGTCCCGGTATACCGTCGCGGTCGCCTATGATCACGCATTTCTTACCGGCTAAAATGCTCATTACCTTATCTCCTTTCTCAAAATTTACCTATATAGACAGCCCTTTGGGGCTACCTAACGCTTTTGTGTGTACGCGATCAGGCGTACTTCTTTATCATGGCCTCTACGTTCTCCGGAGTGGCGTCGTCCTTAACACAGGAATCAATCATTTCGCCGTTTTCGTATACTGCGATAACGGGCAGGCCAAGTATCTTCTGGCTGATGGCCAGACGGCGGGCTTTAGTAGTGTTGAGGGCGCAGAACTTGAGAGTTGCGCCGTACTTCTCTGCAAACTCGTGTACATGGGGCATGAGGGCAGCACAGGGTACGCAGCCATCGCCATAAAAGTCCACTACTACCTTACCGGGAGCCTGAAGCACTTCCGCTTCGAACGTGGTCTTATCTACTTCCAGCATGATTTTTTATCTCCTTGTATTTATTTTTAGTTTAAATCAGCTATGTACTTTTCAGCCTGCATCGCGGCTATTGCGCCGTCGGCAGCTGCGGTGACTACCTGACGGAGGGACTTCTTGCGGATATCCCCTGCGGCGAACACGCCCTCAATGTTGGTGTGCATGTTGTCGTCGGTCAGGATGTAGTTGTTCTCCATATCTATTATGCCCTGGAACAGATCGCTGTTGGGCAGCAGGCCAATGAAGCCGAACAGGCCGAATATGCCGTCGTCCTCGTCCGCCTCGATAGTGGTCAGTTCCCCGGTCTTGGTGTTCTTTACGATCATCTTGCTCAGCATTCCGTCGCCGTCCACTTCTTCAACGACGTGATCCCACATGAAATGAAGCTTTTCGTTCTTGAATGCCTTTTCCTGAATGGACTTGGCGGCGCGAAGCTCGTTTCTTCTATGTATAATGGTCACCTTGCGTGCGAACTTGGTAAGGTACATGGCCTCCTCAACGGCAGCGTCGCCTCCGCCGACCACATACACCTCGAAATCCTCGAAGAAGGCGGCGTCGCAGGTGGCGCAGAAGGAAATGCCCTTGCCTACGAACTTCTCTTCGTTCTTGCAGCCTATGGGGCGTGGATGTGCGCCGGTGGCGATGATGACGGTCCTGGCCTCATATTCGCCCTTGGTGCCCACCAGCTTCTTGGTCTTGCCGGAGAAGTCCACGGACTTTATGGTGTCGCTCACTCTCTCGCAGCCGAACTTCTTGGCCTGCTCGGTCATCCTCGCGATGAGGCTGGGGCCGGATTCGCCCTCAAGCTGCTGGCCGGGGTAGTTCTCGATCTCGTTGGTGATGGCGATCTGGCCGCCGTCCTGACCCTTCTCTATTATAAGGGTGGACAGTCTGCTGCGTCCGGCGTACAGGCCGGCGGTAAGTCCTGCCGGGCCCGCTCCCAGTACTATTACGTCGTATATTTTGCTCATAACAAGTACTCTCCTTGTTTAATAGTCGCTTTCATGCAGTCATCCGCGCCTTAATCAATACGTTCCGCGCGCAATCACTGTTATTTCAAATATGAAATCTGATCCGTTTATCATTATAAGGCCTTACGTCAAATAAAACAAGTGACACTTCTGCCTTATTGTTCATATTTGCATATAAAAATCAGGATTTTGTTCAAAATTTTGTTTACCGCCTTTTCCGTTGAGAGACAGCGCCCCTTCGAGCAACCCTCTCCCGATTCTCTGAGGGAACCGGGAGAGGATCCAGCGATTATACTATTTATAGTATATTTATCAGACCTCGAAGATGGTCTGGCCGGTGACCTCGGTGGTCAGTGCCTCAAGGGCGCGGTTGACCAGCTTCTTGCGCAGAGCGTACTCTTCGTCATGGGAGAGGCTGGGATTGCCCAGGGGGTGAGGTATGGCGATGGTGGGAACTATACGGTTCGCACCAACGGTCATGGATATAGGAGTTACAGTGCACATATGAACTACGGGGATACCCGCACGCTCGATTTCCTTTACCATCGTTGCGCCGCAACGAGTGCAGGTGCCTCAGGTAGAGGTCATGATTACGCCGTCAACGCCGGCCTTTTTGAGCTTCTGTGCGTACTCGGCGGCGAAAGCCTTCGCGGATGCGACGGCGGTGCCGTTACCGACGGTGGCATAATACAGGTTGTGCAGCTTGCCGATCTTGCCCTCGCGCTCAAACTCGCGCATTACGTCTACGGGCAGCACGCGGTTGGGGTCATCATTGGCGTATACGGGATCGTAACCGCCGTGAGCGGTCTCGTGATCGGCGGAGGAGAGCTTATCGAAGCCGTCCAGGCTGTACTCGCCATAGTGGGAAGCGGAGGAGGACTCAATGTGGTCGGGGTTGCCCTTGGGAACAATACCGCCGGAGGTGCACAGGGCGATGGTAGCCTTGCTCAGATCCTTGATGGCGGGATTGGGGGCCACGCGGTCAAAGGAGGGCATGGGATACTCAGTTACGAAGTGCTCGCCATTGAGCTTCTTGAGCAGCATATCTACGGCGCGCTTGGAGCCGCGCTCCTTCTCGAAGAAGTTCTTGCGGATGCCGTTGGGCATATAGCCTTCCTCACAGGAGGCGCCGATTTCCTCGCCCTTCATGAGCTTGAGAGCCAGCTTTGCCATGCCGGGAGCAGCCTTGCGCATACCGGCGGCGCTGTTGGCGGTCTCATATATGAGGACCTTGTTCTTCAGGTCTGCGCCGGGGTTCTCGACGTACATACCGGTAAGAACGGGGATGCCCAGCTCTTCCTGTACCGCGAGGGCTACGTTGGCGCAGGCATAGCCGTAACGGCCTGCGTTGAAGGCGGGACCCGCGATGAACATATCGGGCTTCTCGGCCTTGACCCACTCGAGGATCTGAGCCTTGGCGTCCTTTTCATGCTCCGCATAGTAGGAGTCGCCGCAGATGATTGTCTTTACGATTTCAGCCTCGCCCTTCCATGCCTGATTGAAAGCCATGCCGGGGCCTACAAAGCCCTCACGAAGCTCGGGGGCTATGTGAGCCATTTCCTCGCCGCCGATGTTGGCGAAGAACTGGTTGATGTAATGAACTACACGATAACTCATGGATTTGGCCTCCTTCCTTATTACCTTGCGCTGAGATAGCCGAAGCCCATCTCGTTAGTAGCGCCGGTGATGACCTGTATCTCGGCCTCGATGGTGCCGTCAGGACGCAGGGAACCCGCATGGCTTCCGGCTATCCTGTCGATATCCTCCAGCGTGCCGATGACCTTGTCCATCTTGGGCAGGATTATTACCTGGTTGGCATTGCCGCCGGTTACTACCGCGTCTGCCAGAGGATCGGCGTCTGCCAGGGACTGGGACTTGCCGTCCTGACCGGCATACTCATCGGTGATGATGGTGGTCTTTACGCCCTGAAGCTCGATCTTCTTGGTGTTCATGATAAGGTCGGTATCGGGGTTGCCGAAGCCTTCCTGAGATACGATAACGCCGTCAAGATCCAGCAGGCGGCAGAGCTTTGCCGTCCAGTCGGAGGAGCGCATCTTATCAGCCAGGTATACGTTCTCGTTGGTGATGATATTGCACACGTAGTTGATGGTCTTGCCGTGCTGCTCAAACAGGTCTGCCACCACGGGGTTGTTCTGATGATGATAAGTGGTGTTCTTATCGCAGGCAGAGACGCAGTTGCCGCTGATGATAGCGCCATCCATGGTCTCGGTGGGGTTGATGATGGTGGTAAGGCTCTTCTTGGCGTCTACGCCGTATACGTAGGTGTCATGGAGCAGGCCCTGGCTCTGGAGCATATGGACATACGCTACACGGGGCAGGTCGGGCCACTTCTGCATGCCTTCCTTGATGCCGAGGGTCTCGTATTCCTTGGTGGAATCGGGAGTCACATTGCGGCCCAGCTCGCCGATATAGGTGGCGGCGCGGAGGCCGGCGATGCGCACGGCGTGCTCATACTCATGCTGATGTACGCCCGCTACAGGCTCACATACCAGCACCAGGTTCAACAGCTTGGAGAAAGCGGTGTAGTCGGCGCCGGGGCCGGTCATGTCGATAACGCCCTCCTGGAAGCCAACGATCTTACCGGCGGTAACGACTGCCATGCCGCGGAGCACATGAGTCTTGCCGGAGCCTACGGTGTCTACCTTGGCGATGACGCCGGGGAATTCGCCGCCGGGGCCTTCTACCTTGACGCGGGGTTCGATTACGTCCTTGACCGGGGTTATGCGAACGCTCTCGCCGGGTTTGGCAATGTCAAAATGAGCGTCCTTTACGCAGGCCTTAACGTCGTCGTCTCCGAAAACGAAATTCTTGGCCTCGTCAGCGTTTACGAAGAGAATGCCGTTTTCAAGCTTTGATTCCTTTGAGAATTGAATGTCCTTGATCTCTATGAATCCAAGTTCCAATTTCAAAGAAAACACCTCCTTTTCTTATTCTTATTTTGGGAATGATGTTCTATTTTGCTAAACCCGCCGCCGCGTCAAATTCCATGGCGCCTGCGATCAAGGTATAGTCAACCAGTTGAAAATCCTTCAAAAGCTCATCTGTAAGTATGCGCTTTTTAGGGGGGAATTTATCATAGGCTATGATGCTGTTGGACATCATCTCCGCCTGCTCCGCCGAAAAGGTGTGCGGGCTTTTCGATACCGCTATGGAGCGGTATATCGTTTCATTAGGCTTTACGCTGCCCGCAAGCGGGTGGGTGTACAGGGTATGTCCTATGTATACCAGATCGCGTACCTTCACGAGCACGTCCCTGTATCCGCCGTCTACGAATTCTATGGGATAGCAGTCGCCCATGCACTTTACCACAAGGGGATTATTGGTTATCAGCAGGTAATCATGACCGCTGCGCATTATTGCTCCCTTTCCGCCCCCCAAATAAAATACAGAGGGCTAACAACATACCGAATATGCTGCCTGCCCTCTGTTTATTAACCTGAGAGATTCCCTGTTTTTCATACCGTTACAGGTTGCTCCTTCGGTGCCCTCGCTTTCCAGAGTTCCGTCAGAACACAGTCTTTTTGCCTGAGATGTTCACGGCGCGCCGGCAATGCGCGCCGCTTATTCCTTCGGCCTCCGCCAAGTTACGGCGGAATCTCCTGCATTCATCAACCGCTTTATGTCATTCTCGACCCGCAGGCCCGATATCGATCCTTTTTTCTTTAGTCCTTTCCTTATCCCTTTTCCTGTTATCGCCAATCGGTATCATCTATTGATTTCGTCTATATTTTATATCTTTATCAAAGGTTTTGGCAATAGCTTTTTTATGTTTTATTGATAAAAAATACTCATAAGTTTATTATCGCAGACGCGCCTGTCATCATTCCCGCTTATGGTTTTTTAGCTTTGTGCGGATACCGTCCGTCAAGCTGTATCAAAAGCTGTTGAAATGATCCCCCCTCCGATTTATAATTTTTGATTATGAGGTATTCAAATACAAAAACAGCCCGTTTCCTTTCCCGCCCCAACAGATTCGTAGCCATGGTGGCAATCGACGGAAAAGCCGAAGCGGTTCACGTAAAGAACACCGGCCGCTGTAAAGAGCTGCTTATACCGGGCTCCACGGTAGTGCTCACGAAGCCCGGCGGTTCTGCCAGGAAGACGAACTACGACCTTATTGCCGTTTACCGGGACGGACAGCTGATCAACATTGACAGTCAGGCCCCCAACAAGGCCGCGGCGGAATACATATATACGCTGTATCCGGACGCGGAGCTTATAAAGCCGGAGTACTCCCACGGCGATTCCCGGCTGGACTTCTACATAGAACACGGCGGCGGAAAACCGGTATTAATGGAAGTCAAGGGAGTAACGCTGCTTGAGGGAGCCACGGCGTTATTCCCGGACGCCCCAACGGAGCGGGGTGTAAAGCACCTGAAGCACCTCGCCGCCTGGGCAAGAGCTGGCTATGAGGCCTGCCTGCTTTTCATAGTGCAGATGAAGCTGGCAAAGCTTCTTATGCCCAACGACGTTACCCATCCGGCCTTTGGTCAAGCCCTGCGCGAAGCCGTGGCAGCAGGCGTCCGCGTCTGCGCGGTAGACTGTAAAGTGACTGAGGACAGCATGACCCCCGACGCGCCTGTGCCGGTGGTTCTGAACAGAAAATAATATTTTTAAAGGAGAAAGCTGCAAATGTCAAATGTGGGCATAATAGGTGGAGCGGACGGCCCCACCGCCATATTCATTACCTCCGCCCTTCCGAGAATGCTCAACCCCTGGGGCATGGCTATAATACTGCTTATGATGATACCCAACGTGATATTCGCCCTCAGACACCGTAATATGGAGAACAGGTGCAAAAGCAGGTTCATCAACATACTTGAGCAGATAGGCCGCTACGGCTGCCTTGTTCTGATGATAATCTGCATAGGTCTGGATAAGTTCGGCTTCGGATCGGTAGAGGATTTCCTTATATACCTCTTTGGCAGCGCTCTGCTGCTTCTCGCGTATTTTATCTTCTGGATACTCTACGGCAGATCCCCCTCCCGCAAAAAGGCTCTGGCACTGGCCATAATACCCTGCTGTCTGTTCCTGCTCTGCGGCGTAACGCTCAGGCAGTGGCCGCTGGTAGTATTCTCGATGCTTTTCTGCGTCGGTCACATCTGTGTGACCCTTTCAAACAACCCTAAATAGAGATCGTTTTTTGCAATTACAAGACGAAAAATATTCATGGCTGAAATTTGAGCGCCGGCATCGTCACCGGCGTTTTTTATAGTATTGGAAATATCATTAAATATTTAAATATTGTGATTTTATGTATTTGCAAAATTTATACTTTACAAACCCGTCTCACCGCTACTACAATATTAATGGGTGAAAGTTTATCCTTTTATGCAAAATCATTCGCACCGTATTTCACTCGCCCTTACCATCAGTTGACAAGGACACACAAGGTTTTATAAGCCAAACAGCACGGCATAACTGTGTCGTCCTCATTTGAAATACAACCAGTATTTCTGCACTCGTCCTCCTTGTTCTGCCATACTCTTTGGCTTCTAAAACTCGAAGACCCTAAAGAGCTTGTTTTGAGGGCGATCCAAGGCCGAGGAGCGCAGTACTACTGGATGTAATACAAGCGACGAGAACGCAGGAGCGTCCCAAAACAAGCCTTTAGGGCTTGTGTGCTCTTGTCAACTGATGGTACCAACATCACTTTAATAAGGAGAAGCGACAATGAGCAGACTTGACATCATGACGCCCAGTCGTTCCCAGACCGTAATTGACGGCCTTTACAGGGACGTTGAAAGGCGTATTGCTTCCAGTCCTCCGGGCCTTTGCCCAGTCGACCTCGCCCTCAGCTTTCTCAGGCTGTGCCATGCGCAGACCTGCGGCAAGTGCGTACCCTGCCGCATAGGCCTGGGTCAGCTTGCCACCCTTCTGGAGCAGGTCCTCAACGGAGAGGCTACCATGGAGACTCTATCCATAATCGAGCGCACCGCCAGGGTAATATATAACTCTGCGGACTGCGCCATCGGCCGCGATGCCGCCCGCCTTGTATCCGACGGGCTCGCGGGCTTCCGGGATGACTATGAGGAGCACATACTGCACCACCGCTGCCTCGGCGGAATGCAGAACCCCGTGCCCTGCGTGGCCCTCTGCCCCGCCGGCGTGGATATACCCGGCTATGTGGCTCTTGTCAAAAACCACCGCTATGCGGATGCAGTCAAGCTTATCCGCAAGGACAATCCCTTCCCTTCCGCCTGCGCTTACATATGCGAGCATCCCTGCGAGGCCCGCTGCCGCCGCCGCATGATAGACGATGCGATAAACATACGCGGCCTGAAGCGTTACGCCGTAGATCACGCCGGCGACGTGCCCAACCCCTCCAATGCCCAGCCCACCGGCAAGACCGTAGCCGTTATAGGCGGCGGCCCCGGCGGACTTTCCGCGGCATACTATCTCTCCCTCATGGGCCATAAAGTGACCGTATTTGAGCAAAGATCAAAGCTGGGCGGCATGCTGCGCTACGGCATCCCCTCCTATCGCTTCCCAAGGGAAATACTGGATAAGGAAATCGAATCCATACTCTCTACCGGCATAGAAGTAAAGACCGGCATAACCGTCGGAAGCGACGTGAGCTTCGACGAGCTTAAGAACAAATATGACGCACTGTATATAGCCATAGGCGCCCACACCGACAAAAAGACCGGCATAGAGGGCGAAAACAGCGAGGGCGTAATGAGCGCCGTGGAGATGCTCCGCGCCATAGGCGACGACAGCCTGCCCGACTTTACCGGCAAGGAGATAGTCGTGATAGGCGGCGGCAACGTGGCCATGGACGTATGCAGAAGCTCCGTCCGCCTCGGCGCAAAGAAGGTATCCTGCGTATACCGCCGCCGTCAGGCCGACATGACCGCGCTCCCCGAGGAGGTGGAGGGCGCGATAGCCGAGGGCGTAGAGCTCGTTACCCTCGCCGCCCCCGTCCGCATAGAGGCAGACGAAAACGGCCGCGCTACAGCCCTCTGGGCACAGCCCCAGATAATAGGCACTATAGACGCCGCCGGCCGACCCCGCCCGGAAAAGGCAGCCCGCGATGAGATACGCATACCCGCCGACATAATCATTGTAGCCATAGGTCAGGGCATTGAGACTCACGGCTTTGAGCAGAGCAAGATATCCATAAAGCGCGGCACTTTCATCGCCGAGGCCAGCGGTCAGATAGACAACATGGACGGCGTATTCGCCGGCGGCGACTGCGTTACCGGCCCCGCAACCGTTATCCGCGCCATAGCCGCAGGCAAGGTGGCTGCAGCAAATATAGACGAGTATCTGGGCTTCCATCACGAGATCAGCGTCGATGTCGTCGTGCCCGATCCCCAACTCTCCAGCAACCCGCCTCACGGCCGCATCAACACCACAGAGCGCCAGGCCTGTGAGCGCAAGAACGACTTTACCTGCATCGAGTGCGGCATGACCGATGAGGAGGCCAACGCCGAGTCGTCCCGCTGCCTGAGGTGCGACCACTTCGGCTACGGAATATTCAGGGGAGGGAGGAAGAGCACATGGTAAACCTCAAGATAGACAACATACCGGTATCCGTGCCGGAGGGAACCACCATACTGGAGGCCGCCCGTTCCGTAAACATCGAGATACCCACGCTTTGCTACCTCAAGGGAATGAACGAGATAGCGGCCTGCCGTATATGCTGCGTGGAGCTTGTCGGTCACGACAGGCTGATCCCCGCCTGCGACAACGTAGTAGCGGAGGGGATGGAGGTGCTCACCAACAGCCACAAGGTGCGCGAGGCGCGCCGCTCCAATCTGCGCCTGCTGCTGTCCCATCACGACGTGAGCTGCACCAACTGCACAAGAAGCGGCAACTGCACGCTCCAGTCGCTCGCCAACGACTTCAATATGCGCGGCACGCATTACCCGAAGAAGCTCCTCATAGACAAGGCCGACATCACCGCGCCGCTCATAAGGGAGAACAACAAGTGCGTAATGTGTATGCGCTGCATACAGATCTGCGAAAAGGTACAGACCGTGAATATATGGGATCTGCTCGGCACCGGCTCGCGGGCGATGGTTGACGTATCCCGCAACCGCAGGATAAAGGATACCGAGTGTACCTACTGCGGCCAGTGCATAACCCACTGCCCCACCGCCGCCATAAGGGAGCGCGACGACACCGGCAGGGTATACGACGCAATAGACGACGAGAATATCGTTACCGTAGTTCAGGTGGCTCCCGCGGTGCGCGCCGCATGGGCAGAGCGTTACGGCCTCGATGCCGAGTTTGCCACCCCCAGGCGCATGGCTGCGGCCCTCCGCCGCATGGGCTTTGACTATGTGTTCGATACCGACTTCACCGCCGACCTCACCATAATAGAAGAAGGCAGTGAATTTATAGAGCGCTTTACCCATAAGGATCAGCACAGCTGGCCCATGTTCACCTCCTGCTGCCCGGGCTGGGTGCGCTTTTTGAAGTCCCAGTACCCCGAGCTTACGGATAACCTTTCCACCGCCAAATCCCCTCAGCAGATGTTCGGCGCTGTGGCAAAGAGCTACTTTGCCGAGAAGATAGGCGTGGACCCCCACAAGATATTCGTGGTATCCGTAATGCCCTGCGTATCCAAGAAGAGCGAGTGCGCCCTGCCCACCATGAAGGACGCCTGCGGCGATCCCGACGTGGATGTGGTCATCACCACCCGCGAGCTGAATATCATGATGCGCGCCAACCACATCAACCCCGTGTTCCTGCCCGAGGAGGACTTCGACAGTCCATTGGGTACCGGCACCGGAGCCGCCGTCATATTCGGCGCTACCGGCGGCGTTATGGACGCGGCGCTGCGCTCCGCATACTATCTCATCACCGGCAGCAATCCGGATCCCGACGCCTTCAAATCCGTCCGCGGCATGGACGGCTGGAAGGAATCCGTATTCGAGATACCCGGCGCGGGCGAGGTGCGGGTAGCCGTGGCCAGCGGCCTCGGCAATGCGCGCAAGCTTATTCAGGCTATCAAGCGCGGCGAGGTGCATTACGACTTCGTCGAGATAATGGCCTGCCCCGGCGGCTGCGCCGGCGGCGGCGGACAGCCCATCGTAGACGGCTGCGAGCTGGCGGATGAGCGCGGCAGCGTCCTTTGGAGGCTGGATGCCAACGATAAGCTCCGCTTCTCCCACGAGAACCCCGACGTGCTGGCGCTGTATAAGGAATACCTCACGGCTCCGCTGGGCGAGAAATCCCATCACCTGCTGCACACCGACCATCACGGCTGGGATATGCCGACCATAGTAAAGAATTAGTGCATATAAAAGGCTCCGCAGCGCGGAGCCTTTTGTCATTTTTTGAAGGTGATTACCGGAGGGGCGGGGACGGGCTCTACTCGGCTTTTTCCTGCTTGCCGGATCCCTCGCTTATCTCCCCTCCCTTGTAATAGCACTTAATTATAAAATAGAGGAATAAAGCCGCCGTTACGCATATCACCTTTAATATTCCGTAATGCCACAGCTTGTCGGACATAGGGACATAAGTTGCCGCACTATAAGCTGCCGCACTGTAAAACGACTCGAACTTTGAGAGAAGCATATCCATCAAGGACGCAATGGACAGCTCTATCATCAGCGTAAGAAAGGTATACAGGGCGTATTTCCTGTATTCCGTTTTCCTGTTTTCCATCTTCAATCCCTCCTTCCAATTATATTCATATTTTAAAAGAAACTAAATACCTCTGTCAATTGATGGTATAATGTACCCGTCATCAATCAGCACGAAAGGCGTGTTTTTATGGATAACAAGCATAACGATAGGCGGATATTCGACCTTGCGATGCACACATGGCTGCGCTATGCCCTCGTATTCCTCAAGTGGCTGCTTTTGGCGGCCGTCATAGGCACAGCGCTGGGCTTCATAAGCACCGCATTCCACTACTCCGTGGATTTTGCGCAGGAGCTGAGGCTTGCATACCCTTGGCTCCTCTGCCTGTTGCCCGTAGGCGGCCTTATCATAGTATTCATGTACCGCGCCTGCGGCGTGAAGGACGACCGGGGCGCCAATGCCGTCCTTGAGGCCGCAATAAACGGCGAGCCGGTTAAAAAGCGCGTGGCCCCGCTGATATTCACAGGCACGGTGCTCACCCATCTCTTCGGGGGCAGCGCGGGGCGCGAGGGCGCGGCGCTGCAGCTGGGCGGCAGCATAGCAGGGCTTTTCAGCGGCGTTTTTCACATAAAGCCGGGAGATGGCAGGGTGCTTACCATATGCGGCATGAGCGCCGCCTTCTCGGCTCTTTTCGGCACGCCCATCACCGCGGCTGTTTTCGCCGTGAGCGTAGCCAGCGCGGGCGCGGTTCAGTACGCGGCGCTTTTCCCCTCCGTGGTCAGCGCCTTTGCGGGCTTCCTCGTGTCCTCCGCCCTGGGCGTGCCGCCCACCCGCTTTGAGCTGCTGGGCATACCCGCGCTGGAAGCCGCCCCCGTTTTACAGGTGCTTGCCCTGTCAGTACTGGCAGGCTGGCTTTCCCTCATATTCTGCAAGGCCATAGGCGGCGTGCATCGCCTTGCGGGCAGGGTAGAAAGCCCCTATTTGCGCCTGTTTTTAGGCGGCTGCACAGTCGCCGCTGCCTCGCTGCTGCTGGGCACGCGGGACTATTGCGGCGCAGGCATGGACGTCATCGCCCGCGCGCTTTCGGGCAGGGCAGAGCCCGCGGCGTTCATATTGAAGCTCCTCCTTACCGCCGTCACCATGGGCGCGGGCTTCAAGGGCGGCGAGATAGTCCCCTCCTTCTTCGTCGGGGCCACCTTTGGCTGCACTGCCGGCGCGCTCCTTGGCCTCGATCCCGCATTCGGCGCCGCTATGGGGCTGACCGCGCTGTTCTGCGGCGTGACCAACTGCCCCATCACAGCCATATTGCTTTCCGTGGAGCTTTTCGGCGGCGGTGCGCTCCCCTTCTTCGCCCTCGCCTGCGCCGCAAGCTACCTGCTTTCAGGATACAGCAGCCTTTACGGCGCCCAGCGCATAGTGCTGGACAAGTGGCATATAGGCGAATAAGGGACAAAGCTCAAAAAAGCGGCTTAAAAGCCGCTTTTTTTGACTAACCGTGCGCTATTGCTTCCTTTTGCAAAGGTATCCCTGATACATGAATATCCCCCCGGCGGCAATGGCGGCGGCTGTTATGAATATCACCGCCTTCATCGGCATTTTTCCGGCGTAATCCATAGCGTTGGTCAAAAAATGCCCAAAGGCATTGTGTTCCATTACCTGCATCACCGGCAGCAGCAAAAGCTCCAGCGCAAGCATTATCAATCCCGCGACCGCCGTTATAAAGCCTGTGCGTATGTGTTTTTCCGCAGCGTTCAGCCGGGCTATGGCGGCTATGCTCTCCTTTTCTCCAGCCGCCGCGGGTATGCTCTCAGCCCCCTTCAAAAGCTCGTCTGTGGATATGCCGAAAAGCTCGCTCAATGCGATTATCTTGGATATTTCCGGCGCCGCGTCGTTCAGCTCCCATTTTGATACCGACTGGCGGGAAACGTCGAGCTGCTCCGCAAGCTGCTCCTGCGAAAGGCCCGCCGCCTTTCGAAGCTGCTGTATCCTTTCGCCTACTGTCATTTCTTTCATTGCTCGAGTACTCCTTTGCGGTTTTGTTGGGTATAGCATACTCTATTTGGCGGCTATCGCGCCACCAATCATACTTGGAAAAAGCGCAACCGGAGGTTGCGGGGGCTTGCCGCCCGCCGCTTCCTTAAAAAAAGTGCCCCGGCAATTACACGGGTGCTCATAAGAAAGTAATTCCAGAAATTACGATTATGGCATTTGTCAGACGGGGTTGGTAAACGAGATAACGGGTATTCGGTGAAAGCCGAGTACCCGTTATTTTTTTGCCTATGTGTGGAAGCAATAGATTTATTCACATTTTTCGAGTATAATTAACTCATATCTTTCCCATCCTTTCCATTCCGAGATTTTTTCAAAAAATCTCAAAAAATTTTGGAAACATTGGAACATTTCAGCTTTTCTCATGCCATATATAGTAGAGGGCTATTTCAAAACGATTGGAGGTGACGCTTATGGAGAAGCGGAAAAGCCCGAAAGGTTTCATTGTGGTGCTGCCCGGTGAGATCATCGAAATACCGCAGGACAGCGACAAATCATGGCTGACCCTGTTTTACAGCTTGCCGAGGGAGCTTGCAGAAAAGTGGAAACCCGCCTACGACCTGCCCCGCTGCCCCTATGAGGTTTTGCGGACGGACAAGTATGACCACATCGTATGTGACGATATGTTCAAGCTGCTTGTGTGGGACTGTTACGCATGGAGCGCATGGCAGTTTTTCCAAGTGAAAGATCGCAAGGGAAATTATCGTGACATTCCCGGTGCATGGACGCAGTACGCAGGATATTTCCCCTTGTGGCGTTTGTCGTACAGCATTATTCCCTACATCCGAATGAAGCTTGAGCAGAACGGGCTTGGCTTCCAAAACCTTTACAACATCCCGCAGGGCATGGAAGTGCCGTGGCTGACCTATCAGCAGTTTAGCAATCTAATCGGCAATGTCACCGATATGGTGGTTGCAGAGCAGGAATGGCAGCCCGTGATTGATGCGATCTGGGAAAACCGCACCGTAGAAGACTACGAAACCACAAGCAGCACCGTCAAGACCGACTTCATGCGGAAGTGGCATCACAACCGTTCCGGCAAGCCGATCTCTCTGGATGAAATGATGGAGAGCGAGGACGGGGACATTTTCGATGTGGCAGACCCCCGCAGCGATTTTGAAAACTCCATCATATCTGAAATGCAGATCGCTTCCTTTGCGGAAAGCACCATCACAGAGAAAGACCGGGAGATATTGAAGCTGCGTATGGAGGGCTACACCGAACAAGAGATCGCAGACAAGATTGGCTACAAGACCGCCAGCGCAGTCCATAAGCGGATCGCCAAGATCGCAGACGCTTATGAGGACTATGTGACAGCGGAATATCAGAAGTATTTGGACAAGTGAACAGACGCAGAAGCGGCAGCAGTTACCGAAATGGTGACTGCTGCTTTTTCATGCGGAAAAGGAGGATTTTATGAGTAGAGAACCGTTTGAAACCATGCCCGATGTGATGGATGCAAAGCAGCTTGCAGAAGCGTTGCAGATTTCAAAAGCCGGGGCATACAACCTTTTGAATGACCCGGATTTTCCAACCTTGCGGATCGGAGGGCGCAAATTGGTGATGAAACATGAGCTTGTAGAATGGCTGAAAAGCCGCACAACCCGAAAAGCGTGAAAACACGGTCAAGAGCCGGAAAAGTAGCAATTCAGCCGATAGCGGAGTTCCGAACCTACTTCCGTATCGTCTGAGGACTTTCCATCGAAAAATCGTATCACTTTCCCGGTTCAAGAGCCGGGATATTTTTATAAAAATCAGGAGGATTTATGAAAACAGGACTTACCAAGAAGCAAAAGACAACTGCCATCTATTTTGACGAATATAGCAACATTATCGAGGTGCAGACCCACAACACCGATCTGAAAAAGCGGCTGACGGCATTTGCGGCGAAATACCCGCAATGCTGCCACCAAATCGACGATGACGAGCAAGGCGGGTTGACCTTTGAAATTGAAAAAGGCAGATTGAGCATCCGGCTGACTGCGCCGTACAGCGAGGAACGGAAACAGGCGGCGAGTAAGGTGGCAAAGGATTTATACAAGCAGAATTTTAGATGAAATATTTGACCCGTATGCTATAATTGAGACAAAACATTGGATTTATATGTATTTGACACAGAGAATACAAATCAGTGTTGTACAGTAAGGGCGAAAGGAGGAAAAGCATTATGAATAGTAAGATTTTGATTGTAGAAGACGAAGCTAAGCTCCGGGAAATCCTTTGCGACTATTTCAGCAGCAAGGGCGAACTGCCCATTGAAGCGAATGACGGGAGACAGGCACTTGAGCTGATCGATGAGAACGAATTTGACGCTGTTTTGCTTGATATTATGATGCCGGAACTGGATGGACTTTCTGTATGTCGTGCTGTGCGCAGAACGAATGATGTCCCGATCATTTTTCTCACCGCCCTGTCTGATGAAGAAGATAAACTGCTTGGCTATGAGCTAGGTGCAGATGATTATGTGACGAAACCATTCACCATGTCTGTTCTGTATGCAAAAACGATGGCGCTCATCAAGCGCAACCAGCGAAATGTTCTTGCCGGTGACCGGATGGAGGTCAGCGGGATCACACTGGAACTGACTGCCGGAAGAGCGTATGCAGGGGGTAAAGAAGTCTTTTTGACGCCGAAGGAGTTTTCTCTCCTGCGCTGTCTGATGCAGAATAAAAACCTTGTCATGAGCCGTGAACAGCTTCTGGTTAAGTGCTGGGGTTATGATTACGAGGGCGAATCCCGAGCCGTGGATACCCATATTAAGCGTCTGAGAGAAAAGCTTGGCGATTATGCCGAATGCATCAAGACAGTGATTAAGGCCGGATACAGATTGGAGGGATGACGATGAAGAAAATCTCCAAAGGGTACTATATAGCAGCGGCGTTACTTACCATTTGGGCTATTGTTGATTTTTATCACTATCTGGTAATCGGACAAGACATCGTAGACTATTACGATGGAGCAAATATAATCCGCAAATTGGTAGGGAATTCTTTGGTTCAGGCGCTTGTAAAAATATTGCTTGCAGATATAATCCTCATCATTGGACGGTGGCGGTCTAAAGAGAAAACTTCCATTCAATCCACAACTGTAATTTCTTTACTGCTGATCGTTTCCATCATGGGCACCTGGCTCGTTTCTATGTTCACGCTTACTGTTGTTACGGCGCAGGAAATCTATGATCAATTGTATAGCGCAAGTTATCGGTTACCTGAAAATGTAGACCTTAGCAGTGGGTTAAAAGATTATTACAATAAAAGCTCTGTCAGATACGGCAAACAGCATGAACGTCAGGATTGGTTTGAATATAGTATGCTTACTGCAATTTCCCGAAATAACGAGGCATCAATTCACAGTTCCGGAAATTATGATAACTATTATTCAGACAGGAGCAAGCTGATCCGTGATGTTCGCTATCCTATGGAAACCGCCGTTTTGTTCTATGATGCAAATGGTAATCTTCTGCACAGCAGTGAAGATGACATTATGTATTTCCACTACTACACTCAGGAAGAGTGGGACGCCGGAATGGACAGCACCGCTGGACTGCATTATGGTTGGATCGATATCAGTGAAGGGAAAAATGCAGACAATTGGGAGGATGATCCCTACCTTCGTTTTCGTACCATGTATTCCGGCACTCACAGTTTATATGACATTAAAGCGATGCGTGTTACCGGCTATTTTGAAGGGACGAAGTTGGTACCTGTTGTGATGCACTATATTACCGAGACGCTGATTTGGCCTATCGTTGAAAATGATGATCAGTTTTCTACAGGGCCAAACAGTTATTCCTATATTGTCTCCGATGTGGACAGAACAGGCAAATTGGAATGGCAGCTTCAGTTTGACCGCAGCGCTGAATATAAAGATCGTGACCTTGTTACTGTATATCTTGACTGTCCTGAAATGTGGGATTACAGAAGTTCTTCCTTAGTATATAACGGAGTTGAGTACGAAAGTCTTGCCGCACTGACCGAAAAACTTGATTTCCCTTCATGGTCGGATGTATTTCTTTACTCGAATGAATTTCGCAGCATGGGAAGATTCAAGTTAAATGACCTTTTAGTTTTCGGTGGTTGGGAATATGCCGACTACGAAGGATTTGATTATGCAACTGGTGGAGAGCCCGAAACAGAGTATATTCTGGTCACAGCTGTCCGCAGCAATCCTCTCGCCTGCGCCATAAGTGCCCTGCGGAACATTTACATTGTGACCGGGATACTGGCTTTAGCGCTGTTTCTGGTCGTTTACAGCAATATCAAAAAACGCTTAGTGCAGCCTGTTGCAGATGTTGTTGCTGCTATGGAGGACGGGTGGAGAAATATTTACCATCCGGAAAACACCCTTGCAATGTGGTATGAGGCGGAAAAGCTGCACACAAATTTCGCCGCTGAGCAGGACCGCCGCAAAATGAAGGACAACGAGATCACCCGGTTGAACACCGCTTTGGAATATTCCAAGGTTGCCGAAGAAAACCGCCGTCGGATGACCTCTAATATTGCCCACGAGTTGAAAACCCCGTTGGCGGTTATCCACAGTTACGCAGAAGGTTTGAAAGAACATATTGCCGAGGATAAGCGTGACAAGTACATTGATGTCATTCTTTCCGAGACAGAGCGCACCGACAGTATGGTTTTGGAAATGCTCGACCTCTCTCGACTGGAAGCTGGCAAGGTGAAGTTGTCACGGGATGACTTCTCTCTCGTTTCTCTGACACAGGCTATCTTTGAAAAGTTAGAAATGGCGGCACAGGCAAAGGAGCTTCAAATCGAGTTTTCTTTCCCGGATGACTTCACGATGATTGCCGACGAAAGCCGGATCACACAGGTCATTGAAAACTTTGCTACAAATGCAGTCAAGTACACACCCGCTGGTGGTCATATCCTCGTAAAGATACAAACTGGGCACTCTGGTACAACCTTTAGCATCGAAAACGATAGTGAGCCGCTATCTGATGAAGCACTCAGTAAAGTATGGGACACTTTCTATCGGACAGACGAAGCTCGTTCTGGTGGCGGCACTGGACTTGGGCTTGCAATTGCGAAGAATATCGTGGAGCTGCACGGCGGCAAGTGCTCTGTGCGAAACACAAAAACAGGCGTTGAATTTAGCTTTACAATTTGACGATGTTAAAATCCCTTTGGAACAAAGGGCGCACTTCTATACATGGGCAAGCCCTGTATGTGCGCTCTGCGAGGCAAACAGCCCGGACACTCCGAATGTCCGGGCTGTTTTGCGTCACTGCGTTCCGAACAAGGGGCTGCACCCCTTGCGCTGCTTACGCAGCTATCCCAGCACACTTTGCGGCGGGAACAATCTGCTGACGCAGACAGTCCCCGCCGCAAAGTCTGATAATCCCATACCGTCAGCCAGACCGTCTACTGAAAATGTAGGCGGTCTTTTTTCATCCCATCCATCCTATCCACCCCATCAAAAAGGAGGTCATGTACCATGTCCAAACAGAAAACCATCCCGGAACTGAAAGCCGAAATCGCTGACAATGAGCGTCAGCTTGCCCAGCTCCGGCACAAACAGCAGCAGCTTGAAAACCGTATCACCTACTACGAAAAAGGAGATCGTCGCAAGCGGGCGCACCACCTTATCACCCGTGGCGCAGCTATTGAAAGCGTTGCATCACTGACAAAGGTTTTGACCGAAACCGAGTTTTACGCCTTTGCGGAAAAAGCCTTCGCCTTGCCGGAAGTCAAGGACCTGCTCATGGAGGCCGTCAACGAGCACAATAAAAATGAGTTTGGGGGTGATTGACTATCGCACTGTATCATTTTCATGTGACCCAGATTAAGCGCAGCGCCGGACAGTCTGCTGTGGCTGCTGCCGCCTATCGCTCCGGCGAAAAGCTGCACAGCGAGTATTACGGTGAGGACAGCGACTACACCCGCAAGGGAGGCGTGATCTGCTCTGAAATCCTACTGCCATCCTATGCTCCGCCAGAGTACGCAGACCGGGAAATCCTCTGGAACGCCGTTGAAAAAGCCGAGCGCGGAAAGAACGCACAGCTTGCATACAGCTTCGATATTGCCTTGCAGAACGAGTTTTCCATGGAGGAGAACATCGACATTGCAAGGCAATTTTTATTGGAGCAGTTCGTGAGCCGGGGTATGGTGGTGGACTTCTCTGTTCATTCCCCTGACAAGGAGAACGGCGGCATTTCAAATCCCCATTTTCATGTCATGTGTCCCATCCGGCCTATTGAGCCGGACGGCAAATGGGGCAACAAACAGCGGCGGGAATATGTGCTGGACGAGGACGGCAACCGCATCCGGGACGAGGCTGGCAACTATGTGTTCAACGCTGTCCCCACCACCGACTGGGGCAGCCCGGAAACACTGGAAGCATGGCGGCAAACATGGGCTGACCTGTGCAACGCAAAGTTTGCCGAGAAGGGTTTGGATTGCCGCATCGACCACCGCAGCTATGAGCGTCAGGGTGTAGAGCAGATACCCACCCAGCATGAGGGGCCGACCGTCCGGGCAATGGAGGCCAAGGGCATCCGTACAGACAAAGGCGATCTCAACCGCTGGATCAGGAAAACCAACGCCATGCTCCGGGAGGCGACACAGAAAATCGCCGCCCTGATCGACTGGCTGAAAGCTGTCAAAACCGAGCTGTCCAAGTCCCAGCCGCCTACGCTGGTGGAGCTGCTGTCCGCCTACTATGACAACCGCAATAAGGGCGCGTACAGCAACAAGGCCAGGATCGCCAATCTGAAAAAGCTGTCCGAGGCGGTCAGCTATCTGGAAGCCAAACGCCTCTACACCGCTGATGATCTGGACGAGGCTCTGCATACCATGCAGGGCAAAATCGACACGCTGAAAAAGCCCGCATCCGGGAAGCAGGTCCGCATCAAGGAATTGGACGAGCTGCTTCGCATGGCGGACTACTACAAGGCCGGAAAGCCCGTTGCCGACAAGCTGAAAACCATCCGCTTTGAGAAATCCCGTCAGAAGTACAAGGCCGAACACGACGATACGCTTCGCCTGTTCTACATGGCTGAGCGCAAACTGAAAGGACAGGCGGTGGACGGCAAGCTGCCCGCTGCCTCATGGCGTGCGGAAAAGGCCCGTCTGGAAACGGAGTACAGGGATTTGCAGACGGAGCTTACGCCCCTGTATGTCGACACAAAAAAGCTCTGGGCCATCCATTACAGCATCTATGAGGTGCAACATGAACAGGAGCGCCAGAACGCTGCTGTGCGGCAGAAAAAGCAAGAAATCGAACACTAATCTTTACACAAAATCAGGAGGTACTTATGAAACAGAAATCGCAATTTGAACACCTACTCGACCCGGAACTTTTGGAGGAAATCGAGGAATGGGAACAGCAGGAACACACCGAGCCGGAGGAATATTACTTCTCTAACCCCGATCCCTATTTCAAGCCCGCACCGTTGCCGCCCAACCATCCCAAACACAATTTCTGGTTTGATGAGGACGGACACATTTGCGTAAAAAATCCATCCGCTTTCTGGCTGCCGGAGTTCACTTTACAGAAAGAGATTGGTGGCACGATCTACTCCGTCACAGGCAGCTATGACGGGACAGAAACGCTGGACAGAAAAATGGAGCGCATTATGGCTGAAAAGTTTACAGAAAAGTTGGAGGATACCGAATGACAAATTCACAGACTCTTGGTAGAATAGAAGCAACCAATCCTGTACTGGCAGTTGCCCCTTTGAAGGAGGAAACAGAAATGTTACGGGCAACTGATAAAATCACCGCACTCTACTGCCGTCTATCCGTGGAAGATATGAAAGAGGATAAAAAGGGCGGCAAGGAAGATGTGTCAAATTCCATCCAGAATCAAAAAATGATCCTGCTCCAGTACGCTAAAGAAAATCGCTTTCCGAATCCGACCTTTTTCGTGGACGATGGGTACAGCGGCACGAACTATGACCGCCCCGGCTTCCAAGCCATGCTTGCGGAGATCGAAGCGGGACGGGTGGCAGTCTGTATCACCAAAGACCTATCCAGACTGGGACGAAATTCCTCGTTGACCGGGCTTTATATCAACTTCACTTTCCCGAAGTACAATGTGCGGTATATTGCCATCAATGACCACTTTGACACCATCGACCCCAACAGCACAGACAGCGATATTGCCGGTATCAAAAACTGGTTTAACGAATTTTTCGCCAAAGATACAAGCCGCAAAATCCGGGCTGTGCAGAAAGCAAAGGGTGAGCGTGGCGTACCGCTGACCACCAATGTTCCGTTTGGGTATCTCAAAGACCCAGAGGACAAAACCAAGTGGATCGTGGACGAAGCGGCGGCTGTGGTAGTGAAGCGAATCTTCAAGCTGTGCATGGAGGGACGGGGACCGATGCAGATCGCCAAGCTCTTGCAGGAGGAAAAGGTTCTCAATCCCACCGCATATAAGCGCAGGGCGGGCATCAAAACCCCAAGCCCCGAAACCGATGATCCCTACCATTGGAACACCAACACCGTTGTTCATGTTCTGGAACGGCGGGAATACACGGGCTGTACGGTCAACTTCAAGACCTACACCAATTCCATCTGGGACAAGAAGCAGCGGGAAACGCCCCTTGACAAACAGGCGATTTTCTACAACACCCATCCGGCGATTATCGAGCAGGAAGTCTTTGACAAGGTGCAGGAGATCCGTCAGCAGCGTCACCGCAGGACAAAAACGGGCAAGAGTAGTCTGTTCTCCGGCATGGTCTACTGTGCCGACTGCGGAGCGAAAATGCGGTATTGCACCACCAATTACTTTGAGAAACGGCAGGATCACTTTGTATGCGCCAACTACCGAAGCAATACGGGAAGCTGTTCGGCGCACTTTATCCGGGCGGTTGTTCTGGAAGATTTGGTCTGGATGCACATGAAAGCGGTCATCTTCTATGTGACACGGTATGAGAATCACTTCCGGGCAGTTATGGAACACAAGCTCCTGCTGTCCAGCGAGGAAAAAATCTGTGCAAGCATCAAGCGTCTGGAACAGGCGCAACGGCGCATGGGAGAGCTTGACCGCCTGTTTATCCGCATCTATGAGGACAATGTGGCGGGACGCATCAACGATGAACGATTTTCCATGATGAGCAGAAGCTACGAAACCGAGCAGGAACAGCTTAAAGAGGAAAGCCAGACCTTGCAGCAGGATATTGAAGTACAGGAACGACAGATTGAAAATTTGGAACAGTTTATTCAGAGGGTACACAAGTACAAGGATTTGGACGAGCTTACCCCCTATGCTCTGCGGGAACTTGTTAAGGGAGTTTATATTGAAGCCCCCGACAAGAGCAGCGGCAAACGGCGGCAGAACATCCGCATTTCCTATGATCTTGTGGGCTTTATCCCGCTGAATGAACTGATGAAAGAAGGAACGGCATGACCGAAGCCATGCCGTTCCTGCAAAAAACGATATTACTTTCTTACGACCCCCGCTCATTTCACCGGGGCCGTATTATTTATTCGGCTTTATTCGCCCTTGCTCTCTGATACGGTGAGGTTCTCGCCATCGTAATCCACGGTGAACACCGTGTCGGGGGCGGGGTCGCCTTCGATTATCTTGCGGGCAAGCAGCGTCTCAAGCTTGCTGGAAAGCAGCCGCTTCAGGGGCCTTGCGCCGTATTGAGGATCGTAGCCGGTCTCCGCAAGGTAGTTCTTCGCCCTGTCGGTAAGCTTCACGTCCAGCCTGCGCTCCTTGAGCCTCTTGCGTATATCCTCCAGCATGAGGTCGGTGATCTTGAAGATCTCCTCCTTGTCCAGGGGCTTATAGAACACTATGTCGTCTATCCTGTTGAGGAATTCCGGCCTGAAGCTCTGCTTGAGCAGCAGGTTCACCTGTGCGCGTGCCTCCTCGGTTATCCTGCCGTCCTTTATGCCCTCCAGTATGTAGCTGGAACCCAGATTGCTGGTCATGACGATGACGGTATTCTTGAAGTCCACGGTGCGGCCCTGGGAATCCGTTATGCGCCCGTCGTCCAGCACCTGAAGCAGTACGTTGAACACGTCGGGATGGGCCTTCTCCACCTCGTCGAACAGCACGACGCAGTAGGGATGGCGGCGCACGGCCTCCGTAAGCTGGCCGCCCTCGTCGTAGCCCACATAGCCCGGAGGCGCGCCTATCAGGCGTGACACGGAGTGCTTCTCCATGTATTCGCTCATATCTATGCGCACCATGTTGGATTCGTCGTCAAACAGGGCTTCCGCCAGAGCCTTGGCAAGCTCCGTCTTGCCTACGCCGGTAGGCCCTAAGAACAGGAAGGAGCCGATAGGCTTGTTGGGGTCCTTAAGCCCCGCCCGGGTGCGCAGTATGGCGTCACAGACGGTCTGCACCGCCTCGTCCTGGCCTATGACCCGCTTATGCAGTATGCTGTCCAGGTGCAGCAGCTTCTCCCTCTCGCCTTCCATCAGCTTGGCTACCGGTATACCGGTCCAACGGCCCACTATCTTGGCTATCTCCTCCTCGGTGATGCGGTCGCGGAGCAGGCCGTCCGCTTTGCCCTTCTCCATGTCCGCCTCCGCCTTGGCCAGTTCTTCCTTCAGCTTGGGCAGCTTGCCGTACTTCAGCTCTGCGGCCTTGTTAAGGTCGTAGCTCCGCTCGGCCTGCTGCATATCGACGTTAAGCTGCTCTATCTCTGTACGTAGGGACTGAACCTTCTTTATGGCGTCCTTCTCGTTTTCCCACTTTGCCTTGAGCCCCGCGAACTCCTCGCGCTCGTGAGCCAGCTCCTTGCGGATATCCTCAAGGTGCTGCTGGGATATCTTGTCGCTTTCCTTGTTAAGGGCGGCTTCCTCTATCTCCAGCTGCATTATGTGTCGGCGCTTCTCGTCAAGCTCGGTGGGCATGCTGTCCATCTCGGTGCGCACCATGGCGCAGGCCTCATCCACAAGGTCGATAGCCTTATCCGGCAGGAACCTGTCGCTTATGTACCTGTGGGAAAGTGTGGCGGCGGCTATCAGGGCGCTGTCCTGTATCTTTACGCCGTGGAACACCTCGTAGCGCTCCTTCAGCCCTCTCAGTATGCTTATGGTATCCTCTACCGTAGGCTCATCTACCATTACGGGCTGGAACCTTCTGGAAAGGGCGGGGTCCTTTTCGATGTACTTGCGGTACTCGTCCAGCGTGGTCGCGCCTATGCAGTGCAGCTCGCCCCTGGCAAGCATGGGCTTTAAGAGGTTGCCCGCGTCCATGCTGCCCTCGGTGCGTCCGGCTCCTACTATATTGTGCAGCTCATCGATGAACAGTATTATCCTGCCCTCGCTTCGCTTTACTTCATTAAGAACGGCCTTAAGCCTTTCCTCGAATTCGCCCCGGAACTTTGCGCCCGCAATAAGCGCACCCATGTCAAGGGAGAATATCTTGCGATCCTTCAGGTTTGCCGGCACATCGCCGGATACTATCCGCTGGGCAAGTCCCTCGGCTATTGCCGTCTTGCCTACGCCCGGCTCGCCTATGAGCACAGGGTTATTCTTGGTCTTTCTTGAAAGTATGCGGATGACGTTGCGTACTTCCTCGTCACGCCCTATAACAGGGTCAAGCTTCTGCTTCCTTGCAAGCTCCACGAGGTCCTGAGCGTATTTGCCCAGCGCGTCATAGGTGTCCTCCGGGCTGTCGGTCGTCACCCTTGCGCCGCCCCGGACGTCGTTGAGCACCTTCAAAAACTCGTCCCGGGTGATGCCAAAGGTCTTAAACATCTCCTTCATGGCGCCGTTAGGCGCTTCCAGCATGCCTAAAAACAGATGCTCTACCGAGATGTACTCGTCCTTCATGTGCTTGGCCTGATCCTCCGCCGCGTTGAGCGCGCGATCCAGCTCAGGGGTTATGTACACCTTTTCCGCCTCCCGGCTGCCCGTGACCTTGGGGAGCTTGCTTATTTCCCTGTCCAGGGCGGCGTCAAAGGCGTCCTTATCCTTGCCCATTCTGGTGATGAGCTCGGCTATGAGCTTCTGGTCGAGCAGCGCCTTCATAAGGTGCTGCTGATCCACCTGCTGGTTGGTGTTGCGGCTGGCGATGGACTGGGCATCCTGCACCGCCGCAATAGATTTCTGCGTTAACCTGTTAATATCCATATAAAATCCTCCTCGGACCGATGATTTCGTAAGTAGTATGTGCCATGATCCTTATTAGCACTCTTACCTTTCGAGTGCTAATTGTAATATAAGACCTTGTACATATCATCATAATAATTTGAAATAATTGTGAAGTGGAAAAAAAACCTGAGCTGTTGTATAATAACAGAAAAACTTATGGAGGACGCCCCAATGAAGATCAGAGATATATCGGAGCCTGCAAGCTTTTTTAAGGCCGTAAACACCTGCGCCGGCAGGGTGGAGCTCATGACCGCCGAGGGCGACTGCCTCAACCTCAAGTCCCGCCTATGCCAGTACATAGCGCTCACCCAGATGTTCGAGGACAAGCGGGTGGAAGGCATAGAGCTTGTACTGAGTGAGCCCTGCGACCTCAACAAGCTTCTGCCCTACATAGACGCGGAGGAATAACGCTGCAAACGCAAAGGGCTTCCTTTAAATTGGGAAGCCTTTTTTCTTTACTTCATTTCCTCTATGTGCTCCTTCGCGTAGGCGATGAACCTTGCTGCCGCAGGGGATACCATGTCCTTCTTTGTAACGCCAATACCTATATCCACATACTGCTCAGGGTCCAGGGGCATAACCCTCACCTCGCCGCCCGGCTCCAGCGAGTCCACGATGAGCTGGTTCATTATGGCTATTCCCAGCCCCGCCTTCACCATCGCCATGGCGGCAAGGCCATCCGGGCAGCCGAAGCGTATATCCGGGGTTATGCCCATCTGGGCGATCATTCGGGAGTTGTCCGTCTCCTCCGTAGGGCGTATGGCTACGAAGGGGTAATTGCCCACAGCCGAGAGCGGAAAGGCCGCGCCGCCGGAGAGTGGGCTGCTCTTTGGCAGCACCGCCACCAGCTGATCGTCCTTTATATGCAGCCAGTCGAAGTCGCCCTCGCGGCGGCTCATTACGCAGAAATCCGCCCTGTGCTCCCCCAGAGCTGCCGCAAGCTCGCTGCTGGTTCCCTCCAGGGTGCTTATCTCCACCATCGGGTACTTCCGCGAAAAGCCGGCGATCAAGTGGGCAAGCCAGCCGTAGCAGGCCTCGTAGGTATTGCCTATGGTGAGCTTGCCTATCTCTATGCCGCGTATGGAGGCCGCCTGCTGCACGCAGCGCCGCCCCATGTATACGAAATCGCGTATGAGGGGAAGCATATTTTTGCAGTTTTCGGTAGGGGCGACGCCGCCTCTGTTCCTTATCAGAAGCGGAAAGCCCATCTCATCCTCCAGCGCCGCCATCATACGGCTTATACCGGAGGGGGTATAGCCGAGGCTCTCCGCCGCGGCGGTAAGTGAGCCCAGCTCCAGCGCCGCTATCAGCGCCCTGCACTTCTCTGTATCCATATCGCGCCTCTATTTTGACTTTTTATCAATGCTGCCATGATATATCCTCGTTTTACTCAAATATATAACAGTAATATAATGATGTCAAACAAAGAAAACGACAAAATGTCAGGAAAGGACAGAAACAATGGAAAGCATCAGCGCAAGGGCAAGGATAGGCTGCCGGGTAAACCCTGCGGAGTTCCTTCTCGCGGGCGTTATAGTTGCGCGCAGCACCTCTCTGCTGCTGTCCAAGGCGCTCCTCACCACTATGAGCCCCCTCAACATACTCTCCGTTCGCTTCTGCCTTGCCTTCGTGATACTCTGCGCCATATTCTTCAACCGGATGAAGCGGATGAACCTCAGGACGCTGCTCATGGGAATGGCAATAGGCGGCGCATTCTCCGCAATGATGGCGGCGGAGCTTTTCGCCCTCAAGCACACCCTCGCCTCCACCACCTCCTTTCTCGAAAATACCGCAATAGTCATAGTGCCGCTGATGGAGGCGCTGCTGCATAAGAAGCTGCCCTGCAAAAGGGCTCTGCTCTGCGCCGGGCTTACCCTCATAGGCGTCGGCGCCCTCACCCTGCGCTCCGGCAGGTTCAGCTTCGGCCTCGGCGAAGGGCTCTGCATACTCTCTGCCATGCTTTACGCCTTGGCGATAATACTCACTGACAGGCTTTCCAAAAAGGGCGATCCCATGCTCATAGGCATAGCGCAGGTAGGCTTCATCGGCCTGTTCACCACCATAGCCTCCTTCATATTCGAGGCTCCCAAGCTGCCCTCCTGCGCCTCTGAGTGGCTGCCGATATTGGGGCTTGCGCTGGTTTGCAGCTGCTTCGGCTTCACCCTTCAGCCCGTGGCACAGCGCAGGATACCCTCCGAGAGGGCAAGCCAGTTCTGCGCCCTCAACCCCCTTTCCACCGCTGCAATGAGTGCCGTTCTCCTGCATGAGAAAATGGGCGTCATGGGCGCGGTAGGCGCCGCGCTGATACTGGGCAGCATAATGCTGGAGAGCGTCCGCAGCGCAAAGTCAAAGAAAGCGTAAGCACCGTCGTCATTCTTCCCCCTAAAGACGAAAGGATAAGCAAAGCCCCCGCGTTCGCGGGGGCTTTGTCATGCCGTTATCTTTTTATATTACCCCGAAGAAATGCAGTATGCTCTGCCATATCGTCATATCGCCGGTCTTGGGGGGTATTACCACCACGGGGACGGGAGCAGGGGTAACCGGGGGATGCCAGTGGCTTCCGCCGCCGGTGGTGCTGCCGCTAGAGGGGAACGCAGTGCCGGGCAGGTTTGCCCATTCTTTGGCATCAAGTTCAAAAGTCTTCATATCCATCTCGTGGCCATCCACAAACAGCACGACTTTATTGGGGACAACATCATCTTTGGGAGTCCAGGGGGTCAGTGCCCAGTTTGCGTCAGCAGTCTCGGTAGCGATGCAGCAGGTCAGGAAACCATAGATGCCGGGATTTACTCCCTGCAAGGTAGCCGTGGTCAGCAGAGTTTCGTCCCTGTACAGCTTCACCTGTACGCTATCTGCAAATTTAATGTCCTTCAGATCAATGGATACGGCATCCTTCAGAGAGCCGCCAGCATTCGTAATACCGGCGCGCTCGATGCTGCCGTTGCCTTTTGCCGATGCGATTCCGGGCAGGGCGCAGACCATGATCAGAGCCAACATCATTGCAAGTGATCTTTTCATTTTTTTCCCTTCTTTCAAAATTACTTTAATTTGACATTCAGTGAATGTCATTATTGCTTCAATTATAGCATACCCTTTTGATATTGACAATCACTGAATGTCAAAAGGAGAAAAAAATGTTCATAAATAAATCTCAGGACGGCTCGAATAATCTATGCGGAAGGAATGTCGCGGCTCTGAGGAAGGGACTGAAGCTGTCGCAGCGGCAGCTTGCGGACAGGCTGCAGGTATACGGACTGGATATAGATAAGAATGCAATACAGCGAATAGAGTGCGGAAAGCGATTCGTTACTGATATAGAGCTGGTCCAGCTTGCGAAGGTCCTTCGCGTTGAAATATCCCGTCTCGTACAGTAAACGCAAAAAAGCCCCCTTTCGGGGGGCTTTGCTTACGCCGCTACACGGCGCAGTCCAGCACTATTATCCTGTTGCTGCCCAGGCTTTCCCTTGTGATGACCGCCTCGCTCTGGCGCATACGGTGTATGGCGCAGTTCTTTGCGTTTTCAAGGAACGGGGCAAGCTCGCCCAGCTCAAAGGCCAGCTTGTCGGCGGCGTAGTGCATGGGTATTACAACCTTTGGCGCTATGGCGTAGGCTATCTCCAGCGCCTGCTTGTAGTCCACGGTGTATATGCCGCCCACGGGTATGAGCAGTATGTCTATATGGCCCATGGCTTTAAGCGTCGCTTCATCCGGCAGGTGGCCTATGTCGCCCATGTGGGCAAGACGCAATCCGTCCATCTCGAATACGAATATGATGTTGCCGCCCCGCTTCGCCCCCTGCATTTCGTCATGCCAGCAGGGTATGCCGGTTATCTTTACGTCCCCGACGGTATACTCGCCGGGGGCTGATATTACCTTTACGTCTCTGCCCTTTGCCGCCGCGGCATAGTTGTGGTCGTGGTGCTGATGGCTCTCGGTCACGCAGTCCGCCTCAACAGGGCCTACGTTATAGCCGGTTGCCGGGTCGCAGGGATCCGTGAGTATACGTGTTCCGCCCTCGCTTTGCAGCAGAAAACATGAGTGTGCAAATCTTTTAATCAACATATATTTATACCTCCTGAAGGGAATTAACCCAAATCAACCTGGCGGCGCACTGCCCGAAAAGGCCCAGCCGCGCCGCGAGAGCGTCCCTCTCCCCGTCTTTCATTCCGTCGAATATGCCCAGCACAGCGGCTGCACATCGCCTGTTGAGCGCCGCCCGCTTTGCCCCGGAAAAGCCCCCGGCGCTTATGCCGAGCCACAGTGCTTTCTTTATTGAAGCCGTATCCGGTATGCCGTCCCCGCCTTTTCTCGCAAGCATGAGGGACTTTATGAGCGCATAGGATACATCATCGCAGCTTTTATCCGGCATATCCGGCAGCTTGCAGCTTTCTATTATATGATGGGTCATGGCGTTATATGCCTGAATGGATATATGGAACGCCACATGGCCTCTTACGGCGGTTATGCTCTCTATCAGCGGTACGCCAAAAAGGGACGGCTTGTGCCTGCCCAGTTGGTCAGTGAGCCTTTCCGCCCAGGATTGGGCGGTATAGCCGGTAACGAAGCCCAATGGGGCGGATACCTCCGCCGCGGGGTTGTCCATATCCAATTTTACGCCGGTCTTACCGGCACAGGCGTCTTGCAGGAAACGGCATAATTCGCTGCGAATAAGCTCTGTTATTTCGGTATTTGCCGTCATGGTAGCTCCCCAGCCAAAAAGTGGTTTATTTAGATTACGGCTTTTTTTACGATTTGTCAAGGCAAACAGGGCAATTTTGTATGAAATTTCTCAATCTTTTTCTTGCAAAAGGGCCGTTCTGCATAAGAACGGCCCAAAGCGTTTTTGCTGCTATATGACCAGCTGCCCGTCTTCGCTGTCGATTATCCTGAATATCTGCTCCTCTTCCCCCGTCTCCACGCCTATGTAGACTATATAGGAATCATTGCCCGAGGTACACTTGAACTCGTAGCACAGCCGCTCGGTCTCGGGTGTTATTGGTATCAGCGCAAGCTGGCGTTCCATAACCTTCAGCGAGGAAGCAAGATAGCCCTCCGCCTCGGCCATAGTGACGCTGGCCTCAGGCAGCTCCCTTTCGGTATGGCTGAAGAGATAGTTTCTGGCGTCAACGCCTGTCACCTCATTGGTCTCCCGGTCTACCCAGACCTTGATGAGGTCGTTATATAATATGACGCCGTTCTGCGTGGCCGCGCAGTTGATAAGCGCCGCCCCGCCGTAATATTGGGCGTAGGTTGCCGTCATGTTCCGATAGCCCAGCTCCTCCAGCTTTTTCAGCGCCGTGTCAGCGTATCTTTTACCCTCAGCATCGTCAGGCTTTCCCTCGGTATTTCCCTTGCATGGACTCATGTACCACAGCAGCTTGCCTCCCTGCTTAGTCACAGCCGCTTCAACCCACGTGCCGTCTTCATTGCTCATACTGAATTGATAGGCAGGAATCTTTCCTCCCGTCTCCTGCCCCTCGCCAAACGTCACGCCGGCAATTATGTTGGCCACGGTCTTCGCCTGCTCCATGGTCACCTCTCCGCCTGACAGACCCTTGGGTTGGAGTTTTTCGCTGCTTTCCGAGAAGGGGCCGTCGTATATCAGGGTGGGAAACTCCGATATGCCCTCGCTGTCCTGAGGCTTGTTGTCCGCAAAGTAGCCCTCAGCATCTATACCCTCTGTGGGTACGTCGCCCCTGGCGTACTTATCGCCGTATTCCTCCGCCAGCTTTGCGCAGCTGTCCCGGAGCTGTAGTATGGTGTTTGTATCCTTCTCCGTCATTACTCCGCCCCGCACTGCCTTCTTGGTAAGCGAATGTGCGTAATCGCCCAGCCTCACCACGAACTGGTTGAGCTCGGCCGTGTCCACGTGGGACACCGGCAGGTAGGACATGTGGCTCACCGCGGAGCCGGACAGCCGCCAAACCTCGTCCAGCAGCAAAACGTATTGTGCGGGGGAATTGACGGCAGTAAGCTTGGACAGCGTGCTCTCCATATCGTAAAGGTCGTCGGTAAGCTCGCCGTATGCCCTGACATAGCTTTCCTTTGCCAGGTTTTTATAGCTCTCGGCCAGCGCCTTCTGCTGTGCCGCCCATAGTATGACTCCTATGAGCGCCACGGCCAGTATGGCGGGTATTATGTATTTCTGAAAAGCGTTCTGCGTTTTTTCGCTCATTTATCTCACCTCGTATAAAGCCGTTATGCCCCATTAGAAGAAGGCGTGCTCGCCTATGGTCAGCACCACATCGTGTGACAGCATCCACTTGTTGCTGGTCTTCTTGGGGTTGTAGTAGTACAGGCAGCCGCCGGTGGGATCCCAGCCGTTCATGGCGTCCCTGGCGGCCTTTATGGATTCGTTGTCAGGGGAAAGGTTTATCTGTCCGTCCGAGACGGCGGAAAAAGCGCCCTTCTGGTATATCACGCCGGATATGCTGTTGGGAAAGGATGAGCTTTTTACCCGGTTCAGCACCACTGCCGCCACGGCGACCTTGCCCTTGTAAGGTTCACCCCTGGACTCCCCGTGTACCAGCTTGGCCAGAAGATACAGGTCCTTGTCCCCGGAATTGCTCGACCCACCGGAGCCTGACGACCCGCCTCCAGAGCTGCCCGTCAGGGACAGGCCCAATGCCCTTGCCGTGGCCTCCCCCACTATGCCATCCGCCGTAAGGCCGTTTTTCTTCTGGAAATATTTTACGGCCTGCGCCGTTCCGCTGCCGAATATGCCGTCCACATTGCCGTTATAATATCCCCAGCGCTTCAGCTTGCTTTGCAGCGTCTTTACCTGCTCACCGGAGGAGCCCTGCCTTAGCATTGCCGCGTCCGCCATTTCAGGCACCGCGATGCACAGTATAAGCAGCAGCGCAAGCAGGGCGACTATGCTCCTATTCAGCCCTCTCATTCTTTTTCGCCTCCCTTATAAGCTTCATTATCAGGCTATCAAATTTTGCCTCATCTTCAATTTTTCCATTTTCGTCCTCCAGTATGCACAGTGGCGGGAACATTACGCACCACCAGTTTTTCCCTTTTCCCTCTCCCAGTATCACCCTGAGGGCCTGATACCTTCCGGCGGGATACAGCTTGCCGCCATACTCCCTGTCAGGAAAGTCGTATGTGCCTATGTGCAGCTCGGCGGAATAATCCATGCCCCGCTCATGAAGCACGTTATCTATGGCGGTGCAGATCCCCCTCCCATCGTCCATGAGTCTGGCCTTTACCTCCTCCGCGCTGCCCACATTCCCCATGCCGCGCTCGTAATCCAATATGGCGTCCCGTACCGCAAGCTTTGTTGCCTGATCCGCCGCGCTGTCGCTGTTAGCTATCACGTGCATTCGGAATATGCCTTCCTCCGGCCTGAACAGCAGCACCGCCACTAACGACAGCAGCACCATGGATATGACGTACAGCAGCTTTCTGTACAGCGTATTTTTCATATTTGTTTCCCCTTTGTGTTGATTTGCATATTTTACATATGAAAAATTATCGCCGCGCCGCCGTTGAAATATACATTTGCCCTATCTGATGGTATAATGCGGATATGGATATAAAGGCTTACGGAAAAATCAACCTGACGTTAGACGTGCTGTACAGGCGGCCGGACGGTTACCATCAGCTCCGGGGCGTAATGTGCGCCGTGGACGTATACGACGCCGTACATATTGAGCCCGCAGCGGGCGTCAGCGTGTCCTTTGACGAGGCTGTGCCGCCCCAAAACACCGCCATAATGGCCGCACGGGCCTTTCTCGAAAAAACCGGCAGAGGCGCGGACATATACATACAAAAGGGCATACCCTCCGAGGCCGGCATGGGCGGCGCAAGCGCAGACGCAGCCGGAGTGCTGCGCGGCATGAACAGGCTGTACGGCGAGCCCCTCAGCGAAAGCGAGCTGTATAGTATAGGTCTTTCCATAGGGGCGGACGTACCATTTTGCCTTATGGGCGGCTGCGCCGTGGCAGAGGGAATCGGCGAGGTGCTTACGCCGCTGCCCGCCCCGGAGCTAAACCTGCTTATAATAAAGGGCAACGAGGGAGTGAGCACAGGCGCGCTGTTCAAAGAGTTAAGGCTGCCCATTGAAAGGCGTCCGGACACTGACGGGGCAATAGCCGCAATAATGCGCGGAGACATTACCGGGCTGATACCCCTATGCAAAAACGCGCTGGAAATTCCCGCCATCGGCCTTTCGCCCGAAATAGCGCAAAACAAAAAACGCCTTCAATCGCTGGGCGTCCACGCCTTCATGACAGGCAGCGGCGCGGCGGTAGTGGGCATATTCAAAACGGTGGAGCAGGCGGCGGAAGCGCAGAAAAGCTTTCGCGATCTGCCCTTCGCCCGCGTTTGTAGTACGGGCGGGTTTGTGATATAATTATCGGCAGTTGATCTGCAATTACATTTTTCCCAGGGAGGAAAATATGACACATATCGAAGGGCATAAAAAAATACATCTCATAGGCATAGGCGGTTGCTCCATGAACGGCCTTGCCCAGATACTCAGGGCCAGAGGATACCAGGTACAGGGCAGCGACAGCACCACCTCCCCGTTCACCGAGCGTTTGGGCGAGCTGGGCATACCAGTCGCCATCGGCCAGAAGGCCGAAAACATAGGCGATGCCGATCTGGTAGTGTACTCTGCCGCAATAAAGCCTGATAACCCGGAGCGGGCGGAAGCCAGACGCCGGGGCATACCCGAGCTTGAGCGCAGCGTTGCACTGGGCCAGCTCACCGAGGGCTACAAGGAGGTAGTAGGAATTGCAGGCTGTCACGGCAAAACCACTATCACCTCCATGCTGGCCATGATATCCGAAAAGGGCGGCGCTAATGCCACGGTACACATCGGCGGCTTTGTGGATTTTCTCCACGGCGGCACCCGCATAGGCTCCCACGATTTGTTCATCACCGAGGCCTGCGAATATGTGGAGAGCTTCCTTACCCTCCGCCCCACGGTAGCCCTCATAAACAACATAGACAACGACCATCTGGACTACTATAAAAACATGGACAACATAGTTGCCGCCTTCCGCAGGTTTATCGGCCTCTTGCCCGAAAACGGCGTGTTCATAGGCTGCACCGACGACAGCCGCGTAAAGCGCCTTTTCGACGATTTCCGTGGAAATAAGATATCCTACGGCATGAAGGACGCGGACTATACTCCCGCAAGCCTCGTCTACGACGGCAACGGCTGCCCCTCCTACGACCTTATGTTCAGGGGCGAAAACCTGGGCCGCATAACGCTGCACATTCCCGGCAGCCATACGGTGATAGACTCTATGGCGGCCGCGGCTGTGTCCCTTTACCTGGGCGCAGAAATGCACACCGTATGCTCAGGCCTTGCGGCCTTCCGCAACACCCAGCGCAGGTTCGAGTTTTACGGCGAGAGGGATGGCATAAAGATATACCACGACTATGCCCATCACCCTGCGGAGGCCGCCGCGGCGCTGGACGCCGCCAGCCGCATACCCCACAGGAACATATACTGCGTGTTCCAGTGCAACAGCTACACAAGGGCAAAGACGCTGTTCACGGATCACGTTACCTGCTTCAACAACGCGACGGCGGTGCTGGTGCCGGATATTTACCCCGGCCGCGAAAAGGACGACGGCACCGTACACGCCCGCGACATGGTGGCGGGCATAAACGCTGGCGGCGGCAACGCCATTTATCTCGGCACCTTTGAGGAGATACGCAAGTGGCTGGACGCCCACGCCGCACCGGGCGACGTGGTCATCACCCTCGGCTCCGGCGACGTATACAAGCAGACAAAGAAGCTGCTGTAACTCACGGCATATAAAAAGGACGGCTCAGCCGTCCTTTTTGTACTTTCGAGAAAGCGCTGCGCTTAATCCTCCGTATGGTCTATGTCTATTGCGAACAGGCCGCCCGCGCCGCCGGAATGAAGGAACAGTATATTGTCCCTGCCATCGAAATAGCCCTGCTGGTTGAGCTTCATGAGACCGGCGAAGGTCTTGCCGGTGTATACCGGATCGATTATTATGCCCTCCTTGCTTGCCATCATGCGCATCGCGGCAACGCCCGATGACGACGGTATGGCGTAGCCCGCTCCGAAGTTTTCGAATACGTTTATGTCGCTCTCCTCAACGTGTACGCCCGCCTCAAGCAGTTCCGACGTGCCGTTGACAAGGTCGCGCACTATGGGCTTAAAATTCTCGTCGTCCACAGCAATGCCCGTGACGCGGGTTTTAGGGGAATATATCCTTGCGCCCAGATCCATGCCCGCGTGGGTGCCGCCGGAGCCTGTACAGCAGATAATATCGTCGAACCTTACGCCCAGCGCCGCCCCCTGCTCTATGGCTTCCCTTGCGGCGTTGACATAGCCCAGCGAGCCTACGGGCACAGAGCCGCCCACTGGCACGCAGTAGGGTTTGTGGCCTTTGGCCCGCAGTTCGCCGCATATTCTTTCCATCTCGGCATAGACATCGGCATAGTCGTCGGTATCCACAAAGCGCACGTCCGCGCCCAGAAGGTCGTTAATTATCTGGTTGCCCAGCTTCTGCCATACGCCACGCTTTTTGAGCACCAGCACCGAGCCCAAGCCCAGCCTGTCACAGCATGCGGCGGTCAGCATGGCGTGGTTGCTCTGTGCGCCGCCGGTGGTAAGCATATAGTCGCAGCCCTGCGCCATGGCGTCGGCAATTAGAAATTCCAGCTTGCGCACCTTGTTGCCGCCCAGGGCGACGCCTGTCATGTCGTCGCGCTTTATGTAGATATTTTTGCCCATCGCCTCGCTTATGTTTGGAAGCCTGTAAAGGGGAGTGGGCAGTATACCCAATGACACACGGGGAAAATCCGAAAACTGCTTCATAGAAGTGCCCTCCGTATAATGCTTGTTTATATTGTCTATTTTACAACATAACGTCACTGTTTGCCATGTCAAAATACGCTGCCCACGGCGACGAGGCCATTGGCCAGGTCCTCCCTGTAACCGGCGTCCTCCGGAAAAAGGCTGTTTATAACTACCCTGTCGTCACCGGCCCTCCCTGTGGCGTGAATGTATTTGCCGCCGCCAAGGTACATAGCCACATGTCCCTTGAAGTAGAGAAGGTCACCCGAATTCATATTGGCCGGGTCTATCGCCTTCACCGGAAAGCCCTCCGCCATGCGTGAGTTCCGGTATATGGCCACGCCGTTGAGCCAGTATGCCGTGTGGCACAGGCCGCTGCAATCCATCCCCACGGACGATCTTCCACCCCAGAGGTATGGTACCCCAAGATATGCTTTGGCAGTCTCCGTCACGGCCCGGCGCAGCTCAGCCTCCCTCAGCTTTCCCGGCAGGGCCGCTATGTGGCTGCGGCGTATGTAGCCCTTTTCTCCGCCTATCAGCCGCACCTGGGCAAAGCTGTTATCCTCACCCGTCATTTCGACTTTAGCGCCCCGGGGCAGCGTCACCACCGTCCTGCCCTGATATTTGGGTATATCCAGCACTGTGCAGAAGGGAGTTACGACCCGCATTATTGCGCCGTCATACCGCCGGATAGCAAGATGCCTTTCCTCTATCCAGCCTTCATAGCCGTATTCCGTGCGTATCTTGGCAAAGCCGTTGCTTCTCTCCAGCACATCGGCTTCCTCTCCGTAGAGTATCTGGTCATCCAGCTCTCCAACCGAAGGCTCTGAATAGAGGTTTGCTATGGGAGTGTTTACAAGCATACAAAGCTCCTTTTTTTATCCTACCATCAGTTGACAAGGACACACAAGGTTTTAGAAGCCAAACAGCACGGCATAACTGTGTCGTCCTCATTTGAAATACAACCAGTATTTCTGCACTCGTCCTCCTTGTTCTGCCATACTCTTTGGCTTCTAAAACTCGAAGACCCTAAAGAGCTTGTTTTGAGGGCGATCCAAGGCCGAGGAGCGCAGTACTACTGGATGTAATACAAGCGACGAGAACGCAGGAGCGTCCCAAAACAAGCCTTTAGGGCTTGTGTGCTCTTGTCAACTGATGGTATGCCTGCAACATACAAAAAAGAGCAAGCGGCCATTGCCGCTTGCCCGTATTGTTATTACTGCTGTGTGGGAAAATCGAAGTACTCGCCCCGCTTGTAATCGTATATGGCGCCGGAGGAGAAAGCGTCGATGTTCTCCAGTACCTTGCCCGTGCCTATGGCCACGCAGGATATGGGATCCTCCGCCACATAGCAGGGTACCTTTGTCTGCTCTGCTATGAACTTATCCATGCCGTAAAGCAGAGCTCCGCCGCCGGTAAGGCAGATGCCGTTTTCGGTTATATCGCTGGCCAGCTCGGGAGGCGTGCGCTCAAACAGCCCCTTTACGCTCTCCAGTATCATCTGAAGGGGCTCCTCAAGGGCGTCTATCATCTCATATGAACCTACGACCAATGTCTGAGGAAGGCCGGAAACAAGGTTCCTGCCCTTTACATCTATGAATACCTGCTCCTTTCTCGGGTAAGCGGAGCCGATGCGGATCTTTATCTCTTCTGCGGTGCGTTCGCCTATAAGGAGATTATGCTTCTTTCTCATATAGCGAACGATGGCGTCGTCAAATTTGTCGCCCGCGATCTTTATGGAATCGGACAGTACCGCGCCGCCCAGGGAAAGTATTGCCACGTCGCTTGTGCCGCCGCCGATATCCAGTATCATGCTGCCGCGCGGGGCGGAAATATCTATGCCCGCGCCTATGGCAGCCGCTATAGGCTCCTCAATAAGATAAGTATGGCGTGCGCCGGCCTCTTCGGTGGCGTCTATTACGGAACGCTTTTCAACTTCGGTAACCCCGGAGGGTACGCAGACCACTACACGGGGCTTGAAGAATATCCTTCTGCCCACTACCTTGCGGAGGAAGTGGTTCAAAAGGCGCTCGGTTATGTCGTAGTTGGATATTACGCCGTCGCGCAACGGGCGCATGGCGATTATGTTGCCGGGGGTGCGGCCTATCATGCGGCGGGCTTCTTCGCCTACTGCAAGTATGTTGCCGGTTATCTTTTCTACCGCAACAACGGACGGCTCCCTCAGCACTATTCCCTTGCCTCGCACATAGACAAGGACGCTCGCAGTGCCAAGGTCAATGCCTACATCGCTGTTTTCCAAAAATCCCATTTTAAAGTATATCCTCCACAAGCGAAGCTATCGCTCAGACTGTTATGCCTACGCATAGGTGCACATACGGGTGCAAATTCTACATTATTGTATCATTCTATCACAACGTGAACAATAGCACAGTAACGAAAATTTGAATATTTTTTTAAATAATCGTCAACAACTGCCTATTTTTGCCGAGTACGATGCGGTATCCGGCATATACGTATATCAAAAAGCCGTATAGACAGGCATGGGTTATTGTTTTTATGTTATAGTAATGCCCGGCTCGCCGCCGGGCATTTTATCCTGCGCTTATTTGTCTAAATAATCTTTTATCTTCCTATCTGCGTCGGCCGAGAGCTTTTCCTCGTCTATACTCACAAGGCGGCCCTCCTTTACGGTTATTTTGCCGTGGACTATAGTATAGTCCACGGCTCCCCGCACGCCTACTGTGCAAAGCACACAGCCCGGGTCGTAGCAGGCCCCGGCAAGCTCTATGCGGCGGCTGTCTATCATGAACATATCCGCGCACTTGCCTTCCTCTATGCTGCCTATGTCATCCCGGCCAAGGAGCTTTGCGCTGCCCACAGTGGCCATCTTGAGTATGTCATAGCCTGTGGGGGCGGCGGCTCCGGAGTTTAGCCTGTGCAGCAGGTACGCTACGCGCATCTCCTCAAGCAGGCTGCTGCCGTCGTTGCTGGCGCTGCCGTCCACCCCGAGGCCAACGGTAACTCCCAGCTTCAGCATCTCCGGTATGCGGGCTATGCCGCTTGACAGCTTCATATTTGATATGGGACAGTGGGCTACGCCTGTGCCCGTATCCGCCAGCGCCTTCAATTCGTCCGAATTGAAGTGTATGCCATGGGCGTACCATACGTCGGGGCCTGTCCAGCCCAGAGACTCCATATATGCATACGGCCGCATGCCGTATCTTTCGAGGGTATAGCTTTCCTCGTCCTTAGTCTCGCAAAGATGGGTGTGCAGCCGCACACCGTACTGTCTCGCGAGCGCGGCGCTTTCCCTGAGCAGCTCTCCCGATACCGAGAAGGGCGAGCAGGGGGCGAGGGCTATCTGCCGCATTGAGCCTTTTGAAGGATCGTGGTACTTTTCTATGAGCCTGACGCTGTCCTTCATTATCTCGTCTATGGTCTGTACCACGCTGTCCGGAGGCAGGCCGCCATCCTTTTTGGAAAGGTCCATGCTGCCCCGTGAGGCGTGCATACGCATTCCTATAAGGCCCGCAGCCTCGAACTGGGCGGCTATGAGATCCCCGCCGTCCCTCGGGAACACATAATGGTGGTCAAAGCAGGTGGTGCAGCCGTTTTTCATCAGCTCTCCCATTCCTGTCAGCGACGAGAGGGTTATAAGCTCCTCGTCTATATTTTTCCAAATATCGTACAGGTACCTGAGCCAGTCAAACAGCTCAAAGCCCTGCACTTCGGGGAGGTTGCGGGAAAACTGCTGGTACAGATGATGATGTGTGTTTACAAGGCCGGGATAGCAAAGCATATGGCTGCCATCGACAGTAATGTCCGCTTTACTGTCAATACCGCGGCCGATAGCCCTGATAAAGCCGTCCTCGCAGTACACGTCCGCACCGCGCAGTATCCTGTCCTCCCCGTTGCAGGTCACAAGTGAATGTATGTTTTTTATAAGCAGGCTCCCCATCATATCCTCCTTATGCCCTCGCTGTATACGGCCTTTATATCCTGCCGTTCACCGAGGTAGATTATCCTCTCAAGCCGCTCGGAAAGATTCATCCTGGGATTGTCGGCCATCCCACGGTCATCGAACACCACCGCATGGAGCCTGTCGCCTATGCAGAAGCCGGGTCGTGCCCCGAAGTACTCCTGCCCCGCGCCGGTGATGAGATAGAAGGCCTCCGCAACGGTCAAAAACCGCTCCTCGTCCCGCTTTCCGCCAAACAGCCAGCGCAGCTTGGAGACACGTATCGCCTCTGTGGCCACATCCAGCATGGACAGCTTTGCCCCGCCAGCTATGTCTGACCCCATGGCCACCTTTACGCCCTCCTTCAGCATTGTCCTTACGGGGGCTATTCCGCTTGCTATGCAGGTGTTGGAATCGGGGCAATGAACCGCCCACACGCCGGCCTTCTTCATGGCGGCCCGCTCCCGCTCGTCTGAATACACGCAGTGAGCCATCACCGTGCGGTTTTTCCAAAGGCCGTATTTGTCGTATGTCTCCCAGTACTGGGCGCAGTCCGGGTGCAGCTCCTTTACCCACTTCATCTCGTCGGTATTTTCGGAAAGGTGGGACTGTACCGGGATATCCGGATACTCAGCAGCTATTTTCCCAAGCTCCTCCATTAGCTCATTCGTGCATGAAGGGGTAAATCTCGGGGTGAGTATGGGTTTTATGAGCTTTCTGTCTTTATTCTCCTCTATAAAGAGCCTCGTTTCGGCCACAGATTCCTCCGTAGTCTCTATAAGCTCCTCCGAACCGTTGCGGTCCATGTTCACCTTGCCCGCATAGCCGGTGACTCCCGCCTTTTCCAGTTCGTCCATAAGTATATTGGTCGCTTCCCTGTGCAGGCTTGAGAATATGCATACCCGTGTGGTGCCCCTCTCTATAAGAGCATGGGCCAGCTTTGAATATACCCTGCGGGCGTAGCCGGCGTCACTGAACATGGCCTCCGTAGGGAATGCGTATTTGTTCAGCCAGCCGAGAAGCTCAAGGTCCATGCCGAGGCCCAGCATAGGGTACTGGGGTGCGTGCAGGTGCAGGTCGGTAAAGGACGGGGTGATTATCATATCGCCGTAGTCCGTCGCCTCCGCTGCCGCATACCTTTCCGGCAGCTCGCCGAATATTCCCCGAATAATGCCGCCTTCCGTGACTATCCAGCTATCGGGCATTACGGTAAGCTCACCCGGCGTTTCGGCGTATATTATATTGCCCTTTATGGCCTCCAGCCTCTCGTTCATATGGTTCTCTCCTTTTCCCGCTTCAGCCTTTCCAGCTCGGAGGCCCTGTCCGCATCGAACAGCTCCAGCTCGTCTTCCACCTGGTAAAGCCTGAGCTTATCCTGGTTTTTACATATAACCGCGCTGCCACCCGTGTCGCCTGTAAGGTCGCGCAGTTCTATAAACATATCCTTGGGGAATATTACCGGGTTTCCCCGGCGGGCGCCGTATGCCATGGCGGCTATCTTGTCCGGCTCCTTTAAATAAAAGCTCACAAGGCCCTCCGTGCTCCACCGGCTCAGGCAGGGCTGATCCGCCACCATGAACAGGGCGGCGTCCACGTCGCCCAATGCATCGAGGCCAAGCCGTATGGTGCGGCTGACGCCATCCTCCGGCCTGTCGTTCCTTACCGTCAGAAAGTCAAAGTCCAGCGCCATGGACAGCGCCTCGTCATACTGGCTCACCACCGCTGCCCGGCAAAGCTTATCTCGGGGTATTGCCTCCATGGCCCGCTCTATGAGGGTCTTGCCGAAGAAATCCGTAAGCAGCTTGTTTCCTCCGAAGCGGGTGGAGTTACCGGCCGCCATAAGCACGCAGCCTATCCTGGTGCGCTTCATCTTAACTTCATATAGCCGGTACGGCTTATGTACCTGCCCCTGCCTTCAAGCTTTATGCTGCCGTTCTCAACAATATGCTCGCCGTTTATAATAACGTGGCGGGCAGCGCCCTTTACGTCAAAGCCCGCAAAGACCGAATTGTCGCAGTTATAAGCGTGGTTGGTATCGGTTATGGTACCGGATACGGAGGGATCCCATATAACTATATCCGCCGCTTTTTCCTCGGCTATCTCGCCCCGGTCCGGCATGCCGAAAAGCCTTGATGGGTTGTAGGAAAGGTACTTTACCATATCCTCAAGGGTGAGCCTGCCCTCGCACACGCCGTAGGTGTATATGAGCTGGCCCCTGTGCTGAACGCCCGCGCCGCCGTTGGGGGTCTTGAAGAACCTGCCGCCTCCCAGCATCTTCTGCTCCATGGTGAAGGAGCAGTGGTCTGTGCCTATGGTGTCCAGCGCGCCCTCCTTGAGCCCCTGCCAGAGCGCCTCCCTGTCCGCGTCCTTGCGGAGAGGCGGGCTCATTATGAACTTCACTCCGTCGGGATCCCTGTATCTGTCGTCCGTGAGAAGCAGGTACTGGGGGCAGGTCTCAAGGTATACCTCCTGTCCCCTCGCCCTCGCCCGCTGGGCCTCGATAAGGCCCTCCTCGGTTGAAAGATGCACTACATACGCAGGGGTGCCCGCAAGCTGGGCTATGCGCATATACCGCGCGACGGCCTCAGCCTCCACCTCTGCCGGGCGGGAGATGGGGTGTCCCCAGGGCTCCGTCACGCCCTGGGCCTTCAGCTCCTCAATGCGGCGAAGCAGCACTTCCCAGTTCTCGCAGTGTATGCCTATGAGGGCACCGTGATCGCGGGCGGTCTTGAGGGCGGCATATATCTGGCCGTCGTCCACCTTGAGGCCGTCATACACCATGTACATCTTATATGAAGTGACGCCGTTGTCGCTCATGTAGTCCATCTCTTTTTCGGTCTCGGCGTCCCAGCGGGCTATGGCCATATGGAAGCCGTAATTGCAGCTGCTGCCCTCGGCCTTTTTGTGCCATGTCTCAAGTGCCTGCCTGAGCGTGCCGTCCCTGTCCTGAGTTGCGAAGTCCAGCACGCAGGTGGTGCCGCCCAGCGCCGCAGCCCGGGTGCCCGTCCTGAAGTTATCCGCCGTAACGCAGAGCCCGACATCAAGGTCAAAGTGGGTATGGGTGTCTATGAAGCCGGGCATGACGTAGCAGCCCGCAGCGTCTATCACTTCCGCGCCCGCAGCGTCAAGATTGCCGCCTATGGCGATTATCCTGTCGCCGTCGGTGAGTATATCCTTACGCTCCCTGCCATTTGCGTTTACTATGGTTCCGTTCTTGATGAGTATGCGCATTGCCCTTTTCCTCCTAAATGGTATAGGCTGTTGATTCATAAAAAACAAAAAAGCGCCCGGCTGTACAGTATGCTGTACGCTCGGCGCTCATAGCAGGCCATTGCGGTGGCCCGTAGAAACTCCCGTCCGATAGAAATCACGAGATTATATGAACACTCTCTTATTGATTTTATATTATCATCCCAAAGAAGAAAAATCAATAACAGCAACGCGAACTTTAAAAAAATCCTATTTATTTTTTTGTTTTATATGGTATAGTTTACTGTAAAAAAGGGCTTTTCTGATAGGCCCGATTGTGCTATACTGCAATAAACAATTATCTAACAAACTTTGTTTAAACCTTAATGTTTTTGTTCGGGCGTCTATGGCGCCCATGTTGGCGTATCAACGGCATTTAAAATCAAGAATGGAGGAAACCGATGAAACAGTCCGAACTTATCACTGCGGCCCTTAAGGGCGATGCAACGCTTGTGGTAAAGAATGCCAGGGTAGTTAATGTATTTACAAACGAAATACTGGAAGGCGACGTCGCCCTCTCGGAGGATACCATCATAGGCGTGGGCAAGGGCTTCGCCGCCAGGGAAGAGATAGACGCGGGCGGCGCGTACCTCTGCCCCGGCTTCATAGACGCTCATGTACACATAGAGAGCAGTATGGTCATACCGGATTCCTTCTCCCGCGTGATAATGCCCCACGGCACCACAACCATAATCGCCGACCCCCACGAGATAGCCAACGTCTGCGGCGTGGCGGGCGTGCGGGCCATATACAAGCTGTCCGATGACCTGCCGCTGAGGGTGCTTTTCATGATGCCCTCCTGCGTGCCGGCGACCCCCTTCGAAAACTCCGGCGCGACGCTCACCGCCGAGGATATGGAGCAGTTCATGCGCAAGAGCCGCATACTGGGCCTTGGCGAGGTAATGGACGCCGTATCCACCATAAACTGCTCAAAGGACATGATGGATAAGCTTCGTCTCTTTGACGGTCGCCCCATAGACGGCCACGCGCCGCTGCTTTCCGGCCGCGCACTGAATGCTTACAGGGTGGCCGGCCCCTCCACGGATCACGAATGCAGCAACTTTGACGAGGTGCTTGAAAAGCTCCGCATCGGCATGAGGATACTCCTGAGGGTAGGCTCCGCCGCCAACGGCATGGAGGAGCTCATCACCGAGATAGTAAAGCACGGTCTGCCAACGGACAACATGATGTTCTGCACGGACGACAAGCACATCGAGAACATTCGCCGTGAGGGCCACATAAACTGCATAGCCCGCATGGCGGTAAAGTGCGGCATGGACCCTATACAGGCGGTAAAGATGGCAAGCTACAACGCCGCCCGCGCCTACGGCCTGCGCAACATAGGCGCCATAGCCCCCGGCTACAAGGGCGACATGGTGCTGTTTGAGGATCTGAAGGATTTCAGGGTGCTCAAGGTATTTACCCGCTTCGGCAGGCCGTATGACGGCAAGCCCACCCCCATGCCCATAATACCCCAGGCGGTATACACCAGCATGAACATGGCCCCCATACCAGAGGACGGCCTCAGGCTCCCCGCAAAGGATATTATGCCGGTAATATGCCAGATAGAGGGCCAGTTGGTCACAGAGCGCAGGGACCTGCCCGTCTGCCGCGATGCTGAGGGCAACTTCGTATCCGGTAACGGCCTAAACAAGCTGGCAGTTATAGAGCGCCACCACGCCCTGGGCAACATAGGCCTCGGCATAGTTCAGGGCTTCAATATTCACGGCGGCGCCATAGCCTCCACCGTGGCCCACGATTCACACAATCTGGTCATGGTGGGCGATAACGACGACGACATGCTGCTTGCGGCCGAGTCCCTCAGGGAATGCGGCGGCGGCTTCTGCGTGGTGAGCCACGGCATAGTCCTGGCCCGCCTGCCCCTTCCCATAGCGGGTCTTATGACTGATGCGCCTGTTGACAGCGTGCTTGAGATACAGCGCGCCCTTCTGGACGCCGCAGCATACATTGGCGTAGACAAGAAGAGCGACCCGCTTGTGGCCCTCTCCTTCCTGGCGCTCCCCGTTATACCCGCCATACGCCTTACGGATAAGGGACTGTTTGACTCAGCCAGCTTTAAGTTTATAGAAGTTTGATCCCTCAGCTTTAATGATAAGGAGGACGAGTAATGAATAAGGATAAGGAGGACAAGTCATGAATAAGGATAATTATTCCGTTCAGGCCGAGCACCTGGTAGGCAGGAGTGAAGTGCGCGTGGACGCCTTCGACAAGGTGACCGGCCGCACCAAATACTACGAGGACCGTATGCCGGGCGACGCGCTGTATGTGCGCATAAAGCACTCCACCATCGCCCACGGCTTCGTAAAGAATATAGATACCTCCTGTGCGGAGAAAATACCCGGCGTCGTAAAGGTGCTAACCTGCTTCGACGTGCCGGATATACCCTTTCCCACCGCCGGCCATCCCTGGAGCATGGACCCGGGGCATCAGGACGTTAAGGACAGGCTTTTGCTTAACCGCCACGTGCGCTACTACGGCGACGACGTCGCCGTGGTTATAGCCGAGAATGAGGTCGCCGCCAATCAGGGCGTCCGCGCCCTGAAGGTGGAATACGAGGAGCTGCCCTTCGTGCTCGATGTTCAGGAGGCCATGAAGGAGGGCGCCCCACAGCTCCACGATAGCTGCCCGAATAACATACTCAAGCACACCTCCATTCAAAAGGGCAACTACGCCGAGGCTATAAAGGAGCCCGGCCTTATCAAGGTCGAGGGCTGGTATGAGACGCCCACCGTACAGCACTGCCACATAGAGAACCACGGCTGCTTTGCATACGAGGAGAACGGCAGGCTTACCGTGGTCGCTTCAACCCAGATACCCCATATAATCCGCCGCGTTGTGGGACAGGCGCTGGGCCGCCCCTGGGCGGATATAAGGATAGTAAAGCCCTACATAGGCGGCGGCTTCGGCAACAAGCAGGACGCCCTCTACGAGCCCCTGTGTGCATGGTGCTGCACTCAGGTAGGCGGGCGCTGTGTCCGCATAGACTGCGCCCGCGAGGAGACCTTCGTATCCAACCGGGTACGCCATGCCATACGCTTCCATATCGTAACATGGCTGCACAAGGACGGCACCCTCGCCGCCCGCAAGGTAGAATGCTTCTCCAATCAGGGCGCATACGCCTCCCACGGACACAGCATAGTAGCAAAGGCCATGGGCTCATTCCCTCAGATATATCCCTGCGATAACTTCGAGGGCGACGCATATACGGTATTCACCAACCGCCCTGCGGCCGGCGCGATGAGGGGCTACGGCATGCCCCAGGCATCCTTCGCAGACGATTCCAACATAGATGAGTGCGCAAGGGCGCTGGGCATGGATCCCATGGATTACAGGGACAAGGTAATAATGCCCAAGGGCTTTGTGGACGGCTTCTCCAAGAACGAGAACTACTACGATTCCTTCCGCATGTGCCTTGAAAAGGGCGCGGAGGCCATAGACTACCGCAGAAAGGTTCAGGAATACGCCAAGGATACCGGCCCTGTCCGCCGGGGCATTGGCCTTGCCGCCTTCTGGTACAACACCGCCGTATACCCCATATCCCTCGAGACCAGCTCCAACCGCATGCAGCTCAACCTTGACGGCTCCGTAACCATGCAGTGCGGCGAGACCGAGATAGGCCAGGGCGCGGACACCGCCTACGCCCAGATGACCGCCGAGGTGATAGGGCTGAAAAGCTACCGGGACGTACACGTGGTGAGCTGCCAGGATACCGACATAACCCCCACCGGCCTCGGCGCCTACGCCTCCCGCCAGACCTACGTTGCAGGCTTCTCTATACGCCAGACAGGCGACCTGCTCCGCAAAAAGATACTGGAATACGCCTGCGAGGTAACGCGGCAGCCCATACAAAACATGGATATAGTGAACGGAAACATTGTGCGCGTGCCCGACGGGCGGGTGCTCATGAGCCTTTCCGAGCTGGCAATGACCGCCCAGTATAACCCCGTACACAGCGAGCATATAACCGCCGAATCCACCTACACCATACGCAACAACGCCTACTCCTTCGGCTGCACCTTTGCAGAGGTGGAGGTAGATATTCCCATGTGCAGGGTAAAGCTGGTGGACATGATAAACGTACACGACTGCGGCAGGCTGATAAACCCCGCATTGGCCGAGGCACAAGTACACGGCGGCATGAGCATGGCAATAGGCTATGGCCTTTCCGAGCAGCTGCTCTTCGATCCTAAGACCGGCAGGCCGCTGAACAATAATCTCCTGGACTACAAGCTTTCCACCTTCATGGATCACCCTGACCTTCGGGCAGAGTTCATACAGAACCCGGAGCCTACCAGCCCCTTCGGCACAAAGGCCCTCGGCGAGCCCCCCGCCTGCTCCGGGGCCCCCGCCATACGCAACGCCATATATAACGCCACCGGCGTAGCCATAAATACCATCCCCATAACCCCCCATGTGCTGTTCGCGGAATTCAGCCGTGCCGGGCTTATAAAGGACGAATGGACAAAGGAGGAAAAATAACATGTACGATCTTAAAGCGCTGTATGAGGCTTCCTCCGTTCAGAACGCCGTGGAGCTTCGCCTCGAACACCCCGAGGCACAGATAATAGCCGGCGGCAGCGACGTTCTCGTGCAGATGCGCGAGGGCAAGCGCGCCGGAAAGGAGCTCATCTCCATATACGGCCTCGATGAGCTGAGGGGCGTATCCATGGACGAAAACGACAGCATCCGCATAGGCTCCCTTACCAGCTTTTCCCACATAACCCGGGATCCCATTATCCAGAAATACATAAACGTGCTGGGTCAGGCGGTGGATATGGTGGGCGGGCCCCAGATACGCAACATAGGCACCATAGGCGGCAACACCTGCAACGGCGTTACCTCCGCAGACTCCGCCTCCACCCTCCACGCGTGGGAGGCCATAGTCGAGCTCACAGGCAGCGAGGGCAAGCGCCTGCTGCCCATAGGCGACTTCTACATAAAGGCCGGCCTTGTGGATATACACCCGGACGAGATACAGACCGCCATAATAATACCCAAGGCCAGCTATGAGAACACCTACGGCCACTACATCAAATACTCCATGCGCAACGCCATGGATATAGCCACCCTAGGGTGCAGCGTGAACGTCCGCCTTTCGCCGGATAAAAAGATCATAGAGCGCGCCCGCATAGCCTACGGCGTGGCAGGCCCGGTACCCATGCGCGCCGAAAGGGCGGAGGCTGCCGCCAACGGTCAGCCCGTATCCATGGAAACGGTAGAGACATTCGCACGCACAGTTCTCGACGACATCAATCCACGGGATTCCTGGCGCGCCAGCAAGGCCTTCCGCCAGCATATCGCCGTAGAGACTGCCAAGCGCTGCATGACAGAATCCATAATTCTCGCGGGAGGTGAGCTGTAATGGCACAGTATAAGCTTATTCACTGCAACATAAACGGCAAGGACGTAGAAAAGATGGTAGACGTCCGGGCTTCCCTCACCGACATGCTCCGCAACGACTACCACCTTACCTCCGTAAAGAAGGGCTGCGAGGTAGGCGAGTGCGGCGCCTGCAACGTGCTCATAGACGGCGAATGCTTCAACAGCTGCATTTATCTGGCCGTATGGGCCGAGGGCAAGCATATACGCACCCTCGAGGGGCTGCTTGGCCCTGACGGCGAGCTTTCGGACATTCAGCAGGCCTTTATGGAGGAGACCGCTGTGCAGTGCGGCTTCTGCACCCCCGGCTTCATAATGACCGCCGTGGAGATACTGGAATCCGGCAAGGAATACACCCGCGAGGAGCTGCGCAAGCTGCTCTCCGGCCACCTCTGCCGCTGCACCGGCTATGAGAATATACTCAATGCGGTGGAAAAGACCATGAAGAAGCGCTTGGGAAAAGCATAGCCACTTTTCCGAAAATATTAACTTTTGCCGCCTTGATTATCAGGGCGGCATTGTTTATCATTGTGCTATGGAAACAAAAGCGAAGTATACGAAAAAAAGGCGGCGCGCCGCAAAAAAGGCCGTCAGGACAGCGCTCGCGCTGCTGCTTGCGGCAATAGTCACGCTGGGCGGCATATTCGCCGTAAATGCCATACATGAGGCCCGCCTGAGGGCGGAGTATGTGCCGCTGACTGCCGATGAGATAGACATAGCCCGGCTGAAGGGCGAGGCCGCCGAAACAGACCCTGCAAGGCTGAGCGTGGCCCGCTCCGCCCTGTCCCTCGTGGGCAAGGTACACTACTTCTGGGGCGGCAAGAGCTACTCCATAGGGCCCGACCCCAAATGGGGCGAGATGACCGAGGTGGAGAGCGGCGGCAGCAGCACCACCGGCGAGATGCGCCCCTACGGCCTTGACTGCTCAGGCTTCGTGGCCTGGTGCTTCCTCCAGCAGGGGCTGACAAATGAGGAGCTGGAAAGCCAAGTAGGTCTCGGCACATGGGCTCAGTGGGAAAACAGCGAGGAGATAAGCTGGAAGGAGCTTCGGGTGGGCGATATAGTTTTCCAGAACGCCTACCCCACCAATAAGGGCAACCACGTGGGCGTATGCATAGGCTTTAACGAGAAGGGCAAGCCCGTTTTCGCCCACTGCGCCCTGGGCTTCGACAACGTAGTCGTCACCCCCGCCGGGGACGTGTTCCATTACGCCCGCCGGCCCGGGTTTTTCAGTTAAAATCAGCTAAACAGCCTTCGCGCCGCGTATCCGCGGCGCTTTTATTTTTTGGTGACGGCACGGCGTATTCTATGGTAAAATAGAATAAGGAGATGTATATGCATGAAGAATTACCTCAAGGCTCTGGCCAAGATATTTTTAGTGCTGCTGGCATATTTTATTTCACAGGCGCTTATTATGACGCTGTTCGCAGCGGTAGGCGGCGCGGGGGCGGAAGGGGACATTCAGTCCGCCATGAGCGGCTTTCTGGCCCAAAAGGCCTCTCTGATCTCGCTGCTGCACAATCTGTTGGTAATCGCCGTCATACTCGCCTTCTATTTTAAAAAACAGAGTATCAGGGATATAATTGCCATCGCGCCCCTGCCCGGCAAGGAGTACATGTGGTGTGCGCTGTGCGCCGTAGCGTCCTCAATAGCGGTATCGCTGCTGCTTACGCTGCTGCCCATACCCGATCACATAATGAGCTCCTACAACGATTCAGTGGCTGCAAGCAGCGGCGGCACATTCGCCGAGCACTTCATCGCCGCGGCGGTGCTTGCCCCAATAGCAGAGGAACTGCTTTTCCGGGGCTTAATATACGGAACTCTGAGGAGGGTGCTCAAATGGCCCGCCGCCATACTTGTATCCTGCGCGATATTCGGCCTCATGCACGGCCAGCTTCTGTGGGTGATATACGCTTTTCTGATGGGCGTAGCCCTGACGCTGATATACGATAAGTACCGGACGCTGCTTGCTTCCATGGCCTTTCACATAGCGTTCAACATCACCGGCAGCTTCATACTCCCTGCCTTCGGCGACGGTATGCCAATGCTGCCTCTGCTGCTCGTGATGTGCTTAGGCCTGTGGTACTCGGTACGGCATATTAAAGTTTACAATACTAAAGCTTAAAGCGGAGGCAATAATAATGTATCAGGAAACCAACGGCGGCAACGCCACAAAAAAGCAGGATCTGCTGCTGTTTTTCGGGCTGCTGGCCTTAGTTATATTGGCAAGGATACTCATGAACGCCGTAAGCTCCATACCCCACGGCAGCATTTTGCAGATACCCCTTTTCATAGGGCTTATACTCGTATGCCTTGCGATATACAAAAAGCGGCTCTGCTCCTATCGCTATACCCTGTTCAATATGGAGCCCGAGGAAGGCGACCTTGACCAGTACGGCAATCAGCGCAGGAACCCCTACCCTCTCGGCACGCTGGTATTCGAGCAGTTCAGCGGCGGTAAGGGCAGGATAGTGGATACCGTTGCCCCCGGCGAGATGCAGGCCATAGTGACCGACACCGGAACGGCTGCCTCGATAGGCGTAATAGGCTATGATCCCGAGGCTCTGCAAAGTGCCGTTAAGAAGGCCGCCGTACTCTGCACGGGCAAAAAGAGCGGAACCAGCACCCTGATATTCAAGCGCGACGGCAGGTATCAGGCCATAGCCTTCAAGCCCAGCGATAAGCTCGTGAAGATGCTCGAGGAAATAATAGCGGCAGTGAACGCCGCATAAAGCTAAATTATTGAAAAACGCCGCGATCCGTTATATAATTATAAACACAGCAAGGGAGGTATAAGCATGAAGCTCGTATATGCGATAGTGCAAAACGATGACTCCAAGCGCCTTTTAAGGGAGCTTACAAACCACCGCATAAGCGTGACGCGCATTTCTTCCACCGGCGGCTTCCTCCATAACGGAAACAGCACGCTGATGATAGGCGTTGAGGCCGACAGGCTTCAGGAGACGCTGGATATCATCAAGGAAAAATCCAGCACACGAAAGGAATACATGGTTGTTCCCTCCGCAGTACCCGGGTATATCGACAATTCCCCCGCCCCTGTACAGGTGACTATGGGCGGCGCAACGGTATTTGTTGTGGACGTGGAGCAATTCTACAAGTATTAGAGCGCAGTAATGTCAAAAGGCATCAGTCAGGCGGAGGAATGGCTCCTTAGCGCAATAAAGCGGGGGCATATTCCCCACGCCTGTTTTATTTCCTGCCCGGACGGGCTGATAGCCGAAGGCATAGCCAGACGGGCCGCGGCTCTGTACTGTACAGGCGCGGCTGATGCCGCCATGCTTTCCCATACGGGAAACTGCATAATCCCCTCCGGCTACCGAAAGGATACCATTCGTGAGGAAGTGATCGAGGAGCTGGGCCGCAGCTCATTTTCCGGCGGAAAAAGGTCTGTGCTGCTCCTGAATGCCCACGAAATAGACCCCGCTACCCAAAACGTGCTTCTCAAGACCATAGAGGAGCCGCCCGACGGAGTTCTGTTCCTGCTTACCGGCAACGATGCGGGCATACTGCCCACCATACTTTCACGTTGCGCTACAGTGCTTTGCGGGCTGCCCATGTATGACGACACAGCCAGGGAGCTCATGTCCATTGGCCTTACCAAGAATGATGCTATGCGCTTCGCCAGGATGGGCGGAACAGTGCAGCGCTCACTGAAGCTTTATCAGGACGAGGACTACCGCAGCCTGCGGGGTACAGCGCAGGAGGTCATGGCAGCGCTGCTCCGGGGAGAGCTGCCCTTCGACAGGCTCAACGCCGTCGCCTCCATAGAGGGCGCCCACTTCATGCTCTCATATATGCGGGACATGCTCACATACAGGACGCTGGGCCGCATAGATCAGAATGCAGACAGGGCTGAGGATATTTCTTCCATGGCGCCGCGCTTTACAACCGGGCGGATAAACTGTATCATAGAATCGTTGGCGAACGCCATGGACAGGCTCAGCACCAACGCGCCGGCAGCCGGCACCTTTACGAGACTTTTTACCGAAATCACAGAGGAGCTTTAATAAATGACAACTGTTATCAGTGTAAAATTCAGGGGCGGAAGCAGGCTTTACTACTTTTCCCCCGGCGAGCTTGAGATAAACGCCGGCGATGGCGTCATAGTAGAGACTGCCCGAGGCACCGAGTACGGCGACGTGATGGTAGGCATTCACGACGTACCCGACGATCAGGTAATACAGCCTCTCAAGGAGGTTATCCGCGTGGCCACCGACCGGGACCGGGAGATGCGAGACAGCTACCGCGCCAAGGAAAAGGACGCCTTCGCCACCTGTATGGAGCGCATACAGGCCCATGGCCTGGACATGAAACTGGTGGACGTGGAATATACTTTCAACGGCTCAAAGATAGTGTTCTACTTTACGGCGGATGGCCGGGTGGACTTCCGTGAGCTTGTGAAAGACCTTGCCTCGGTATTCAAGACCCGCATAGAGCTGCGCCAGATAGGCGTCCGGGACGAGGCCAAGATGCTGGGCGGCCTGGGCAGCTGCGGCAGGCCCGTCTGCTGCAAGCAGTTCCTGCCCGACTTCCAGCCCGTATCCATAAAGATGGCCAAGGAACAGGGCCTTTCCCTCAGCCCCACCAAGATATCCGGCATTTGCGGCAGGCTCATGTGCTGCCTGAAATACGAACAGGACGGCTATGAGTACATGCGCAAGCAAATGCCCAAGGTAGGCCGTGAGGCCGGCACTCCCGAAGGGCTCACCGGAACCGTTATTGAAAACAACGTCATATCCGAAAGGACAAAGGTCAAACTCATGCTGCCTGACGGCACCATCGATGTTAGGGAATACCCTTTCCGGGAGCTCACCTATACCCGGGGCGGAAAAGGCAAACAGGCTCAGGATATCGACGTAGAGGCCGAGGTAGAACGGCAGATGATGATGGACGCAGAGCCTGAGGAGCTGGCCGAGCTTCTCAGCGAGGAAAAGGCGGACATGATGGAGCGCCGCATGAAAGACAACAACAGGTAATGTCTGGTTAATGGGCTTTAATCTGTTGACAATAAAAATATTCATGTTACAATATACATGAAAAATTGTGTGGAGGTAATCATTAATGGCATACGTAATTTCTAATGAGTGCATCAGCTGCGGCTCCTGCGAGTCCGGCTGCCCCGTTGGCGCTATTTCCCAGGGTGCTGATCATTACGAGATCGACGCCGGTACCTGCATCAGCTGCGGCGCCTGCGCTTCCGTCTGCCCCGTTGGCGCTCCTGTCGAAGAGTAATCTTTGGCGCTTACCATCAGCTGACAAGAGCACACAAGCCCTAAAGGCTTGTTTTGGGACGCTCCTGCGTTCTCGTCGCTTGTATTACATCCAGTAGTACTGCGCTCCTCGGCCTTGGATCGCCCTCAAAACAAGCTCTTTAGGGTCTTCGAGTTTTAGAAGCCAAAGAGTATGGCAGAACAAGGAGGACGAGTGCAGAAATACTGGTTGTATTTCAAATGAGGACGACGCAGTTATGCCGTGCTGTTTGGCTCCTAAAACCTTGTGTGTCCTTGTCAACTGATGGTAAACAAGCAACAAAAGGGCCCATGCCGCCATGGGTCCTTTTTAATGCAAAAAGTATTTTCTATTATTAACGAAGGGATAATTATATAACAGTTATATAGTTTTAATTACGGTCAAAAAAATGGAAAGCACACACGCCGAAAACAAGATGGGCTATCTGCCAATAAGAAGCCTCATAATCAAAATGTCACTTCCCATGATGGTATCCATGCTGGTGCTGGCTACCTACAACGTTGTTGACAGCATTTACGTTTCCCGCATAAGTGAAAGCGCCCTTACGGCGGTTTCGCTGGTTTTCCCGTACCAGATGCTGATAAACGCCGTTTCCGTGGGCACGGCCATAGGCGCAAACTCCCTTGTGGCACGCCGTCTCGGCGAAAAGCGTCAGGGAGAAGCGGATACCGCCGCTACCAACGCCATGTTTCTGGCCATTTGCGGAGGCGTGGTTTTCGCGGTGCTTTTCGGTCTGCTCCACCGTCCCATGATATATCTGTTCCATGCGGACGCGGAGATAACCGAGTATGCCATAACCTATCTTTCATGGGTAGGTATTCCCGCCATATTCGTGACGGTTCAGGTGATGTGCGAAAAGCTGCTGCAAGCAACGGGCAGCACCATGAAGTCCATGTTCGTACAGCTCGTTGGCGCGGTATTCAACATAGTTTTCGACCCCATACTCATATTCGGCCTTTACGGCTTTCCAAAGCTTGGCATTGCCGGCGCTGCCATAGCCACAGTGGGCGGGCAGCTGGTGGGCATGCTGCTGGGGCTTTTCATGCTGAGCCGCCGGTCCTGCCTTGTAAAAATACACTTCAGGCACTTCAGACCGAATAAGCAGAGTATAGCCGACATATACGATGTAGGCGTGCCAAGCATCTTCCTTCAGATGGTAGGCTCCATAATGACCCTTGGCATGAACAAGATACTGATAGCCTTCTCCTCTACCGCTGTAAGCGTATTCGGCATCTATTTCAAGCTCCAGTCCTTCGTTTTCATGCCGGTATTCGGCCTGAACTCCGGCACCATGCCCATAATGGGCTACAATTACGGTGCGCGCAACAGGAAGCGCATAATGGAAGCGCTGAAATACGGCTGCATATATGCTTTCAGCATAATGTGCCTTGGCATGCTGATATTCCAGCTCCATTCCGACTTTATGCTGCGGCTGTTTGAGGCGTCCGACGAAATGATGGCCATAGGCGTTCCCGCCCTGAAGATCATCAGCTACTCGTTCCCCTTCGCGGCCCTGTGCATTATGGGCTCCTCCCTGTTTCAGGCAATAGGCGACGGCAGGCTTTCCTTCTTTTCCTCCGCCCTTCGCCAGCTTGTGATACTTCTGCCAGTGGCCTTCATATTCTCCCGTACCCTCGGCCTGTCCGCCGTATGGTATGCCTTCCCCATATCCGAGCTTGGCTCCATAACCTTTGTGGGCATAAACCTCTACAGGATATACCAGAACAAGATAAAGCCCATGGGCGACTGACGATAATAGAAAAAGGCGGCGCGTGCCGTCTTTTTTGTTTGCCTTTAATTTTTCTCTACGTTGTAATGCCTGAGCACAAAGGACGAAAACAGCGCCGCCGTGGACATTTCAGAGCGATTTCTCCGTATAACCAGATACAGGTCCCGCTGCATGGCCTTATCTCCCAGATTAAAGCACAGCAGCCTTCCTGATGAAAGCTCATCGCTTATGGCGTGTATGCTGATTATAGCTATGCCCAGCCCTCCCGCTACGGACTTCTTTACCGCCTCGCTGTAATTCATCTCGGCAACGGTATTGAGCTCGCCCGGCTCTATGCCCTCGCTGCGCAGCAGCTGCTCGTATTCCATTCTGGTGCCGCTGCCCAGCTCTCTGGCTATGAAGGGCTCCTTTTTAAGAAGCTCCCTTGGGAAGCTGCCGTTCAGCTTCCTGAAGCGCTCGTTATTGGCGGTTATTATCACAAGCTCGTCCTTCAGAAAGCTGGTAAACTCGCAATTGGTGTTCTCCACTCTGGCGCCCGTAAGGGCTATATCCGCCTTGCCGCGCCTTACCTCCTCCACAGCCTGCAGGCTGTTGGTGTTGTGCAGCTGGTAGGATACCCCCGGATACTCCCGGCTGAATTCCGAGAGCAGCTCCGGCAGGCAGTACTGTGCGGGCACAGATGAGGCCGCTATGGTGATGCTGCCCGTATAGCGTGAATCCTCCCTTGAAAGTTCCTCCAGCGCCTTCTGTCTGAGACTCATTATGCCCTGTGCGTAGCCTAAAAGCGTCGCTCCCTTATCCGTAGGCAGTATGCTCTTGCTGGTGCGTATGAGCAGCTCGCACCCCAATTCCTTTTCGAGGGTGGAAATATGCGCGCTCACGGTGGGCTGAGATACCCCCAGCACCCTTGCCGCTCTGGAAAAGCTGCCTTGCCTTACCACCATGCAAAAAGCCTCAAGCTGTTTTATATCCATATAAGTATGCTCCAATAAAATAATATTTTTAAGAACCAAAGCTTAAAAGTATCTTTATATACTTATTATAACAAAAGGTTTGTATGCAGAAAAGCCCCGGCAAAAAAATATCCCCTGTCCGCATGGGCAGGGGGTATTCATCGGCGGTTCACCCGCCTAAATCGTGGGGGCAAATTTATTTGAGGTTACTTTGCGTCTACCTCGGCCATGTGCTCGCAGAGGTTGACCAGCTTGTTGGAATAACCCCACTCGTTGTCGTACCAGGCAACCAGCTTTACGAAGTGGTCGTTCAGGGCAATGCCTGCGTCTGCATCGAAGATGCAGGTATGGGGATCATGATAGAAGTCGGAGGATACTACCTTGTCCTCGGTGTAATCTATGATGCCCTTGAAACGGTCGCTCTCGGAAGCAGCCTTCATGGCGGCCTTGATCTCATCGTAGGTAGCGGACTTCTCCAGACGGCAGGTAAGGTCTACAACGGATACGTCGGGAGTAGGTACGCGCATGGACATGCCGGTGAGCTTGCCGTTGAGGGAAGGAATGACCTTGCCCACGGCCTTGGCAGCGCCGGTGGAGCTGGGGATAATATTGTGTGCCGCCGCACGGCCGCCGCGCCAATCCTTCTTGGAGGCGCCGTCTACGGTCTTCTGGGTGGCTGTGATAGAATGGACGGTAGTCATAAGGCCCTCTACGATGCCGAAGTTGTCGTTGATAACCTTGGCAAGAGGAGCCAGACAGTTGGTGGTGCAGGATGCGTTGGAAACAACCGTCATGTCCTTGGTGTAGGTGTCATGGTTTACGCCCATTACGAACATGGGAGCGTCCTTGCTGGGGGCGGAGATGACGACCTTCTTCGCGCCCGCCTTGAGGTGCTCGGAAGCGCGCTCGACGGTGGTGTTGATACCGCTGCACTCAAGGATATACTCTGCGCCGCACTCGGTCCAGGGGATATCCGCCGCGTTCATGCAGGAATATACGGAAATGGACTTGCCGTTTACCACCAGCTTGTCTCCCTGCACGTCTATGGTACCCTTAAAACGGCCATGGACGGTATCAAACTTGAGCATATAGCCCATATAATCCAGTGCTATGAAGGGATCGTTGATGCCCACTACTTCTACGTTATCGTTTTCAACAGCGGCTCGGAAAGCCAGACTGCCGATACGGCCGAAACCGTTAATGCCCACTTTTACTGACATTGTAATATTTCCTCCGTTTAAATTTTTAAATTTATAAAATCGGCTTATTGGACCGATAGTTGACAATAAATTAACCAACGCTTATTATAATATTCTATTTTTTTGAGGTTTGCAAGAGAATTTTAGCGAAACTGCATTTTCTACTGGCGAGCCCCCTCTCTATAATTTAAGCTTATATCAAAGCCGCACTTTTCTCTTATGCGCATCTCCTCGAAGTATCTGTTTTCCATAGGCACCCATTCCCTCATAAAGCGCCTATGCATGTCAGGACCGTTCCTTTGAAGAATGCGCCTGCTCTGCTCCTCGGGATCTACAGATACAAATACCGCTATATCATAGTATTCTCCCAAATATGGGTGCAGGCTATAACTGCCTTCTATGACTGTCAGCGAGGTAAATTTTACCGTAAATGCAGCGGACAGCTCGCCTGTCCTGCAAAAATATTTGCGGCATTCCGCGTCCCTGTGCAGCCTTGCGGGTTCCGCCACTTCTTTCCGAAATCTCTCCCTGTCAAAGTTGCCGCCGGTTTCGTTAAGACGTTGTTCAGTGCGTTGGTAAGGTTGGAGGAAATAATCGTCACAGTGGAAAACCCTGGCGGAGAACTCCTCCCGGAGCTCCTCTGCCAGGGTGGTTTTTCCCGAAGCACTGTTGCCGTCTATGGCAACGACAACAGCTCCCCTTTCGTTTAAAAGCCTGCGTATCTCGGCTTTAAGGTCGTTTTTATCCATGTGTTCCCGTTACTGTTATTTAAGGTTCTCGGGGTTAAGGCAATCCAGCTCGGGCAGTACAAACCTGCCGTCCTTGCGGATCAGTACGTCGTCGAAGTACATCTCGCCGCCGCCGTATTCGGGTGTCTGTATGCATACGAGATCCCAATGTATGCAGGACTTATTGCCGTTGTTGCAGTCGTCGTAGCAGCAGCCCGGGGTAAAGTGGAAGGATCCGGATATTTTCTCGTCGAAGAGGGTGTCCCTCATGGGGAAGGTGACAAAGGGGTTCACGCCTATGGCGAATTCACCCACGCCCCGCGCGCCCGCGTCCCTGTCAAATACGGCCTTTATGCGCTCGTTGTCGTTGGAGGTGGATTCCACTATGCGCCCTTTACTGAAGGTAAGGCATACGTTCTCGTAGGTGAAGCCGTCCATTATGGAGGGGGTGTTGTAGGTTATTGTTCCCTCTACGCTGCCGTCTACGGGAGCGGTATATATCTCGCCGTCCGGAATGTTCATCTGGCCGGAGCACTTTATGGCGGGCATACCCTTTATGGAGAAGCGGAGGTCTGTGCCGGGGCCCACTATATGCACCCTGTCGGTCTTTTCCATAAGCTCCTTGAGGGGCTGCATGGCCTTGTCCATCTTAGCATAGTCGAGGTTGCAAACGTTAAAGTAGAAGTCCTCGAAGGCCTCGGTGCTCATGCCCGCCATCTGGGCAAAGTTGGGGTTGGGATAGCGCAGCACGCACCACTTGGTATTGGGTATGCGAATGTTGTTCAGCGGCCTGCCGTATACGGCGCTTATGAGGGCCAGCTTATCCCCCGGCACGTCGGACATCTCGTTAGTGTTGAGCTTCGCGCCTATGCCGATATACGCGTCCATGTGGCGCATAAGCTCGCAGTCTATCTTTGCCATGAGCTCCTGCTGCTCCTTCGTCGCGCCCAGCGCCAGCTCCCGGCATACCTCAGGCTTCTTTATCCATACGAAGGGGACGCCGCCCGCAGCATAGGTCTCCTTGACCAGCGCCTTGACCAGCTCGGTGCATTCGCCGTTGCCCTCGATAAGTATCTTTTCACCGGGCTTTACGGCGCAGGAAAAGCCTATGAGGTTTTTTGCAAGTGTCTTGATCCTCGGATCTGTCATCTTTTTTACCTTCCTCTCGCATACTTTTTGAAAGGCTCAGCTTTGCCTTTCTTTTATTATGTAAAGGGGCCTCCCCTTTACCTCGTCGTAAATGCGCTGCGTATAAGCCCCCTGCACGCCCATTGCGCACAGTATCACACCATCCAGCAGCACCAGGGCGCACACCGCCCAAAGCCACCCGGGAACGCCTGTTACGGCGGCACAGGCTATGGTAGCGATAAGCCCAAGCAGCGCAATGCACAGCACCGCAATCCCTGCCCAGCCTATAAGCGTCAGCGGCTTTGAGGAAAAGCCGAATATGCCGTCGGCGGCAAGCCTGAGCATCTTTTTAAGGGTGTACTTGGTCTTTCCCGCGCACCTCTCCTCCCGGACGTACTCCACAGGAACAGCGTTATAGCCCAGCCATGCGCTCATTCCCCTAAGGAACCTGTTGTGCTCCCTGAGCACCTTGAATTCATCCGCAACGGCCTTGTCGAGAAGCCGGAAATCGCCTGTATCCAAGGGTATCGGATACGCACTCATGAAGTTCAGCAGCCTGTAATAGCACCATGCGGTAAGCTTCTTTGCGGCAGTCTCTCCCTTGCGGTGCATTCGCTTGCCGTAGGCTATATCGGCGCCCTGCTCCCATGCCTTCACCATATCGGCAATGACCTCCGGAGGGTCCTGCAAATCAGCGTCCATGATTATCACCGCGTCGCCCTTCGCCTCGTCCATGCCGGCGGTAACCGCAAGCTGATGGCCGAAATTCCTTGAGAATCGCAGTGCCTTAACCTCTTCGTGCTCCCGGGCAAGGCGGGATATTATTTCCCATGTCCTGTCCCTGCTGCCGTCGTCTATGTAGATTATCTCAAAGGGATAGCCTATGGAGCTCATGGCCCTGTACGTCCTCTCAAAGGACTGCTCCATCGCCTCTTCCTCATTGAATGCCGGTACAACCAGCGATAAAAGCTTTTCCATTTTCTTTCCTTTCGGCCTGTTTTGGCATATATTACCTGTTTGTTATTATACCCCAAGCACCAGCTATCTACAATTCTAATATACATTTTCTAAAAACCGGCTTTGACACTATTGAAACATACTTTTTTAGGGATATAATATTTAGTGTTGAAGTTTGAGATATTTTTTGAAAAGGAGATAATATAATGGCACTTGTAACGAGCACCGAAATGTTCAAAAAGGCCTATGACGGCGGTTACGCCATCGGCGCCTTTAACGTCAACAACATGGAGATCATTCAGGGCATCACCGAGGCCGCTATCGAAAAGCGCGCCCCCCTTATCCTCCAGGT
>ERZ824600.273-NODE-273-length-79848-cov-29.912173_pt1 | contig 79848 bp, 13 predicted proteins | sample MGYA00519933_ERZ824600 | MGnify/ENA primary metagenome ERZ824600 (study PRJEB31778, sample SAMEA3449178) | human gut metagenome | biome: human gut; feature: human-associated habitat; material: faeces | place: United Kingdom | collected 2010/2012 ...
TTAACTAAAAATAATATATAATATTTTATAATTTGATATTAGCACTAGTGTTAAATTTTGTCAAATATTTATAAAGTTTTATATTTTCGAAAAATTATTTAAAAAGTATCATTCAATTATATTTTTTTACCAATTTTTCTCAAAAAAATGCCAAAAAGGGCATTTTTACCTAAATAGAGGTAAAAAATAAGCTTAAAATCTTTTTATTTTTTCTTACGATGATTTAACTTAGTCCACATAATAAAACCTCTAGCAAAAATACTAGAGGTTTTATTAATTACATTGTTATATTATCTGATGAGCCTTCATCATCGACTTGCTTTTGGGTATTGGCTTTTTCTTGCAAAGTCTCTACTTCTTTAGCTTCACTCAAATTGTTAGCTGCCAAATTAGCATGCTTTAAATCTAATTTATCTTCAAAATCCTTGTTAACAATGAACTCATAAACAAATTTATCTTCAAAAGGTTTTGAGAAATAATAACCTTGACCATATTGAATATTATTTTTTTCAAGATATAAAATATGATCATATACCTCAACACCTTCTGCTATTACCATACGATGCATGTGTTCAGCTGAATCTACAAGCATCTCAACAAATTTTTTCTTCATTTTATTATTATTAATATCCTTAAGGAATGATCTATCTAGTTTAATAATATCAATTGGTTCCTTTTCAATTTGAGATAAGGCTGCATAATCAAGCTTAAGACCATCAACACTAATTCTAAAGCCCAAATCTCTAAGTCTTAATAAGTTAAGCTTTACTTGATCCATTTTATCATACATCATATAATCTTCAATTTCCAAAACTATTTTATGAGGATTTGCCTTAGTATTATGAAGTAGCTTTTTTAGATCCTCTACTAAAGTATCTGACATAAGCTGTTTAGTTGAAATATTATTCGTGTATATCAAATCATTGGCGCCAATATGAGATTGGATTTCACCCATTTTAGTTACGATTTGCTCTACACCCCATTTAGAGATATAATTAATATCTCCACTAGTTTCAAGCATCTTAATAAATTTATCTGGTGTTAATACACCCTGGGTTGGATGATTCCATCTTAAAAAGGTTTCAAAACCTAAAAGCTTTTTTTGTCTTATATCAATAATTGGTTGATAATAAAGACAAAATTGTCCATCATCAATTGCCGTTCTAATTTCATTGAAATAATCCATATTCGAAGTTTCTTTACTATCAATATCAGATGAGTAAATCATGTAATTATCTCCACCATTACGTTTAACAACGTAATTAGTTAATTCAAGTGATCTTAAAAGGGCCTTATAGGTTGTTCCACAAGTAGGATATAATGCAATTGAAACAGACACAGTTAAATTAACTGGTGTTTGATGGCCATTTTCGTATGTCTGTTTTAACTTCACAATTAAATTAGATACATCTTCCTCAACGGTCGCATAATTAACATCATCCTTAACAAGAACAAATATTTTATCATCATTAAGACGAGAGACAACCGAATGCTCAACCCCACTAGTAATGCGGTATGAAAGCTCCTGTAAAACCTGGTCACATCTTGAAGGACCATATAATTCATTTAACCCTTTAAAGTTATCAATATCAATTTGCATAACATAAAAAGAACCAAATTTACCAACACGAGCAATATAATTATCAACTATTCCTTTCATCTTGGAATTAGGAATCATATCAGCCGTAAGAATATTTTTATCTTCTCGATATCTCGCCTCATTATGAAGCATTAATCTTATTAATAAATAAATCAAACTACCAATAATAAGAATTACGGTAATTGTAATTACAATATTAAACGCATTTGTCGCAAGCATTATATCACTTACCTTTCATATTAATATCTACACCATTTTTAGCCATATCAAGAGCTTTATCAAGTGGGACAGCCTTAGAGATTAACCATCCTTGGAAATAATTAGTCCCTGCTCGCTTTAAAATTTCAGCTTGCCCCTTTGTTTCAACACCTTCCGATATTACGGATAAATTAATTGACTTAGCCATTCCAATAATTCCTTTAATAATAAGTTGTGAAGTCTTATCATTCTCAAGATTTTTAATAAATTCCTTATCTGTTTTTATCGTATCAATTGGAAGCTCCTTAAGATACTGCAAGGATGAATACCCCGTACCAAAGTCATCAAGATGAATTCTAAAGCCGTGATTTCGTAAAATGTTAAGTTTTTCAATAACAACACTAAAGTTTTCCATTAAGAATGTTTCTGTAATTTCAACAGCAATTGAGCCCGGTTTTAGCTTATTCTTTTCAAATTCCTCTAATAAAAATCCAACAAATCCGGCCTGGAAAAGCTGAGCTGGAGAAACATTTATAGATATAGCAATTCCATATGGTTCAAATAATTTAGCATTTTTAAATACATCTTTTACAATAAAGTTACCTATTTCAATAATTAAACCATTCTTCTCAGCAAGTTCAATATACTCCTGAGGAGAGATGTTAATATATTTAGGATTATTCCAACGTATCAATGACTCAAAGCCAGCAATACGATTTTCAAGAACATCATATTGAGGTTGGAAATACATCATAAATTCATTATTTTCTAAGGCCTTAACTAAATCCTCTTGCATTTGCTTACGATGATTAATCATATTTTGAATTGTAGCATCATATTTAATATAATCACGATTAATTGATTTTAAGGCTACATCAAGAGTTACCTTTAATGAATCAATAATATCGTCAAGAGAAATATTTGTTTTAGATACATTTATGACATCATAAGAAGAAAATTTATATTTAACATACAATGTATTATTTTTTATTTCAATTGTTTGATGAAGATTATTAATTAAATCCTCAATCATCTTTCCATTTTCTTCCTTCATATTAGCATTAAGCGTGCAAAGAAACAAATTATTCTCAATTTGATATAGATTGTTTTGCCCGATTGTTTTTTGAATACGACTAGCTACCTCATCAAGAATTGCATTATATGTCGGGGTTCCAAATACACTACTTATTTCTTCATGTTCAACTAAATCAATTAATAAAAATGTAATTACTCTATTTAAACTTTCCTGTTTAATTTTAGTATAATTTGCCACAAGGGAGAAATAATTAGGTAAACCTGTTATAGCATTTTTACTTGTTAACTCCTTTAATCTTTCATTATTTAAATACGCATCGGTTACATCACGACCAACAAGGTAATAAGTATAATTATACTTAAATATTGTAAAATCAATATATCTTTTAGTTTCTTTTCCGTCAAAACAAGCCATGATATTATCTTGTTTTTTTATTAATTCTTTAAATTTTTCATCATTTTCAGTTTTGAAATCAAAAATATTTTTATATGTTTTACCATTTAAATCTGGAATGTTATGATTTATTTCAAAAATACGACCACTTCTTGTCGCACGAATAATAATAGCATCACTGCGTCTTGCAGCACGTCTTGAAATTGATATAAGCTTGTTTTGCTTGTGCAATGCATAAATTGACACCAAAATAATACTTGCCATTCCTAATGCCATAACACCTGACAAAATAAAGCCCATTACTACAACACCTTTAGTTTTTGTTTTATATTCATTCAAATCAAAAAACTGACAAAAATAAAAATCCTTTCCAAAACTAATACCAGATGCAATTTTGGTTTCATCATCAATTCGAACAAAATTGGCAAAATTTTCTTTATTTTCTATTTTGCTTTTCATATTTGTAAAGGTGTCTGAATCATCAGGAGCTACATATGTAAAAAAATGATCATAGCTTAAATCACTATATACATACTCTCCGTTTAAGCCTTTAAATAGATAAAAGCCTTGTTTTGAAACCGGCTCAAAAATACGTTCTAAATCTAATCTTCCTAGCCTGTCATCTATAACAATATACAAATAGTATTTATTAACTGCATTAATTGTCTCTATATCCTGCGAGTTTAACAAAGCTGTAGCTACATTACCATAATTAGAATAATCAAATAATCCCATATAATTATCCTTAGGATTTTCGATTAATTCAACATTAGTATAATTACTAGTTTCAAATTCATGCTCATAATAAATTATTCTTTCAGAAACACTTATCAAGTTACTTTTAGTTTCATTAATAGCATCACTATAAGTTAATTCTTTTGCTCGGGTGGTAAAACTTGAAATGTAAAAAATATTAAATGTTACTACCATTAAGAACACTAATGCTGTCAATAATATATATATTTTTGTATCTCTTACACGCATAGTAAAACCTCCACAACAATTTTAGCATATATAAATGAAAAAAGATAGCCTTGCTTGTGCAACTGGCTATCTTAGAAAGACCCTATAGCTTTGCGTCACAGTATTGCTACTGCTTTGCATAAATTATTATACTTTTTCTTGGTAAAATTGTCAATTTTTGAAATAAAAATTTGTATATTATATTTTAAATATTAAAAAGAAAGCAATCAACTTAAAGTAAAATCACTAATAATTTCATTAAATTCATTACCTTTTTTATTTTGTTATTTCCTTTTTTTCATTCGGCTTTTTTTTTGTTATTTTTTTATTTTACCATTATGCTTATAATGACAATCACAATAAGGACCACCCGATGCAAGTGTATATTGTCTTGAAAATTCGGTATTATTTAATTTAGCCATATCATAATCAAAAGCGCACATTGCAGGAATATATTCTTCAAGATTAAGTTCCTTCATCAAATGACAAATGCCACATGTTTTAAAGGTTGCTGTATATTCATTTAGATTTTCACCATCTTGAATTTCAAATACCCAAGAATAAGGATTAGACTGAAGTTCACTATTTTTAGCCTGATTTTTTAATATCTCCCTGCCTTTGGCTGTATAGGCAGTACTCTTCTTTACTGTTTTCCTTAACATCTTTGTATTCATAGCTTTACTATAATAACTTGTAATTTCTGATACTGTATAATGATTTGTTACTGATAATAAAACTGAAGAAAGCATAGCACAGCTTAAAATATTAAACAGGAATCTATCTCCTTTATCAAACTCTTGAATTGATTCAACAATTTCCTTATAGCGTTTTTTGGCATTCTTCATTACAGTACCTACTTTAGGTTCATGTAATTCTTTCTTAAGCTGTCTTTTAAAACTTCCATTAAATAGCTTCCAAATCGTTTTAGGAAAAAATCCATATCTCATATATAATTTGTCGAGTAGATAACAAAACTCAACATCCTCCTCTCATTTTATTTTTTTCAAATATTGAAAAATTGTTATTGCTAACTTGCTATATTATCCATTTAATGCAAGCACATAGTTGATATTTCTACTAAATACATATAATTTCATCTTTCCAAAAGAACAATACTTCATTCTTATTTAAAGTTAGGCTTACAACATGGCATTAATATCAACTATTACAATATCATGCATTAAAACCTCAGTGATTTTTGTTTTATAATTTTTATTATTGTAGAAAATAATCAATCCAAATGCAACTAACATGCAAACTAAAATTACAACAAACAAAAACCAATTGACAATTTTTTTCATTCAAACATCTCCAAGTCATTCCCTAATTATTAATTCATATCCGGTTGTTCGAGAGCCATCCGTTACGTTAATTTTTATACTTTCTTTACCTATTGAGACTTTCATACCTTTCGTATATTCAATTCCATTAACCGTAATAATACCTTCTCCAACACTTTCAAGTTCCAATGAAACTTCAGTTATATCTTTATCAACAATAATATAATAACTAAATTGATTTTTAGAAATATCAACTAAAACCCCATTAACAACAATTTTGCTTAAATATAATTTATCCATATCTGTAAAGTTAAAATTAATAGAATATCTTTTAACTGGTTCATCGCATAAATCGTTACCTATATATGATAATTTTATTTGATATTCACCCTCAAAACTAAAGTCTGAAACTTCATTTCCTTTATAATATAATTGAATTCTATAATTATTTACATCAAGAACTTCCTTAGAAGAGCCAATAATGCCATTAACCTTAAAGTTATTAACATCAAATGAATCATTATAATGATACTCATCCTTTAAAGATGATTTATCAATTTCAATCGTATCATACTTTTTTAAATTTAAATCCGAATCATACACAAAGTATAAATCATAAATATAGGCATAACTATCAACAGATGAAATAGTATAAGTACCAGCTTCAAGTTCAAAGCTTACATAGCCAACACCTGAAGTAATACCATATCTTTTTATTACCATTTCACTACTGTCACGAATAGATAATGTATTTGCATCAAGTCTTATAAGCATTACAACTTTAACTGGTCTTGTAACAGCAATAGTTAATCCATCTGTTTTTTCATTTGAGATAGAAGATTTAATTTTAAGAGATGCTTCATAATTCATTTCATTATATGTCAAAGCATTATAATCATATGTGCAATTCTCACCCTTCATATAAACATTAGCATATAAAGACTTAAATAAATCTTTTCCATTTAAAAAATTAACATTTTGATTTTTTTCATAATCAAGAGAATTACTTACCTTATAATGGAATGATGTCATTTCATCATTATATACCATAATCGAAAAACTTGAATTACAATTTTGATATGAAATTTTAACATCATAAACACCATCATGAATAAACGTCTTATTAATATCGCATTTAACATTATAAATATCCGTTAATTCTACATCATATTGTGATACTTTGATTTGAGCACCATTAGGATAAAATGCTGTAACACGTAAATTATTAAGAGTTAATTTTTCATTTAAATTATAAATTGTTTTTACATTAGCTGTATCAAGATTAATTCGTTGTGAGCTGTAATCTAAAACTAAAACCTCATATGTTGTAGAAACTGTTTTGCCATTAAATGTATAGTTTACATTTTGTTCAACAGGCCCTACTTTTGAGGTTGAAATTTTACCAAATTTAGCATCATTTGTTACATTTTTTTCAGTTCCATCGCTAAAAGTGGCTGTAATTATTACAGATGAAGACTTAGAATAGCTAAAGCCTTGATAAACTGTTTCATTATTAATGCCTGAAGCTTCGATATTTAACAATTCGATGCTAGATGTTGTTGAAGCTGTTTCAGAGCAACTAATGATAAGAAATAAGCTAAAAATTACTGTTGTAAAGGAAATAAGTTTCTTAATTATTTTCATTGATTTTACCCTCTACTTTTTTTATATAATAATTTTTTAAAGCATATTCTTTAAATTTATCGTTTGATATTTCTTCTAATGAAGAAAAATCCTTATCCTTTGATGCAACATAATGAACATTCTCATTATCATCTAATACAAATGTTACGTTCTTACAGCCAAAAAATGCGTTATAACCAATTATTTCTACACTACTTAAATCAATACTTGTTAATGAACTGCATCCATAAAAGCATGAATCAGGGATTGAATTGATTGCTTGTGGTATATTAATTGAATTTAAGCTAATGCAATTACTAAATGTGGCAACTCCTAGTTTTGCAATATTTTGATTTAAGGTTACCGTTTCTAATGATCTACAACCATCAAAGGTGTGTGAGCCAATACTTTGAAGTGCAATTGGAAATGCAAGTGAACTAAGCTTAATACAATCTCTAAATGCATCATCTTGAATACTTGTTAATGTGCTAGGCAAATTAATTTTTTCTAATGATGTACATTCTAAAAATGCTTGAAATTCAATATTTTCAACATTTCCTAATACAAACTCTTTTACACTGCTACAGCCTTTAAATGTACTATTTTTTATTACAGTAATATTTTGAGGAAGCGTAACCGTTCCTATGATTTTATTACAATTAATAAATGCGCCTTCTTCGATAGTCGTTACAGATGATGGAATTATTAAAGAGGTAAATTGACAATTATAAAAAGCGTTATATCCTATAACCTGAAGACCATCATTTAATGTAATATTAGTTAAGCTTGTACAATTCCAAAAAGCATCCTTTTCAATGGTTGTTACCGTGCTTGGTAAAGAAAGCTTTATTAAAGATGATTCTAAAAAAGCATCAACACCAATTGTTACCAAGCCCTCATTAAAATTAACTGCTTGAAGTTTAGAATATTTAAAGGCGTTTGCGCCGATTCCTACAATGGAGGTAGGAAGAGTCAATTCACCATCTAAGGCTGAATCAACATAAGTAATAACATCCTCTTCAACAACAATTTTATTTTTATCACTATCAGTATCAGACTTTTCATTTAAAAGTTCATCCCAGCTCAATTTAGCACCATTTGCATTAACCAAACTTCCTGATGTAATTTTATTATTATCTTTTGCTTTATTGAATTTTATTGGTAAAAAAACAGCAAGGAAAGCAGCAGTAGCTACTAAAACACTAGCTGATATATATAAAAATTTCTTATTCACGTAACATCGCCTCTTTTTTGCTAAAATTATCAATATCCTATTACACATTATAACACTAAATAAAAATATTAGCAAATTTCGGCATTTTAATGCTTATGAGCAAAAAAAGAGGTATCCTTTAATTAAAACAGTATTATTAAATACCTCTATATTCTTTATTACATATTATCTACTTCTTCAACTAGTAAGCCAGTACATCAGCTATTTTCTTATCCTTCATTACGAATTTCAAGCAGTGGCATTTATCAACACCAACTCTTGATTTTTAAATTTTTGATAAAATCAATAAAATTTGTATATTATAACTTTTTTCATTTTCTTCTATGAAGCATTTTTGTAAATAAAAAAGGTTGTGAAATTCTACTTTAAAAGCAGTTTTCACAACCATATTTTAAATTACTTTTTTTGATCCTTTTTAAAGAATTTATACTTAGTCGCATAATCTATAGGTTTATAATTTAAATTTTCCTCACAGTTATGCATTACCATTAAATCAGCAATAAGCTTTTTAGCTCGTTTAACTGAAAGTGGTGATTTAAGTAGCATATAGAATGGCGTTCTAGCATGAGCACGCTTGTTTGATAAATCCTTATGTGGAATTTTGGCATATTCCGCATTATTAGGATCAAGTCCAAGATATAATCTTACCCTTGATTTAGTAAAATTAATCTTTGCAATTTGATTTCGACCCTTATATAAAACATCACAAGAATTTGTAAGCTTATTAGTTACACCATTATATTTCATAAATTCATTCTTTACGATGTTATATATTTGCTTAACCTCAGGAGAAAGCTTTTTAACCTTATCAACAAAGGTTTTTCTTTCAGCATTTTGAAGCTTATAGAACCTTAAACCTTTGACAAGCTCATCAAATCCACCTTGAAGTTCTTCCTTAGCATGACTCATCCAATCCTCTTGGAATCTATCCTGATAATTTTTAACTAAGGCTTCGATTTGCTCAAGAGTTAATTCAGACTTTTCTACTGGCTCTTCATTTTCAGAATTTGTATCATCATCTGCATCGTTATCAGCATCCTCATCTGTATCGTTATCATCATCAACAGGAAGGGCATCAACATCAAGTGTTAAAGCCTTATCAGCCTCTTCTTGCTCACGCTCTTGTTCAGCCTCATCAGCTTCCTCTTCTTCACCCTTAGTTTGGATATCTCTTAGCATAGCCTCAAGTTCCTCACGCTCTTTACGTTCAGCATCAAGACGATCCTGAAGTGATTGATTTTGAGCCTTCATTTCATCCATAGCACTATCAACCTGTTCCTTTTGCTTCTTTGATAATTTCTCAATTAAAGCATCAACATCTATATTTTGTTGAGGTTGTTGCTGTTGAGGATATGGGTATGGATAAGGATATGGTGCATATGGAGGATATGGGTATGGATATCCCATAGGACCATTATTATTTTGTTGATTTTTTAAATCACGTATTTGTTGTTGTAAATCATCATAATCTCTTCTATCGCGATAAGAATCACGCTCTCTATCTCTTTCACGTTCTCTTTCGCGACGATCTCGTTCGCGTTCGCACTCAAGTTCATCAAGTTGTTCCTTAAGTCGTTTAACTCTATCATCCTCACGATTATCAATCAATTGAGTTTCAAGCTCGACAGGCTTATTCTTAGCTTGCATTTCTTGTGTCTTTTTAATAAATTCAAGCTGCTGTTGCATAAGCTCTATATCTCGTTTATGAGTCAACTCACGCTGTTCTTGTAGTTGTTGTTCAAACTTCCTTTGCATTTCAGACATTTGAGCTTTCAATGAATCTAGAGCTTCATTTTGGGTATTTGTAGTGACATTGATTGTTGTATGATTATTAGTATCTGTATCAGTAGCATCTACGCCCTTCTTTTCTACTTCAACCGTTTGCACAATAACCTGTGGCTTTATTTTATCACTATCAACTGGATAATTGAATGGGAAAATAGTATCAAGGAACTGTTCGAACTTAACTTCAGGAATAGGCTTTGAGAAATAATAGCCTTGTAATAAAACCTGACGATTAACAGTTGCAAGATAGTCAAGACATGTTAAAGTTTCAATTCCTTCAAGGCAAATCTTACAACCAACTGATGATAATAGATTAATAATATTTTTGGCAATATTTTTCTCCTTGTCTGTAGCTAAGCTATTTTCAAAGAAGAATTTATCAACCTTAATAGTATCAAAACGATTTTCTGTAAGTAATGATAATGAAGAATAATCTTTCCCAAAATCATCCATAGCAATTCTAAAGCCCGCTTGACGTAATCTTAAAATTGAAGCTGTAAATGCTTGATTTGTTGATACAAATTCACTTTCCGTAATTTCAATTTCAATACTTGAAGGATTAACACCATACTTTGTGGTGATTTCAAGAAGTTGATCTATTTTTCTTAAACTATTTAATGTGAGTTTTGAAAAATTAGTTGACACGACAATGTCATGGCCGGTGTTTTTTGCATTTTGAAGAATTATACATGCTGCTTCAAACATTTTTAAATCAATTTGACGAATATATCCATTTGATTCAAACAAAGGAACAAATTCATCAGGGAAATATTTGATTGAACCATCATCATTAATCCAACGAACTAATACTTCTCCACCAACAACTTTACCAGTTTTAAAATCAACCTTAGGTTGAACATAAGGAATAATACATCCTTCTTCCATCGCACTTTCTTTAGAAGCATTGATTTCTTCTAACTTATTTACCTTATCAAGAACGTCTTGCGAATAGTAATAAATATTACCATCCTTAACAACTGCATATTTAAGTATTTGAATTGCAAGAGCAACCTCATCCTTAGGATTTTCAAGAGGAACCGCTTCATATACAGCACATGTTACATCAAAGGTATAATAGCCATAATTAGGAAATTCTATTTCATTTAAACGTTCAATACATTTTAAAATGAATTCCTTTACCTCTTCTCGATTTCTATCAGTTACAATTAAACCAAATTTAGAAAAGTCAATACGAGTTACAAATTCTTGTTTTTTTAGACCTTCTGTAAATACATCAGAAATTGTACGCATTAAAAGTCTTTGATTTTTATAGCCCACGTAGACCCCACCAAGGTTATCTAGCGAAAAGATAACAATAGCTGGGGAAACTTGACGAGAGTTCTTTAGTATTTTTTTCTTGCGTTTGCGCAATAATGTAACAAAACCTTCGTGGTTATGCTTAGCACTTTCAGCATCCATTAGCCTTGATAATCTTACTTGTATGATATAGTTTTGTCTAAAAGCCATTGCAGCAACAAGTAAGACTATTAATAAGGCTACAAGGACGACCACTAAAACTGTTACTTCGAAGCTTCCTATTTGAAACAACACTTTATCTAACATTATAGTAATCCTCCTTTAACTTATTTATTCGCTGCTTTTTCTTTCTTATCTGACTTCTTGTCAGCCTTTCTAGTAATCTTTCCATACTTATCCTTATTAACAGAAATTAAAATCATAATCAAAATAATTAAGACAATAATTAATAAGATAATAAGTGGGAAGAATGTCCAGAAGTCTGCATTATTATGATTACTTGTAGATTCAACATGGAAAATAACTTGTTTTGTAATTCCATCTTTAGTTGCAATTTCAATAATTACATCATCAGGATTATTTTCAATGTTTGTTTTATAAGTAATTTCTAGTTCTTGTTCAGCATTATCGCCTGTAGCATTTAAAGCTTCAATATATGATAAGAAATCAACTTCAGATGTCTTCTTCTTACCAATGTTAATATTATATTCAAGCTTGTCTACTACTTTTTCAAGAGTATATCCATCAGATTCAATTTGATCTTCAAGAACATTATAAGCAATGTCATCACGTTCTACTTCAATAACATATGCCTTTTGATGAATTCCATCTGGTGCAGTAACAAGAATTACTACTTGATTCTTACCGATATGAAGATTATCTGCACCTAATACAGTAACAACTGGAGAATCATAAAATTCATTACCATGAACTACAGTGTCATACTTAACATCTAATAAGCCAACTTTACCATTTACATTATAAACTCCATAGTAAATCTTATCAGAATTAAATACGTCTGAAATCTTTTTAGCATTTTCATCCTTTAATTCAAGTCGATCAGAACCATCCATAAGATTGCTCTTATCAGCACCAACTTGGAATACTTTTAGCCAATCAAGAGAAGCATTCATAGTTTCTTCTGGAAGACGATAAATATGAAGCTCATATTCGGTTGTAGTACCATGCACACTTGTAATCTTAACTGTAAACTTATTATCTCCTACAAGAAGATTCTTTGTTCCTGTACCTAAAATTACATCGCTAACACTTGATGAATATGCATATATATCAGCAGTCTCTTTTGTATATGGAACTCTTACAAAATACTTTGTTGTATTTGGTTCAAATGTAGTTACTTTCTTTGTATCATAATCTAATAATGCCTCACCAGTTACACCTAAATCCATTAATGTTGGATTTGCATAGTCACGATTTACAATAATAGTATAGGTTTGTTGATCTCCATTTTGTGCAATTACAGTTACATTAAATACATTTTGACCTTCTACTAATGATAGACGACCTAAATGACTATTAGATGCAATTGTTGCAGTTGGATCACTTACAATTGCAGCAATATCAACAGTTGTAACACTATTAGGTCTGCTAATCGTAAATGTCGGATTGTTTGGTGTAGTAGATGTAATTTGCTCATCGCCATCAACTGTTAAACTCTTTAAAGAATTATCAACATTTGGTTCTTCAAACTTAATAGTGATTGTATATTCCAATCCTTTAATACCACTATCACTTATAGCATAAACCTTATGAGTAATAGTTGTACCATACATAGTTGATGCAATTTGGAACTGACGAGATGCGGTTTGGACATCATTGCTTCCAGTACCATCAGTAATATAAAGTTTTGCATATGAGCCTTGTAGAATTTGTGCATTAATCGTGTATGATTTAGCACCATATGGCATTGTAATTGTATAAGGTAATTGTGTTTGATCAAATTGTTGAACATTATTTGCAGCATTTCCTTGCTGTGCAATATAATATACATTATTTGAATCTAATACCTCAATTAAAATAATTCCATTATCGTCAGATGCATTAATAGGACCACGTGAAATTTCTAATACATAATTTTGAGGTGTACCATCTTCAGCAACACAACTTAGAACAATTTGATAATTATATCCATTTGATGTATTTCCACCTAAAGTAAATGAATTAGTATATGGATTAGAAGATGAACCATTAATCTTAGTTGTACTCTTTGTTGGAGTTGCTTCTACATTAATTGAAGTAGCATTTCCAACATTTGGAATATTAAATGTTCCTTCAGGTGTTCTCGTTGCAAAAATAGTTTGAGCTACACCATCAATAGTTACAACAAGCTTTGATAATGTTGCATCATTATCTAGCGCTTGACGCTCAATTTCAATCTTATAAGCATCACTTGCATCTGCTTGATTTTGACCATAAGCAACATAATATTCACTTAGCAATCTAACATCAACAGTATACTTATTAGGAGATACAGTATTAGAAAGGTCAATTGTATAATCATATGTAGTTTGTCCATAAGAATCATTCTTAGCAACGCCTCCAATTTCAACAGTTGAATATTGAGGCTTAGTAATTCTTAATGTTAATACATTTGTTGAATTTTTAGCTGTGAATGGATATTGAGGAGTATTTGCATTAAATACTAATGAATTATTATTAATATCAATATATGTTTGATTATTTTCAAATAATTCTAGATTTGCAACATCCTTATCCTTATTAGCAGCAACTAAAACAAACTTGTAAATATTTGGAGCTACTGTTGCATCTTCAGCATTTACCATAACGGTTACAGTAACAGCCTTACCAGCACTTAGCATTACACGATATGAACTATTATCATTTGTAAGTGCAGTTAATGTTGTATCAGTACTTGTAACAGTAATTGACTTACCATTATAAGTTATATTAGTTAAATCAACATAAGACTGATTTCTACCATATTCTAGCACATACTCACCAGGAGCATATGGTGTATTACCATTATCCGGAACTGGATCTCCATTAGCACTAATTGATAATAAATCACGATCAGTACCAGGAAGAGCCTTTTTGAACTCAATTGTATAAGTTCTTGTACCAGCTGCAAGAGGATTTGCAGGTGTTGCATTTGAATAATTTTGAGAAACAACCAATTTAACAGTTATGTCATTTGTTGTGTTAATAACTGCTTCTAATGCAGAATTAAATGTATTAGAAATAGATGATGAACCAAGATAGTATCTAATATTTAACTTAGAAGTATCAATTGTATTAGAAATTGCATACTTTAAAATTGTAGAATTTACTGAATAAGGAACATTTACAACATAATTAAATGTTGATTGTTGATATATTGGATCTAATCCATATGATTTTGAAGTATCAGTAGCATCATAAACTTCAATATTATCTAAATCAGGATTTTCATCAACCCAAATATTTGTTGTATAAGTTGAATCATCACCATTTGGAGCTGTAATTGTAATTGTAACTTCATTATTTCCAGGCTTCAAACCAGAAACAATTCCTTGTGATGAATCAGTTCCGTTAGGTGTAAACGTTAAATTTGAACCATTTGGAGTTGTAATAGTTACTGTAGCATTTGAATCAGCTGGTGTTACATTAATTGGAACATCAGTTGTACCAGGTTTAGCTTCTATTAACTTATTATCAGTTCCCGGAATATCACTAATTACAACATCTGGGTCCGTTGAAGTAATATTATCAAGACCAGAATTATCAGAGGTTATTGGAACAATGACCTTAATATAATACTTTGTTCCATCAGTTTGATTTTCAGCTGTTGCATAAACCTCAAGTAAATATTCTAATGCTTGAGTTGTACTTGTTGAAACATCAAGATTATAGCTTCCATTAGTCAAAGATACAGATTGGAATGATGAATCAGTAGGTGATTTAACATTTAATTTTGGACTAGCTTTAGAACCTGCTGGTAAAGCAACATTAATAGTTGTTTTTGTATCGCCAACATCTAATGTAATAATTTCTGGATTGGTTTGATTTGTAGCAGTTGGAACTTGATTATAATATTGACCATGCTTTGAACCGCTAATACTAACATTTCCTATATCATTATTAGCATCTAATGTCGCGCTTCCTTTTATCACATTGACAGTATAAGTCTTATTACTTCCCTTCTCTGGTGCACACATAATACTAAATGTTTCAGTATTTTGACTAGCTAATGTAAGAGAGCGAGTATATGTTAGTTTATCTTTTGATAAATCATCAGGAAAATAAACACTAGATTTAGCAGACATTTTTGTAACATTGACAGTTATTATCATGGAAGTTTGAGTATAATTACTAATATTTTGAATTATTATATTATCACTATCAGGACTAAATAATATTTCTTTAGCTGGAATTGGAACTCCACCAATAGTAGCTGCAAATGTTGCTAAACGATTTTCAGTATCTCCAGTATTAAGTGTTAGATCAAATGTATAAACATCAGTTGGAACAATATTTTGTCCACCAGTCTTTAAATACTCAAGCTCACTTATAACACCAAATGAATACTTATTTGAGCCCTCAATTAATGTAAGCTGATTATTAACCTGTGTAGTAACTGGTCTCCAAATATTTCCAGACTTATAATATATTCTAGCAGCTGATGATTGTAATAATAGCTGGAAGAAAATTTCTCTATTTGCATAATTAATTGTCGCAACTACATTTGTATCACCATTAGCAAAGTTAAATACTTGACTACCATTTTCATCCTTTAAATCTTGTGGATTAGACCCAACAACATTATTTATAATATTTGAAGCAACAGCATCAAGTAAGCTGAAATCTCTAATTGTCTTATCTTCATCTGCAGTATAAACAGTAATTGTATATTTTACAACAACAAGTCCATCTTCAGATGTAGCAGTTACTACGATTGTTTCCTTCTTTTGAGATGATAGCTTATTATCTTGAGAAATATTTAATTTTGCATTACCAATACCTGAAATTAAATTTGCAGTTACGGTAGCAGTTGAACCATAATTACTTCCGGCACCAAGATTTAATGTATACTCTAAATTTTGAGATGATGTATACAATTGACTTGCAAAGGCATTACCATTTGTATCATATACATCTTGTCCATTAACCTTTAAATTTTGAAGACCAACTGAACCATTAGCAGGTAAACGGTTAATTACAATTGTATAAGCATCAGACCACTTTTCATCCTCAGAGTAAACATAATAATTATAAGTTTTTGATGGACTACTTGTAGTAAATGTACTCATCGTAATATTAACTATTTTTGATGTGGTTGTTGATTTAGCACCATATACCTTTGCACCAAGTGCAGTTGCATTTGCGGTAACAGTTAGTGAATTAACACTATAAGGAATATCATAAGTAAGTGTTAATGGAGCCGCAGTTCCTGGAGTAAATATTCCAGATGTAGGTGTAAGTATATTTGAGCCATCACTTACCTCAAATTGATTTAAAGTTCTATCAGTACTTCTTGTATCTGCAACATAATATTCAATGTAGTATTCTGCAGCTTGACCAGATTGAGGAGTTACAGTTATCTTAACCTTAACAGCTTGATTCTTTGTAGTAATATTATGAGTATGAGAAGCTGTATTACCATATGTTTGAGTTTCAATTGTTAGCTTAGCATGTTGGCTTGTAGCTGTAACTACAAAACGTAATATAGCTGAGTTATATGGTAAATTACTTTTTAATGTATATGTATCACCGGTCCAAGTACCTGCTCTTACTACATTATTATTTGTAACATCATAAACAGTTACACTTGCGATTGAATTATCAGTATCTGCAGCCTCTCTTTCAACAGTAACATTATAAATAGCAAAATCATGTGTTACCTTATCAGTAACTCTATACTTAATACTTCCTTGATTTGTTGTACCATCGATTGCAACAGGTGTTCCTGTTGAACTTGTAATTGTATTCCATGTGCCAGTTGAAGCATCATAATATTCAAGGGTTGAGCTACTAGGTGTAGTCAATGGTGCTTTAACTGAAACAGATGTAATAGTATTTCCACGGCTATCAAGATACGGAACCTTAACCACATAATCTTTACCATTGTCTGAATTTAAAGTAGATGAATCTAACGTACCTGTTGTTGATGTACCTGTAACAGATGTTGTAGGATCATTTAATCCCGTATTAGCAGTTATCGTCTTATACACAAATTTGTAAGTAGCTTTTACATTAGAATCACTTGAAAGTAATACAATTATTAAATCAGTTGTACCAATTTGTACGGTTGTATTAGCATAAGCTGTACCATTATATGTTGAAGATACGCAATCAGCTGTATAATTAACTAAATAATGAGCTACATTTGGTGATACCCATAAATAATAAGTTCCTTCTGCTAAATCAACAAAATTAGTAACAGGGTTTGAACTTGAATTTGCACTACCCTTAGTGATAATTGGGTCAACTAGACCATCATCCTTGGTAAATGTTATATTGGTAATAATAGGCATTCTTTGTACATTTATTGTATATATTTTTGAATTATTTTTCGATTCGGAAATAACCTTAAACGATACAGTTGAAAAAATACCTCTTTGCGTATTACTACATGTGAATGAATAACCATCAGATGTTGGTGTAGGACTGTCGAGAGTAATACCACTACTACTACTTATAGTACTTGTATCAATACTTCCTTTTCCATTATCTACCTTAACTTTAAAGGTTGTAGATGTACTTGCGGTAGCATCAAAATTAAAGTTTGCAGTTGTATTTGATTCTATTAAGCTTGCATTCTTAGTTGTAGAACCATTTGTAGCTGTAACAGCTGTCTCTACCTTATCACTTAAAGCAGCTCCACCTAGAGAAGCATTAAAATCACTAGGACTATCACCATATACAGTACCACCAGTAGTTTCTGCTACACGCATACTTGTACAAGTTGAGCTAAAAGTAGTAACACCCGAATTTAACTTTATCCTTATTTTAAATATTGCATATATTCCACTAGTTATATCACCAGTTGTTTGACCAGGACCATAGAATAATTCGGAATTGGAAATTGTAGGATTAGGTTCAGTTACTCCTGTTGTATATAAATAGTTCTCAGCGTTACCTTCAATGTAATTTGATCCAGTTGTTCTACCAGGTAAACTTGGTAATTTTGAAAACGGTTTTCTTCTTGGATTACTAATACTACCAGTTACATTATCAGATTTATCACCTAATGTTGTATTATCCCATAACGCATCACCATCTTTTGCAACATCAATACCCAAAATAGACGTAGTAGATTCAACTTCAGTACTATTCAAATCCCACACTAATTGCATACTAGATAAAGAAGTACCTATATCAACAAACGCAGTCATATAAAATTCGCCGGATGTAGGAACAGATGTTATACAATTTGAGTAATCTTCTGCCACAAATAAATCTTCGGTATAACATACTTTAACTTTCACATTAGTACCAGCAATGCTTACCCATTGATTAATATTTGTTCCAGCAGCATTAACAGTTTTATCTATCTTTGATGTACTAATAATTGAATTTAAACCAAATATAGATAAAACAATCAAGAAGAATAATATAATTTTTTTCTTTATATTTTTTATCATATTATATTCACTCCTTTCATAATATGAATAAAATTTATGTTATTTTTGAGTGACCATTAGTAATTAACAGTCACCCAAAAATTATTAAGACGAAAAAGAATAATTTTGATTATATAATATATTATCTAGATAATATTCATAATCAGGTAGTTGATCATGTGTATCCTTAGATTTTGCACCAATGTTTGTTGCATCTGCTGTTTCAATCTTTGCTTTGGTACCAGTCAAACCTGCTATGTATTTAACCGCATTTATTTCTGGCTCTGTTAATTTTGTAAATTTCTTTGCAAAATCCTTAGCAATTGTTTTATCAGCAGTCTCTATTATTCCATTTCCATCCAAATCACCAACTACAACAATTTCTACGCAATCAATTAAAAGTCTTGATACGCTATCATCGCTGTCATATAAAGAAATATATGATCCAGTTCCAATATAATCCGTTGATGCGGTTGATAAATCAGTACCATTTGCTCCATCAAATATTACATTTCCATTAGAATCACAAACAACAATGTGTTTTAAATTATTTACAAAGTTATTTGTTAATAAATCAGAAACAGTCTTTCTTTGAGGTAAATGGCTTAATTTATAAATTGAATTCTTTCTTTCTGCTACAGTCTTAGAAGCTAAGGCTGTATATCTATCGTCATTTGAAACATCATATGTATAAGTTAACGTATTTAAACTAAAGTCTTGTTCATAGCTTACAAACTTAACTGTAGATGAATTAGTTAACTGTAAATATGTAGGTTCTGGGGTTTTAATTTCAAATGTGAATGCAGGGTTGAAAGCAGGTGTTGTAGTAGGCATTTTATTTTGATTCATATAATCAGGATTACTTGCATTTGATTCCATTACAGATTTATAAGTTGAGTAATCACCAAATTCAAAACTAATAGGATATGAAGCCTTGCTCTTAACAACATAGTAAGCATTCTCAGTAGGATTTGATGTTGTAGGTCTCATATTGTTACCATAGAATATATCAAATGCTCCAGAAGAATAGTCAAGAACTATATCAGTTTGAGAGCCAACTAATCCTCCCCTAATTGTTACAATTGTTTTTTGATCAGCACTTGTCTGGTCATATTCAGTTTTTGCTGCAGAACCGTCAGCATTTTTAGCTAACAACAAGCTACTAGATGTCGGATTAGTAAGCTTAATGTCGTTAACATAATCTGTTATTTCAAGAGGATCTAACTGAACCATAATTTTGCAATCAGCTGTATCGCCATTTGTATTCCATGCATAATTTTGATTATCCTTTAATACTGCATCGACCTCAAATTCTGGTGTCTTTACAATTTCTTTAAGAATAAAGTCAAATTGACAAGATGGATTAGTATCAAATGTCTGCCAAGTACTATCGTAGATTGTCTTAATCACGAACTTAGTATTTGCCGCAGTTGATAATGAAATTGGTTCAACCTCATAGTAATATACTTTAGTTGTAGAATCACTATATAAGTAAGTTACTGTAAAGTATAATTTTAAGTTCACACTATACTTAAATGGTGTATTAGCTGTTTGAGCAGTTGGATCATATTGCTTAAGCTCAAATCTAATTCCTTCAAATTTAGAATTGTTATCTGGATTATCAGGATTATTTTTGTTATCTGGCTTTGTTGGATTATTATCATCATTACCATCGCCACTATTTGGATGATCTCCACCATCTGGGAAGGTTGGATTAGAATTTGATCCTCCACCGATATCCGTAGATTTAATAATCTCGAAATCGCATTCATTATTGATTAAAACATAATTTTGATCATAATTAGCTTGCGATAATCCATTTACAATTCCAGGGCCTATACCTGCTTGAATTTGAGCAATTGCCTTTTGAACACCAACATTAATACAATTATAGCCTTGTGCTGGTGTTACAACCAGTGGAATTATTTCAAGATGTCCTTGTGCATCATTTAGAATTCCGTATACTCGTCCAAGTGGAAGATTTACGCTACCAGTATAATTGTTTCTATGAGTTACAATTCCTGTTACACTATCCTTTATCCACTTTTCTGAAGCCCAATAAACCTTTGCTGATCTCTTTCTAATTTCAAAAGGCTGCTTCAATGATTCATACTTATCATAACCATTATTTGTATCAGCATCTAAGCATAATGTTATTGCATATTTACCAGCATTAACTGGTGCATATGGTTTACCATTAGAATCTAATAATTCTTGGTAAGTTGCTCCATCATCTAATAGCTCATAATATCTTATGTATGGCACTCTAGTATCTCCCGCAATACTAGATGTCATTTGAATATCATTAAATGTATATTGTGAACCATTATATATCATATCCTCAGGATTTGCCTTAAATGAACCCCAGTCAGTAACAATAATCTTTGATGGAATAGAAGTTATTGTTATTGTTCTAGTATCCTGGAATATATTATAGTTAGGTAATTCAATCTTAATATAGATAGTTAAACTACCAAAACTACATCCAATTGGAACATTACTCCAAGATGATGGTGGAGCACCATGTCCTAGAGGATCCTTTGAATATTGAATATAATTATCATAATCAGCGCTTTGTGTAATTCCAGATACAATAGGATAATTATACCAAGTATGAGTTATGAAATATTCTTGGCCAGTATAGATATGAGTTACATCAAAGAATTCAATATCTAAATCAGCCTTATCAATAGTAATTGTTGTTTCAATACTTATATTATAGTTATTTGAAAGAATAATTGAATTAGTATCTCCTTCTACATAGAAACCATATCCACTCTTCCAAACAAGATCAGTTAAGGTTGAACCAACAATACCACCATAATAATGACCACTATTTACAGATTTTGTTAAAATAGTACCTCTAAAAGCTTGTCCATTTACAAGACCAGATTCCTCAATTCCAGGAACCTTTTCAAATGTTGCATCTAGAAGTCTTCCTTGTTCTGAAGCAGATGATGCAAGCAATGCACTCCAAGCATTTCCATCATAGGTTTTAACCTTATTTGGAATCTTAATTACTAAATCACGAGGCTTAATTGCAAAATAAATTGGATCTGTCGCCGTATTATTGTAATTATCTCCTGAATCAAATTCTAGAGAAATAATCAAATAGTACTCACCAACATTTGTTCTATTTTGAAGAACACTATTACATTCTGCATATTGATTACCTTGCTTTACGTAATATGTATAAGTAAGCTTGCTATCTAGGTTATCTCCACCATATGATAAATAATCAATATTTGTTGGATTAGGAGTTACTTTTCCATCGTAAATCTTATTTAAATCAATACTTGGAGGAGTAATTCTAGTATCTGCCTTATCAATCTTAACCGTAAATTCATCATAATCAGATGCTGCTTGATCAAGACCTAAGAACTTCCATTCACCATTTGTATATGTTGTGGATTTTACTGCAACATAAATATGAATAGGATTTGAAGTGTAATTCTTAAATTTAGGAATAGTTGTAGAATATTCTGAAATATCATTAGTAGCTTTTGCTGAATATCTTATTTCAGCAGCATCATCACCACTAAATGTAAATGTTATTGTATGATAATCACCATCATAACTTCCCTCATATTTAGAAACAACATATGGCACAGTATCATATGCAACATTTAAATTAAGATCAAGTCTAATATCATAATTGTCAAGATTTTCTGCAATACTATTCTTTACTAATAATGGTACAGAAGATGGAGTATTATTCCATTCAAAATTATTAGTAAATGCAACATCTGTATAAGAACAATTAATTGCATATAGCTTAGCATCGGGACTCTTAGCCTTAATTGCCGAGTTAAGGATAACCCCTATTGGAAGTGGGTTAGATGCAAGTGTTTGAATATAGCTTAATCCAATTACAGGAATATTTCCATCATATTTATAATTCATTGAAGCTGAGAATATAACAACACATTTATTAATTCTATAGTTAATGTAGAATTCTTTAGTTCCTTCACCAAATGAATAATTATTTTCAGCACTTGATGCTCCGCTTCCTTTTAGTTTAATAACTAAACGGTAATCGCCAACATTTTTAGTCTTAGATGATAGCGGACTTACCAAATCATTTTGGCTATAATAGAATATTTCATAATTATTAGAATTAAAACTATTATTGCCAGTATTCGTAAGAATTGTAAAGTTAGGAGCTTGTTCTTCTGCATTATAAGTCAAATCAGTATCATATCCTGAAACAACAAGTTCACGAGGTGTAATTGTAAATTGTTTTTCCTCTTGAATACCCATAAAGTTAGCTGTATCACCATATTTAATAGTTACCCAATATGTACCAGCATTTGTAGGCGTAGGTCCTAAGATTTCTCCACCTCTAACACCATTATTATTCTCGTAATATTTAACCTCAACATCTTTTCCAGCACTTAGAGCCGCTGAAACAGTACCGTTAAAATCATATGTATGGAATACTGGATTTACAGGATTTCCATCATATTCCTTATCAAGCGAATCAATGCTTAAGCTATTTCTAACCTTCTTAATTTCAAATGTATATACCTGATCAAGAAGATCATTAAAGTTAGCTACCTTAGTCGCTCTTACCTTATACTGATAAGTGCCTGCTTCAGTCTTAAGATTAGTTGATGTTGTCCAAGAACCATATGTTCCTGTTGTAAAATCATATTCAGCATATTCAATATTAGAGCCCTTAGAATATCCAGTAGGTGTTACAATCCATGCTTCAAATCTAACACCACTATTTTCATCATAGTTAAATATTCCATCACTAGGAATATTTGTTCCTAATGTAATTGTACCTCTTGTGATTTCAAGCTCGAAGTCAAAAATGAAATCATAATTATTTGTTACATCAACATTATTTGCATCACGTATCACATGGAATTCTGGACGAATATTAATAATACCCTTATCAGTTCCTGCTTGAGTATAGATACCAACAATTGAATTATTACTTATCAGCAATGCAGTAATTAGCTTATGATTATAAATACCATCAAGCAATCCTTCATCACCATTTCCCGTTTGTCTTTGAACTGAGAAATCAGATGAGCCATCATTTAAAGCACTTACAAGATCATAATTCCAGTATACACCAGAATACATAACCTGATATGGTGAGCCATTATTAGAGCTTATATGATACTTTCTTCTATCAATCTTAAAGTGGTTTTCAATAACCGTTTCTGCATAATTTCCTTGTGCAGGAATCTTTAAACGATAGATATAATCACCGGCATTTGTCACACTAGAAAGCTCTTTACCAGAAATCTTCCAATCTCCGCTTCCTTGTATTTGTTCTTGAGCAACGAAATAAGAAATTGACCATTGATTTGGAAGAGTTTCTCCAAATTGAACACCATTATTATTCTTTATTGAATTCCAAGTGTTTTCATCATATGCTATTCCATCATATATCTTATTGAGAAGATTTGAAGAAACAGTTAAGCCATCATCAACACGAGATTTAGGATTAATTGTAAATTTAGCACTTCCATAATAATTTTCAAAATGAACTAAATTACCTGAAGAATCTTGAGCATTATCGGCATAAATCATAAAGTAAACCGTATATACACCAGGAGCTGTTTGCACATAGTCATCTAAAGTATAATCTAAATTACTAGTTGAATTCTTCTTACCATAGTGAATTACACAATATTGTGAGGAAGGATCATCTACATAATTAATAACGTTCGTACTATATTGCTTATTGAATGACGTTGCAAAACTAATTGGACTACCAGTATAATCAACCATAACATCTGGAATCTCTCTTACTGTCATCTCAGGATAATGAGCATGAAGCTTAAATTGAAGAATAATACGATAATTATATGAATTATCACTTGTTCCATTTGTTGTTTTCCATTCCATTCCAAACAAATCATTATTATAGAATAGCCATGAATTATCCACTCCATTACCTGTAGCTACAGCATTTGAGTAAAGATAAGTCATACGTGATAATTTTTGTCCTGAAGCACTATAAATATGATATTCGAACCTATCAGCGCCTAAAAGGCCTGATAATTGAATTGTATTATTTACAGTATTATTTCCGATGAAGAAGTTTTGATTAAACTGAGCAGTTGTTTCAATACTTCTAAAATCAGAGGAACCCGGATTACTATCATATGTAATATTTGTTTCATCCTTTACCTCTAAATCAACATTATAATCAAGTCTTAAAACGGCTGGAGTAATTTCAAATTCAAACATATTTTGAATCGAATCTAATGTTGTATAGTTTTGTAAATAATTAGGATTATTATCTGAATCTGATGTAATCTTTATAACATACCTACCAGCATTGATTGGTAATGTTTCAGAAAAATCAGAATCCGGAGCACCTGAAGTCTTAAAGTAAAACCTTAATAGCTTATATCTATTACCAGATGTTTCAATTCCGCTTGAATTGAAATCACCATTAAAGCCTCCACTAATACCAATCGTGGAAGTATCAAATGTCGTTCCTGTATATGTTCTATTTAAATTAGATACTGTCAAATATGCATCTGCTTGTCTAATTCTAATTATTACATGACCGACCTCTAAGCTTTCGTTACCATCTTCTCCAGCAATAGAAACCTGATATCCAACATAATATGTACCAACAACGATAAATTGTGGCTTTATAGCTGACCAAGCAGTATTCTCATATCCAACAGGGTCAACTAATGAATCGGTTGCATCATCATAATATCCCCACTTGTATTGAATATCATAGCCAGATGCATGGCTTATAACATCAACCTTTGGTGAATGATATTGATTATCAAACTTTGTATCCTCATCTGCAGCAGATACTTTAAGATCCTTGCTAATTAATGTAACTTCAACATCTCCATCACCAATTGTAAATTCAAAGTTATCAGCTACATAATATGTTTGACCATCAAATATATTTATTCCACTATCATATTTGAAATTTCCTGAAGGATCTGTAACCTTAGCATTAATATCAAATGATGTCGCTTCTCTATAGGTTCCATCCTTTGCAGCTTTAGTTTTTAAAGTTAATTCCAAATTATACCCAGGGAATGAATCCTTAAATCCAATAATATTTTCAGTATCATTTTCTGTAAATGTTTTAGACCAATTTGTTTTTAACCAAGTTTCATTAGTTATATATTTAATATTAATAATACGCTTAGTAACGTTAAATTGGATTGAATCATAATTAAGAATATAATTATTAGCATTTACTGTACTTGTTGGTAAAGCACTAACAAAGTATCTGCCAGCATTAAGCATTGGAATATTATAGCCAACACTAATACGCTTTGAATCAAATAATTCATATTGGAAATCAATTCGATTACCAAACACATCTGTAATATATGGTTTAGCATAAATATCCTTACCAGTATAAACCACTGAGGTTTCTTCCCATTGAACATTTACATTCTTAGGTATACAATGAACCTTTGCAATCTTATACCACTTGCCATTTATATAAATATCACGATCAGTTGTAGGATCACTTCCAGCCCATGCTCGATAATTTTTACCTTGTGCAATATGAATATAAACACGATAATAACCAACATCAGTTTGATCAGTTAGGATTGAACCATCAATTTCATTATAATCAGAATCAGTCTTAATATATAAGGTCTCAACCTGACCATCAGATTTTGTTGTATATTTTGGTAATATGTTATGACCATTATATTCAACTTCACTATCTTGAACATAGAAATCCTTTAATTCCGCACGTTTAATTGTAATTTGTATAGGGTAGCTTCCATCATCAAGTTCTGTAAATGCAGGACGATAATTTTCAACAACTGAGTTATTATTAGCATTTATTTCAAAGAATACAAACTCAAAGTCTCCTTCCATCTCATATGGATCACCATTATTTTCACCATCAAAATCACCCTTAGCATCAGCTGATGATGTAGTAAATGTATAATTTGCCAAGCTAATATCCTTGATAACATGCCCTGGAATTAATCCAGCATTAGCTAAATTATTCTTAGAATTAGCACTTTCATCATATGTTGAGCTAAATACATTATTAACAAACCAAACACCATTTGGCATTTCAAATTTACTTTCATCATAAACCTTAAATCTCTTCCAAGGATCTGTAAGCGTTGTTTTGAAATATAAGGTTCTTTGTTCAAGTCTTATTTCCTTGATTTGAAGCACCTTACCAATGTTTGAATCAATTCTTGATGGATTATACAATACAGCATAGTAATCGCCAGCATCAATCATATAGTCTCCATTTGAATCTGGATTCTTTCTCTTTGAGTCATATAATGCAAACAAAGCATTATTTTCTGGTGTATCACTATCAAAGAAATCGTATAAATCATTTAAGCTCATGCCCAATACATTATTTAATATAGATTTCTTAAAGTAATAAAGCTTTGGCTTTTCACTATCAGTCAAATAAAGTGGTGACGTATGAATCGTATATGTTGTTCTATGCTTTTCTGCATCATATATACCACTGAAAGAATCAATATCAGTAGAAATACTAGCTTGATCAATGATGACTCTAACTTTACCACGTTTTTCTTTATAATTACTTGCAGAAATAACATAATTTAATGTATATGTTCCTACATTACGGAAGTTAATGTTTGTTGAAGAAATATCTGTTGCTTCTTCCTCAGTAACATCTCCTGTCCAGAATTTCCAAGTAATAATTCCTGGGTAGCTACTTGTTATTGCAACCTTAGCGTTTTTATTGAATCCATCGAAAACAAATTTTTGCTCTTCAGGAGCATCAACATCAAGCTCTGGATAGCTTATTACAAGCTTTACATCAAATACAACATCATAATATAATTCTGGAGCATTTGTATTTGTATCAAATAATTCGAGATTTTCTAATGTGAAAGCTTCTAGCTTTGGCGTATAGCTTGGATGTAATTCCCATTGACCACTTGCTGCATTATATACGTATGTAATACGGTAAGTATATGTTCCTACTGATGAATAACGCGTTTTTATTTTAGCTTTCAATGTGTCGTTTGATAAAAGAGCTGTTACACTGAATCCTGAATCAGAATTAGTATTAGCATTACTGCTTGTATAATCAACATTAAGTTCAAATACATCAGCCTTATAATCTCTTTCTGCATCAAATGAAATTAAAACCTTACGATTAATAATCCGATATTCAATTAAACCTCTATCTGATGCTGATAAAACATAATTAGGGTTATTATAATCATCATTAAGTTTGAAATAATATGTACCTGGAATTATATGCCATGTATCAGCATTTCCAGCACCATCAAAGGATGCAATACTATATGTAACAACATCAGTTGTTCCAGTCGTTACAGTATATTGAGGTACAATTGTTTCGCTCGTATATTCGTATTCTTCTGTATATTCTACAGTTAGAACACGAGGAACAATATGAAAATAAAATTCAATTGAAGTGCTTTCACAATTTGAAGTATCTGCATAGTCGATTTCAACATAGTACCAACCTAAATCTTGAGGAGCTGTCCTATAATTACCTGGTGATTTAGTACCATCACCTGCAATTATAACATCACGATATTTAATTGTCTTTTGACCATCATGGAATGTTGTTACACCTAAATCATTATATGTGACAGGGCGAGCTAAATATTCAATTTCAATTTCATCCGTATAATTAGGCTGAATATTTGTAGCTTTTTCAATAAGAATTGTTCCACTAAAAATTTTCTCTTCAAAATTATCTCCAGAAACTCTTATATAAAGTGGAATAGGTGCTCCAGTAACATTCTTATATCTTGCAATAACTGGAGAATAAACAATCTGATTTCCTTGAACAGTACCATACTCAACCTTTAATGGAATCATTTTTTCAATACCATTAACAACTTGAGCATATTGATATGATAAATCATTTGTCTCAAGAGAGCCTGTCATAACTAAGCGATCGGCTGATGAGCTAGATAAAATACCTGAATGATATTCACCATCATATTGGCCTTGATAGAAATCACAATTCAAATCTAGGGATAGAGGATTAATATTTACTGTTATATTTTTCTTAATTGGACGATATCCATGCTTTAGTATTTCAACATAAATATCATATGTACCAGCTTTTGTAAATAAATCCACTTGATAATTGGCACTACCTACAACAATCTCAGATAGGTTGTATGTTAACCAATTCTTGTTACCATCATCCATAGCAACTCTGATAGTAAGATCTTGAATATTAATTCCTGAACCTAAATTAGAAATCTTAAATCCGTGCATTTGACGATCATATGTTACATTATCAGGTGTGATTGTCATTGTCATTTGAGAGCCTAAATTACTATCAATAACCATAGGAAGATATTTATAACTTGTATTATAATTTAAAGCACTTGCCTTAACGATTATATGATAAATTCCAGCATCAATTCCAACAGGAGGAATAGTTGTCCAATTTGTTATAGAATCAAAATCAATATTACTAATATTATCTGGTGCATCAGCTAATAGACTATAATATACATCCGCATAATATGGGTTCGTAGTGACATTAATTGAATGCTCAAATCCATCATATGCAAATGTCCTATCTGCTGTATCACATATAATTTCGACATCCTTACCATTAATTTTAATTACAACGCTGTCATACTTAGTTTCATAATTATCTGCTACAAGCTTAATATATGTAGTATAGTACTCAGTACCTGAATTTGGTTGTGAATAGAAGAATGGTTGAGTTGACCAATCAACCTCTACTGCTCCATTTTCAGGATTTTGTTCACTATAATAAATATGATAATTTGATGTAGGATCTGAAACTGTAATTGTTGCATAGTGGTATGCTTGATCATATGTAAATACATATGTTCCTGATGCATCTTGATTATTGTCAGACCAGTCAACATTTAATTTATATTTAAATTGCTTAGGTAAAATTTCAAATTCACCCTTAAATACAACAACATAATTACCTGTTTGGTCACCTAAAACATCATTGGAAACTCGCCACAATCCATCAACATAGAAATCGCCTGTAGTTGATGCTTTGTATAACTTAACAGCACTTGAAATTGACTTAAATGAACCAAATAATGAATCTCCACTTAACAAATTCAAGCTAGGTCTTGTAGAGTTTGTATCTCCCGTTCCGTTTGCACCAGACACATAAGACCAAGGCTGACCATCATACTCTTTAGAAGAAATCGGATCATCAACTTGAATAATTAAGCTACGAGGAGTGATATTAAAATCAATTCTTTCATCAAAATCCTCAAAATATTGACTACCAGTCATTTTAACTTTGACATAATAGCTTCCAATTGCACTTGGGGCTGATGCTAATTCTTGATTATGATCCTTATCATAGAATTTAAATTCCTTAACAACATTTGAATCCAAATCAGAAGGTCTTCTTAAAAGAGCATTCAATACATTTACTGGCTCTCTATCATATTCCTTATCAAGTGATTTAAATTTAAATAAACCTTTTGTTAAAACAAGTTTAATATTCTTAGTTACAGTTTCATAATTTGTTTTTTCAATTTTTAATGTTAAATCTATTTCTCCAGTACCTGGAATTTCTTTAAATATATATGTTGAGCCACTAGTATGACTACTATTTTCAGTAATTGTTACAGTTGGATTATTTGTAAACTTATTATAGAATATAGCACCTAAATTGTGCTCGTATCCATCAATTCCATACTTAATATATAATGGATCAATTGCACCTATATCATCATGAGAGAAATTCTTTTCAAATACCTGTAATGAATCATCAATTGAAATTATTTCTTGATTGTATGATACAGTACCATTAGGATTGTCAGTAGGTAAATATTCATTGATAGATAGATTATAATCAATTGTAGCATACTTAATTTCACAAGTAGCATTCAATGTAACGTTATATTTTTGAGTTTCATCCATAAAACCTAAAGATGGATCAGCATCGTTAGTTAATCGATGTGAAGACTCAATATAATATCCTGTTGAATAAATATTTGTATCCCAATTAAAATCACCTTTACGGCTTAAATTATTAGAATCAGAAGAATATGTACCCTTTTCTAGATTAGTACTAGTACTTGTAGTAATGAGTTCACCATTTAAAACTGAATTAGGCCCTAGACCATTAATTTCCATTGTAAAGGTTGGTGGTGTATCTATCCATGAGCTAAAGCCACCATTATATCGATAATAATTATGGTCCTCATCCAATGTATATTGAGAAGATATTGTAATTGTTACTTCTCCTTTTACAATCTCGAAATTTGCTGTAAATGTAGTTCCAGCCTGACCATTATATGCAAAGTTTTTACTGTAGCTTGCAATTGTCATTGTACCAATTGTACCTGGATCAATCGCAACCGTATTATTTGTAGGAGTAACCTCTACGATAAATTTGGCATCCATTTTACCATATGCTTCATCGTAAATATAAGGCTTTGGGGTTAGCTCTAATCCGTTATATTTATATTCATAACGAGATGTTGCAGCATTCCATTCACCATCCCATACAATATCTGAATCAATGAAATCATATGGAGTAATTTCTACAAACAATGTAATTACTGGTACAAAGTTATTAGTAACCTCTTGGCCCTTAGTATTATAGACATGGTATCCGCCTTCCCAAACAAAGCCTAAGCCTGAAACTCCACCATTTCCATTTTTTTTATCAGACCAATATTGTCCAACATCATTACTTTCAGTTTTCAATTTTCCTTTTAATACATAGCCAGTAGGAAGATTAGGAGCTTGTCCTGAAACTGTCCATTGATCATTTGACCATCCTAAGCCATTGTATTTTACCTTCAAAATAGCATCCTTATAATCAGATATACCTTCTAAATTATAATAATAATCCAAAAATACATCTGAATATGCGCGATATCCATACCCAAATTCATTTTCAATATTATCAGATTCATTTGCTTCATGGAAAAGCATTAATTCATAATGCGTAATAGTAAATGTTTTAACTGCTGATCCATATAAAAATCCAGTATTAGATGTAAAGGTAATTGAAGCGGTACCAACATTAACATTATTACTATATCTAACAATTACATTATCAAAGCTAGGAATCCTACTATATTGATGAGTAGATGAATCATAATTATAGAAACGATCATAAATAATATCCTTTTGATTTTCTCTAACCATTGTTGGATCTACATATTTAATGCAATTTTCATTTGAACCAATTTCTATAATCCTTGGTTCAATTGCATCACCCATATTATAAGTATATGAATCATCTTCTAGTTTAAAATCAAGGGCAGACATAAGGATAGTTGGTGTTGTACCAACAAATCGCCAAGCTTCCTTATAGAAAACAATACCATTTGCTATATATACATCTTCTTTACCATATGACGTACCATAATAGTTTGTAATTGCGTTTGCATTAGCCTGAGCACCCAACGTTTCAGGTACAAAATTACCTGAAGCCGTTGCTGCAGTTGCATATTTAGTAGCTTGTGCAACAGTCATTTGGGAATAAATATAAACTGTATGTGAAGCTTCAAAGTTTAAAACTCCTGCACCAATTTCTTCATAGTTTTCACCTAGAACAAATGAGTTAACCTTTTCAAAATAATTGTCTCCATATCCATCAAAGGCACCACTAATAATACCTCTAACAGGAAGACCATTGTATGTTGATGGGAAAATAACAATATCACTTAATAAATATTGCTTCAATCCTGATGACAATGTTGTAACAAACACATAATCTTCAGTATTAAATCCTACAATTACATATCCCTTTAAGTCCTCATCATAAGAGTACTTAAACATATTATCTGTATTTTGACCAATAACCATTACTGGGAAGTAACAGTTCCAATTATAACCCCAACTAGTTGGCCATTGACTTTCTTGATAATATACCTCTAAGTAGAAATCCTTATTGCATCCATAGAAAATTCCGCTTTTTAAATCGTCTACATTAGTCTTTTTATTAGTACCAGCAATCATTGAGACACAATTTCGATTAATTCTTAATTTTTCTAGATGTGTACAATCCTGGAATGCTCCATTACCAATTTGAATAATGCTTTCTGGTAACGTAAACGTAGTAAGTGATGAACATCCCTTAAATGCATAAGCACCAATAGTATCAATTGTAGATGAAGAATTATCAAATTCTAGACCACCAGCAACACCATTACTTAATAAATTATAGCAACCATAGAATAATCCTTCAGGAATTTGCTTTTTTGATGTTGGTAAAGTATAGTATTCATTTAAGTTTACACCTCTAAGTGAAATACAATCCTTAAACATGTAATTAGTTAAAAATTTAATATTTTTAACACTGACTAATCTTCCACAGTCTTCAAACAAATAATTTCCAACACTTGAAAGTGCAGTATACTTTGAAAAATCAAATTCAGTTATTTGGTAACAACTCTTAAATGCTCCATTCCCAATGGATGTAATTTTAGCATTTAGCACCGTACTAATTCCCGTTATGGATGTACCCATAAATGAATAATTTCCAATTGTTGATACAGTTGCTGGTATAAAATTATCCATCTCTCCTAATGATGAGCAATTTGCAAAAGCATAATTAGCTACATTATTAAATTGAGCCTTTGGCCAATTAATCGTTGTAAGATTATTATCACAATAGAAAGAATAATCTCCAATTGTTGTAATTGTAGCATTTGGAATTGCAACTGATGACAAAGATGTCATATTGGCAAAAGCATATGCAGGAACTGAAGAGATTAAGCCCGTTATATTAATTCTTGTTAAAGATTTAGGAATATAATATACATATCCTGATTGACTAGCAACATAAGAATTACTATATGCAGTAGTTCCAAAATACCAGCCAATTGTATGTGTGTAATTATTTTGACTGTTATTATTATAATCAGCGCCAATAAATGGAACAACTAATGTATTTAAACTACTGCAGCCTGTCATACATCCACCATCTATTAAAACTAATCCTTTATTGTCAGAAACAATAGTATCTTGAATTTCAATTGTATTAAGCTTTGTAAAAGCTCTAAATGCATAGCTAGGAATAGCCGAATCATTCGTTATTGTAATTGTACTTAATGAATTTGGTATAGATGCTGAATATGATGAATATCTCCATGACCCTGAAATATAGCAATGTTCATAGTAACCATCGACCTCCTGGCCATATGAGCCCATTGGCGCAAATAACCATACCATTGAGTTTCTTACTGCAAGATCCTCCCACCAATAATCATTACCATCGGAATAATATCCATAGTTATTTTTATTACTATTAGAAGAACCTACATCGATTCCTCTTTGTTTTCCAACAAAGGGAATTTCTAAGGTTGTTAAATTCTTGCAGCCATAAAAAACATTTCTTTGAGCTTCTTGTGTCGCTTTAGAAATAATTACATTTTCTACCATAAAGGTATTATAGAATGAGTATGTTGTTAATACAGTTTGGTGATTTAAAGTAACTGTTTTTAAGCCACTAGGAATATACCAATATTTGTTTGGTTCATTTATAATCTTAACTTGTTCTGTATTTGAAAATAAATTTTTACCAAAAATATATCCTAATTGTCCATTAGAAACGGAATCACTAGCACCAACGAATGGCAAAGACACTTCTTTCAAGCTAGAGCATCCATACATAGCACCTTCTGCTATAGTTGTAACAGTATCCTTTGTACCGGCTGCTTGTGATGACATTATTCTAATGTTTTGAATCTTTGAACAGTTCATAAACGCACCAGGCGCTACAACTGTTTCGTTTAAAATTGTTACATTAATTAAAGTTTCTGGTATAAAGAACGAATGTTTCTTTGTTGTATCAGACTCATTAGGATTTCCAGTTTCATTTTGAACAACCTGATATGCCGAGCTTAATGCTCCATCGTTTGTGCCATCAGCTAGCTCTGAATATTCACCAAAAATGTAACCGAATAATGCTTCCTTTGAGTTAGAATTACCGGCTTTACTACCAATAAATGGTAAAGTAATACTTGCTAATTTCGAGCATCCGTTAAAGGCCATACTTCCAATTGATGTAACATTAACAGGGACAGAAAAGTTTGTGAATGCCTTACAATTTCTAAAAGCTTGAGTTCCAATGCTCGTTACTGTTTGAGGCAATGTAATTACTCCAGGATTATTACTAGCATCCACAGAAGAGCTTTTAATAACACTTAAATTAATACAATCTAAGAAAGCTTTTGAACGAATTGCAGTAATGCCCTTTGGTAATGTAACCTCACTAAGGCTAGCACAATTTGCAAACAAGCTTTCTGAAATCTCATTCAATCCTTCTGGCAAAATTAATTTTCCTTTAATTTGATTACCGTTTGAGTCGTTTATAGGATTCCCATTAAGTTCAACTGCAGCTCCACCCAATCTAGTACAATTTGCAAAGCATCCTGTTCCAATCGTACCACAATTTGATGGTAATATAGCTGTGTGCAAATTATAGCACTGATAAAATACATATTCTCCCATTGTTAACGCATCAGTAAACTTATTAGTAAAATTAGGATCATTATTATAACTAATTGTTACATCCTTAAGTACTGTCATATTATAAAATGCACGTGGAGCCACATATACCTCATCAGTTATTTCAACTGAGCTTAGATAATATGGCATATATAAATATGTAGCATCACTAGATGTGCTATTATCTGTTACCCAAAGGGTTGTACCTGCGCCATCAAAACCATTTGTATTGCCTTGATAACCCAATGTTATAGTAGGAGATTGAATAACAGTATTTCCTTGAGTTTGATCAATATACGTTGTTTTATAATCAAAGCTATAAAATCCCAAAGTATTTAAGGAAGAAACCTCTCTTCCCATCAATACTGAGCCATATCCAAAGATTGATAAAAATGCAGACTTATAGCCATCTGCTCCTAAATTTCCATCAAAATTATGATTTCCACGCTTTGTACCAACAAATGGAAGTTTCATCTCTTCAACATATCCAAGACCATTGAAGGAACCAACCTCAATATATTCTACTCGGTTAGGAACCTCAATCCTTTTTATATTTTTTACAAAGTTTGCACCTGCAGTATTTAATGCGGCATTATAGCTAAAGCTACTAAAATAGGAATGACTATCCGTAATTTTTGCTCCATTAGAATCAACCGTACAGTTAATTTGCTTAACTTGATAATCAATACCATTATCCCTAATGCTTTCAGGAAATTTAATGTTATAGCCATCTGCTCCCGCTGGAGTTTGCGTACTAACACTAATAATTTGGGCATATTTAGTACTACTAAAGCCATTAGCACTCAAATCATATGTACCATTATTGTCAATTAATCGATAGTTAAATGTCGCGGAATTAGAGTCAAGAATTGTATAATTCTTTCCCTTGACAACACCAGGGCTTGATTTATTCGTTCTAAAATTAAAAATAAACACTAAACCTATAGTAACAATAACTAAGCTTAAAAGACCAAAGATAGCAATCTTGCCCTTTGTAAACCTTGATTTCTTCTTATTTTTCTCTATATAGTTTGTTTGTTTCATATACAACCAACTCCTATTTTTATCTTTTTTCGACACTTCTCTACATTAATTTTAACTCCAAATGCTCTTAATTACAACCAATAACCCCTCTATTTATAGTTTTTCGAAACATTTTTATAAAATTTTTGGCTAATATACTTATTATTTGGCATGAGTCTTTTAAGACTCACGCCGCAAATAAGTATATCAACCTATAAATATTGCTTGGTGAAGATATCATAAGTTCCTTTGATATGCATGCTAATTAAACGTGAATCAGCAGAAGTTACTTCACCATCACCATTTACATCTGCTGCAAAATAGAATTCATTCTTTAATTTGTTATTTCTTAATGCTTTATTAATCATAACAACATCTGCAGCTTCAATAATTCCATTTCCGTCAATATCACCTAATACTGAAACATAGACTGTATCAAGTAATGTACCAACTGAATTTCTCAATTCAATTCGAGCACCTGTACCGATAAAATCTGTAGAATCATGCTTAATTAGATTATTATTGCAGTCATAGATTCTAATATTATCTCTTTGACTAGCATCAAAGTTAGCCAAGAAATCGGCCATAGACGTACGAACTGATACATTTGCAAGAATTGCTCTTGTCTTTGACTTTTGCGCATGCTCACTCTTAATAAATGTTTTACCATCTGACGTCTCGTACCATTCATAAGTTGAATCTCCATTTAATGATAATGAATTACTTACAATTCTGAAGGTAGTTTCAATCTTTCCTTCAAAATTGCCAATACCTGTAATTGTTACCATAGCTGTTGACGTAATTCCATTATTATTAGAATAAGTAACCTCGTAATCTACTCCTTCAATTAATAATGTGAAGTTTTGACGTACATTTACTGAAGGTGTAATGTCTTTACCAGTATATAGATAATCTTTAATCTTATCTACTAAAACATTAGCATTTGTATCACTAATATTAGCTTTGTTAACAATTAGCCTAAATGGTCTTAATTGACCTGCATAGTCATCTTGCCAACTATAGTTGTTGCTAATTAATTTAGCAAATAACTCATATTCACCAGCTTCATTAAAGACACCAACATTATTACCATCAGAATCAACATATAGAATACCTTCCTTAGCATTCTTATTCAAATCATATCCACCCTTAACATATGTTGTTTCTAATTCATCAACATATGCAATATTGGCTTTTAAGATTTGATATTCAAATACCTCGGTTGATTCATCTAAGATAAAGTTATCATTATGAATATTAACTTTAATTTGATGAGTTCCAACATTTACACCATCACCATCAATAATTAACCATTCTGCATTCAATTCTTCTGTAGTAGGATTAGAAATATTAAATTGTGGAATAATTGATGATCCAGTATATGTAAACTCAGTAGTTGAACCCCAGTTTACAGTTAAAACTCGTTTTGTAATTTCATAGCTAAACACAAATGCTTTAGCCTTATAATTTGTGCCCTCAGATACACTAACTTTAATTGTATATGCTCCGATTGCTTGTGGATTTAAAGGTAAAGCTTTACCGTTTTCATCCATAAATACAGCACTAATTTGTCCATCAGATACTGTAGTAAATTGAGGCATTTCAATTGAACGACCAGTATATTGAATAGAACTATTTGCCATAGTTAAATCAAAATCACTTGTCTTTCCAATATTGATATTACCTTGTCCTGTAATAGACTTATAGTTATCAAATACTATCTTGTAATATACAACATATGAACCTGCATTAACAAACTTCAATTCTGAAGTAAAGCTATGCTCTAATTCTTCACCTTCTGGGTTTGTCATTGAATATGTAATAACATAATTTCCTACAATTTCATTGTTGAAAATAACATCTAAGCCATGTGCTTCACCATCATATGTAACATTTACATCATTAACAGTAATATCCGCATCAGCCTTACCAATTTCAATTGAAACTTCAATCTTGATTTCATAATTATCAAGAACTGATATATTAATGCCATTAACTGTTTTAAACATTTCAAGATTTGAAATATCATCAACTGTAATAAACTTATATAATCCTTCAATTGAATCAGATGTAATTAATGCTCCATTCAATGTAAATGTTTCACCATTAACTATATTATTTCCAGTCTGAACATCAAAGATTTCAAAATTATTTAAATCATTTAGATTAATATTAACAATATTATTATCAAAGATATGATAATAGTCTCCACGAATAATAATTTGCTTCTTCACAATTTCAAAACTAATTGACGTTCTAAATGCATTGTAATTAGCAGTTTCATCAGTTGAAATCACAGCTACGTACCTACCTGCATTCACTGGCTTAGTTGGATAAATTGCTGTCATATCCTCACTATAATATTTAACATTAATACGACTTGTTGTATTGATCATTATTTCTAATGAATTAGTACCATATTCAGAGTAAACCTGATTCAAGCCATAAATGTGTTGATATCCACTTTCATCAATAATTATATTCGGATCAGCCTTTGTAATCTCAAATTCACATGAAGCTGAGGTTGAAAGATAATTATCAGATTCAAGAGTAACAATCATAGCTGTATATGTACCAACATTGACTGGTGCAGCATCTAATTCAAATCCTAAAGAATTATAATACTTAATAATATAATTAATATCTTTATCTAATGCTTCAATATTTAACTCAACATTTGCAGATGTTGCATCAACAGTTGAGTAAATTTCGTTACATGTTACTGAACCATTTGATTCAATATACCGGAAATTATTAATTCCATCATATACTTTATCTTCGACGTTAATTGATACAATTGAATTAATCTTATTTATTACAAAATCAAATTCAACAGTGCAAGATTCATAATCTTCTTTTGATAGATTGATTACAATATGATAGCTTCCAGCATTAATAAATTTAGGCATTTCATTATAATCTGTTCCTTCGTATGTGTAAACAACTGTTACATCATCTGTTAAAACAGTAAAGTTAGCAGAAAGCTCATCACCTGTGAAATCAACATCGGTATCAGCTAATTCATACGCGATAGGTTTATTTCTTACATAAATATTTAATAAATATCGAATGTCATAATTGTCAATTACATTCTCATTTAATGAATTTACAATTGTAAGTTCTTCTACCCAAGCAAAATCATCAATACTTGTAAATCTACCTAAACCATTTCTAATTAATGAAAGCTTACCAGAAATCCTATCTGTACTAGCAAGAGAAACATTCTTATTAGTAAATACTTTTGACCAATTTTCATTTCCATCTTGTACAAAATTTTCATCTTCAGCTTCAATAATTAATAAACGCTTAGTAATATTATACATAATAGTATTGTTTATTAATTCATAGTTCTTATTATCTGTTGTTACAGTTAATTCATAAGAACCTGCATTAATTGAACCTTGACTACTATAAATAATATTCAATTCTTGTCCTAACAAATCAATTGCTTTAGCTGTAGGCTTTTGTATTAATCCATTGTAAGTTAATTCAGTTGAATCAAACATTGCTGAAACCTTAGCAGGTAGAATGTTAAATTCAAGTTGAGCTGTGTCAGCCGCATATAAATCGGTACCAACAAGTGTTACTACAACCTTATATGTACCAACATCAACTGGATTAGAATCAAGTAAAATCCAATTATCAGAAACTAATTGATAATAAGCGAATGTGTATTCACCATTTTCAACATAAGAGCTTACAGAAGGATTTTCAACTGCCTTAGTATTATAAGTATGTTCCTTATATAAAGCATCAATGATTAAGTTAGAATTACCCTTCGTAATTTCAAAATCAAATCTCTTACTGAAACCATAATAATTGTCAGTATCTTCTACTGTTACTACTACAAAATACTTACCAATTGATGAAGGAGCAAGTAATGCAACCTCATTCGTTTCATCTTGATAACGCCACATAAATGTTGGTGTTATTTCATATGAAAGATCAGGTGAAATACGGTATGATGGACTAACAGGATAACGATCATATGACTTTGTTAGGTCTTCCATTTCAAGACTTAATTGAATCTTTTCAACAGTTAAGCTTAAAGTTCCATAATAAGTTTCGAATAATTCCTTCATTGCAACAAAGTCAATTGTATATCTACCAACATTATTAACCTTCATTTCAGATAAAGTGTAATCAGCATTATATTTGAAGAAGTATGCTATATCAGTATTATTAGCTACAACAGTAACATCATAATATGAGCCAATATATGGAACAGTTAATGAATAATTATTATCGCTATCTTTTGTGGCTTCTACTCCATTAACTAAAACCTTAATATCAAGAAGCTCATATCTAATTGCAACATTAACATCATAAGTAATGTTATAATTTTCAATTACAGAAATTCCATTTCTTAAAACATCATAAGTAATATTTACGTTACTATTGTTATAGTTTCCAACAGCACCTGACTTAGTTGTAATAGTTCCAGCTGCAGTATCAGCAGTTGGCATATTTTCAATTAAATCATTTGTAATTGCTACTGTAAATAAGTCGTTTGACCATGTAACATTGTCATTACTATAAACAATCTTAATATCACGCTTTGTTATTTCATATGTAAGAGTCTTAGTTGTTAATGAATAATTATTAGAATATTCATTCAATCTAATATCTAATGTATATGTACCAATATTAATTGGATCAGCATTACCTCTTACTGTAATAACAGGCTCAAAATCAACATTACTAAAGTAAATTCTTGGGATTTGAATTGTACCATCATAAATTGTAGTTTCATACTCCTGTAATGGTATCAATTCACATTGCTTAACAGTTACATCAAAACTAAATGTACCACCAAATGTATTATCTGAATCAGCAATTTCAACGATCATTTCATAAATACCAGCATTAATTGGAAGCTTACCATCATCAAAGCCTGTAAATGAATATGACTTTACTGTACCAGTCGATGAAATCGTTGGAACTATAATTTCTTTTCCAGTATACACTTGAACATTATTAGAAATATTTACATTTGCATAATTCTTACAAATTTCAATTGTAATATTTTCTATATTGATTATGTAGTTTTGACTTACATCCTCATCATTTGATATTCCTTCTAAGTACATTCTTGTATTTATTGTTAATAAACTATTGGAATATACTCCCACCGTGTAGCCCTTAGTTTCAATAGAAAGTGCTAAATGTGTATTAGCTAACATGTTATGAATACTAGTTAAAGTAAATACTTCATTATAAGCCTTACCATCGAATAACTTAGACTCACTTAATTCTACATTAATCTCACGCTTTTCAATTTCAAAATTATACTTATATTCAACAGATGTGTAATTACCATACTTATCTGTAGGAATTGTAAATACAGCAGTCCATGAACCAGCATTAATAGCTGATGAATAAGCTAATGTTGTATTTTGACCATAATAATATCTAATTGTAGGTATTAAAGAAGCATCTACAGTATAATTTAATTTAACTGGATTACCATCATAAATATGAGTTTCATCAACGACTTGAATCTTAGGTTCAAGTGGAGTAATTGTAAATGTTATACTTCCATAGGTTGTTTCTCTCATATCCGCTTCAATTCTAAAGTATATAGTATATGTTCCAGCTTTTGAATATACATAATTATCAGATGTATAGTTAGAACCATCAGCACTATATTGAACACTATAATCACTACAATTCTTCGGAATAATTGTAAATGATTCTTTCATTCCTGGCTTATAATTTCCCTCATAATATTGAGCGTCGTATTCAATTTCTGGATATACAATTTCAAATGAACCTGCAATGCTAATATTATACAATTCAGATACATCCTTGCCTTCAGCATCAATAACCTTATAAGAAACATTATTAATATTATTAGCTGAAAGTGTTCCATGAACATTTGGCATAAAGCTTAAATATCCACTAACAGTATCACCATCAAGAAGGCCAGAAACCTCAAGATCATTAAGATTATATCTTATCTCATTAGTTCCATAAGCAACCTTAGTTCCTGTAGGAATATTAACAACAAGATCAGCCTTTTCAACAGATGCATCTAGTGTAATAATTTCTTCTCGATAATAAATATCACGATAATCATCCCACATATATGCCTGAGGATATCTTAAAATTGCATAAATCTTAAATGTTCCAATATCTTTTACCTTAAATGAATGGTAGCAAGTATCTGCCGTTGGATCTAATTCACCATTTTCATTTCTTACCTCATCTCGATAATACTTAGTTGGATCATCAAGCTTATAGAAGTAATAACGGCCTGTGTCTTCTTCCTTGTAATAAAGGTTAAATAATTCATTATTACGAGAAATTGCAACCTCATGTTCCTCACCATCATATTTATAACGATATGAAACAATTGGAACAGGAACCTCAATTCTTGTAATTCGATAAGTAATACGTGAAGGAACTAATAAATAGTTTTTATAAACATTATTACGACTATCTGGAATTAATCTATCTACATCAATTTCTACTAAAGCTGTATGTGTACCAATATCTAGTGGCTTAGATGATGATAAATCATAACCCATAATAGTAACCTTTAATGGTACAAGACTTTCAGGTAGGTTAGTAACTGCAACTGGTTTATGAATATTTTCTCCCGTTGCACTATAATCATACTCATGAGTTGTCTCAGACCAATAAACAGCTAATGGCTGAGGAGTTATTTCAACTTTAACATTTAAAATAACATTATAATTTTCAGAAACATCAATTAAATTTCCTTCACTATCAGTCTTAATTACCTTCCAGTAATCATTAGAACTGCCAATGAAGTTAACACCAGGAATAATACTATCAAATGATTGATAATACCAACGAATTGTATCCAAGGAATTACTGCTATTGTAAATACCTACATTTGCGCCATCATTACGATTAATTCTAACACCATCTATATTCTCAAAATCTTTATCATTTGAATTTGTTGTATATAAATTACCATATAATTGGTCAATTCCCGTTGTTTGATATCCATCTACCTCTGTTGTAAAGTTACCAAATTCCCAACGTTCTTCTTCTGCGAATACCTTAGATGTATTTATAGTAACAGTTAAATCAGCCGGAATAATTGTAAATGTAATTGTTTGAACACCAACAAATCCTGAATTATTTCCTTGAATTTCAACAGTTGCAATATAACCTTCCTTAGTAATACTTACATTATTAGAGTACTTAATATGATATTGATCATTTAGTGTATAAGTAACTGCCTTATGATTTACACGAATTGCTCGATCAGAAACATAGGCTTCTGGTGTTTGTTCAGAACCAATATAGTTTAGAACAAGATCAGAATGATTCTCATATTCAGATGTGTCAGTTTCAGTTAATCTTAAAGTCAATCCTGAAGTTAAAATTTGATAAGGGAATTGGCTTGATCCCTTAGTCCAAGTATAATTTTCAGTATAATGAGGATCCTTTAAATTCAATGTATCCAAATCGGTAGATTTTGTATCTAAGAATCCATAATATACTAAAGCATTACCGCTTTGTGGATTAACAGTAGCATTATAACCAATCCAATCACTTTCATGACCAGCATATAGCTTAGCGTCCTTATATGTCTTATTAACATACACGGTCATATCCATTCCACCAGGAAGGGCGTGATCACCAATTTTAACAATATTAGTTCCAATTTCAAATGTAGTTATATCGACATATAAATCAGTACTATCAGCATTAGCCGTATTATAATAATTTGCAATTGCACCATCAGTAATTTCAACTACTGGTCTTCCACCATATGCAGCAGGTACAACAATTGCACCACCCATAAATAGATTAGTATAACCAATAATCTTAAATGCACCTTCATACGAACCATTTGCAAGCTTCTTATACTTAGGCATATATTCGTAAATGAATATCTCCTTAGACTCAATATGAACAGAATACTTAGTATACCAACGTTCATAATGTCCAGTAGAAACCTGTTTTTCATGTTCTTCCTTAAGAAGATTTTGACCATTTTCGCCAAGATAAATGTCATTTTCATTTTCGTTCTTTGTAATAGCCCACTTAGATGGTCTTTCAGAATCTTTAATTACATTGTCATTCTTAGCTGGCATATCCTCTGGATCATAGAAAGCAATGATAAAGAAGTTAACATCAGTACCTGGCTTTTCAATATCAATAAAGGCTTGTGGTGAAATAACAGTTGTATAAATTGGTATTTCCACATATGTTAATGCATACATCTTATTAAATGCATAAGTTCCAATACTCTTCAAGCTCATTGGCAATTTAACATTTTCAATAGTAATTAATCCCTGGAATGCATAATCTGTAATTATAGAATTTCTATTAGAATTATATGACATATTAATTACCTTTAATGTTGAAGGAATTTGATAAGTATTTCCATTTTGAGTTGCTTCATATTCAAGACTTGATTTAGTCTTTGACATATATCCAAAGATAAATCCAAATGTAGAACCAGTATCATCGCTATTAGTAGCATCTCCGCCACCAACATAAGCAATTGTAATTTCTGTTAACGAAATCATACCATTAAATGCACCATAACCAATAGAAGTTATTGTTGCTGGAAGAGTTAATGATGTAATTGCTGTGTTATCTGCAAATGCAAATTTACCAATGTTAGTTAAAGCGTTCTTGTAATTCCATGCCTTTTGATTATGCAAGCCATAATATGCATAGTCTTCAATTGTTGAAATATTATCAGGAATTTCTTCTACAACTAATGTAGTACAGTTCATAAATGCACCAGTAGAAATAGTAGTTAATTTACTATTAGTTAAGGAAACAGTTTGAAGATTTTCGCTTTCAGCAAACATATAGTTACCAAGAATTGATGTATCTACAGTAGCAGCTGTCATGCTATGAGAATGTGCAAATGTATATTCTCCAAATGTCTTAACTGTACTAGGTACTGTAATAGTTACTAGACCTGTATTATTAAATGCATAATCACCAATAAAGTTAATTGCCGATTGAATTTCAAAAGTACTTAAAGCTAAACAGTTTTCATAAGTATAAGCTTCAATTCTAGTAATAATATTTGCATTAAATGTAATACTTACCATATTTGAAGAATCCTTATAAGCAGATGCTCCAATTGTACTAACAGTTGATGGAACATTAAAGTTTGTAATACCAGTATTTTCAAATGCTGAGCTTCCAATTGTAGTCACTCCTTCATTAATTGTAATTGTTGTAACATTATCACAATTTAAGAAGGCGTTATCCGCAATTATAGTTTCATCCGTAATTTCAATCGTAGTTAAACTAGCAGGCACAGCATAAGAATTTAAATTATTTTGTAGTTTTCTTAAGGCTGTTCGATTCTTTAATCCGAAAATCCAACCGAATGCTGATTCAGCATTAGTATTACCTCTTTGAGAACCTACAAATGGTAATGTTAAAGACTTAAGGCTTGTACATCCTCTAAATACCTCACTACCAATATAGGTAACTGTATTTCCAAGAGTAAATGTTTCAATTGTTACATCGTTTTCAAAGGCATTAGCTTCAACTCTTGTAACAACTGCAGGAAGAGTTCTTGAAATATCTTCTGAATCATCCTCAAGCTTAAAGCCTTGAAGATTAGTATTATCCTTAAATGTGGATTCATTGATTATCTCAATTTGAATACCTTCTTCAAGACGAATACTTTGAAGGGCTGTACATCCTTCAAATGCATGAGCACCTAATTCCTTAAGCGTACGTGGAAGTGATACATATGTTATTAAATCTACATTATGGAATGCATATTCACTAATGTTTGTATCATTCTTAACAATTACATTACGCAAAGAATTTACAATACTAAAGTTATTATTATCAATTAATAATTCATTTTCATCTATAATACCAAAGATCCAACCAAACATTGTTTCATATGACTTATCAATTGTAGCTAGACCTTGTGAAGAACCAACAAATGGAATAGTTAAAGTCGCAAGTCTTGTAGCGCCTCTAAATACGGCCTCACCTACATACTCAATATTATTACCAAGTGTAAATTCAGTAATAAATTGACAATTTTCAAAGGCATATTTTTCTACTCTTGTGAATGAATCAGGAAGAGTTGTCATTTGAAGCTTAATTGCATCCTTAAATGTACCTTCACTTAAGGTCTTAATTTGACAAGTCTCATCAAATGAGAATGATACCATTGATGAAGTTCTACTAAATGCATACTTTCCAATTGTAGTAACATTATTAGATACGGCAAAATCGATAAAGTGTACATCGCTACATCCGTCAAACGCGTAAGCACCAATTGTAGTTACACAATCAGGAAGTCTTCTTACGATGGCTGTTGTATCCTTTGTATCTGATACATTTCCACCTAAATTGAAGCCTTGAAGAGCTGTTGCATTTTGGAATAGATTATTTGAAACAGTTGTCATCCTATATCCATCCGCAAATCTTACAACACTAAGTGTATTGTTATTTGCGAATGCATATTCACCAATTGTTTCAATTGTATCAGCAAGTGATACATAATCAACATTTGGTAAATTATAGAAGGCATATGGGCTAATGTTCTTATCGTTTGTAATATGAACATTTTGTAATGAGTTTACAATACTATAAGATGCATTATCCTTTATATCACCATTATTATAACCAAAAATCCAACCAAACATTGTTTCCTTAGCTGTAGCTTTTTCACTTTCACCTAAGGTTTCACCAACAAATGGAATTGTTAATGTTTCAAGTGATGTTGCACCTCTAAATACTGCCTCACCAATATATTCAACATTATTAGATAATGTAAATTCAGTAATTGATGAGCAATTTTCAAAGGCATATTTTTCTACTCTTATAAATGAATCAGGAAGAGTTGTCATTTGAAGCTTAGTTGCATTCTTAAATGTACCCTCACTTAAAGTTTCAATCTTACACTTATCCTCAAAGCTAAATTTTTGAAGCTTAGTCTTAGTTCTATTATCTTCATCATTTGCGAAGGCATATGAGCCAATAGCTAGAACATTATTACTAATCGTAAATTCAGTAATACTGATTGTATTATAGAATGAACGAGAATCAATAAGCTTAACGCTATTAGGAAGACTAGTCATTACAAGGGAAATAGCATTTTCAAATACACTATCCTTAATTTCATAAACATGAGATTCAGGAGTAAAGCTTACAGTATTAAGGCTTGAAGCATTCATAAAGGCTCTAGCACCAATATATCCATATTGCTTACTATCTCTAGTTTCAGTTAAAACAGCCTTTTCAGATTCAAGACCAACGCTTGCAGGAATTGTAATTTGCTTGATTCCTGTATTCATAAAGGCTTCCTCACCAATAGTGATAATTCCTTCATTTAGAATTACTTCATCAATCGTTGTAATATCCCTAAATGCTTGATCAGAAATAACAAGCTCGTCAGTAATTTGAATTGTCTTTAGACTCTCAGGGACATTATATGATAATGCTGATGAGCTAAGGCTTCTTAAGGAAGCACTTGTTATCTTACGTCCAAAGATCCAACCAAAGAAGGCACGTTCACCGGTCTTAACACTAGTAGCATTTCTTGTAATATCAGCTGTAGATGCATTATTTCTTAGCTGGCCAACAAATGGTAAGATGATACTCTTAAGATTATCACATCCCATAAAGGCCGCATAGCCAATTGTTTGAACACTATTAGGAATTGTAATACTTTCAAGTCCACTACAGTTATAGAAGGCATAATTATCAATTGCTACTAAAGTAGAATTTCCATCCTTATTATTAGCAAATGTAATCGTATTGATATCAGAAGCATTACTAAATGCACCATATCCTACAATTGTTTCATTTGTAATAGTTACATTCTTAAGGCTTGCAGGAATCTTAGCCTCAAATTCATAATTTTCATCCTCTGATGTAGCTCTTTCAATTAAATCATCGTAGTAAGGATCATCAGTTTTTGCAAAGAATTGCATCTTAGCCTGATCAGTTGTCTCTCTCTTTGAGCCAAAGATATAGCCAAATAAAGCTTCCTCACTATTATTATTGGCTCTTTCCTTGCCAACAAATGGAAGAGTTAGATTAGCAAGATTAGAGCAGTTTTCAAAGGCACCAATTCTAATTTCTTGAATATTTTCAGGAACGATGACTGCTTCTAATGCAGTATCGTTAAAGAACATGTATTCACCAATTAGCTTATTATTAAATTCAATGTCAGCAAGTCTTGTACAATTTGCGAAGGCATAATCTCTAATTTCTTCAATCGTGCTTGAAATTACAAGGCTTGTAATACCAACACATCCATCAAACATATGAGATCCGATTAGCTTATTTTCAAAGCTAACTGCTAATTTAGCATCAAATGTACCCTCACTATTATTCTTACCACTAATATTAGTACAATCAGCAAAGGCATAAGCACCAATTGCCTCAATATTTGCTGGAATAGTAACTGACTCAAAGCCCAAACAATTGTAGAACATATATTCACCAATTAGCTTATTTAATAGCCTAAAGTCCTTTAAGCCATTAGAATATGCGAAGGCATAAGCACCAATTGACTCTACACTTGCAGGAATAGTAAGAACATCCTCACAATCATTATATAAAGCATCATTATGAGCGAAAGCATATGCACCAATTGATGATACATTTCTTAAATTAATTGTCTTTAAACTTGCACATTCTTCAAATGCATTATCGCCAATTTCAATTACCTTATTAAAGTCAAAGCTTTGAAGACTATCACAATGATAGAAGGCAGCTTCATCAATTACGCTAATATTATCTGGAATTGTAAAGCTTGTAATCTTGTCACAATCCGCAAAGGCATAAGCACCAATTGTTGTTAATTCACTATTAGTTGAGAAGACCACAGACACTAAGCTATCCATATTACTAAATGCATATTCACTAATCTTTTTAACACTATTTGGCATTTTAATTGTTTCAAACGAATTAGATTCTTCAAATGAATGAGGTCCAAATTCAACAAGCTCATTTGTAGTTAAATATAGATTAATTCTTCCAACCTTAGTCTTATCTTCATTTATAAATGTTTCAGCTAAAACTGGATGATATTTTTCATTATTAACTAAATGAGAAATACTAGACATAGAGCCATATGCAAATACCTTTTGATTTGTAATTGTTAAATTAGTTAATGAATTTGGTAACATTCCACCAATTATATCATTACCATAGCATTGAGTTGTTAAAGTGAAGCGAGTCATTTCCTCCTTCAAGCTTGTAACAGGAATTAAATATTCTCCATTGTCATTTGGACATATATGCTTAAATTCAATTAAATTAGCACAGATGTCATCACCAAAAATCCACATAAATGATGTACTAGCAGATGCTTGACGATCATTATTATAATTTTGCTCACCAACAAATGGAATAGTTAAATTTTCAAGTAATGAGCATCCTGTAAAGACACCATAGCCAATTTCTTCTACTGTATCATGTAAAATAGCAGTATGAAGCCTCTTACAGTTAGCAAATTCACTATCAGATACAGTCTTATTCCAAACCTCTACATATTCAAGACCAGAATTTGCGAAGGCTCCATCGCCGATAATCTCAACACCTCTAGGTATATCAACACCGCCAAGAGACCAATCACCGTAGAAGGCATATTTTCCAATAAACTTTAATTCAATTGGAAGAACAATTTCTTCTACATATCTTAAATTCATAAAGGCACCATAGCCAATACCAATTGACTCAGTTAAATTAATACGCTTTAGACTAACTGGAACATAGAATGACTCTGGTGTGTATGTTACACCATCAATGCTTGATGTTGTATTATTACGCTTAATAGCATCAAATTGACCACTATTCCAAGCCTGCTTAGTTTCAACTACGCCATTAGCTTCCTTCTTTGAACCAAAGATCCAACCAAATAAGCTTTCTCTTGAATCAAAGCCATTATCAGGATAATCATATTTATCCTCAGCAACTAATTCCTCAAGTGATTTAAATGTAGTCGCATAAGCATGTCTACCAACAAATGGAATACTAATTTCTTCTAGTGATGTTGTAAGACCAAAGGCACCTAAACCAATTGTCTCAACACTATTTGGCACATTAAAGCGAATCATACTAGTGTTCTTGTAGAAGGCCTCAGAGCCAATTGATGTAACACCATAAGGTAAGGATTCAAGAACAAGTGATGTACAACCACTAAATGCTTCATCACCAAGAGCTGTTAACATACTTCCGTTTTCAAAATAAACATATTCAAGTCTAGCTGAATTCTTAAATGCTCCAAGTTTAATTTCATCAACCTTGCTAGGAATTGTTATATCAACAAGACCAGTATTCCTAAATGCATATTCATTAATCTTATATGTATTTACTGTAATATTATTATTTTCAAGATATCTATCAGTTGGAAGATAAACCTCACGAAGAGTTCTTACATTATCGAATGTACCAAATGGAACAAATACATTTGAATTTCCATTATCAATCGTTCTATTTCCAAGTGTGATTGTTACACTGTATAGACTTGAAGGAATATACGCTGTAATTGTTTCAGCTTTTGTGTATTCCTGTGTTATTTGATACATTGTCTTTGTAGTTTCAAGGACTGAATCACCAAATAACCAACCAAACGTTGCATTTTCAGATTCATTATTTGTAGCAGTCTCACCAATAAATGGTATTGTAATTCTTTCAATACTTGAGCAATTACTTAGCATTGCATAGCGCATTACCTCAATTGTATCCGAAATAGTAACATCCTTAAGGGCAGTATCACTATCAAACATATGCTGACTAGTAAAGTTGTTTTCAAATAGAATACTTACTAGCTTAGCCTCATTAGCAAAGGCATATTCACCAATAGGCTCAATAGCGTTTTCTACTGAAGAATCATAATGTAGCTTTTCACCAAGCTTTAATGATTCAATGTTGTAGCATGAATCAAAGGCATGTGACTTAATTAAATCTACACTTGTAGGAATAACAATATTATAGTTACTATCATTATTAAGATTAACTACTCCAGATTGGTAGAATGAATAATCACTAAATGTCTTTATAAATCTAGTTTCTGAATCATTAGTATTAGTAAATTTAATATTTGCAACATTAACGTCGCTAAATGCTCCATAACCAACTAGCGTTTCATCTGTTATTGTTAGATTCTTTAAGGCCTCTGGATAAACACCAATTACTTCTTTCATTTCAGCTGCCGAATCATCCTTTGATACATGAACTGCTACAATCATCGTATTTGTTTCAAAAACATCATCAATGTCATCAACAAAATCCTCTGTTGCATATGAATCATATTGACCAAAAATCCAAGTAAATAATGCTTGCTCACTATATTCAATATCTCTTGTACGACCAACGAATGGAATTGTTAAATTTTCAATATTGTAGCATTGATCAAATGCTGCAAAATCAATTGTCTTAACACAATTTGCCACCTCAACATTTACAAGGCTTGGACAATTAGAAAACATATATTTACCAACATATTCGTTTTCAAATGTTAGATTAGCAAGTAAATCACAGTTTGCAAAGGCATAATCGCCAACATTTGTAACACACTTAGAAATTGTTAAATTGATAAGTGCATCACAATCATCAAACATATGAACACCAATATAACTATTTTCAAAAAGAATATTAACAAGTGAATCACAGTTTGTAAATATATAATCTTCAATAACGTCCTCAGTCATTGTGCTAGTTGTACGAAGTGAAATAATATTTTGACAATCCGCAAACGCATGAGTTCTAATTTCTTTTACATTAGAAGGAATATTAATATTATATACTGATATAGTATCGCCAGTAGACTTAGAATTTAAATATGTGATTCCACTATTATAGAAGGCATATGCACCAATAATTTCAAGAATTTGATTATTAATTTGGTTAATATTAGAAACATCAATATTATCAAATACATAATTTGTAATTGTCTTAATATTACTAAATGCACCATATGCAACTACGGTTTCATCAGTTACAGTTAAATTAACAAGACCCTTAGGAATAGATGTCATTACATCAAGTGTATGGTCATCAATATTTCTAATTTGTGTAACCTGCTCTACTAAATCAGAACTTGCACTCGCATTATAACCGAAAATCCAACCAAATAATGATTCTTCAGTTCCCTCAATACCAACCTCAGCACCAACAAATGGTAATACTAAGGTATGAAGGCTAGTTGTCATATATAATGCAGCTTCATCAATATATTTAATGTTATCTGTTACATATAATTTTTCAATTCCAGTACAGTTTGCAAACATGTACTTACCAAGATAGTTAGCACCATTAGTATCATTATCTCCTATCTCAAATGAAATAGTAGTTAATCCTGTACAATTTGCAAATGCGTATGGTCTAATATCACCATTAATTTCATCAATAGCAATAAGAGGTGAATTATTAGAAATATTAGCCAAAACCTTGTGTGTAATCTTAGGAATTACAAGGGTAGTAAAGTTCTTATTATCACAAGAATCAAACATATGTTCACCAATTAGCTTATTAGTAAGCTTTAGGTTAACTAAATTATGATTATATGCAAAGACATATGTTTCAAATTCCATATCTTGAGATGGCGTTCTTAATCTTGTAAGAGCATTCATATCGGCGAATGCATAGTCACCAATTGTTGTAACACTAACTGGGATATTAATACCAAACGTATTAATATTCTCCTCAGAATAATCACTATCAGGATTCATTATTCTAAATGATTGAGTCTTATAGAAGGCATAATCATCAATTAAGGTAATTCCTTCATTAAGATTAATCGTTACTGCGTCCTGCATTTGCATAAATGCACCAACACCAACAATTGTCTCATCAGTAATGTTAATCATCTTGAGTTTTCTTGGAATATAACCCCAAGTTTCCATAGTTGAATATCCATCACTATATTCTGATTGATAGTATTGTACAGTCTTATAGAAATTAGTCGTATCAGGTTCATTTGTAATAATCTTTAAATCATTATAAGTATATGGTGCTTGAGGAGCATCAAAATCGAAGAAATAAGCGAATACAGATTCCTTAGAATTATTATTTCCTCTTTCGCTACCAATAAATGGAACGAATAATGATTCAAGATTCTTAGTACCTGAAAGGATATTTCTACCAATTGACTCAACATTGTTTGGAATAACTAAGCTTGGAAGTGAAATACAATCCTTGAATGCGTATTCACCAATTGTCCTAACACCAGTACCAATTGAAATATTAGTTATGCTTACACAACGATCAAAATCATAAGCACCAACTGATATAACACTATTTGGAATGTTAAATTCCATAAGACTAGAGCATCCCGCAAAGGCTTGATCATAAATTGTATCAACTGAATCAGTTATTACAATTGTTTCAATCTTAGCACATTCACTAAAGGAACCATATCTAACCTTAGTTTGATCCTGACCATTAATAATTACATGCTTTAAGCTTGTAGGAAGATAACAAGAATAAACACCATTTGATGATATCTTTTGATTAGCTCGATATATAAGATTTGTCGTTAAATCCTCATCAATTTTTTCAATACCAAAGATATAACCAAATAAGCTATCAATTGAATCAGTTATTTCAAATGTCTTACCAACAAATGGTAGAGTAATTGTATCAAGAGATACCATATTATTGAAGGCACCCTCATCAATTTCTGTTACAGTATTTGGTACAACAAGATTAATAACATTTCGACAATTTTGGAAAGCATATCCTTCAATTGTTTTAAGACTTGAAAGCGTATTTCCTTCTTCAGTTTCATAATAGAAATTAATATTTAAAAGTCCTGTACAATTTGCGAATGCTTGATTACCAATAATTTCAATATTAGATGTGAAATTAAGCTCAGTAACACTTGAACAACCATAGAATGTACGATTCATAATACGTGAATACTTAGCATTATGCGTAAATAATATTTCTTCAAGACTACTACAATTTTCAAAGGCTGATTGACCAATAACAGAAATATTATCATTGAATCCAAGTACCCAAAGCGCTTTTCCATTATTTTCTTGCTCAGTATAATAATTATCCTTTGTTAAATTTGAAGCTACATTTGACTTAGTGTAATATACATGTTGAAGCTTAATATCATTCATATACATATACTGTCCAATATTACCAGTATTACTTGAGCCATCCTCAGTTGCTCTTCCGTTATCCTGAATTACATATATTAATTTATCACAATCTGCGAATACATAATCGCCAACATTTGTAACCCACATTGGAACATAAACCGTTTCAAGGCTATCACAGTCTCTAAACATTCCATCAGACATTGTGTCATCATAGAAATAAATGTTCTTTAATGCATCACAATCTGCGAATGCATATATACCTACACTATCTAATTCTGGTACTATAATTTTTACAAGAGAATCATTATTAAAGAACATATAATTAGAAATTATAGTATTTTTAATATCAATATCCGTTAATCCGGCAGAATCAAAAGTATGATCACCAATATATGACTTACCTATATTTCCAGCTGTTTTTGGAATTACAATCTTTCTTAATGATTGGCACTTTGCGAAAGCATACTGTCCAATTGTTTCAATCTTAGATGGCATTTCAAAATGACTTAATAGCTTACAATCATAGAAGGCATATTGACCAATAAATTTAACATCAGTAGGATTTGGAGTATAAACTGCATCTCCCATATAATTTGTATTTGCATGTGTTTCAATAGCTTTTCTTAGGTTTCTTCCTTCATAAATTGTCTCATCAGCACCTTGAATAAAGGCCTTTAAATTAACACATTCATAGAAAGCATACTCACCAATATAAGATAGCATATCCTCACAAGCTGTAACATCTACAACCTGTAATGTTTTACAATCCTTAAATGAATCCCAAACAATTACATATGTATTTGTTAAAGTAATATTTAAGATAGATTCTGAAACATAGAACTTAGTCTCTTGTGTTGCTAAAGCGGAATCACGCTGTAAAACTTCGTAGAAATTAACCTTTATGAATGATTCACGCGCATCATCATATAAACCTTCGATTGTTTCATCACTACTATCTAAAATAGATTCAAAGATTTCATCATATGCATCTTCTCTTAATGCTGACTTAATAGAATCGTTAACATCTTCTATAGTAATTACATTTGAAGCATCAACTGTCTTATTATAGTTCTCAACATAACGAGCAAGAAGCTTTTCATACTTTTCGTCATATGTTTCTTTAAGAGTTTGCGTAATATATGCTCTTACCTCATCATATTTAAACCTATTTAGAAGCATTCTCTTAGAATATAAATCATAAGCAGGCTTTGTCGAACCAAATAACCAGCCAAGACCTGAATATGCAGATGGATCCTCATCTGTTAATTTGATTGCCTTTTGACCTACAAATGGAATTGATAAATTTTCAAGAGACATACAGCCTTCAAAAATAGCACCATTATATTCACCATCAATTGAAGCACCAATATCAGTTACCGTTTTAGGAATAACTAAATTTCTCAAGCTAACGCAGTTCATAAAGGCTTTTTCGCCTACTTTAGTAAGACCTATCGGAAGAGATATTTGCTCAATGTTATGGCAATTTCCAAATGTATAACTTTCAAGAATTGTTACATTCCTTGGAATATACATTTCACGAAGTCCCATACAACCGTAGAAGGCATAATGACCAATCTCTTGAACAGTCATAACGATATTTCCGTTAGAATCAAAATCCTTATCCGAATATAGGTTAATATGCTCAAGCATTGAGCAGTTCATGAAGGCACCATATCCAATATGGGATTCACTACGAATGGTAACAGTATTTAAAGCTGCTGGAATATAATATATTACAGATGTACTTTCACCAGGATTTCTTGGCACATTAGTAAATACCTGTTCAGTAGCTTGAAGCTTTAATTCTCTTCCAGCTTCATCATATTGAACAAGCTGAATTTCTTGCACTACATCAGTATCTGACATATATTGATTTTGACCAAATATATATCCAAATACAGAAGCTGAAGATAAAGTACTGCCTCGAGAGGTACCAACAAATGGTAATGTCATACTTTGAAGTCTTACACATCCCGCAAACGAACTGATAGAGATATTTGTAACTGAATTAGGCACAAACATATTTGTCAAATTATAATCATAATAGAAGGCGTACATAGCAATTTGTGTTAAAGTATTTCTCTCGTCAGTTGGCAAATTAATAACCTTAACATTATGCATATTATAAAATGCACCATATCCAATAATTGTTTCTCTTATAATTGTTATATTTCTTAAATTATCAGGAATAAAGAATTCATATTGTAATACATCAGAAGCCTTTTGTAATGTTGTATTTTGACCTATCTTCTTAAATTCAGCTAAAGCATCAAATTCTTTAATAAAGCTATATTTTGTTGAAGATTCAATTGAATTACCATAATGGTATTCTGGTTCATAATCCTTATTATTTTCTTCAGGTGCATAAATTTGAGCATCCTTTTCGTTTGCAAGTGATGTTTCACTAAAGACAGACTTAGCTACAAATCTTGCATTATTAGCATCCGAATTTTGTCCAAATATCCATCCAAACAATGACTGCTTAACCCCTTCATTACCAAGTCTACTTCCTACAAATGGAAGGGTTATAGTATCAAGCAATTGACAACCAGCAACTAATCCCTCACCAATATATGTAACTGAATTTGGAAGTTCAATTTCTGTAATAGATGTGAAGGCAAAGGCGAAGTCTCCTAAATAATTATTTTCAGAAGCATCACCTTGATTTGCAGCTTTATCATTTACATTTTCAAACTTAATTGTTTCTACTTCACTAATTAAAGCAAAGGCAAATTCACCGACCCTAGTAATATCTGAAGTAATATAAACATAATTAGTTACATTTGAATCAGGTAGATCCTCAGTATTAAAGTTGAATGTAAATCCTGCGCTTCCACGACCAACACCATAGAACATATAATCGCCAATTATCTTAGATGCATATTCTACATTCTTTAAATTAGCACAATATGTAAACGCGTGATCATCAATTTTGACAATACTTGAAGGAATGCTTACTGTTTCAAGTGAATCATTAAATGCGAACATATATGATCCCATACAAGCATTTTGAAGTGTAATCTTCTCTAAATAAATACAGTGTTCAAATGTATGAGATAAAATTTTAATTACTGAGTTTGGTATTGTAATATTAATTAACGAATCACAATCAGAGAATGCATAACTACCTAAATGCTCAACACTCTTTAAATCAATTGTGCCAGTACTATTTAAAGTACCAAGGCTATCACAATTATAGAATGCATAATCATTAATATACTTAATCTTATCTGTTAATTCTATATTAAATAGCTGCTTACACTCAAAGAATACGCCTTCATCTAAGGTTTCAATATCAGAATTAAGTATTACATTCTTAAGCTTAGGTGAATAACCAAATGTATAAGTACCTAAAATATTTGATTTAACACTTACACTTTCAAGATTAGCACAATTAGAGAATGAATATTTACCAATATATGTTAAAGACGCTGGTAGTACCAAATTAATAAAGTTTTCATTGTCAATTAACGCGAATGCATAATCTCCAATATATTCCTCAGTACCAAAGAATCCATATGTATTATTTGTTGATACCTCATCATGTAAAGCAATAGCTGATGTTTGTTTGTTGCCATTTCTTTGGAATGAAGACCCTAATAATCCGCCCATGTTAAAGAATGCATAATCATCAATCTTTGTAATGGTTGTAACTTGTTCATCAGGAATTGCACTATAATTTCCTGCAAAATTATAATCAGAATAATCAATATAATGATAGTAGAAAATTTGAAGCCAATCACAATTCATAAATGCACCATATCCAAATACAGTTTCATTTGTAATGTTAACTGTCTTTAATGTCTTTGGTACATAATATAATGTTGAATGTAATTCCTTACTTTCATCTTCTTCTGTAATTGCAATAGGTGCAAAATTACTATCAAAGCTTCTTACATTATAATATCTTTGCTCAAATTGCCAGAAGGAACTAGCATTTGATTGAACGTATGTCATGTTATTAATCGAACCATCAGCAGCTATATATGTATCATTTAAGCCACCAAATATATAACCAAATAGTGATGCATCATCACGAGAGCCACCCTTATATGCACCTACAAATGGTAAGAAAATTGATTCAAGCTTAACGCAACCATATAATGCTCCACGACCAATATATGTAACTGAAGATGGAATTTTAATGGTAGTTAACTCGTAGCATTCTGCAAATGCATAATCACTGACAATCTTTACTCCTTGAGGAACAACAATTTCCTGAATATTTATACATCCATAGAAGGCATAAGACTTAATCGTTTCCATACTAGCAGAAAGATAAATAGTTGTTAGGCTTGTACATTGCTGGAAGGCATGCTCACCTAAAACCTCACATCCATCTGGAAGTTTTACTTCTTTAAGATACATATTACACTCATAGAAAGCATAATCTTCAATCAATTGTAAGGAAGAAGGGTATTTAACCTCAGAAAGCTCATGACAATATGCAAAACACCAACCCGGAATAACGGTTGTATCTTCAGCAAATATAATTGGATTTAAAGCCTTATTTTCTGACTTATCATATCCACCAAGTGTAACACACTTATAGAACATATACTTTCCTAATACAGTATTATTCAAGGTTACCTTACGTAATGTTGAACATTCTGCAAATACGTGTGTACCAACTGAAGTTAACGATTCTGGCAATATTATCTCTGATAATGTAGTACACTTATAGAAGGCATAATCACCAATTGATTCCGTACTCTTAAATTCAATATTCTTTAAGGCAGAACAGCTATAGAAAGCATATGATCCAATCTTTCTAAATGAACCTTGGAATGTAACATCAGCAAGCTTATTACAATTGTAGAAGGCACCATTAGGAATTTCTGTAATACTATCTTGAATAGTAAGGCTTTCAATTCCATCACATCCTGCAAACATATATTCACCAAAGGCTTGACCCTTAAAATCAATTGAACCAGTTAGCATCTTACAATTAGCAAATGAATGGCTTCCTACTGTTTTTAACGTTTCAGGAATAGTTAAGGTTGTAATTCCATTACATGAAGCAAATGAGAAATTACCAAGAGTCATAATATGGCTAGGTAAATTAATGCTTGTAAACGAACTACAATTATAGAAAGCATAATCACTAATTTCTACAATACTTGTAGGAACATTAAATTCATTACACATTTGACCAATTTCATGGTCATGATTATTCACACTATCTCCAATATCAACACAACCAAGTGAAGTACAATTAAAGAAGGCATATTTATCAATCAATGTAATCTTATCATTTAATTTAATTTGCTCAATATGTGAGAAATTCATAAATGCACCAGTACCAATTACTGTTTCATCTGTAATAGATACAATCTTAAGATTTCTTGATGGGATATATCCATAACCAACAGTTACCTCACTGTGATATGTACCAACAGGAACATAATGCTTATTACCATCGCTATCAGTTGTAGTTACAGCCTTGTTAGCATTAGAACTTGAGGCTAAAACATCACTAGCATAACTAAAGTCAATATCTGATTCATCAAGGCTACTTGAAGCCTTTAAATCTGAAAGCAATACACCTTCTCCATTTACTGGTAAAGTATTAGGAGCTACATAGTATTGCATAATAGTTTCAATTGAAGATTCAGAATTATAATAGAAATAACCAAAAGTAGCTTCTACCTTATTTGTAATTCCACGTGTATTACCAACAAATGGAATTGTAAGATTTTGTAGATTAGTTGTACCACGAAGTAAATCAAGACCAATACTATTAAGTGTATTTGGCAAAATCAAAGTCTCAATTGTTGAATTACGATAGAATGCATACTGACCAAGAGCAGTATCAGCTGTTATTCTTACATATTCAATCTTAGGCATCCAATATGTGGCCGAAACATAATAATTTGAATCACTATCTCCTGATGAGAAAGTATAATCAAATCTATTAGCTCCATTTTCAACACCACTGTACACTCCATATTGATATCCAACAAATGGCATTACAACACTTCTTAAATTTCTCCAACCACCAAATGAAGCATATTCAACTATTTCAAGATTAGTATTATGCTCCATATCAATTGAGTTCATCGCCTCATCATAGAAGTTAAAGAATGCATAACTTCCAATTCTTACAATACTTTCACTTAAATTAAATCCAGCATTGATTGTATCCTTATATTTATTGCTAATTAGCAAATGAACCTTTTGATCATTATAGAACTGATATGCAGAGATAGTCTTAATTTCATCATTTAAATATACAGTTGCCAAATTAGAGCATCCTTCAAATAGGTAATGTCCTGTTGCAGTTGTTAAAAGTTCAAGCGTAACAACTCCTGTATTTCTAAATGCACCTGAGTTACTATAACCATCTAAACCAAAGGTAGTTATTGATTCAGGAATGACAAAATAGTTCTTTTCTTCTACGCTATATGTAAATGTTGTTAATGCAATATCTTTATAGAATGCATAATATCCAATGTAATCCAAAGAATTAGATGAATCATAGGTTACAGTTGCTAAAGCAGTATTACGATAGAACATATAATGTCCTATAATTTGACCTTTAATATCTAACGTTTTTAGGGTTGTAATATTTGCAAAAGCAAATGAACCAACAACACCTTTAGTATCACCAATAGTCGTACCTAATGATTTAGGTAAAACTAAATTTGAAATTCTAATTCCCGCAAATGCATAATCACCTATTGAATATACACCTTCACCTAAAACTAGCTCAGTAATGTTTGTCAACGCATTATCGCCTGCTGAAGATTCATAATCACGATACGTAGTTGGACCGAATGCATAATTTCCAATACTACCACTAAATATATTAACGGACTTTAAGCTTGTACATAATTGGAAGGCAAAAGCTCCAATTGAAACATTTCTTGTAACAAGATTATTTACACTCTTACAATCATAGAAAGCATAATTACCAATTGTAGTATTATTTGGAAGCTTAATTCCATCGAAAGTTGAATTATCATCAAGAACGCTTGCATAATATATACGTTCAAGAGCAGTATTTTCATAGAATGCACTTGTTCCAATCGCAACACCAGAAGGTAATACCTCTACTACTCTTAATGACTTAGCATTATAGAAATAATGATTTCCAATCTTATCATTTAAAATCTTAGCTGATACAACTCCAGTATTTTGTGTTTCATGATTAAAGATTCCGTTATTAGAATAATTTGTTTCATCATCAGCATATCCTTCAGTTGAATATCCTGTAAATAGTCCATTACCAGTTGTAATATTACTCAAAATAATTACATCAAAGAAGTCTTCAACCCCATCGATAGTAACCTTATAATCAGATTCATTATAGCCTTTTATATCATTTAAGTTATATGGTCTAAAAATTTTCATTAAAGGATCATGGCCAAATGCGTGAGAACCTACTGATTCTAGATTATTAGCATCATAATAAACACTTTCAAGATTATCACATTCTGCAAATTGGTAAGGTGCAATTATCTTATTCTTTACAGTTACAGTAGTTAAAGAATCGCAATCTCCAAATGCATATTTACCGATTTCTTCAACACTCGCAGGAATAACAATACTTGTAATACCTGTTCCAATAAATGCGTCCTGATAAATCTTCGTAACGCCTTCATCTAATGTAACTGATACTAATTTAGTTAACTTATTATAAGATGTTCTAGTATCATGCCAATGATAACCATATTCAAAATAGAAATATCCAAAAGCACCATAACCGATAATACCAGATTTAACATGAACATTTTCAAGGGATGTACAATTTGCAAATGCATTATATCCAATTTCTCCACCATCGACAACGACATTAACAATACCTGTACAATCAGCAAATGCACGTGTTCCAATATATGGAGCATCGTACGAAAGTCCATTTTCGCTTGTTCTTACGTCCATTACAATATGAACATTCGTAATGGCTGTACAGCCATTAAATGCTTGGAAGCCAATTTGAACATTAGGTGATAAATGGAATCCTTCAGTTTCACCACATCCATCATATAAGAAATTCTTAAGGGCTGTACAAGCTGTAAATGCTTGTTCAGCAATTGAATCAAAGCGATAAGCTGTACTTACAGTTTTAAGATTAGTACAATGATCAAACATTAATATACCAATAATCTTATTTTCCATTCGTACAGTTTCAAGTGATGTACAATATCCAAAAACAGACTCGCCTAAGCTTGTAACACTTGCAGGAAGTGTTATGCTTGTAAGAGATGTACATCTATTAAATGTAAATGTACCAATTGATTCCAATTTAGTTGGTAAAACCAAATTATCAAGTAATGTACAATTATAGAACGCTACAGATACATTTCTATAATAACGCCACGATCCATAGAATCCATACGAATTATTAACTTGTGGAGAATCATTATTATATCCACCATCATAATTATATGTCAAGTCATCTACATGACCTGTATTACTATTGGTTGTTGGGAAATCATTCGAACCAATCGTTTTTAAGGTTTCTGGCAAATATATTGATTTTAACTTTTGAGCATTTGTAAAAGCGTAAGAATATAAATGCGTTTCCTTGGTTAATACAACACGTTCAACACCAGGAATAAAATTCGATAGCCAGTATGTATTATGCCAATAAGGGTCATTCTCATAATGATAATAAGAACGATACCAGTCGCCAACACTACCAGAACATTCGCCAAAGAAATAACCAAATGATTTATAATAAGAAATGCCTGGAGCAGTATAGAAACCATAATTATAGTTTGTAGAAGGTAAGCTCGCCCACGGATTAGATTCATCCTTAATTAAAGTATGTCCTGTAAATGGAACTTTAATATATTTCAAGTTACCCATGTTATACATTGAAGCCTGGTAAATATAATTAATTGAATCATTAATTTCCAAATTTACAATTGTAGTTAAATTCATTAAGGCATTACGTTTAATACCATTTGCGTTTGTAATTAACAAGGTTTTTAAAGATGAAGGAAGATATGATGTATTACCTGCAAAGTTAGCAAAATTCCTATCATCTGCTCCATCCTTAATTTGATCTACTTTATATCCACCATCATATGCCTCACGACCAAACATATACGCAATTGTATAAATTTGACTTTGAGTAAGCTCATCACTTCTATCAGCTTTTGGATTTTCCCTTCCAACAAATGGAATTGAAAGAACAATAATATTAGGCATATTAGCAAATAAGGCTTGACCCATATAAGTAACTGAATTTGGAATTCTAACATATTGATATAAGTTACTATCAAAAGCGTAAGTACCAATAGATGTTACACCATCTAAAATATTTAAATCATAGATAATATCCTCGCTACCTTGATACTCAACACTCTTATAGGTATATGTCTTATCAGCTAAAATAGTAGCTCTAGCTGAATCTAATGTATTATTAATTCTTGCAAGTGTTGTACACTTCGCAAATGCGTAATCGCCAATTGTTGTAACATTGCCTTCCATTCTAATAGATTCAATATTACTACATCCATAGAAAGCATAATTACCAATTGTTATAATACCAGGCATAAGATTAATATTATAATCCTTAGACTTTATAGTCATAACATGATTTACAATTTCATAGTCATCATTAGTATAAACTAAATTCGTTAAATGGCTACAGTTATAGAAAGCATAATCGCCAATTGCAGTAATATCATTATCATTAATTACTAAATTAGTAAGACTTGTAATATCACTAAAAGCACCATAACCAATTACACTTTCACCATAAATACGAAGTGATGTTAAACCAGCTGGAATATAATAATCGATCGTTGATTTTTCACCATTTAGAGAATATATTTGTGAAACATTAACCATTGGCTTTTTGCCATTTACACCATTAATAGCATCTGTATTAGTTGTTGTCGAGAAAATCCATCCAAGAAGAGCCTCTTCGCCAACTGAAGTACCCTTAGCTTGACCAATAAATGGTAATTCCATTATTTCAATACTCATACAACCACTAAATGCACCCTTACCAATTGATGTTAGAGTTGTAGGCAATTTAACAGATATTAACTTAACACAATCTGCAAAAGCACCCGCATCAATTGATGTAATACCTTCTGGAAGTGTTAAATGCTCAAGGCCTGTACAACCAAGAAGCATTTCTTCTCCTAGAGTTGTATTTTCAAAAATAATTTCAGCTAAATCAACACAATATGCAAATGCGTCATTACCAATTATATTTGTTGATGTAGGAATCTTAATACGTACAATTCCTGAATATGCAAACGCATAGGCCCCAATTTCAAGTAAATTACCAGCTTCTTTTGCCATACCATCAGTTGTTGTTTGACCAGGCATAATAATAGAAGTCCATTCATTATTCTTAAGAGCTTTACATTCATAGAATGTATAATCACCAAGTCGCGTTAAAGTCGATGGAAGACCCACCTTACTTAAACTTGTGCATCCTTTAAATAATCCCTCTGGTGTCTCAGTCACACCTTCAACAAGAGTAGCTGCAGTTAAGCTTGTGCATCCTTCTAGCATGTGAGGGGCAAGTACAGTAGTTTCAAATGTAATTGAAGCTAAAGACTTATTATTAGCAAATGTATAACCACCTATTTGTCCTTCTTCAAATGAATTAGGAATAGTTACATCTAGTAATCCTGAGCCATCAAATGCATGTTCACCAACAGTTTGAATTCCATTTAAATTAACATAATTAAGGTTTGTAGTTCCGGCAAACGAATATGCACCAACCTCAATAAAATTGCTAGGTAAATCACCTGATTTGCTGAATTCTTGATTCCAAATAAATGTAATTTCGCTAACTGGAATAAATTCCTTAATTGATGAAATGTTTGAATTAATACCGTTTATATACCAGCAATAATTATTCTTTCCTACACTTGCTTCAGGCGTTCTATTAACTGAATTGTGGTAAATTTCAATTGTTAAATCATTTTCTTCATTATCATTAAGATGCCATTTTCTATCGGCAAAATTCTTATAAGGAGTTGCAATCTCTAATACCTTTTTAGAATCAATATACCAATAATATTTATCATTTTCATTTATGATTTCAGATTGAAGATTATTATTCTTATAAGCTTTTACATTTGTTCTTTCAGTTCCGACATACCAATATAAATCGTTATTAGTTACATTGTCTCCTGTAACAATAGTCTTATAAGATGGCTTTATACTAGATACCTCATAAGCATCAACCTTTTGACCATTAACTAAAATATAGTTGCCATCAATCTTTAAATTATAGTCGTCATAAGTAAATGATTTAACACCTTCATTTATGATATAACCCTTTTGAAGCTCAGTACCATCAGCACGATACCAAACCATTAAAGTATTATCAAACTTAGGCCTATTTATCTCAGTGTATGATACATCGTAATCAGTAACTACATCATTTAAAGCATATTTACCATTCACATCTGTCCAGATGTCATTTTTACCTACCATATAAGAGCTTCTTACATTATTAAATAAGTAGTAGCCAACCTTTTGAACATTTGTATTTGTTAGAACATCAGATTGAATTGTATCGCCTTTTCTTGTAACAGTTCTAAAAATATAATCTGTCTTTTGTCCATTATAATTATAGTAATATGTATCAATCTCTGTCGAATCCTCAGCATTTGATGCTTTAGTTGTAATCATTGTATAATTACCATCAGCTTGACTAAAATCGCCTAGGCGTCCTTCATCAACATATTTTGTTACAACACCATCAAGAACATAATACGATTTAGAAGATGGAATAGTAATAGTTTCCGCTAAAATATCAGTTGAAATTCCATCAATATACCAAATTCTATTTTGCTTAGTTAAACGGTTACTATAAAATGTAACATATTCATTAGATGACTTTTCGCCATTAACATAATAGTTAAAATCACCTTTAGATGCGTCACCCTTTGTAATACTTATTTCTCTTTGCGTATAAGCTTTAATGTTAGTATCCTGCCAATTTCCGTTTTCGTCCATAATTTCCCATGTACGGTTTGAGGAAATTTTATAATCAGCATCTGTACTTGTAATAGATAATATTCCTTTGCCATTATACATGGCTTTTGTATTGCCTATATAATAATAGTAATTTTGAATATTAATATTTCCTGTTGAAGTATATGCTTTATAGCCCGTATCTTCATCGTTAACATACCAATTTCCATTATCACCAATTGACAATGTTTGTCCTAAATCAGTTAATGCAGAAATCTTAGTATCTTGAGCAACCTTCTTTGGATTTAATACCCAATATGTCCAGGTTGATTCATTCAAATAAGGTTTATCACTATCATTAATTACATAACTTGGTTTTGTTGTCATTAGTGATACATTTGTAAGCCTAGAATCCCCATTAAACGTATTATCAGGAATTCTTGTTAGAGCGTAATAGAACCATGCCGTTTCTAAAGATGTACAGCCTTCAAATACACCTGTACCGAAATATTGTGAATCCTCAGTAAATGATGCATAAATATAGGCAGAAACTAATGATGTTGCATCCTTAAATGCTTCATCACCTAATCTATTAATCATCTCACGAATTTCAATTGTAGGAATTGCGGTTTGAGCAAATGCTCTCTTTTCAATATTAAGTAAGCTAAATGGAAGCTGCAAAGTAGTAAGACTTGTACAGCCATCAAATGCACTTTCAGGAGCTGTAATAGTATCCTCAATCAAGGTAACATTATCAAGTGATACGTCATTAAAGAACATAAACTTACCAAGATTTGGTGTTAATATTGTTAAATCTCTTAAATTAATATTTTCTGCAAAAACATATTTTGCACCAGAGGCATTAAACATAGCAGGTAGGCTCAATGATGTAATTGCTTTACAGCTATAGAAAGCTCTATCTTCAACTAATTCAATATAATTTAAATTTAAATTGTTAATGGATTCAGCACCTTCAAATGCTGATTTTTTAATTGTTTTAACAGTTACAACACTATTATTCTCACCAGCCAATGGGAATTCAACCTTAATATCAGATGATATTGTATCGTCTAAGCTTTCAGCGATTGCTTGATATGCAAGGATTGGTGCAACAAGTGTTAGGTTAGTTGTATTCATAAACGCTTCTTGTTCAATTGTTACAATACCGTAATTCAAGAATACATTTTTAAGATTTGTACAATTCTTAAACATACCAACACCAACTAAAGCATTTCTTAAAACCGCCTTCTTAAGCTTAGTATTATTTAAGAAAATATATTCGCCAATAGAACCATTTACAGTTTCAGTATTTGTACCTAAAGTCGATGGTAGGATAACATACTTTAAACCACTGTTTTCAAAGGCATTATCACCAATTGTGATAAGTCCTTCAGGTAAGTTGACGCTTTCAAGATTTTCACAATTTTTAAATGCTTCCTTTTGAATTTCTTCAAGAGTTGATGATAGTGTAATATTTGTTAATCCTATACAATTAATAAATGCTTGAATAGGAATAATCTTTGTTCCTTCTTTAACAACAAAATTATTTAACCTAGCATCATTTGCAAAAATTCTTTCGCTTAAAATGATATTATTCATAATAACTGATTCAAGATTAATACAATCCTCAAATACACCTTGGATTTCCTTCTCTTGAGATTTAGTTGTATCTTGGTGAATCGTATTATCACCAATTTTTGTTAATGTTTCATTGAATGTTAAATTAACTAAAGATGTACATCCATAAAATGCTGCGTATCCAATTGTCGTAACCTTATTTAATTCAATTGAATTAACTCTTGATGAAGATTCCGTTGTAGTTTGATATTTATCAGGGAATAGCTCGTTTAAAGTTTTAGCACCAAGGTTAACGCAACCATAGAATGCTTCATCATCAATAATTTCAATATGATCCTTAAAATCAAAATTATATAGGCCTGTACAACCAGCAAACATTCTTTGGCCAATTGTAGTGAAATTATTACCTGATGATACAGATTGTAAACCTGTACAATTTTCAAATATAGAAACACCGAGAGTTTCTAGCTTTTCAGGTATTGCAAATGTTGTAAGACCTGTACAACCATAGAACACATAGCTTCCAAATGAAGCGCAATCAATTGTTGAATATTCATTCCTCTCAATTTTTACATTTGTAAGTTGAGTCATACCATAGAGAGCATAACTTGCTAAATTTTTGACATTAGTTATTACAATTTCTGTTAAAGAAGCAGGAATATAGTAGCTTGTAGATGATGAATCCTTATATGTATATTGTTTTACAGCATTTGATGCAGCATTTGCTTCAGTACCAAACCATAAACCAAATTCATTTGAAGAAGCATCATCATAATTATCCTTATCAAGACCAATATATGGAACAGTAAGCTTTTGAAGTCCTGTACACTTTTCAAATACATGTTCACCAATATTCTTTACACTGGTTGGAATTGTTAATTCCTCAAGCTGATTCAAATTGTAGAATGCATATGCTCCTACTGATAAAATACCTTTATTTTTAGCGTTATTTTCATTTAAAGTAACCTTCTTTAAAGAAGTAATATTGGATAATGCACCAACAGCAATTTGGGTTGCATCTGTTACATTTAATTCTGCAAAATTCTTTGGCAAATAATATGTACCATAAGTTTGAATTTTACCATTATTGTTATAATATTGTGTAACAGCATATTGACCAGAACTACTATCATATCCATTTAAAATATAAGCTAATGTACCATCACGTCCTGTAGATGTTCTTGAATGTCCAACAAATGGAATTGTTAGTTTTTTCAAATCATATAGCCTATAAAATGCATAGTAATTAATTACCTGTACAGAATCACTAATTTCTAGTTCTTGAAGTCTATACCAGTAGCCTATTCCATATGAAATAATAGTTGATTCATTTGTAACATGAAGCTTAATTAATGATGTTGGAGCATATCCATATCCGTATTCACCTGATATTTCATAAGAGTTATCATATTTGATATCAGAGAAAATATATCCCATCTTACCAGCATTACCTGTTGAATTTATATTTTGACCAACATGAGGCATAGTAAGTTCAACTAAATTGTAATCACCAAATAGCATTCCATAATCAGTTCTAACACAGTTGTTAGGAATAACAAGCGTAATTAATTGTGTATTTTTAGCTAAGGCATATGTTTCAATTATAAAATTAGTCTTAGTTGGAAAATTATAAGTTGTAATAAATGAACATGATGCAAATGCAAACTCAGGTATTCTTGTTAACTTATTTGACATTGTAACTGTCTTAATTGTTTTAGGAATATAGAAATTTTGATATTTTGTCCAGCTATAGCTTCCATTATACTGATATGGTTGATTAGTAGCTTCAATTCCGTCGACAACCGCTTTTCCAAACATATAACCAAATACACCATTAATTCCAGTTGCGCTTGTAGATTCTCCTATAAATGGAAGCGTAATATTTTCAAGATGTGTCCAACCACTCATTACACCTTCACCCATTGATGTTATATTATCAGGAATAACAAATGTAGCAATTTTAGTCATACCATAGAAGGCATACGCTCCAATTACTGTAATTTTTCCACCAATAATTAGAGGATATTCTGATTCAACTTCACCAATCTTGTTACAATTATAGAAGGCATACGCTCCAATTGTTGTAAGCTTATGAGTTAATTGTAATCCATTTGCATCTTCCTCTTCACCGATAAATCCAAAATGAATTAAATTATCATCATTATAGAAGGCATACGCTCCAATTGCTGTAATTTCAGGATTAATATAACATGAAGTAAAGGCTTCACATTCTGCAAATAATCCATCACTTAAGGTATTATTTTCTAAGTTAGCAGATATAAGTTTAGCGCAGCTTGAAAATACAAATTCACCAAGAGTTGTAACTGTAGCAGGAATAGTTACAGTTGTGAAAGAATCGCAATTTGCAAAAGCATAATTCATAATTGTTGTAATTTCTACATTTGGATAGAATCCATCAGCTTCTTCTTCTGTTGTTGATTTAATATCAGCAAATCTTGTAAGCATAGCACAACCATCAAAGCAATGCTCTGGTATTACTGTAATTGAATGATTTAAACCAACCTTAGCAAGTGATGAGCAATTAAAGAAAGCATATTCTTCAATTGTATTAATGTTTTCAAGTAAAATAGCACCAGAAGCAAATGTTGAATTTGAAGGGACAAAGTCAACAAGGCTTGTACAGCCTGCAAACATATATGCAGGAATAACAGTTATAGCCGTCTTATTTGTAGTATCAGTTTCATATGCTACCTTTGTTAAAGATGTACAATTTTCAAATAAATGGGATCCTAATTTTGTTGTAGCAACAGGAATTTGTAGAGTTAATAAAGATTCACATCCTGCAAATACATAATCAGAAAGATAATGAGAATTAGAAGCAAGAGTAATTGCTTGAACTGGTTTAAAATTAGATAATGCTCCATATGAATAATATTCCTCATCCAAAATTACAAGCGTATGCAATGTATTTGGAATTGTATATTCAATTGAATTATCTTTGCTGTAGTTTTGTGTAATATTAGTTCCATCCCAACCACTTCCAAAAAGATAACCAAGTGTATGCTCATTTGTGTCATAATTAAGCTTTGTAGCACGACTTGCACCAATAAATGGAATTGTTAGAGAAACAAGCTTTTTACATCCATATAAAAGTCCCTGACCTAAGGATTGTATTTTCTTTGCAATTTCAACCGTTGCAAGTTTTAAACAATCCTTAAATACCTCATCTTCAACAGTAGTTGTTGATGATGGAATAGTAATGGATGCCAAGCTTTGACAATTTTCAAAGGCATTATTTTTTATTGTTTTAACTAATGGTTCAGAACCATTCAATTTAAAGTATACATTTTGTAAAGATATACAACTATCAAACATATGCTCACTAATTACATCTGATAAATAATAAATTTCGGTTAAAGCTGAATCTTTATAGAAAACATAGCCACCAAGCTTATCTTTATTTGCATTTTCAATTGTAATTGTTGTTAAGCCTGTACAATTGGCAAACATATAATTTGACCAAATCTTAGACTCGTTATTGATAGTACCTTTAACACCATTTACAACTGTACCTAATGCTGTACAGCCATCAAAGGCGTGCTCACCAATTGATGTGATATTTATTGGAATTGTGATTGTATATAAGCCTGTACAATTGGCAAACATGTAATCACCAATCTTATCGTTTTCAAAAGTGATATTTGTAAGTTTTGTACAGCCATCAAAGGCATTTGCTCTTACTTCTGTAATTCCTGCTGGAATTGTAACTGATTCTAAGGCTGTACAATCCTTAAACATTTCATTACCAATAATACCATTTCCAAATGTAATTGAAGTTAAATGGTATGAATTACTAAATACTCCAGTGCCTACTGTCTCTAATGAATTTGGAAGAACAATTGATTCAAGATAGCTATTTCTAAATGCATAATCATCAAGCTTCGTAAAATTGGGAATTTCAATAGCCTTTAGGCTTTGACAATATTCAAACATATCTTGACCAGCAAATGTATTTTCAAATACAACATGTTCAAGTAATACATCACGACTAAATACACCTGGTTCAATTGCTTTAACAGTTGCGGGGATTGTTACAAATTTAAGTTTTTCACAATCTGCAAACATTCTTTCACCTAGGTAAGTTGTATTATCAAGAGTGATATTAACTAGCTTTTCATTACCTGCAAAAGCATCTCGTCCAATTGGAGAAGTACTAGCTTCAGTTACATTAGCATTTGAACCAATAGTTACTGTATCAAGTAAAGGACATTGATATGCAAAATAAGCACCAATTTGCTTAGCATTCACAGTTAAAGATGTTAGTTTTTTAGAATAAGCTAGAACATATTCACCTGTTTCATTAACTGTACCTAAAACAGTTAAATTAGTGTAAGCAGTATTACTAAATGCATAAGAGCCTATTTTAGTTAAAGCACTAGATTTAAATAATTCTAAATCGTTAAATTTTGTACAATCCTTAAATGTACCCTCTGCTACTTCTGTTATTTGAGATAACTGGTTAAATTTAATATTAGAAAGGCTTGAACAACCTTCGAACATATATTCACCAAATTGATAATTGTTAATTGTAGCACTATTTATATAGACTGATTTTGCAAACGCATGTGAGCCAATTGCAAAGACTGTATTTCCATTTTCTTCGGTTGAATCTACAAGCGTTTCAGGAATAGTAATTTGGGTTAAAGATGTACTAGCACAATTAGCAAATGAACGCTCACCAAGCGATGTAATTTTATTTAAATCTACAGTTGTAATTGCTTTACAAGCTTCAAATGCACTATTACCAACCGTCTTTGTTGCATCTGGAAGATTAACCTTTAAAATGGAAGAGCCATAGAAGGCTTCTTCTTTAATTATAGCAAGATTTAGTGGAAATCCTTGAATAGTATCATTACCATCAGGATTTTCTTCATCAGCTCCAATTGTACGGTACAAGTTAGTACAGGTCGAATTTTTAAAGCACTTTTCTGGTATAACCGTAATTTCGTTATTTAATGTTACACTTGCAAGCGATGTACATTGAGAAAATTCCTCAGCAGAAAGAGTTTTATTATAAATCCTAGCTTGTGTCAGATGTAGACAACCATAAAATGTTGCATCACCAACCTGTGTAACACTTTCAGGAATTGTAATAGCTTCTAGATTTTCACAATTATAAAAAGATTGTGTACCTAATGTAACTAATGTTGAAGGTAAATTAATTGTCTTAAATTCAGTACCGCTACAGCCATAAAAAGCATTTGGTCCAATATAAGTAACACCTTCAAGATTTAAAATTTGTGTATTATTTGAACTTTCAAGTTTTGTACAACCTCTAAATGCATTCTTACCGATAGAAACAACACTATTAGGTAAAATTACCTTTTTTAAATTAACACAATTTTCAAAGGCACCATCTTCAATTCTAGTTAAATTTGTACAATTTGATAAATCAATTTCCTCAAGATATGAATTATTATAGAATGCATATTTTGAAACAACCTGTAATTTTGAATTTTTAACAAAATTTATCCTAGAAATATACTTTCCGTCTTTATTTGAATCATAAAAAGCAATTGGGGAGCCATTTCCTAAATATACAAAATTTTCAACCCATTGATAAACACAACGATAAGCATTCTGAATAGTTAAAGTATGTGTTCCATCACTATTTACAGTTATATCGCTCGAAGAGGATGTAACACCATCATTAATAGCAAAAATAGAAAAATCATCATACCTCAAACAATCACGGCATTTAAAAGCTATGCTCATTGAATTTGAAATACTACTCCAATAGTCATCAACACCACCATATGACCAATAAGAATGCTCATTATAGTATACCCCATATTGACTACTTGGATATCCCTCAGGATCATCAGGATTATTCCATGCAGGAGTACTAGCATTTCTAACAATTTTATTTGAGTCATCAGAAGCTAAAAGAGATGAATTATTATCAGCTTCATCCACATTACCTTTAGCACCAACACCGACTAAAATTGCACTAAAAGAAAGCACCAAAATTGTGCTTAATATTCCTTTCATTTTTTTCATTTTAACAAATATATTTTTCATAATAAAACCTCCTAAAGGCTTAATTTTCTTCTAATTTAAAATGGAAATAAATTCCACTACTACATTGATATTATACTACACGCGTACGCTTAAAGCAATAAAAGCACTTGATGAAAAGGTTTTAAAATAACGAAAATTTAACTTTTTTGTCGTTTTTTGTAATTATGACTAACTATAAAATAAATTTTATCAACATATTTTTTCTTTAAAAAGTAAAGCAAACTCTAGGCTTATTTTTACTTTCTTTGTAATATTTTTAATATAAAAGCATTATTTTTGCTGTCTTTTTTTGTAAATTTTTATTAGATAAAATTTAAAAAGATTTTCTAAATATTTGACTTCAAATATATTCAGTGATATACTAGTGATATATCACAGGAGGTATACAAATGGATACTTACAGTTATATAAAAAAAGAGATAATTACGGGTAACTTATTACCAGGAAGTATCTTTAATGAAACAGATATTATATCAAAGCTTAAAGTTAGTAGAACACCCGTTAGAGAGGCAGTTTTAAAATTAGCAAGCGAAGGATATTTAACTATTATACCAAGAAAAGGAACAATTATTTCTAATATATCATTTAGTGACGTAAGTCAGGTATATGAATATAGATTAATGTTAGAACCCGAAATATGCTCTAAGGCTGCACCTATTATGGATAAAAGCCTTTGTCTCAAATGGAAAGAATATTTTAATAATTTATTGCTTAATAAAAAATCAAAGCCACCCGTTAATGATAGCGATGATATAGATAAATTATTTCATTTAAGCATTTCCCAATCATTAAATAATAATTTAATTAATAAAGATATTGCTCATTTAATGGATTTATCGCAAAGAATAAGGTTTTTATCAAATAAGCAAAATGAACAAAGATATATTGCTTCTATAAATGAGCATATTAGCATTTTAGATGCAATTATAAAAGGCGATTGTAATCTTGCACGAGAGATGATGAAAAAGCATTTAAAAAATACTGTAGAAGGTTATTGAAATGGATTTAGCACTTATATCATTAAAGCAAGTTGGAATTATGTTTATTATGATTCTACTTGGTTTTGTTTTAGTTAAATTAAAGCTAATTGATTTATCCGCAAAAAAATCATTTTCTAACTTACTAGTTTATTTAGTAGTTCCTTGTATGATTATTAATTCCTATAATACAACCTATGACAGTTCTATTTTAATTAATATTCTATGGAGCTTTCTAGCAAGTATTCTTCTTCTTTTTATAGGATTAATAATCACATTTATAATTACTCATTTTTGGGAAATTGATGATAAGAATATCTTAAGATTTGCCTTAATATTTTCAAATGCTGCTTATATGGGTTTTCCCCTTATAGAAGCAATGTTTGGTAAAGAAGGTCTAATATATGCATCTAGCTTTGTAAGCATGTTTAACATTCTTTTATGGACAATTGGCTATATGATTGTAAGCAGAAGCTTTAATATCAAGCTAGCTATGAAAAGCATAGCTAAAACACCAGTTTTATATGCTCTTATTTTTGGACTTTTTATATTCTTCTTTCAAATAAAAATTCCAAGTCTAATATCATCTCCATTAAGCCTAATTGGCAATATGAATACTCCTCTTAGTATGATAATAACCGGAATGATAATTGCAAGCAGTAAAATCAAACCTGTTTTAAAAAATAAATATTTATGGTTAACGGTTATTACAAGACTTATCATAATACCTTCTATCTGCCTTTTTATAATACTTTTAATGTCAAAGCTTAATATTGATTCAAACCTACTTAAAATTGTATTTATATTAGAAGCATGTCCTTGTGCTGCAATAACCACAATCTTTGCGATTAAGTTTAATTATAATGAAGATCTTGCAGCATCTAGTGTAGTGATTACCACTATATTTTCAATTATCACTCTTCCACTATTAACACTCCTTATTGGTTTAATAATTTAGCATTTATTAACTAGAACATTTAATTTTTTGTTTCTACCATTCATAGCGGAATTTACTTTTTCAATTAACAAAAATTATTTTTTTTAGTAACTATTGATATTTTAAATAAAATAGCATATACTATTAGTGGACAAAGGCTAGATAATGTCACGTTTACTATATAGTAAACAAAAAGAGCAAAGGGTGCGACCTTTGCTCTTTTCTCATTTTACAAGGAAACAAAGGCTAAATGATGGCTATTTCTTCTTTTTAGAAGAATTATTGCCATCATTATCGTCTTTTGATAATATATACAATATTATCACTAAGACAATAAGATACTCCAAAGAGTACCTCCTTTCTAGTTCTTTGTCTCCTTAGAACTAAAAAAATTCATTTTGTCTTTGCTCCTATATAAAATTTATTCCCATTACTGGGACATCTATAGTATATCAAAATTACGCTTTGTTTACAACGACATTTGTAAACTTTATTTTTTATATACAATACATCAATTTGAGGCAAATAAAACATGATTTTTAATAACTTTTTCTCAAAAATCTACTTTTTCAATTAAAATTTTTTTGCTTTTTTCTACTATTGATATTATCATAAAATAGCATATACTACTAGTGACAGAACCAGAAAAGTCACAGTTTACTATATAGTAAACAAAAAAAGCAGTGCTACAAACACTGCTTTTTCATTTTAACTTAATATTAAACAATCGTTTTCTTTATAAAATTACCCGATACTTTTTTAATTGGTGCAATTACAACAAACGCATGATCATCATATTTTTTTATTATACTAATAGCTTTATCAACCTCATAAGTTGATAATACACAATAAAGCTCAGTATGTTCCTGATGCGTATACGCACCAGTTCCTTTAAATATTGTACAACCACGATTTAAGGTATCTAAAATTTCTTTAGAAATATTTTCACCACTAGTAGTAAAAATATTTAAAGCTGTATAGGTATAAGCTGTATGAACTTTGTCCATAACAAGACTATTTAAAATAAGTCTAACACATGTAAATAACGTTACAATAAAGCTTCCCTGTAATATTCCACCACCAACAACAGCGATAATAACATTAAAGGCTAATGTAAAAATGCCAATGGAAATACCTTTATGTAATGCAAATGCTTGAGCAATAATATCAATACCACCTGTAGATGTTCCAAACTTTAAAGCAAGTCCTGATGCAAAGCCTGCAAGCAAACCTCCAAAAATGGCAAGAGTAAGAATACCACCATAGTTAGGAATAGCCCCCGTTGTAGTTATTATATCTTCACTTAATGAACTAAAGGGACTTCCTTTTAAAAAGGCTGTAAACAAAGAATTTACAACAATTGCAACGGCTGAAAAGATAGCAAATCTATGTGAAACATACCTCCAGCCTACAACTACAATCGGAGCATTTACAGTAAAGATCATTAAACCTAAATTAAAATGTCCACCACATTTTTCAATCAAACGCACAATGAACTGTGCAAGACCTGTAGCACCAGAAGAATATAATCTTGCAGGTTCTAAAAACCATACCGTTGCAATAGCTAAAATAGCATTTGAAATAATTACTATACCAAGTCTAAATAAATCATCTAAGGCTTGTTTTTTTGTATACCTCATAACTATCTTACTTCGTCTCCAGGGTTAAGCTTTGAAACATTTAAAAGTTCCAATTCTTCATCAGCAGCATCAGCAGCACAAAGAAGCATTCCACATGACTCCTCGCCTCTTAGCTTAACTGGTTGTAAATTTTTCACAACTACAACCTTCTTACCAACTAAATCTGAAGGATCATACCACTTAGAAATACCTGATACAATTTGACGTACATCAGTACCAACATCAACCTTAAATACTAATAGCTTATCAGCCTTAGGATGCTTCTTAGCCTCTAGTATTTTACCAACACATAATTCTAATTTATCAAAATCATCAATCGTAATTAATGGTTTTGATGGCTTAGCATCTTTTATCTCAACTTGAGGCTTCATTTTTTCAAGCTTAGCAACAATATCCTTATGATCAATACGCTTAAATAGCATTTGAGCCTCACCAAGTTCATACGTTTGAACTGTTCCAAAGGCTAAATCATCAAAGCCTGTTTTAGTTACATTTAATTGGTTATAAATTGACTCAGCTGTCTTTGGAATAAATGGCTCTAATAAAATAGCAGCCTCTCTAATTGCCTCAAGCAAAGCGTAAATGACAGACTCTAAAGCATCCATCTTGCTTTCATCCTTAGCAAGAGCCCAAGGTGCTGTTTCGTCAATATATTTATTAGCTCTTCTAAGTGCTATAATAATATCTTCAATTGCATCGCCAACATGAAGGCTATCCATATGCTTTCTAACATTTTCCTTCATTAGTTCTAAAGCATTCTTAAGCTCAGCTTCTTCCTTAAAGAATGAACCCTTATAAGAAACCTTAGACGAAAAATACTTCTTAGCCATAGCCATTGTACGTGAAACTAAATTACCCAAAATATTAGCTAAATCGGAATTGTATCTTTCTGTTACAAGTTCATAGGTAATAGAGCCATCCTGCGCAAAAGGAATTTCATGTAAAACGTAATATCTTACCGCATCAACCCCATAAAGTTCAACAAGGTCTCCTGCATAAATAACATTACCCTTTGACTTAGACATTTTATCTGTTCCTGTTAAAACCCATGGATGTCCAAAAACTTGACGAGGAAGTGGCAAATCTAAAGCCATAAGCATAATTGGCCAATATATAGTATGGAATCTTAAAATATCCTTACCAATTAAATGGATATCAGCTGGCCAATACTTCTTAAATAATGGAGAAGATTCACCATTTACACTATATCCTAAGCCGGTAATATAATTAGCTAGTGCATCAATCCAAACATATACAACATGCTTAGGATCAAAAGGAACCTGAACACCCCAAGTAAATGATGTTCTTGAAACACATAAATCCGGCAAATCATTTTTCAAGAAATTATTAAGCATTTCGTTCTTACGAGATTCAGGTTGAATAAACTCTGGATGTGTCTTAATATGCTCAATAAGTCTTTCTTGATATGGCTTAAGCTTTAGAAAATAGCATTCTTCTTTCGTAAGCTTAACAGGGCCACCACAATCTGGACAACATCCATTTACTAAATCCTTTTCCGTAAAATATGATTCACAAGCAACACAATAATGTCCCTCGTAGTGTCCCTTATAAATGTCACCTTTTTCATAAAGCTTGGTAAAAATATCTTGAACTGTACGTTCATGATCTTCATCAGTTGTACGAATAAAGCGATCATATGAGACATTCATCATGTCATAAATAGCTTTTAACTCACCCGCAACATGATCAACATGTTCCTTAGGTGAAACACCCGCTTTTAAAGCTTTCTCTTGAATTTTTTGACCATGCTCATCAGTTCCTGTTTGGAATCTAACATCATAGCCATCTTTACGTTTATAACGGCATATAGCATCAGCTAAAATTGCCTCATATACATTTCCAATATGCGGAGTAGATGATGTATACGCAATCGCTGTTGTTAAATAAAACTTTTTCTCCATAGGTACCTCCTAAAATAATGCGTTTTTATTATACACCATTTTTCAAGTTAAAAAAAGAATTTTTATTGTTTGAAAAATATAATAATGTATGTTGCTCATAATTCATCGTTTTTAAATAGTTTTTACTCACCAAAAACGTTTTCATATAACAAAATGAAAGAAAAATTAAAAAAAATCGCATTTTCGCCTCTTTATTATAAGGGAGGGTAATTTTAAGTAAGAAATATAAGGAGGATCTATGACATAATTAATTTAGTAAATTTATTTCATTAAAATTCATATGGGGAGGTATCTATATTGAATCAAGAATTTGATGAAGATGTGTTTTATGATTTAAGATACGATGTTTATTTTAAAGCATTCTTTCTAAATAACAAGATGCTTGCAGGTTTTCTTTCTCTTTTATGGAATACTAAGGTTAA
>ERZ824600.279-NODE-279-length-78831-cov-12.257185_pt1 | contig 78831 bp, 68 predicted proteins | sample MGYA00519933_ERZ824600 | MGnify/ENA primary metagenome ERZ824600 (study PRJEB31778, sample SAMEA3449178) | human gut metagenome | biome: human gut; feature: human-associated habitat; material: faeces | place: United Kingdom | collected 2010/2012 ...
GAGAACAGACTGCGTACAAGCTGGTGCTGCGGGTAGGTTTTCTTTTTATTTTCCAATAATACACCAATCACATTGGCGAAGGTCAGTCTGTTTCTCATCTGTGTGCTCCTTTCAGAGAGGATTTATCAATCCCGCTATCTATCTTATCTGTCTTTCTATATTTTCATTCTTTGAAAAGTTTCTATGTCAAGTCGCGGTCAAGTGACCGTCAATTATTTTATTCTCTATATTTTACTACAATTAACTTACAAAACGTAGCCGGGCGGCATCAGAAATGAAGCAAATCGGCTACAACAATCATAACACAAAACAAACTTATGTTCTACAAGAATATCGAAATGTTTTAACTGTACATTGAAAACTTCATGAGTTGTATTCACAGTCAACGGACTTTGCGATGATACTTAAAGCAATTTAAGCGGAGCAAAGAACAGACACTTCCGTCAAGGGTGGGAGATGATCTCGCGCAGGAGAGGCCCACAGGCAGGTTTCAGTAGTGAGAAATCGGTGCTAAAGAATCCAGACAGTGGATACGTAGAAAACCAAACTAAGAGTACTGGAACAATCTTACTTTAGGAACCGCTTATTGCGGGTAGGAAAGAAGGTGGTTAATGAGAATATTACGAGAGGAGGCAGGACTACCATGAAAACAGAACTTGATACAAGAGCGTTATTAAATGTAAAGGAAATGTGTGAGTACCTTGGTATTGGACAGACGAAAGCAAGAGAATTGCTTTCCAATCCGGCCAATGGTTTCACGGTAAGAATCGGTAACAGACTATATGCTCATAAGGGCAGATTAGACCACTGGTTACTGAATCAGATTCTTTCATAAATAAGAACACGGAGGAGTTTCAAAATGAGAATTCAATTTTTGAAACGGATTGATAATTGTAAGGTTTTATGGTAGAATAAGGACGATATTTGGAATCCTTCCTATTCTACACTTAGGAAGGAGGCATAAATGGGTAAATCCCTTAATGGTAAAGAATTAGGTAAAGGCTTATCACAGAGAAAGGATGGTCTTTATCAGGGAAGATTCGTGAATCGTTTTGGCAAGAAGCAGACGGTTTACGCAAAGACGCTGAATGAGGTAAGACAGAAGCTTAGAAACGAACAGTATGAGGATGAAAAGGCACTCAATGTTGTTGCGAAGGACACATTCTACTACAATTTATATGTAGTGGCAATCGACACAGGAATGCGTATTGGTGAGTTGATGGGGCTTCAGTGGTCTGATGTAGACTTTGAAAAGAAGGTTGTACACGTCAGACGTTCCTTATGCTATTTCCGCAAGGATGGCAAATATGTCTTTGAATGGCATGATACCAAGACGCATAACAGCAAGCGAACCATTCCCTTAACAACAAGAGCTATGGAAGCTCTGAAAAAACAAAGAGTTCGCGGGCAGGAGATTCTGCTTAAGAACGCACAAACAGCACAGGACGAATACAAGAATCTGGTTTTCGTAACCAGAAACAATCGACCTACACAGCAGTTCATCGTACAGGAATGTATGGATGTAACAACGAGACGAATTCAGAAGGAACACCCGGAATTTGAGAGGTTCTCTCCTCATTGTTTCCGTCACACCTTTGCAACAAGGGCAATCGAGAACGGAATGCAGCCTAAGAGCGTGCAGAAGCTTCTCGGACATGGCTCCTTACAACTGACAATGGATTTGTATTGTCACGTAACAGATGATACCTTGTTTGACGAGATGAGGAAGATGGAAGCGGTGTAAAGTGTGTAAAAAGTGTGTAGTAAAGCAATTTGAGACAATAATAAAGGCGTGAAAGCCTTATAAACAGGAGGTTTTAAGATAAAATGGAACAGTATAAGCAGGAATTTATAGACTTTATGGTGGAGAGTGACGTGCTGAAATTTGGTGATTTCACATTAAAGAGCGGCCGTAAATCACCATTTTTCATGAATGCGGGAGCATATGTGACAGGCTCACAGCTTAAGAGACTCGGAGAGTACTACGCAAAGGCAATCCATGCAAACTACGGAGATGACTTTGATGTATTATTCGGACCTGCATACAAGGGAATTCCGCTTGCAGTGGTAACAGCTATCGCATACCATGAGCTCTATGGCAAAGAGGTGCGCTACTGCTCAGACAGAAAAGAGGCAAAGGATCACGGTGCAGACAAGGGAGGCTTCCTTGGAAGCAAGCTTAAGGATGGCGACAGAGTAGTCATGATAGAGGATGTCACCACATCCGGCAAATCAATGGAGGAGACAGTTCCAAAGGTAAGAGAGGCTGCTGATGTCACAATCGTAGGCCTTATGGTGAGCCTTAACAGAATGGAAGTCGGACAGGGCGGCAAGGTGAGCGCGCTCGACGAAATCCATGAGAAGTACGGCTTTGAGGGCAAGGCAATCGTTACAATGGAAGAGGTCACAGAGTATCTCTACAACAGAGAGCATGATGGCAGAGTAGTCATTGATGACACAATCAAAGCAGCTATAGATGAGTACTATAAGCAGTACGGCTGCAAATAGGAGAATATAAATTGCTTGGCAGAAGAAAACGTAACAGGTATAAGTTTACGGAAAAGAAGCAATCTAAGAGGGGGATAGCTGCACTTGTTGTGGCTATCCTCATAGAGATTGTATATATAGTTTTTTTGAATGCGGCATTCAGAGGAGATGGCAATCTGTCTATGTACTATGGCAGTGCCGGTATACTGATGCTTGGCATATCTCTGGCAGATTTCGGGTTTGCCATCAGAAGCCTCTTTGATGAGGAATCATTCATGACATTTCCACGATTGGCAGTGTTTTTTGCACTTATAGCGGTGCTCAGCTGGGGTGGGACGTATGCTGCCGGCTTTATTATTTAGCACATATTATATCAATAGTGCTATAAAACTGTCATGAATATTTGAATTATAAAATAGAAAGATTATAGGGATATATGAGTTATAAAGAGATTTATGAGCTCTCCAATGAGCTTTACGCAGAGCGATTAGAGCTTGTGGAGGAGCGGATAGAGCAGATCGTCAGAGAGCCTGCGATAGAGCCGGCTTTTGCAGATTATTTCAGAAGTGCGGCAAAGTGCATCAACACTATAAAAAACCATAGCGCAGATAAGGAATTTAACGATTTATTCTATTCACAGTTTGATAAAGAAAATTACGAGAAAAGCTATGCTAACCCGGCATACGCCGTAAAGGTGCTCGGAGATGAGTATGGTCAGCTTTTATCGGCTGTATATGCAAAAATTGCCGGAAGCATTACACATATCTATCAGGGGGATATAAAGTATCTCTGCATTTATGCAGAGCTTATTGTAGAGCTTTACAATTATTTTGAGAATGCTAATGAGCTGAGTCCTGATGAGATAAGGGGCTGTATATATTCGTTCATGCATGATTATGAGGAGATTTTTGCAGAGGATGACAACAGAGCACTCCTTGACCCGGCTTATGATTACTATACAGAGCTTGTAAATGAGGCAGATTTGTCAAATGATGATTATTTGTATTCCTATGGACTGTATGTCGGAGAGAATGAGCGCGCCGGCAGAGCGCATCTGGCTTCATTTTCAGATGAGGAGATACAGGCCATGGCAGATACCTATACAGAAGGATACCGCATTGGCTTTATTACCTGCAACAAGGATATCTCAAAGAAGTCGGTGGTTCAGGTGCTTTATCCGCTTGGCTTTGAGCGTATGATAAGAGCAGCATTAAAGAATTTTGAGAAAATGGGTATGAAGCCTGCCATGAGACCATTTTCCACATCGGTCAATAAGCAGTTTGACTATGACCACAAGGAGGATATGGCACTGTGGCTTGACAAGGCATATGTGGAGTATCGTCTTGAGTGCATGCACAATGCACTTGAGAGAATGAAGGATGTAGCATGCAAATGTGGAGGACCGGCTGTCATAGAGATATTCGGAGAGGAGCCGTTTGCTCCGGTTTCAAAGAAGGAGGCTGCGCACTTTAATGATGAGCAGCAGAAGCTTGTAGTCCATATGACAAGCGTGCGCTCACAGTATATGAACAGCTATATCCACAGCGAGGACAGAAGCTTTACGATCATCGCCTATCCGTGTGCTGCAATCGGATCTGATTATAAGGAAATTTTTACGGAGACCGTAAAGATTAATACTCTTGATTATGCACTCTACAGGGATATGCAGCAGAAAATCATAGATGTGCTCGATACAGCAGACAGGGTGCATATCGTCGGTACAAACGGCAACAGGACAGATTTGTATGTCAAGATTCATGAGCTTAAGGAGCCTTCAAAGGAGACAGCTTTTGAAAACTGTGTGGCTGATGTAAATATCCCTGTCGGAGAGGTGTTTACTTCACCGGTGTTAGAGGGCACAAACGGCAAGCTGCATGTCAGTCAGGTATATCTCAATGAGCTTAATTTCCTTAATCTGGAAATCGACTTTAAGGATGGCATGATTGATAAATATACATGTACCAATTTTGAGGATGAGGAAGAAAACAAAAAGTATATATCTGACAATGTACTTTTCCATCACGACACACTGCCTATGGGTGAGTTTGCCATAGGCACCAATACGACAGCCTACCGTATGGCGAGAGTATACGATATCGCGGCAAAGATGCCTATTCTCATAGCAGAGAAGACAGGACCGCACTTTGCGGTGGGTGATACCTGCTACACATACGATGAGGACAATATGACATACAACCCTGACGGAAAAGCAATCATTGCCAGGGACAATTCAGTTTCCATCCGCAGAAAAGAGGATATATCAAAGGCATATTTCAACTGCCACACGGATATCACAATACCATATGATGAGCTTGGAGCCATCACAGTTATTCGACACGATGGCTCAACCTGTGATATAATAAGAGATGGCAGATTTGTGCTTGAGGGCGTAGAAGAGTTGAACAAACCGCTCGATACGCTTGATGCAGAAAGTAAATAATTGTTAGACATATAAGGAGGATAAAATGGCAAAGGTTGGAATAGTTATGGGCAGCGACTCAGATTTAAAGGTGATGAGTAAGGCAGCAGATATGCTTGAAGAGCTCGGCATAGAGTATGAGCTCACCATCATCTCGGCACACCGTGAGCCGGATGAGCTTATTGAGTGGACAAGAGGCGCTGAGAATAGAGATGTAAAGGTAATAATAGCAGGAGCTGGAATGGCAGCAGCACTTCCGGGAATGTGTGCAGCGCTTTTTGCACTTCCTGTTATCGGAGTACCGCTTTCAGGAAAGAATCTGGATGGAATGGATGCAGTGTTCTCAATCATGCAGATGCCACCTGGAGTGCCTGTTGCCACAGTTGCAATTGACGGTGCGAAAAATGCAGCAATACTTGCAGCAAAGATACTCGCAGCAGGTGATGATGCAATCCTTGAGAAAATCAAAAAGTATACAGCAGATATGAAGGCTCAGGTTGTAGCAAAGGATGCGAAACTGAAACAGGTTGGATATAAGCAGTATCTTGCTGAGAAATAGATTGTATTGTCATCTATAGGAGGGTTTTTATGGGTATATTGCAAAAGGCAGACAGATGTATGGATGAGGCAGCAGCCTTATTTGGCGAGAATAAGCTTTTTTTGGCAGAGAAGAAGGCACAGGAGACAGCCGGTCTTTATAAGAGCTGTGGCGCATATGAGCAGATGGCAAAGGCTGTCAATCTTATGGGAGTCATATATGCATCTATTGGAGATGTAAGCATGTCGATTGACTGCTACCTGGAGGCTATGGATGTAGCTGTGGAGCAGGGCTCAACAGAGATAATAATGCTTGTTAACAATAATATAGGCTCACTCTATATGGAGCTTGGATTGTATGAAAAGGCTATCAGATATTTTAACGAAGCACTGGAGCTGTGCAAGCCACCACTGCATGGAGAGAGGGATAGCTATTATCAGGAGCTTCTCATGCTTCATCTGAATCTGTGCATATCATACACAGGAATTAATGAGTTTGAAAAGGCAGAAAAGCATCTTTCTGACGCGATACTCCTTAATGATATAGCTGGCAGTGATAAAAACAGATTTCTGATAGACATGTCACAGGCACATCTGCTATGGAAGATGGGAAATGAGGATGAGGTCAGAGATCATGTGGAAGAGCTGGTTGAGGGTGCGATAAACAATATCGATTCTGCCGATTATGTGCTTGAGATACTAAGTCTTTGCAATCTATTTATGAATATGGGGGAGTTCGATGCATGGAAAAAGGTTATTGTGGAGTATGAAAGATTTGCCACTGATACGCAAAATCTGTTTTTCCAGAAGACCTGTGTCAAGATGTGGATGAAATATGAGAGAGCCATGGGTGATACAGAGGCATACAACAAGCTGTGCGTATATTACGTAAATCTCCACTCTATGCAGGTGAAGGAGCAGATAAAGCGTCTTGGTGATACAATAGACCTTAAGCTTCAGCTTCAGGAGACTGAGTATGAGCGCCGTAAGGCAGTCAGACTCAACTACACAGATATGCTTACAGGCATGGGCAATAAGTTCAAGATGCGAAACGATTTTGAAAAGCTTGTGAGCAAAAATCAGGATTCAGATGGTGCAGGAATCACGTTTGGAGTAGTGGATATAGATTTCTTCAAGTCATTTAACAAAAACAGTGGCAGAGTCACCGGTGATGCAGTGCTAAAAGAAGTGTCATCCATAATAAATGAGAGCGTCAGAGATAATGGAATGGGGTATCATTTCTATGGTGATGAATTCTACATAATCCTGCAGGAAACGGATGAGGATATCATTAAAAATATAGCTGAGCATATAAGACTTGAGCTTGCCAAAAAACAGATACTTCATGAGAGCTCTAAGGTGGATGAGTATCTGACTGTATCACAGGCATATGTTACCGCCCCGGATGTAAAGGTGCCGGATGAGTTTTCAAAGCTGTTCAAGACGGTGGATGAAGTGCTCAATGATGTGAAGGAAAATGGCAGAAATGCATATAAGATAGTCTGATGCTTTAAGCGTATAAGACAACTATAAAATGACACGCAGCGTAAAACGTTGCGTGTCATTTTTAATGGATCTATATATACAGTTATATTTATAGTTATATTTATAGTTATATTTGTACTTATATTTTTATATGGCCATATTGTCCATTTATATTCCGGATATAACAATATCAGTGCCTGCCTTCTCATATATATCTGCTGTCTCAGGTGAGATACCGGAGTCGGTGATTACCATATTGATGTCATCAAGCGATGCATAGCTTGATATGGATGTGGTATCAAACTTGGTGTGGTCTACAAGAGCCACAGTTTTAGCGGAGGCCTTGATACACATGTGCTTTAAATCAGCCTCGTATATACTGAAATCAGTCAGTCCGTCTTCTACAGAGAAGCCTCTTGCTGACACGAACGCGATATCTGTGTGTATCTTTTTGAGTAAATCAGCGCCAAGCAGTCCTTCTATGGAAGCGGATGCGCTGGTTACGATACCGCCTGTCAGGATGACTGTGACACCCGGGATATCCTTTAGCTCTAAAGCCAGATTGATGCCATTGGTGATGACGGTCAGCTCTGTAAAGCCTGAAAGCTTCATGCCGAGAGTGTAGGCTGTGGAGCTGGCATCAAGGAATATACACATATGGTCACTTACGAGCTTTATCGCCTCGTTTGCAATCTCCTCTTTAGCTTCCTTGTTTTCCAGGGCGCGGTCATGGAACAGGTAGGCCCTCGAGGTTAAATCAGTCATGTCATGGGTTTTATCCTTGTAGATAGCACCGCCGTGAGTCTTTGTCAGAAGCTTTTCCTTATCCATCTGGTTTAAATCTGTTCTTATTGTCGTGGTCGATACACCAAGCAGTTCGCTGAGCTCATTGGTGGTGGCCTTGCGGTTTTCTTTTAAATAATCGAGAATCTTTTGTTGTCTTTCTAATTGCAGCATAGATTTTCCTCTTTCTTTTGATTTCTGTTGTATTTTTGCGTACATATTTTTATCACAAAGCATTGCATAAATATATAATAACTCAAATAGGTAAATAAAGCCAGTGCTTTCGATTGCTTATGCTTTTTTTATTTAATGACATTTAATTATATTTATTTTTACTTTTATTTACTTTTGCTATTGCATTTTTTTCTTTGAAGTGTTATATTTATATCAGCAAACAAAAGCAAACGCAAATCATATAAGACGGAGGTATTTTTAAATGAAGTTTTTCGTAGATACAGCAAATGTCGAGGACATTAAGAAAGCAAACGATATGGGAGTCATCTGTGGAGTTACAACAAACCCTTCACTCATCGCAAAAGAGGGCAGAGACTTCAACGAGGTAATTAAAGAAATCACATCTATCGTTGACGGACCGATAAGCGGAGAGGTAAAAGCCACAACAGTTGATGCAGAGGGTATGATAAAAGAAGGACGTGAAATCGCAGCTATTCATCCAAACATGGTAGTTAAGATTCCTATGACAGTTGAGGGACTTAAGGCTGTCAAGGTGCTTTCATCAGAGGGCATCAAGACAAACGTTACTCTTATTTTTTCAGCAAATCAGGCAATTCTTGCTGCAAATGCAGGTGCTACATATGTTTCACCTTTCCTTGGCAGACTTGATGATATCAGCCAGCCGGGCATTGAGCTGATCAGACAGATTTCAGAGATTTTTGATATCTATGGATATGATACAGAGATTATTGCAGCTTCAATCAGAAACCCGATTCATGTCACAGACTGTGCACTTGCAGGAGCAGATATCGCAACAATTCCTTACAAGGTTATCGAGCAGATGACAAAGCATCCACTTACAGATCAGGGAATCGAGAAGTTCCAGGCTGATTACAGAGCTGTATTTGGGGATTAGATATTATAAACCAAAGACAGGTATAAATATTTTATTTCATGTCATAGATTTAACAGGAGAACAAAATGAACAAATTAGAGCTTCAGATTACAGCAAATGAAGTCAGGAAGGGTATCGTCACGGCTGTGCATTCTGCAAAGGCGGGACATCCGGGCGGCTCACTTTCTGCAGCAGATATATTTACATATCTGTATTTTGAGGAGATGAACATTGATCCAAAGAATCCTAAAAAGCCGGATAGAGACCGTTTTGTGCTTTCAAAGGGACACACGGCTCCGGGACTTTACTCTACACTTGCGCAGAGAGGCTATTTTCCGGTTGAGGATTTAAAGACACTCAGACATTTGGGATCATATCTGCAGGGACATCCTGACATGAAGCATATCCCGGGTGTGGATATGTCAAGCGGTTCGCTCGGACAGGGCATTTCTGCGGCAGTGGGCATGGCACTTTCTGCAAAGCTTACAAATGATGATTACAGAGTATATACACTTCTCGGCGATGGCGAGATTCAGGAGGGACAGGTCTGGGAGGCTGCCATGTTTGCGGGCTTCAGAAGACTTGATAACCTTGTTGTTATAGTTGATAACAACGGACTTCAGATTGATGGACCGGTGGATCAGGTGTGCTCACCATATCCTATTGGTGAGAAATTCAAGGCATTCAATTTCCATGTGATTGATCTGAAGGATGGAAATGACATGGATCAGATTGCTGACGCATTTAAAGAAGCAAGAAATACAAAGGGTATGCCGACGGCAATTATAGCACATACCGTAAAGGGCAAGGGTGTTTCATTTATGGAAAATCAGGTCGGCTGGCATGGCAAGGCTCCTAATGATGAGGAGTATGCAGTTGCCATGGAGGATCTGAGAAAGGAAGGTGAAGCATTATGTCAGAAGTAAAGAAAATCGCCACACGTGTCAGCTACGGAAATGCACTTGTAGAGCTTGCAAAGGAGCACGATGACGTATATGTTCTTGATGCTGACCTTGCGGCTGCCACACAGACAGCCATCTTCAAAAAGGAATTTCCAGATCGTCACATAGACTGTGGAATCGCAGAGTGCAACATGATGGGCATTGCTGCAGGACTTGCGGCTACGGGAAAGGTGCCATTTGCCAGTTCATTTGCCATGTTTGCGGCAGGTCGTGCGTTTGAGCAGGTGAGAAACTCTATTGGATATCCTCATCTCAATGTGAAAATCGGTGCGACACACGCTGGTATTTCGGTAGGAGAGGATGGAGCCACCCACCAGTGCAACGAGGATATTGCACTCATGAGAGCAATTCCAGGCATGGTTGTAATAAACCCAAGTGATGATATAGAGGCAAGAGCCGCCGTAAAGGCAGCTTATGAGCATGAGGGTCCTGTATACATGAGGTTTGGCCGTCTTGCAACACCGATAATAAATGACAATGCAGAGTATAAATTTGAAATCGGAAAGGGTGTTACACTCCGTGAGGGCACGGATGTAGCTATCATAGCTACCGGTCTGTGCGTGGCAGAGTCACTTGCAGCGGCAGAAAAGCTTGCAGCAGATGGCGTAAATGCAAAGGTCATAAATATACACACTATCAAGCCTCTTGATGAGGAACTTGTTGTAGCTGCAGCAAAGGAATGCGGCAGGGTGGTTACCGTGGAGGAGCACTCTGTAATAGGAGGACTTGGAGCCGCGGTATGTGAGACACTTTCGCGTAAGGCTCCAACACCGGTAAAGACAATAGGCATACAGGACTGCTTTGGTGAATCAGGTCCGGCGGTAGCTTTGCTTAAAAAATACGGACTTGATGCAGAGGGCATTTATGCATCAGTGAAGGATTTTTTATAAGTATTTAAAATAGTTTGGTTTTATCATTTTTCTTATTTTCCATAATATAATAATAAACTAATAAAAGAAAGGACAGCCGGGATACGGTTGTCCTTTCTTATACTTTGTATACATATAAAAACTTTAATGTTTTAATTAATGTAAAATAATTTGATAAGATTTAAAATATATATTGTGTTATAGGTTTTTATCTGATATATTAAATCTATAAATGCTGGGCGAGCGTAACTATTAATTTGATACATATATATGTATCAGCTTAAATGAAACATGTGATTGATTCACAGGGAGGAAATCATGATAAGGAATGGAAAGAAGAAGGCCATTTCGTGTGCACTCGTCGCAGCTATGTCGGTAGGGCTTGCGGCGTGTGGAACAACAAGCTATGACTTTAAGGTCAGCTACGATGGAATAAAAACGGGGGATGTTTCATCGAAAGTATCGGTTCATGATCCGTCAATACTTAAGGCGGATGGTGAATACTATATCTTTGGTTCACATATGTCTGCAGCAAAAAGCAGTGACCTGTTAAACTGGGAAAAGGTTGCTGATGGATACTCAAAGAAAAATCCTGTATACGGACAGATATATGATGTGGCAGATGAAGCCTTTGCGTATTCTGGAAGCAAGAACTCATTGATAAAGACGGATGATAAACAGGTGCATGTGTGGGCACCGGATGTAATCTACAATGAGACAACAGGACTTTACTACATGTATTATTGTACGACATCCACATGGAATGCATCAAATCTGTGCTATGGCACATCAACAACACCGGAGGGACCTTATGAATGGCAGGGGGCTTTGATATATTCAGGCTTCAACAGAAAGACGATTTCAGGTACAGATGTGCTTGACTATGTGGATGAGGATTATGCTTACAAGAACTATATCAAGGGGGCGCAGTACAATTATGAGGACTATCCGAATGCGATAGATCCGACTGTGTTTTATGATGCGGATGGCAGAATGTGGATGGTATACGGTTCATGGAGCGGCGGAATATTTTTGTTGGAAATTGACAAGACAACAGGACTTGTTATCCATCCTGAAGCAGATAAAGCAAACAATGTGGATCCGTATTATGGAAAGCGTCTTTTGGGAGGCGGCCATATTTCGATTGAGGGCCCATATATCATGTATGATGAGACAAGCGGTTATTATTATCTGTTTGTGTCGTATGGAGCTCTGACAAGCAATGGAGGCTATCAGGTCAGAGTGTTCCGCTCAAAGACAGTCGATGGTGAATATGTGGATATGAATGGCAAATATCCTGAAAAAAGTGCACAACACCAGAATTTCGGACTGAAGCTCACAGGCAACTATAAGCTTCCGAGTCTTGAAAAAGCATATATGGCAACGGGGCATAATTCGGCCTTTGTGGATGACGACGGCAGGATGTATCTGGTTTATCATACCAGATTTAACGACAATGGAGAGGGTCATTCACCGAGAGTACATCAGATGCTTGTGAATGAGGATGGCTGGCCATGTGAGCTGCCTTATCAGACGCAGGGGGAGACTGTTAATAAGGATGGCTATGACGCAGATGATATTATCGGACGATACTATGTTATAAACCAGGGAACGGCAATAGATTCAAAAATTGCAAATCCAGTGATTCTTTATCTTGAAAAAAACGGAAAGGTAAAGGGAGAAAAGTCAGAGGGTACCTGGGAATGCAAGGATGGCTCATACTATATGAATATCACTATAGACGGTAAAAAATACTCCGGTGTGTTCTGTCAAATGAAGGATGAGGCCGGAAGTGATGTGATGACATTTTCTGCTGTTGGCGAAAACAAGAGTGTCTGGGGCGTGAAATATTTATAGTTACGTTTCAAATTGGGCAGATATGTAAATAGTTAGACAGATAGTAACAACATTGGAATAGATGGAGAAGAATATGGATAATACATTAAAATATAATAAACCATGGATACTGCAGAGAGCAGATCCATATGTATACAGACATACAGACGGAGCATATTACTTTACAGCGTCCGTGCCTGAGTACGACAGGATTGTACTTAGAAAATCAGATACGCTTGCTGGACTTGAGACAGCGGATGAGACTGAAATCTGGCACAAGCATGAGAGCGGACCGCAGAGTATACATATATGGGCGCCGGAGCTTCATTATCTGTTTGGAAAATGGTATATCTACTATGCAGGCGGTGATAAGGATGACATCTGGGCAATAAGACCGTATGTATTGGAATGTCAGGGAGATGACCCGGTTAATGATAACTGGATTGAGAAAGGCAAGATGCAAAGAGCAGACGGGGATGAGTTTTCGTTTGAGGCATTTTCACTTGATGCAACAGTTTTTGAAGTAAATAATGTGTGGTACTATATCTGGGCAGAGAAGGTCGGAGTAGGAAAGCAGATTTCAAACCTGTATATAGCACGCATGAAAAACGGATACACACTTGATACTGTACAGGTGCTTTTGACCACACCTGATTATGACTGGGAGAGATATGGCTTCTGGGTGAATGAGGGGCCGGCAGTGTTAAAACGAAATGGCAAGGTGTTTGTTACATTTTCAGCCAGTGATACGGGAATACATTATTGTGTTGGACTTTTGACTGCAGATGAAAGCTCAGACCTGCTTGACCCGCGTTCGTGGGAAAAGGATCGTTATCCGGTGCTTTGCTCTGATGAGGCGGCAGGAGTTTACGGACCCGGACACAATTCGTTTACCGTAGATGAAAACGGTGATGACATAATGGTATACCATGCAAGAACGGAGACTGAAATTGTGGGAAATCCGCTTTATAATCCAAACCGTCATGCAATGCTTATGAGATTTGGATGGAAGGATGGACGTCCTGTGTTTTCGTATAACTGATAAGGCAAAAGAAAGGGGACATCACATGGAACTGATATGTAAGAAGTGTCTGCTTAGAGAAATGGCAGAGGCCGACGCAGCAATGATAAAAAAATATGTTGATGCGATAAAGGGCGAAGACAGAGTGCCTGAAAAAGAGTATGAGGCAAGGCTTGCTGTGTGCAAGGCGTGTGACAGGCTTAATGCCGGAACCTGTAATGCATGCGGCTGTTATGTGGAGCTTAGGGCACTTACAGGTGTTTCGCACTGTCCTCATAAAAAGTGGTAGTACAAATAAAATAATAACAAAATAATAACAAAATGACTGCGGTTTTGACTTCCGCAGTCATTTTATTATTATTATTATTATTTAGTGTTTTTTTCAGTGTCAAGAGGGGCATAATTGATGGATACAACAATGTCCTGATCGTAGTTACCGAAGCTTTTTCCGAATATTGTGAGTCCGCCGACATGGGCAGAATTCTCCTCGACAGCTATGCGGAAGCGGATGGTGCTTGTGTAGTCAAGATTTAGCTCAGAGGTTGTGATATCTGATATCTTGAGACCATCTATGAAGGTGCCTTTATGATTTATGACCAAAAGCTTGAGGAGACCGTATTGATTCCAGTTTTGAGGCCACCATTCAGGGGTGAACATTCCGCGTACATCTCCATAGTCACCAGGAGAGGTCCAGGTGCCGACCAGAGTGTCATTGATGTAAAAGCTTATATCACTTGGCCAGTTGTTGTCGATGCCCGGAGCCTCAGAGCTTATCTCGGCTGAGAGTGAAAGCTGGGTTATTTTCTGATTACGTGGAATGAGGTTTGGAATTACATATTCCACATAGCCCTTTGTGAACCACATAATGTCTGCATTGAAACGGTCAGGATGGTCAAAATAACGCACGTCATCGAGCTCTCCTATCACAAATGAGGATGTAGCCATGCCGCAGGTTGGACAGACGTTGTGAGATGAGAACTGCCCTACCTTGATGGAGGTGTTGTATACGTTGCTTAAGTCTATTGGCTTTTCGATTTCTACTAATATACGGTCCTGAATCAGTGAACACAGCTTCTGGTTGCCGTGACCGGATGAATCGTTTGAGGTGGAGATAAGTCCGCACTCCTCAAGCTTTTTTATATGTCCGGTTAAAGCTCCATTGCTGATGTTTAGCTCGTTTGCGAGCTGATTCATGCTCATCTGGTTATTTTCGAGCAGAATTTTTAAAATCTGGATACGAATATCAGAGCCGAGAGCTTTAAACAGTTCGAGACCGTCGTCTAATGATGTGATATGTATCATATATAGATTCTCCTAAAATATTTTATAAAATTAAAAATGAAATTCTTGTGTATAAAACATATAATAATTATAGAAATATGCTACTATGTTGTCAATAAATTATTGTATATAGTTTTGGAATTTATTTACAATGACTTTAAATCAAATTAAATGTATTGTGCAATATGTATAGCTTAGATATGTTTAGAGACGAAAAAAACATAAAAATTTAGACATTATTAAACAATGTTTAAAATAGTTTAAAATAATATAAAATAAATATTGACATTACAGCTACTCTCATGTATATTATGTACATAAACAAAACACATTAACGACCTGTTTTAGTCAAATAGCAATAAGCCCAGCATGAGATTAGGGCAGGAAGTTAATACAACTTATCAATTCAATTTCATTTTAACAGGAGGAAGGAAAATGAAAAAGAAATTAGTTAGTGCACTGATGTGTGCAACAATGGCAGTAACAATGCTTGCCGGCTGTGGAAACGGCAGCAAAAACGGAACAGAAGCAGCAGATGGGGGAACAGAAGCTGCTGAGTCTAAGGTAGTGACAAACACTTACGGAGATTCAAAGGGAACACACCTTGAGATGTGGACCTTCGTTGAGCTCCATGCACAGCACTACGGCACAATGGTAGAGCAGTGGAATAAGGATCATCCGGACAAGACGATCGAGATTACATGTACTACATATCCATATAATGATATGCATACAAAGCTTCTTACATCACTTGAGGCCGGCACAGGAGCTCCTGATATCTGTGATGTTGAGGTTGGACAGTTCCCTAACGTAGTTGCAGGTCAGGACAAATGGCTGGTACCACTTGATGATTATGCAAAGGATTACATGAGCACAATGGTTCCTGCCAGAATGGAGACATATCAGGGTCCTGACGGACATTACTACGGAGCACCTTATCATGTAGGCGCCACAGTTATGTACTACAACGTAAAGGCTATGGGAGATGCAATGGGTCTTTCACAGGCTGATGTCATCGCAAAGATTGATGGAGTAAAGACCTGGGATGATTACGAGGCACTTGGAACAGAGTATGTTGAGGCAGCAGGTGAGAAGGGTACAAAATACTGGACATCTGTTGATACAGCCGGAACAGACTGGTTATGGCTTGCAATGGCTGAGTACGGAGAGGACTGGACAGGAGGATTTGACGGAAAGGCAAATGTACAGCTTGATTCAGTTAAGAAAATGCTCACAATGCAGCAGAAATGGTTAAAGAGTGATCTTGCAGAGGTATCACCTGACGGACATGTTGACCTTGAGGCTGGTTTCCAGAACATCATGGATCACAACATCGTTTCATTCCCTAAGGCAATGTGGTATATGAGCCGTTTCACAAACTATATGCCTGATGAGAAGGGTAACTGGTACATCGCAAAATGTCCTACATTCGAGGAAGGACAGAAGTGCTCAGTAGGTATCGGTGGAACAGGTACAGTTGTTACACAGCAGTCTAAGGCAAAAGAGCTTGCAGCAGAATTCCTTTGCTGGGCTAAGATGTCTGAGGTTGGTGAGCAGAATATCTGGGATACACTTGGATTTGATGTATGTAACACAGCTTGCTGGACAAATGATACATTTGCTCACAATGATGAGAACCAGTACAATCAGTTCTTCATCAACTATCCATACGATGTGCTCAATTCTATCGGAATGGACAATATTGGCAAGATTTCTGTAGTTAAAATCAGTCCTACAATTAATGAGAATGTATGTAATACAACTCTCAATGAGGTACTTGAGGATCCTGATTACAGCGTGGATGACGCATTACAGGAGCTGCAGGATGCAGTAGATATGGAGCAGGAAGAGTAATTTTATAGCTCTTAAAAGGGGGAGGTACTGGAGGTTTGGCCTCCGGCCTCCCTTTATTAATAAGAAAGAGGTGCGTAAATTGAAGATTAAAAAATTCTTGTATTCACAAAAGGTTGCGCCGTATGTATTTGTTATACCATTTATATTAAGCTTTGCAATATTCTGGATTTACCCTCTCTGCTCATCTGTATTTATGAGTTTTGAGAAGATTACACCACTGGAAACAAAGTTTGTGGCTTTAGAGAATTATAAGAAGCTGTTGTCGGATACAGTGTTCCTGACAGCGATAAAAAACAGTGCAACATATATGTTCTGGACACTTGTATTACTGATTCCGTTCCCAATGCTTTTTGCAGTGCTTATGGACAGCAATCTTGTAAAGGCAAAGGGTGTATGGAAAGCAGTGCTTTATATGCCGGCTCTTACATCTGTAGTTATTTCAGGTACTCTGTTTCGTCTGATGTTCACAGAGTACAGCACAGGACAGATGAATAAACTTGTAATGGCACTCGGCATGGAGCCTTTCAAATGGTTGAAGGTCGGCTGGACAGGAATGGCAGCACTTTTGGTTTTAGCCTGCTGGAGATGGACAGGTGTAAATATGCTCTATTTCCTTTCGGGACTAAAGTCAATTGATACTTCATTATATGAAGCTGCTGAGATTGATGGAGCAAACGGCTGGCAGAAATTCCGCTACGTGACATTACCATTACTCAGACCGACAACAATCTATGTTTTGACAATATCAATCTATGCAGGACTTGCGATGTTCCTTGAGTCGTACATGCTGTGGGCAGGAAACAATTCGCCGAAGAACATAGGACTCACCATTGTGGGATATCTGTACAAACGTGGTATTGAGAAAAATGACATGGGCTATGCATGTGCGGTTGGTATGGTGCTTTTGGTTATAGCACTTGTAATTAATATAGTACAGCTTGTATGTAACGGAACATTTAAACGCGAGGAGGACTAAAAAATGGCAGATAAAAAGAAAAAAGTGCGTTCTGTCAAAGACACACCAAGACATAAGGTTGGCGTTGTTTTAGGCACAGGATTCTTCGTAATACTTTGTGCGATAATAGTATTTCCGGTCTTTGCAGGTCTTTTAGCATCGTTTAGACCTGGCAAGGAGCTTATCAGAAGAGGTCTTTCAATTGATCTTGATTTCTCAACGATGAGCCTTGATAATTATACCTATCTGTTTTCAGGCAACGCAGACAGCCAGAAGTATTTTATGTGGTATAAGAACTCTCTTATTATCACTATTGTATCGGTGGTGCTTACGCTTCTCATCTGTTACTTTGTAGCTTATGGACTGACAATGTACAATTACAGGCTTAAGAACTTCCTGTTCTTTTTGGTAATTGCTACAATGATGGTGCCGTTTGAGATTCTTATGCTGCCTCTTTACAAAGAGATTATTGCAATCGGACTTATTGATTCATATGTTGGTGTTATTATAACGGGACTCTGCTCGGCATCGACCATATTTTTCTTCAAGCAGTATCTGTCAGGTCTGCCTAAGGATCTTCTGGATGCGGCAAGAATTGACGGTGCTACAGAGTACGGTATTGCAACAAAAATAATACTCCCACTCACAAAGCCGGCATTTGCTTCTATGGGTATATTGTCAGCGATGGGTGTATGGAATGCAATCCTTTGGCCATTGCTTGTGCTTAAAGGCGCAGAGAAGTTTACACTTCCTATCGGACTTAATACTCTTCTCACACCATACGGAAACAACTATGATGTACTTATTGCAGGCTCAATGTTTGGTATTTTACCGATATTTATTATCTTTTTGATTTTCCAGAAATATATCATCGATGGTATGACCGCAGGAGCTGTTAAGGGTTAGCTTAAAAAATTTATAAATATATAAGAGATAAAGGAGAAAATATGGCAAAAATTATTGTAAATAATGAGAATAAAAAGAGTACAATTGCTCCGGAGATTTATGGACATTTTTCTGAGCATCTCGGAAGATGTATCTACGAGGGATTATTTGTAGGGGAGAATTCAGATATACCAAACGTAAACGGCATGCGTACTGATGTTGTAGATGCATTAAAGGAAATGAAGATACCTGTGCTCCGCTGGCCGGGCGGCTGCTTTGCAGATGAGTATCATTGGATGGATGGAATCGGTCCTAAAGAGAAGAGAAAAAAGATGATCAACACACACTGGGGTGGTGTAGTTGAGGACAACAGCTTCGGAACACATGAGTTTTTTGAGCTTTGCAGACAGTTAGGCTGCAAGACATATGTGAACGGAAATTTAGGAAGCGGAACAGTGCGCGAGATGAGTGAGTGGGTAGAGTACATCACATTTAACGGAGTATCACCTATGGCTGATTTGCGTAAGGAAAACGGACACGAAGACCCATGGACTATTGACTACTTCGGTGTGGGAAATGAGAACTGGGGATGTGGTGGAAACATGCGTCCTGAGCATTATGCAGATGAATATCGCAGATACCAGACTTATGTCAGAAATTATGCAGGCAATCAGCCAATCAATAAAATCTGCTGTGGTCCAAATGTGGATGACTATGAGTGGACAAAGAAGGTGATGGCTACATGCTTCGATCATTGTGAGCCTAGATTCCATGGTCAGATGGATGGATTATCACTTCATTATTACACACTTCCGGAGACAGAGGATGACTGGAATATCAAGGGAAGTGCGACAGATTTTACAGAGGATATTTTTTATCAGACTCTTAAGAGAGGATATTTCATGGAGGAGCTCATCAATCGTCATGGAGCTATAATGGATGAGTATGATCCTGATAAGAATATTGGTCTTATTGTTGATGAGTGGGGCATCTGGTCAGATGTGGAGCCTGGTACCAATCCGGGATTCTTATATCAGCAGAACACGATGCGTGATGCGCTTGTTGCAGGTATGACATTAAACATTTTCAACAAGCATTCCGACCGTGTGAAGATGGCATGTATTGCACAGCTTATAAATGTGCTTCAGTCTGTAATGCTCACAGACGGCGATAAGATGATAAAGACACCTACATATTATGTATTCCATATGATGAGACATCATCAGGGCGCAGCTCTTTTGGACAGCTCTCTTGTAGGAGGAACTACAGTTGGTACAGGAAAGAATGAGCTTCCGAAGGTTTTTGAGTCTGTATCAGAGGATAAGGATGGAGTGATTACAGTCACACTTACAAACAATTCTCTTGAGTCGTCAGAGGATGTTGATATTATGCTCACAAATGAAGGTGACAAATACAGTGTAAGTGAGGCCAGATACATCGAAGGTGCCATGGATGCACACAATACCTTTGAAGCACCTGAGGTAGTGGATGAGAAGGATTTCACAGCATATGAAAATACACAGACCGGTGTGAAGGTTACTCTTCCGGCATGCAGTGTTGTTACACTTAGATTATCGAAATAATATTAAAACAGCTATTCAGAATCACGGGGAATAAAAAGCAGGGTTTCCTGTTCCTCAAGTGGTTCTGAATAGTTATGTATTAAAACAAAATTGTTCAGATTAAGAAAGGACAGATAATATGCCACGGGGATTAAATTACGACAACAAAATTTTATCTATAGTAAATACTGCAGTTGACATGCTTATTCTTGGGATTTTCTGGTTTGTCACCAGCATCCCTCTTGTTACCATAGGTGCATCAACTACGGCAGTTTATTATACTGTAAATAAGTGTATAAGAAATAAAAAGAGCTATGCTTATGTTGAATACTGGAAAGCTTTTAAAAGTAATTTAAAAAAATCAACACTTGCTTTTATTGCATGGCTTATACCGGCAGCTTTTCTTGTGGCAGACTGCATGCTCATGAAACAGCAGCTTAAGGCCGGAACATATCTTGGAATGATGTACTATTTCTTTTTGGTATTATCGGGTGCTGTACTGGCATGGGCATTTTATCTGTTTTCATACATGGCCAGATTTGAGTGTACGGTAAAGGAGGCTCTTAAAAAATCACTTTTCATGATGCTTGCAAATCTTGGCTGGTCCATTTTGCTGGTTGCAGTATTTTTATTCATACTGTTCTGGTGCAGGGACATGCTATGGCTGGTTGTGCTGTTTCCGGGAGGTTTTGGATGTATAAAAAATTATTGTCTGGAGCGTGTGTTCAAGAAATACATGACACCGGAGGATATCGCAAGGGAGCTTGAGGTAAACCGTACATATGCAAGCTGACCTTTTATAATAAGGCACACAGCAAAAAAAGTTATAAAAACGGCTATATAATATGGAGAGAGTAGAATATGGATTTAAAGAATATAAAAATAGAGGATCCGTTTTGGGGACATATGCAGGAGCTTGTGACAGATGTTGTCATTCCGTTTCAGGAAGACGTGCTTAATGACAGACAGCCCGGAGTGGAAAAAAGTCATGCAATAGAGAATTTTAAGATTGCAGCAGGCCTTTCACAGGGCGAGTTTTACGGTATGGTCTTTCAGGACAGTGACGTGGCAAAATGGCTTGAGGGAGTGGCATATTCTCTGATAATAAAGCCTGATGCTGCGCTTGAAAAGAGAGCTGATGACATTATAGATATTATCGCTGCAGCACAGCAGCCGGATGGATATCTGAATACATATTTCACAATAAAAGAGCCTGAGCACAGATGGCAGAATCTGCTTGAGTGTCACGAGCTGTACTGTGCAGGCCATATGATGGAGGCTGCTGTCGCATATTATGAGGCTACCGGCAAGGATAAGCTGCTTAAGGTTATGGAAGGCATGGCGGGACACATCATAGACAGATTCGGGCCTGATAAGCTGCCCGGAATACCGGGGCATCAGGAGGTTGAAATAGGTCTGATGCGCATGTATCATGCAACAGGAAATGAGGCCTACAAAAAGCAGGCGAGATATTTTCTTGAGGAGAGGGGAAAAAATCCCGCTTTTTTTGCTGAGGAAGCCGCAAAGCGAGATTGGAAGCATTTTGGCATGATTCCTGAGGATACAAAGTATAACCAGAGCCATGCTACCATTTATGAACAGGAAGAAGCGGTAGGACACAGTGTGCGTGCTGTCTATATGTATACAGCTATGGCAGATCTGGCAGCAACGGAGCACGATGAAAAGCTTTTTGCCGCCTGCGAGCGCCTGTGGAATAACATGACAGAAAAGAAGATGTATATAACAGGAGGTATAGGCTCAACAGTGGAGGGAGAGGCCTTTACGAAGGAGTATGAGCTGCCGAATGATATGGCATACGCTGAGACCTGTGCATCGATAGGGCTTGTTTTCTTTGCAAAGCAGATGCTTAAAATGAGCAAAAACGGCAAATACGCAGATGTTATGGAGAGGGAATTATACAACGGAATTATAAGTGGAATGCAGCTTGATGGAAAGAGATTTTTTTATGTGAATCCGCTTGAGGTAAATCCCGGAGTATCGGGAGAAATATTTGGCTATAAGCATGTCATTCCTGAAAGACCGGGCTGGTATACATGTGCATGCTGTCCTCCGAATCTTGTGCGTATGGTTACATCTCTGGGCAGATATGCGTGGGATGAGGATGATGATGTAATCTATTCACATCTTTTCATCGGTCAGGAGGCTCGGCTTAAAAAAGCAGATATAAAGGTTGTCAGTGAATATCCGTGGAAGGGACATGTTTCATACAGCATTACGCCGAAGACAGGCGATGAATTTGCTGTTGCAATACATATTCCGGGATATCTGAAGAGCTTTGAGGTGACACTCAATGGCATGAGGTTAAAAGAGAATGATGAGACAAATGCAGATTTGTTCTATTCTTATAGGGATGGCTATATCTATATAAAAAATAAATGGCATGATAACGATGTTATAGAAATCAGCTTCAATATGGATATCCGTGTAATATATGCCAATACAAAGGTAAGAGAGGATATAGGATGTGCAGCTTTGCAAAGAGGTCCGGTAGTGTACGCTTTTGAAGGAGTGGACAATGATGATGATGTGCAGAGTCTGATGATAGATGTGTCAAGGCTTAATGAAGCACAGATTGAAACAGAAGCTGAGGGAATATTAAAGGGTGCGGTTCTTTTAGATATTCCTGCAGTGAGACTTGAAGGCTCAGATGCGCTGTATTCTGAGAAGCCACCGAGACAAAAGTCTGTAATAGCAAGGGCTATACCATATTATATGTGGGGGAATCGCGGACTTAATCAGATGAGGGTATGGATGCATACTATTTAAATAAAATTGCAGAGTATGTTACAGTAGTTTCACAGTTGGATACAAACGCACTCGTAGATGGGTACTATGATAAATACGACATTCTGCTTGAGCGTAGAAATTTTTAGAAGTTGAAAAGCATGTAGCGGTACAGGTACAGATTGGGCTCGGATTTGAGAAATCCCTTGAGGAAAAGAATTATCAGGTAATCGTTACACCTTTTGGCAATCTTTGAGTATTAAAGAAACTTCTGGGCACCACAGCCTGACTTTTATACAGGTGCAGAGGCATGAATGCTTGCAGGAGGAGCACATCATACAGTGTTCACATATGACCTTACAGCTGAGCAGATGGATGAGTGAGTTACCATGATGGGTATAGAGGCTGTATTTGTCGACAATGACACAACAATCAGAAAATTCAAGAAGGGACTTATGCTTGAAAATATTTTCTACAAATAAAGTTAATAATTACTAAAAAAAGGACAGCCGAGATGTGGTTGTCTTTTTTTATCACTTAATATGTACACGAGTACAAATGGATATAAATGAAAAATTATGAAAAATAAACAAAATAACCTCTAAAATAATAACAAAAACAACAAAAATGTAAATACATATTGACAATACAAGATGGCGGAGTTATATTATGGATATAAGACAACGTACACGTGTACAAAACAAGCAAATAGAGGAAGTATGGAGAAGATACCTGACGAGGTAGATTGCTCCAGGTATTCCGGAATGGAGACTATATGATTAAGTTAAAGAAAATTATGGCATTGGGGTTGTCAGCGTTGATGGTTACATCACTTGTTGGATGTGGAGGAACAACCAATGCAACAGAAAACAAAAAGTCAGACTCATCAAAAGGAACAGAGATTACTTTTTGGAATAGCTTTACAGGAGCAGACGGGGATATGCTTGTAAAGATGGTTGACAAGTTTAATAAAGAAAACAAGGATGGAATAAAAGTTAAAATGGATATTTCATCAGATTTTGATAGTCAGCTTTCTACAGCATTTGCTGCAGGTGAGGGACCGACAATGATACTAAGCTCAAGTGCCTATCGTTTTACATATGGGGATTATTTACAAGATGTAAGTGATGTTTTCGATAAAACAGATCTTGATAAGACGGATTTTATCCAATCATATTTGGATTATTGTTCAGATGATGACAAAACGTATTTTGTACCATTTCAGGTAGTGGGTTATTATATGTACTGGAATAAAGATTTATTTAAGCAGGCAGGGCTTGATCCTGAAACACCTCCTGCAAATTGGGATGAATGGGCAAAGGATGCTGCTAAGATAACTGATTCTAGTAAGAATATATATGGCTCAGGTATTTCATACGATTATGCATATCAGATTGCACATATTATGCAGAGGTTTGGCGGACTCGCTGTAACAGATGACAATGGCAAGTGGAAAGCTAATTTTGAAAATAATGCAGGCTATGAGAAATTCCTTAATATGTATAAAGATATGATCGATAAGGGGGATAATCCGGTAGAGGCTGATACTGATTCGATGGTAAGTGCGGGTCAGGTCGGAATAACAGTTGGTGGTCCATGGGTTACAGCAGGTCTGGATACAGCTGGTGTTGATTATGGTATTGGTCTTATTCCACAAGACGATGCAGGTGATATGAATTCAGTTGAAGTAATCGGATTTGGAATTACAACAGCTGCAAGTGATGCTGAAAAGGAAGCTGCTTACAAGTTTATTGAGTGGTGGAATACACAGGACAAAGATGGAAGTAGTCCGGCATTAGAGTGGTCACTTAAGAATGGTTTCCCAGCATATACATATTCAGTGCAGAATAATGATGAGTATAAAGCTAATAAGAAACTTAGTGCTATGTCAGCCGCAAATCCTGAAGCACCAACAGATTTCATAGTTGATTCAAATTTCCCTGGAATTAATGCAGTATTATCAGATGTTATTCCGGAAATGATTAATTCAGTTGCATTTGGTAATTCATCAGTTGAGGAGGCATTAACAAAGGCACAGGAAGCAACTCAGAAAATTGTTGATAAGTATAACAAATAGCGGTAATTGTCAAATTATAGTACAAGTAAGGGTGGCTTAAATAGTCACCCTTACGAATAGAAAGGATGGAATAAGTGATGGAAAAAATCAAAAGGTATTGGAATAAGCCATCCAGAAGTGCATATCTGTTTATAGCTCCATCAATAGTATTATTGATATTGTTCAGTATAATTCCTTTAATTATGGCGTTTGGATTAAGTTTTTTTGATGTACCGATTACAATGAATCATGCAACATTTATAGGATGGGATAATTTTGTTGAAGCATTTCATGATCCGCGATTTATAAACAGTTTGAAGGTGACAGCAATTTTTACTGGAATAGAAGTTCCTGTTCAAGTGTTTGGTGCTTTGATAATTGCGGCGTTTATAAGTAAAAATAATAAAAGGAATAAGTTCTTACGTGCAGTGTATTTCCTCCCAGTAATTTGTTCTGCAACTGTAATTGGCATTATGTGGAGAATGATTCTTCATTCAAATATTGGATTTATAACAGCTGTATTACAGTCCATGGGATTAGGAAAAATTAACTTTATGAATACTCCGGGACTTACAATTTTTGTAATCTCGTTCATATCAATATGGAGAAGTTTTGGTATTTCAGCAATAATTTATGTTACAGCAATTCAGCAAGTATCACCATCGTTGTATGAAGCAGCACAAATGGATGGTGCAGGAAAGATACTTCAATTTGTTAATATAACAGTTCCTTCTATAAGGCCTACATTTTGGTATATTATGATGACGAGATTTGCTGGAGCGCTTCAGATTTTTGATATTATATATGTGACAACAAATGGTGGACCAAATTATACAACAGAATCAACAGTTAGTTATATATATTCCAGAGCATTCTCATCAAACTCAAGTATGGGATATGCATCGGCAATGTCGGTGGTACTTTTCATTATCATCATGTTCATTACCGTTTTGATGTATAAAAGAATGGTAAAGGAGGACTGATGATATGAAAAAGAAAAAAACAATAGGCATTGGCAGGTTTGTTTTTAACATACCAGTCGCTTTAATTCTAATAATTATAGCTATGATGGTTTTGGTGCCAGTTGTTTGGGTGACATTAAGTGCATTTAAAACGGAGAAAGAAATTATATCATGGCCACCTACATTTATTCCGAAAACATTTACATTGGAAAATTTTGTTGATGTACAAGGAAGAATAGATATTATTCGTTACATCATGAATTCTGTAATTTATGCAGGTGCAACAACAGCGTTAGCGGTTATTGTGAATAGTATGGCGGGATATGCATATGCATTTTATGATTTTAAGGGCAAAACAGCTTCGTTTCTTATGACACTTGCAACAATGATGGTTCCATTTCAGGTTATTATGGTTCCGTTATTCTTGGTTGTATATAAAATGGGAATGTATGATACATATTGGGGTCTTATAATTCCACGAGTAGCTGTTGCAGGATCAATTTTTATGATGAGAGCTGCGTTTACAGGAATTCCAAAAGAGATGGCAGAAGCTGCAAGAATAGACGGTTTAACAGAATTTGGTATTTTTTGGAAGATAATGCTTCCACAGGTGAAGCCAGCTGTAATTACACTTGTTATTCTAAGCGTAAATGGATCTTGGAATGACTTGTTATGGCCTATGATTGTTACAAGTAGTACAGAAATGCGTACTCTTGCAAATGGTTTGGCATTGTTTATCGGACAGAATACAATAGAGTATGGAGCTGCATTTGCAGGAGCTCTAGTCTCATTACTTCCAATGTTTATTCTATATATGTTTGGACAAAAGTATTTTGTTGAAGGCATGAGTAGTGGCGGATTAAAAGGATAGGAGTTGAATAATATGGAAATTACAAAGATTATATGTAATAAAAATTTCCAAATTGATAAGGTGGATTCTCGGTTATTTGGCTCTTTTCTCGAGCACATGGGAAGAGTTATTTATTCAGGAATATATGAGCCGGATAATATTAATTCTGATGAAGACGGATTTAGAAAAGATGTGTTAGAACAAGTAAAACAAATGAATGTAACTACAATTCGTTATCCAGGAGGAAATTTTGTTTCTGCTTATCACTGGGAGGATGGAGTTGGACCTAAAGAAAAAAGACCTCATAAGATAGAATTAGCCTGGAAATCCATTGAGACAAATGAATTTGGAACAAATGAATTTATGAAATGGGCAAAGAAAGCTAATATTAATCCTATTTTTACAGTGAATTTAGGAACTCGTGGAGTTGAGGATGCAGCACATTATTTGGAATATTGTAATTTTCCGGGTGGTACAGAGTATAGCGATTTACGTAAAATGCACGGAGTAGACAAACCTTATGGTATAAAGCTTTGGTGTCTTGGAAATGAGATGGATGGAAGCTGGCAGGTGGGACATAAGTCAGCGGAAGAATATGGAAAACTTGCGGCAGAGACAGGAAAAGTGATGAAGATAATAGATCCGGAAATTGAATTAATTGTTTGCGGAAGTTCATTGTCAAGCATGGAAACTTATCCGGAATGGGATATGGAAGTGCTTGATAAGGCATATGATATTGCAGATTATCTTGCGTTACATCAGTATTATGCAGGCCAGGAAAAGGGAACACCGGGATTTCTTGCTCAATCGCTTGACATGGAAGAATATATCCATACTATTAGATCCGCAGCCCAGGTCATAAAACAGAAAAAGAAGTCAAAAAAAGATATGAAATTCAGTGTTGATGAGTGGGGAGTATGGGCTGTACCTAGCAATACTGTTAATAATGAATTAAATGAAGAACCATGGCAGATAGCCCCTGCAATAAGTGAGCAGATATATACTCTTGAAGATGCTTTGCTTTTTGCAGAGATGCAGATGGTTATTCTTAGGAATGCAGATGCAATTAAAATTGCATGCCAGTCTTTACTTACTAACATAAGTGCTTGCATAATGACTGAAAAGGGAGGAAATCACTGGTTGCAGACAATATACTATCCTTTTTATTATTTTGCAAACTATGCAAAAGGTATTGTGATGAAAACTATGAGTGATGGTCCCGCTTACAGCTGTAAAGAGTTTCCAAAAGTATCATATATAGATAGTCTGAGTGTTTGGAATAAAGAAGAAAATGAATTAGTTTTTTTTGCAGTTAATCGTGATGAATTTAGTAAACAGGTGATTTCTTTACAATTGTCAGATTTTGTGTCAGAAAAAGTGATTGAAAGCATAAGTATGACAGCAGATGATAAAAAGATGACAAATCAGTATAATCATGAGGCAGTCAAACCTAAAACAGTCAATAATGCAAAAATTAATAATCAGGAGGTGAAAATAGAATTAGAGCCATTATCATTTAATATGGTCAGAATAAAAATAAAATAATACTATAAATTATGGAATGATATAGAGAAAAGAGACAACTCATTGTAGAAACCATGATATTCATGATATAATCATATTAGTTTTAAGTTAATGTATATATGAGTTTATAATATTTTGTATGGGGGATATGTATATGGCAATTACAGTAAATCAGATAGCAGAAAAGTGTGGTGTTTCCAGAACTACGGTACTTAGAGCATTAAATGGCGGAAGTGTATCAAAGGAAACAAAAGAACGCATACTGCAGGTCGCAAAGGATAATAATTACCGACCAAATTTACTTGCTAGAAGTCTTAATCATGGAAGAACTATGTCGCTTGGTGTTGTAACTATTAATATTGAAAATATGTATTTTGTACAGTCTTTGAACACAATTAATAAAGAGGCAGATAAAAGAGGGTATTTTACTAATATAGTAGTTTGTGACGATAGCCTTGAATGGGAGAAAAAACTTATTCAAGGTCTTGCCGAGAGACAGATGGAGGGAATATTGATAAACCCAATAAATAAAGGCGAGAGCTTTGAACAATTTCTCTTATCATTACATGTTCCAGTGGTGTGTATTGGCAATCAGGTATCAGGAAAAATAACAACCGTTCAGGTAAATGAAATGGTTGCAACCATGGATGCGGTAAAACATATTGTATCAAAAGACTATGAAAAAATAGTATTTGTTTGTCCACCTTTAGAGATGAAAGAGACACAAAATACTTACACACATGAGCAGAGGGAATTAGGGTTTAGAGCTGCTATGGGAATGTACCCGGATGTAGAAATGAATGTGATAGGCAGAGAAAATTTTTTACAAGATGTTCAGTCTGTTTGTAAGGATGGTTTAAATAAAAAGACAGCTTTCTTATGTTCTGGAGATAGTTATGCTCTTATGATAATGCAATGGGCTGCTAAAGCAGGCTATGAGATTCCAAAAGATTTTGGATTGATGGGATTCGATGATATAAGTGTTTTACAATATATTTCTCCAAAGCTTACAACGGTATCTACGAATGTTGAAGGAGTTGCTGCTACTGCTGTAGTTGAACTTATACAACAGATAGAATCTGAGGATTATTCACCGAAGTCTATATATTTAAATCACAAAGTTTTGGATAGAGATACATTGTAGTAACTGCATTCATATTTCCTGAATTTTCAAGGAGATTCAAAATATGAATAAGAATAATTTTGTTGAAACAAGTTATAACAAACCGTTTATTAAACAACGGGCAGATCCATATATTTATAAACATATAGATGGAAGTTATTATTTTACAGCCTCCGTACCAGAGTATGACAGAATAGTGTTACGTCATAGTGATACAATGATCGGACTGAAGGATGCAGAGGAAGTAACTATATGGAGAAAACATAAAAGCGGAATAATGAGTGTACATATATGGGCTCCGGAACTTCATTATTTGGATAATAAATGGTTTATTTATTATGCAGCAGGGGACATTGATGATATATGGGCTATAAGACCATATGTTTTGGAGTGTGAAGGGCAAGATCCTGTTAATGATTCGTGGAAAGAATTAGGTTTAGTTAAGAGGAATGATGATTTTTCTTTTAATGATTTTTCTTTAGATATGACTGTGTTTGAAAATAAAGGTAAGAGATATTGTGTGTGGGCTGAGAAAGTAAATATTGGAAAAAAGATATCTAATCTATATATTGCACAGATGAAATCAGCCACGGAATTAGCTACACCACAAGTTTTGTTAACATCACCTGATTTTGAATGGGAGAGAGTAGGATTTTGGGTGAATGAAGGACCGGCATATCTTGAGCATAATGGTAAAATTTTTCTGACATATTCAGCGAGTGAAACAGGAGAATGTTATTGCATGGGTATGCTAAGTATTGATGAAAATAAAAATCTATTGAATCCACATGAATGGAAGAAGGAATATAAGCCAATTCTAAATACTGATATTGATAAACAGATATATGGTCCAGGACATAATTCATTTGTTAAGGATGAAAATGGTAATGATATAATGATTTATCATGCAAGACAGTATAATGAAATAATTGGAGATCCTCTTTATGATCATAATAGGCATGCTTATCGAATGAAGATAGTTTGGGATATAGAAGGTAATCCGGTTTTTGATTATGAGAATAATTTTTAGAATGGTATTGTTTTTGGGAGGAAAATATATATGCAAAAACTATTTAAAAGAATAATTTCAACATTAACAGCAATTGTTGTTATTTGTGCGTGCGTTTTGCCTGTACAGGCAAAAATTGATGGAAATGGTGCACTTGTTTATAAATCGGATAATAGTTCTACTTTTGATCCGGGAGGGGCTACATATTCTAGAATTATATGCTTAAAAAACAGTGGAAGTTCAAATGGAACTTTATTATGTACATTTGATCAGTTAAAAAAAGTTACGGTAATGGTTAATGGTAACAAAGTTTCAAAACAAGTTTATCCAATTTATCAAAGCACAGACAGTGGAAACAGTTGGAAATTAATTTCTAATGTATATGATAAAGAATATGGACTTTTACGTACATCACAGCCATGCCTGTATGAACTTCCAAAGCAAGTCGGTGATATGCCAGCAGGAACTATTTTGTTAGCAGGAAATATATTTGATGATGATCCTTATAAACAGTCAAGAATTGTTATTTATAAGAGTTTGGACAGTGGAAAGACATGGTCTTTTTTAAGTGAAGTTGATAATGGAGGACCTTGTACATATGATCCTAGTGTTACATCTACTACAACGACAGTATGGGAACCATTCTTGAATCTGAGTAAGGATGGAAAGTTGGTTTGTTATTATTCTGATGAGAGACAGAAAGAAAATGGTGTTCTTCAAGCAGTTTCGTTTAAAACTTCGTCTGATGGTAAAAATTGGAGTTCATTATCGAATGTGGCAGCAATAACAAATAAAAAAGACAGACCAGGTATGATTACAGTCAGTTCGCTGCCAAATGGTAAATATATTGCAACATATGAAGTTGTTAATAGACCAAGTATTAGTAAGAATAATGCTATAGTATATTGTAAGTTTTCGGATGATGGGGTTACATGGGACGAAGGTAGCTTAGGAACAAGAGTTGCACTCAGTAACGGACGAGGTATTGGTTCATCCCCTTATGTAAAATGGGTAGATGCTGGTGGACCCAATGGTATGGTTATTATATCTGCAAAATGGGCAACTGATTCAAGTGATAATATAAATGGTGGACAAAATTTTTATGTGAATTATAATCTGGGTAAGGGTGCATGGGAGAGATTACCTATGGCTGTTACTTATGACGCTAGCGATACATCAGGCGGATATTTTTCAGGATTTAGTCAGAGCTTTGATGTGAGTGCTGATAATGGTGTTTTATATCAAGCAACAAATGTTGAAAATTTTGGTAATAAGAAAACAATTAAAGGTGTGAGCTATAATTTAAATGATGTAAGAGTTGGTACACTTCCACTTAATGGAACAATTTATGAAGCTGAAAAAGCAAAGTTATCAAATGTTAAGGCTGAGAGTGCAGCTGATGCTTCAAATGGTCAGGAGGTTCGTTATATTAACGAAACAGACAGTATTGTTGATTTTGAAAATATAAAAGTATCACAAAGTGGAAATTATACTATTTTAGTAAGATATTCCAATGGCGAGACAAATGAAGCCTCTCATACTGTGACAGTCAACGGAACAACAATTGGTACTGTAAATTATCCGGTTACAGTAAATTGGGATAGATATCAATGGTCAAAGTTTACATGTTATTTAAAAAAAGGTGTCAATTCAATCAAGTTTACAAAAAATGTGGGTTTTGCAGAGATGGATTGTATAATGATTGATAATACTGATAGTGATTTTGTTATTGAAAATGAAAATAGTGGAAAGTATCTTGAAATTAAAAGCGCATTGACAACGGAAAATGCAGATGCAGGACAATGGGGGGTTACAAATAATTGGTGTCAGAAATGGACATTTGAAGATGCAGGAAATGGCTATTATAGAATTAAAAATATGAATTCTGGTTTATATCTTGAAATAGAAAATCAGAGTAAAGAAAATGGAGCAAAAGCTATACAATGTAAATATAGTAATAGAGCATCGCAATTATGGAAGTTTGTTGAAACTGGTGATGGTTACTATTTTATAATTAATAAGAATAGTGGAAAATATTTGGAGGTTGCGGATAATTCTACAGCTGATGGAGCTACCGTTGGACAATGGGGACCCACTGGATATAAGTGTCAGAAATGGACTTTGAGAAAAGAAGGTATCCAATAATAACAAAATAGTGAAAATACTGCTATTAAAAACATAAAATAAACATAAAAACTTGTTTTAATTTATAATGATTTGTGTTATTATATATTTGTAATGGGGAAACATTCATAAAAATAAGCAAACATAAATAAAAATAACAAAATAAAGGAGAAGAACTGTGTTAGCAGTAAAAAATTACAAATTCTGGTTCTGCACCGGCTCACAGGACCTGTACGGAGATGAGTGCCTTGCAAATGTTGCAGCACATTCAAAGGAGATTGTAGCCAAATTAAATGAGTCAGGAAAGCTTCCGTTTGAGGTAGTCTGGAAGCCAACACTCATCACAAATGAGCTCATCAGAAAGACCTTCAACGAGGCCAATACAGATGATGAGTGCGCCGGTGTTATCGTATGGTGTCATACATTTTCACCTGCAAAGTCATGGATTTTAGGACTCAAGGAGCTCAGAAAGCCGTTACTTCATTTACATACACAGTACAATGAGGAGATTCCATACGATTCAATTGATATGGACTTCATGAATGAGAATCAGGCAGCTCACGGTGACAGAGAGTGGGGACACATTGTTACACGTATGGGTATCGAGCGAAAGGTCGTTGTGGGACACTGGTCAGATCCTGTGGTACAGGAAAAGATTGCATCATGGCAGCGTGTAGCAGTCGGTGTGGTAGAGAGCAGTCACATCCGTGTAATGCGTGTAGCTGACAATATGAGAAATGTTGCTGTTACAGAGGGTGACAAGGTAGAGGCTCAGATTAAGTTTGGCTGGGAAGTGGATGCTTACCCTGTAAATGAAATTGCAGAGTCTGTTGCAGCAGTTTCACAGTCAGATACAAACGCACTCGTAGATGAGTACTATGACAAATACGATATCCTGCTTGAGGGCAGAGATCCTGAGGAGTTCAAGAAGCATGTAGCGGTACAGGCACAGATTGAGCTTGGATTTGAGAGATTCCTTGAGGAGAAGAATTATCAGGCAATCGTAACACACTTTGGTGATCTTGGAGCATTAAAGCAGCTTCCGGGACTTGCAATCCAGCGTCTCATGGAAAAGGGCTATGGCTTTGGAGCTGAGGGCGACTGGAAGGTTGCGGCAATGGTTCGTCTCATGAAGATCATGACAGCAGGAAAGAAGGATGCCAAGGGTACATCAATGCTCGAGGACTACACCTACAATCTCATGAAGGGCAAAGAGGGAATACTCGAGGCTCATATGCTTGAGATTTGTCCATCAATCGCAGACGGTCCTATAAGCATCAAGTGCCAGCCGCTTACAATGGGTGACAGAGAGGATCCGGCAAGACTTGTATTTACATCAAAGGAGGGCACCGGTATCGCCACATCACTTGTTGATTTGGGTGACCGTTTCCGTCTCATTATCAATACAGTTGACTGCAAGAAAACAGAGAAGCCTATGCCAAAGCTTCCTGTAGCAACAAACTTCTGGACACCACAGCCTGACCTTTACACAGGTGCAGAGGCATGGATACTTGCAGGAGGAGCACATCATACAGCGTTCACATATGACCTTACTGCTGAGCAGATGGGCGAGTGGGCAGCCATGATGGGTATTGAGGCTGTATTTATCGATAATGATACAACAATCAGAAACTTCAAGAAGGATCTTATGCTTGGAAATATTTTCTACAAGTAGAATATAGTTACACTTAATAATTGAAATCCCGGGTTGTCTGTCACACTAAGGTTTGTACGGACAACCCGGTTTTTTGTCGGTTGTGAATGATACAAAAATGCAGTTACTTTCCTTGTATTTATAACTGTTTAATGTTACTATAATTTTATCAGAAAACAGGCAGAAGGAGTGTGCATATTATGGCATTAAACATTCCGGTAGGAATCTCGAATTTCACAGAAATAAGATCGAATAATTATTATTATGTTGATAAAACCAATCTGATATATGAGCTTTTACAGTCACCTGGGACGGAGGTTACTATGATTACCAGACCGCGCAGGTTTGGAAAGACACTGGCTATGAGTATGCTTGAGAGTTTTTTTGATATAAGAAAAGCTTCAAAAGTGTTATTTGAGGGTCTTGATATTATGTCGCATCAGAGTCTGTGTGAAGAATGGATGAATAAATGGCCTGTAATTTTTGTGTCATTCCGTCAGGTAGATGGTCTGGATTTTGACAGTGCATGTGCGATGCTTTCTTCTGTTATCGCAGAGCTTTTTAATGAGCATTTATATCTGCTTGATGATGAGAGGATTACTGAATACCAGAGAAAGACATTTAGAAATATTGCTGCAGGAGAGGCAACGCAGACCGAGCTTAAGAACAGCTTACGGCTTCTTACAACGCTCATGAATTTGTATTATGACAGACAGGTCATTTTACTTATTGATGAATATGATGTGCCGATTGCAAAGGCAAATGCAGGCGGTTATTACAGACAGATGCTTGATATGATGAAGGGTCTTATGCAGGCATTGAAGGATAATTGCGCCTTAAAATTTGCTGTTGTAACGGGCTGTCTTAAGATTGCGAAGGAAAGTATTTTTACGGGAACGAATAATTTTGTTTCGGATTCTGTTGCAGACTCACGGCTTACCGAGTATTTTGGATTTGTTCAGAGTGAGGTTGATGAGATATTAAAGGATGCTGATATTTTTAATCAGTCAGAAAATATAAGAAAATGGTATGATGGATATCATTTTGGAGATGTGGATGTTTATTGTCCGTGGGATGTGATGAATTACGTGCTTGATTTACAGCGTAAGCCTGATGCAAAACCACTTAGCTATTGGAAAAATACTAGTGATAATGCAATTATCAGATCATTTATCGATTATGCGGGAAGCAGTATTACTCAAAAGCTTGAGACGCTTCTTTCCGGAGGATATATAGTGCAGCAGGTTGATGAAAATCTGACATATGATTATCTTCATTCATCGGAAGAGAACCTGTGGAGCATTTTGTACCTGACCGGATATCTGACAAGTGTCCGGGCAGACGAGTTGGAAAATCCGTTGCCTGAAAGGTTTACTGCTCTGACAATACCAAACGAGGAAATCAGGGAAATATATGAGACAACGGTCATCAGATGGTTTGATGAAAGTGCGCCGAAATGGAACAGAAGCGTATTGTTTGATGCTGTCTGGAAAGGTAATATACAGGAGCTTCAAGGCGAATTAAACAGACTCTTACGCAGAACTATCAGCTATCATGATTACAAAGAGGATTTTTACCATGCATTTCTGGCAGGAATTTTTGCCGGAGCAGGCTATATGGTGGAGTCAAATAAGGAGTATGGCGATGGCAGAAGTGATGTGGTGGTGAAAGACCAGATAAATGGCAGAGTAGCAGTGTTTGAAGCAAAATACACAAGACAGCTTGAAAAGCTTGAGAATGAGTGTGATGAAGCTTTAAAGCAGATAGAGAATCAGATGTATGCAAAGCAGCTTGAAGAGGATTATGATGAGGTGCTCTGCTATGGAATCGCTTTCTTTAAGAAGCGGTGTATGGTGAAAAATAATAATTAAAAATGAGGAAAAGCCGCTGCGTGTATGCAGCGGCTTTTTGTGTGGCTTTACTATATGTTTTAATGCATAAGGCTCTCTTATAGTGCTTCCTGAAGTATCTTCACATCCCACTTATTCATCACATCGCCCTCTTTAGCTGCTTCTCCGGTGATCAGGTCAACCATTCCTGCAAGGCTTGCAGGGAGAGTCTGCTTTTCATCAGTGAAATTCATCACAAAGTAAAAGCGTGTATTTTCGCTCTCGCGGCATGTGATTTCAAGACCTGTCTCTTCAGCAATGACACCTGATACAGACACTTCATTTGTGGCTTCATCAAGCACCCTTGCAAGTCCGGCTGCCTCAAGCTGTGTGGCAACATAGTATACATGGCCTTTTCCGTAGATGTTTTTTGTGACAGCAGGCATTCCTGCATAGAAATCGCTTTCATATGTGGCGAGTACTTCTGCACCTTCCGTGTGCATCAGGTCGCACAGCAGATTGCATTTATATTCTTTTCCATCCGAAAAGCTTACAGTGTTTGACTGCTCCGGTGCGAGCGCGTCAATCTCCTCAACCCAGACACCTGCCATCTCGCGAAGCGGTCCCGGATATCCGCCCAGATGCACGTTGTCAGACTGGTCCACAATACCACTCATAAATGTTGTGATGAGAGTACCGCCGTTTTTCACAAACTGCTCAAGCTTTTCCTTCATGCCTTCCTTTACCATGTACAGAACAGGTGCGGCAATTACCTTATATTTTGAAAAATCACCGTCAACCGGAATCATATCGACTGAGATATTTTTGTTGTAAAAATACTCATAATAGTGGTGAATCTGGTCAACATATTTAAGGTCCTGTGTAGGTCCGCTTGTGTACTCAAGTGCCCAGTAATTGTCCCAGTCAAAGATGATTCCCACATCTGACTTATTGCGTGTGCCAAGTGTCCTTGTGCCGAAGCTTTCAAGCTCCCCTCCAAGCTGTGCAGTCTCCTTAAATACCCTTGTGTCGTTTGTTCCGACATGTGCTATTACAGCACCGTGGAATTTCTCGCAGCCACCCTTGCTTCGTCTGAGCTGGAAGAACTGGATAGTGTCTGCACCGTGGGCTATGGTCTGATAGCTCTGTGCACGCATCTGTCCCGGACGCTTCAATGAATTGTAGTGCTGCCAGTTCTGCTGGCTTGGAGTCTGCTCCATGAGCATGAATGGCTCATCCTTAAGACCTCGCATCAAATCGTGAGTCATCGCAACCATGCTCCATGGTGTGTCGTATGCAGGGTAATTATCCCACGACACGATATCCATCTCCTTAGCCCACTTGAAATAGTCAAGGCCCTTGAAGGTACCCATCAGGTTTGTTGTGACAAGCGCATCAGGAATGATAGATTTAACGGCATCGCGCTCCAGCTTATAGCAGTTCAGCAAGCTGTCAGAGTAAAAACGTCTGTAGTCTGTTGATATTCCGGCAAAGCTTGTCATGCCACCCCAGGCCTCCTCGCTGAGCTCGTTAGGTACGACTATCTCATCCCAGTCATAGAAGGTGTGTCCCCAGAACTCTGTGTTCCAGGCATCGTTTACGGCATCGAGAGTCTTGTACTTATCCTTGAGCCATACACGAAACTGCTTCTGACAGTTGTCACAGTAACAGTATCCGCCGTACTCGTTATTGATGTGCCATACAGAAATATTTTTATTGCCGCTATAGCGTTTTGCAAGCTCTGTCGCAAGAGCCTTTGCGTACTTCTGATATACCAGGGAGTTCGGACAGAAATTGTGTCTGGCTCCAAATTTATGCTGGCGTCCCTCGGAGTCGGTGCTCATTGTCTCAGGATATTTTTTGACCATCCATGCAGGCAGTGCCGCTGTGGATGTTGCCATGACGATGTCGTAGTTTTCGTTTGAGAGCATATCAACTATCTCGTCAAGCTCTGTGAAATTATACTCATTCTCAGACGGCTGTATTTTAGCCCATGAAAAAACGTTGATTGTGGCGCTGTTGATATGGGCATCCTTAAAGTATGCCATGTCCTGCTCCCAGACCTCCTTAGGCCACTGGTTTGGATTGTAATCTCCTCCAAAAAGGATTCTTTTGAATTTTGACTGCATTTTTTACCTCCGTTATGGTATTAACCCCAATATTATGATATTCTTAAACTATAAGTGTGTTCCTTATGCACTAATCATATAATAGATTCACGGAAAATAGTATAACATCATAAACCAAATTATATAACATTCTGAAACTAAACCGTTTTTGAAAGGAGAAAGCATGCCTATTTATTTTGGAAGCAATTTCGCAAGAGAACCGTTTCAATTCGACTCTGTCGGTAATGACTGGGAGCAGGAAAGCGTTACCCGCCCGGAGGGGTATCCGCTGTACCATTATTTACAGACGAAGGAGGGTGTGGGTGAGGTAACGGTATACAGCAGAAATCAGGCTGTTTCAGACAATATTTTGTCAAACAGTCATACGATTGAGTTGCAAAAAGGGCAAGGGATTCTTATTGCTCCAAACGTGCCGCACTCCTATCACAATAAAAACATCTCATCCGGCAATAGCCTGCCCTGGAAAACAGAGTTTGCCACTTTTACAGGGACAATGGCGGCAGCCTTCAGGGAAATGTTTGATGAAAAGGAATACCGGCTGATTGATGAGAATAAGGGGATGGATGTGTCGGAAGCGATTAACAGGGCAGTAGAAGACTTTAAGGAACGCTCCAGTGATACGCAAATGCTCTCACTCGACTGTTATGGCATCATGCTTTTGCTTTCAGACCAGTCTAATCACACACACGACAGTGATGACCAAAGCTATGTGCGTTTTATAAAGCCTGTTATAGATGCTATAGAAGAAAGCTACATGGACGATATCAGCGCCAAGGAGCTTGCCGATCGTGTATTTGTATCGCAGCAATATCTATCGCGTGTTTTTACGGAGTTTATGAACTGCTCGGTGTATGAGTACCTGACAAACTACCGTATCAATAAAGCCAAGGAATTACTGCTTATAAACAGCAGGCGCAAGGTGCAGGATATAGCATCTGATGTGGGATACTCAGATGCCAGCCATTTTATCGTTATGTTCAAGAAACTTACCGGGATGACACCGGCGCAGTTTCGGAAACTGCATATATAAGGGGATGCAACTGTTTCTTGTATTTAATAGGGTTTGATGTTAAGATATATTTATCAGAAATATGGTGCGAAAATGAATAGCTACAATTGTTTTATAAGAATTAGGAAGTGATAATATGAGTGATAGAAACCGGATATTATGTGAGTTCAGAAATAAGACAAAAAGCATTATGGGTGATTCGTTAAAGCAGATGATATTATATGGTTCATATGCAAGAGGAGATTATGGAGATAATTCAGATATGGATATAATGGTTTTGACGGAGCTGACGGATGATAGGATTATACAGATAGAGGATGAAATATTTGATGCAGCTTATGATATTGAACTTGAGTATGGTGTGCCGATAAGTGTGAATATTAAAAATGAAAAACACTTTAAAAATTGGGTAAACAGCTTGCCGTATTATTCAAATATACAAAAGGAGGGAATTATTATTGCTTGAGGAAAATTGTATTAGTTTAGCAAATATAGAATGGAAACGTCAATGGAAACTTTAAATGTTGCCAGGGAGTGTTTAGAAAACAAACATTTTAAAGATTACAGGAGTTCGCTCCACTATTAGAGGTACAAAACAAGTTCAGTCCATACAGAAATGCGCAAAAAAGGCAATCACATAAAAAGTTCGTGATTGCCTAATTTTTTAGCATTTATTGTTTCAGGGTTATGATTGTATGGAAAGTACCGGAATCATTATCATAATACATTTGCAAATTTCCGTGATATTGTTTCACGACTTTTTTAATACTCTTGATTCCGAAGCCATGTCTGCCCTTATTTGCTTTATGGGATACAGGAAGTCCATCCTGATCATACACAGGGGTGCTTCGGCAGGAATTTATGAGTATGATAATAATAAAAGGTGAATTTTCCTTTTTTTCTACGGTAAGCTCAATAAAAGAATCAGGGATGTTATCTGCTGATTCCAATGCATTATCCAATAAGTTACAGAATAACGATGTCAAATCGTGCTGGTAAATATTTTGAACAGTATCACTTCTGATATCAGTATGAAAAACAATGTGCTTCTCGTTGCATTGTCGCTGATAGCGGCAGAGAATTGCATTCAGCATTTCATTATCGCAGATTTTTGAGGTTTCTTTTAAGTCAGAAGATTCCAAAAGCTGTTGTATATAAGCATTTATTTTATCAGAATCATTTTTTTCATTGAGTAATTTGATAGATTGAAGATGTTTTTTTATATCATGGATCAGAATACTTTGATTTTCACTTTGCGAAAGTATCATTTCATAGTATTGGGCAAAATCCGATTCTTTCTGGAGCAACAACTGCATATCGGTATATTCCTGTGATTTTTTCTGATTATATTGGTTGATGCCAAATACAAGCAGATTGACCATCAGCAAAAAAACAGCACAGATTGTTACCATAAAATCAACAGGTTGGGCAAAGGCTGATGTTTCACCAATAGCAAGAAAAGTAAACATAATAAAAACAGACGAAACCGGAATTAGCATTAAAAGAAGTCCTGAGCGATCGTACTGTTCCTGATTTATATTTTTTCCTTTGAGCAGATGAATTAATAAATAGATGACTGCAAAAAATAAAATCTTGCTAAAAACCGTATAAAAAATAATTCCGGCATCTGTTTCTAAGACAAAATGCGGAAAAAACCTTGATATAATTCCGAAAACTGCAAGTTCAGATAGTCCCATAATTGCTGTAAGTATGGCGGAATGGAATAGTGCCAATAACAACTTGAGCTTAAACAACATATAAAGAAAAATAGTGTTAATCACAAAAAAACTGATGGCATTAAGCCCTGTTTGTCCTAGCAGGGAAATAAGAAACAATATAGCATAAAAAGCACTCAATAGTGCCAGTTTTATTTTATTGCTATAAGAAGAGGTAAAAAGGCTGGAGGCGTATTGCCATAATATAACCGCTTCTGTAAAAAAGCTAAAAAAAAGTAAAATGATATGTTCCATCTATTTTTACCTCATACTTTCCAGATATAGTAGATAAGCATTTTTAAATGAACTGTATTTCCTGCGTGTCAGGTAGGCGGTAATCTGCTGATTCGATAAATGTATGGTTGAATGATCAAAGTCTACAATATGTTCGAAATTAACAATAAAGCTTCTGTGTGTTTGGAAAAAGCTGTTTTTGGGGAGATGTTCCAGCCAGTAGTCCATATTATGAATGGAGTCAAAATCCTGCCGGGCAGTATGTACAATTACTTTTCGTTCCTGTGCTTCTATGGCAATGATTTGAGAAGCGGGAAACGAATACACACCCTGTTTAGTTTCAACAGGAATTTTGGTAGTAATGGAATTGTAATATGTTAAGGCATCTTTCATATTTCGGAAAAAACGCTGTTTGTCCAAAGGCTTGGAAAGATAGCGGAATACATGAAAACGCATTGCCTCATCCAGATATTCGGAATATGAGGTCACCACAAAAATAAGGACATTTTTGTTTGCTTTTTTTAATTCATTTCCTACATAAATTCCATTCATACCGGGCATTTCAATATCCAGAAAAACAATATCTTTTTCGTTTTTATCAGCCAATAAAGATTCGCCACTGGTAAAGGAAACTAATTCGGGACATTTTAAATGGTTTGATTCAAAGTAGGATTCAATATATTTCTGTAATTGTTCTATTATCAGAGTATCGTCATCACAAATTAAAATACGCATTTTTGCACCTGGCTTTCTAATGAATGTATATTTACATACATCTTATCATATAGAATTTCCAAATGCAAAAAATGCGTATGAAAAGACATTTTAATTACAATTTTGGTTCATTATGTGTTTTGTTATTTCGTTTTACAAGCAGTTCGATAAAGTCTCCGGCAAGTTCTATGTCGGATTGATTACATAACCGTAGTTTATCAATAATATCCTGTGGAATATTATAAGCATGCATGCTGCCGAGCAGAAGGTAGTCTGGTGTAACATTGAGTAGATCACAAATCCGGATGAAAATATCCAGACTTGGTTTTTGCCTTCCGTTTTCGATTGATGACATATGGTTATTGGATATATTTAATTTTTCGGCAAGTTCTGCCTGTTTTATTCGTAATTCTTTTCTGCGTATTTTGATGCGGTTTCCCATACCTTCATATTGAAATTCTATTTATTCCACCTTCTTTCAGTAGAATTTTACCAATAGAACTAAATAAAAAGAAGAATGTAACAAAGAACTATTCTGCCACATATTGAATAAAGTATAATTTATATATAAATAATTCTGTATCACATATTATTTTACGCGGAAAATAGGAAGATTATTCCAAAATTGAAGAGAATCATTCCGTTCATTCCGAAGGGCTCGTTTATTTGATTAAAGTGGTATATGATTGTTTATGTGAAAATCAATGATAATCTTTAGGAAGGAGAGAGGACATTATGAAGAAACGGGTAACTAAATCGGTTGCAAAAGGGATGAAAGCAGCATTAGATGTTGTGCTACAGACTGAAGCTAACACAGCTTCTTGTATTATTATGTATCAGCCTAAGGCACCGAAAGAATTAATGAATTACAGGAGAAACAAGTAATGGAAAAATGTACAGATACAGTAGTTGATTGGATGATCCGGTGTAATGTGATAAATGAAGCAGATAAGGAACTTTACAAGTATGCATTACATAGCTTGCTGCTATTGGTATCACCACTTATCCTAGCTGGAGGTATTGGCTTTGGGTTGGGAAGCGTAAAACACGGAGTTGCTCTTATTTTTCCGTTTATGTTTCTGAGAAAATTTAGCGGTGGTTATCATGCAAAAAAATTGCACACTTGTATTATGGGGTCTGGTTTTCTACTGTTTTTGTGCATAATGGTATCAATGCATATGCAATGCGATTGGAAGTTGGCAATAGCTACAGGTATTGCATCTGTGAGCCTGATTGCATTTAGTCCAATAGACAGTGAAAACAGAAGACTTGATACTGACGAGAAAAGGACATATAAAAAAATAACAGTATTTTGTGTGATATTTTTCGGACTGTTAGATATAGTTTTATTCTTGTTAGGAAAGTACATCTATACAATCTGTTTTTCTGTTGGAATATTATTGACAGCAGGTTTACAAGCACCTTACATCGTAAAGAAAATGCGTAAATCGACCAAAAATGGACTGTAAATGTCGTTTGGTGCAATAGGGGTTGAAATCATGGCAAAAATAAAGATAATGAGAGTTGTCATTGGTTTCACAAAAAAAGAAAAAAGGAAAAGAGGTAATAATCATGTTAAAAAAGAAATTAGTTCAGGTAACAGCAGCAGCAATGGCAGCAACCATGTTATTCTCAGTACCGGCAATGGCAAAGAAAAATTTCTTTTCATTTAACGTAAAAACTTCAGTTAATGACGGAGAAGCTTTTTCAGCTGGTAATCCTAAAAATGATGCGGAAAGACAAGCTTACGTTGTAACTCAGGACAGTAACATCATAAGCACAGATGCGTTTTATTATGCCGTATTTAACTATCCGAAAGATACAGCTCGGTATCAGTATGCTTATCATACAAAAATGAGTTCAAGAACTGGCACAGTTCATCCACAGTATTATAAATCAGTTACTGCAGGGCAGACAATGTATTTACAGGCAGATACGGACAAATATATCGTTTGGGCAGATGGATACTGGTTCTCATAATAATGGATTACATGTGCAGCAAAATATCATTTAACAAGCAATCGTACAATAATTATGTAGCATAATTGCATAAACAAGGGGGAAACAAAATTTTTAAATTGGTTTTCCCCTTTAATTGAAAGGAGAAGAGGATTAGTGAAAAAGAAAATAAGAAAAATTGGGATGTTAAGTAGTATAGCATTGATGATATGTTTGGGGGTGACCGGATGTTATCCGGACGGAAAAGTATCATTGGAAGAAAAAAAAGAAACAGATAGTAACCAGATTAATATTGATGAAAATGCTTCGCATATTGAAGGCAAATTGGATGAGGGATTATTTGTGAATGCCCAAACAGAAATAAAATCTGATGCGGATTGGCATGATAATAATGTGATTTTAAAAAGCTGGGATGTAGACAAAGTGAGTAATGTTTTTGGAAATGGAAGAAATATTTCTGAAAATAAAACCATGCCTAATATGCATAATGATAATTTGAATGATAATTATATATATTGGGATGACGGAAGTTCGATTGTTATACAGAACGGCAATTTACAATATAATACGAAAACAGAATTAGAGTACTCATATTTAGGATATTTATATGGAACCATGCCATATCTTACAGATGAAACTACAGAAAAATTTCCTGAAACAGAGATTTCAGGTATTGATAAAGAAGCGGCTATTGAACAGGTGAAAAGTATTCTGGATGAAATTGGTGTAGAAGTTTCTAAACCCAGAGTGTATTCTCTGACATATGAGAAGTTGGAAGAAAATACTGATTATTCACAAACTGATCCAAATGGAAATGCACCTCATCAGTGGACAAAGGAAGATGCGGCGTATGCCATAGTCTTTAAAGGCACAATAGATACGCTGCCGATAACGGAAGTTGGATATAGAAGTGGACCGGCTGCAGGAGAAAGGATTGTGGGAATTGTGGGAAAACAAGGACTCATAGCTTTTCATGCACTTAATATATATGAACTCGAAACAGAAAATGAACTTTCAGATGAAATATTGACCACACAAACAGTTTTGGAAAATATCCAACAAAAGTTCAGAAATATTATGATTACTGATAAAGTTGAAATCGAAAAAATTAATTTAGAGTATGTTCCGGTATTAAAAAATGTTGAAAAAGGGGAGTATGAGTTAAAACCTATGTTTGTATGTATGGCAAGGCAAAATATTGAACATTCGACAGATAAGGAAGACAATGGTCTGATAGGAGACAGCAGTATTTTTCCAATAATTTTTGACGCTCAAACCGGAATGGAAATTCAGATAGGAGGTACATATTGATTCTACAACAATTGAAAGCAGATTACAAAAGAATATTCAGTTCACCTAAAATGTATTTATCAATATTAGGAGTTGTGCTTTTGTGTTATATAAGTACAGAAAAATATATACATGGCAGTGTAGATATATATTACATATTGGATATTTTAATTGGGTTGAGCGTTTTCAAAAAATTGATAATTATTTTTTCGGCGCTGCCTTGTGTGACAGGTTTTTATGACGATTGGAAACATCAATATATAAAAAATATAGTCATTCGAACGGGAAGAAGAAATTATATTATATCCAAAATCGTGGTGTGCGTATCAATTTCTTTTCTGGTAGTTTTCTTGGGAATTTTGATTTTCATAGGTCTATTAATTGGTATGGGATTCGATTATAGCGGAATAAACGGAATGGGTTTAGATGAGAATATGCCATATGGCATTTTTCTATATCAAAAGCCATTTTTATATGTATGTTGTATCGTCAGTATTTATGCAGCATCAATGGCAGTTTGGGTAATGAGTGGATTAATGATTTCATCATATATTCCTAATAGTTTTGTTGCAATATGTTCACCGCTCATTTTTAGTTATTTATTAGAAGAGATAACGGGTCTTTTACCGCCATATTTTAATATGTATCTGTTGGCGAAAGCAAGTAATGTATTGGGGAAAAATGCAACGTATAGCTATTTGTATACGATATTCATATTTACAGTACTTATATTAGGCCAGGGTTTGATTTTCGCAAAACGGGTAAAAAGGAGGTTAGGGAATGAAATCAGTTAAAATTTCTTTGATTGTTGCAATACAAAATATTAGAAAATGGAGAACAAATTATCGGATTTGGATATTAGTGATATTAACTATGATATTTGTTCAATGTTATACAAAGGAGATTTCAACAAATGCATTGGCTATGGGGATGAAAAGCTCACCTTGGCTATATCCATTTTTGTATACAGATCGCTATATACGAATCCTTTTTATGTTGCCGTTGATATTTATATATTGTGACGCTCCTTTTATAGATAAGAATCAGATATATATATTAATGAGATGTAAGAGAAAATTATGGAGCATTGGTCAAATTATTTATATTTTTATGACATCAGCAATGTATTTTTCTTTAATAGCAGCTATGACGATTGTGCTAAATATAAGAAACATAGAGTACATGAATGACTGGGGAAAGGTATTAGGTACATTGGCTTTTTCAAATGTTCCGTTGGTAAAAGGGACTGCAGTAACAATAAGTACTTATATTTTAACATATTTTACACCTACTCAAGCGATGTTCTTCACTTGGTTATTATCTGTTTTGTGCGGAGGAATTTTAGGCTTAATTATATATGGGTGCAATGTTATTTCAAAGTCAAAAATTGTTGGAATAGTAGCTTCAGGATTTTTGGTTATCTTGAGTGCGGCAGTTTCAGGAAATGAAATGGCACAGTGGTTTTCGCCAGTCTCGTGGACAACATTAAATAAATTAGATGTGGGAAAATTGACACAATATCCTACATTTACTTATGTGATGGTTGTTTATATGACAGCGATTATTATTTTAAGTGTATGGATTATAAAAGTAATCGAAAAAAAGGATGTCGGAGTAATGATACGGGAGGTATAAACATGGAGAAGCTGATACAGATAAAGAATCTGACAAAATGTTTTGGAGAGACGAAGGTATTAGATAAGATAAATGTGAATTTCGATAGAGGACATATTTACGGAATCATTGGTAGAAATGGTTCAGGAAAATCTATGTTAATGAAATGTATATGTGGATTGGTTGTACCTACTTCAGGTGAAATAATAATAGATAATAAAAAATTAGGTACAGATATTGATTTGCCGGAAAATTTAGCAGGAATTATAGAAGAACCGGGATTTTTGGAAAACTATAGTGCATATAAGAATTTACAGTTTTTATCTATGATTAAAAATAAAATAGGGAAAGAAGAAATTATACAAACGTTAAAGAGCGTAAGACTTGATCCATACAGTAAATTACATGTTGGTAAATATTCTATGGGAATGAAACAAAGACTGGGAATAGCACAGGCAATTATGGAAAAACCAGAAATTTTAATTTTGGATGAACCAATGAACGGTTTGGATAACGATGGAGTTATGGAAATGAGAAAACTCTTTATTAACTTACGAGAAGAAGGAACAATGATTATAATTGCAAGCCATAATAAAGAAGATATAGAAGTGTTATGTGATGAAGTTTTTGAAATGGAGAAAGGTAAGCTTACACCTGTACAACACTAAACTGTCAAAACAACAGTGGAACCATTATTTAAGTAAATGGTTCAACTGTTGTCTTTGTATGTATAATATCATCTGCAATCCGTATTCCATATTTATCAAGGTCAACCCTGCCGTCTATGACGTCAATGCCATCCGCTCTTAGACGTTTAGCCTGTTCATCGGCTCCGCCGAAGGCAAATGCCCCTGACAGCTCACCCTTTGCATTTACCACTCTGTAGCATGGAATTTCATCAGGATTGGGATTCTTGTGCAGGGCATTGCCGACAGCCCGGCACATTTTTTTGTTGCCTGCAAGCTCAGCAACCTGTGCATATGTGGCAACACAGCCCTTTGGAATCCTTTTTACAGCCTCATATATGAGCCGAGTCGGATTATAGGTGACAAGGTCATAGCTGTCTGCAATCATGTTTTTTATAGCGTCATCAGGTATGCTGCCATCGAGAATGATGGTATTCCAGTTGTCCTTGTTCTGGTGCCAGCCGGGGATGACCGATGGGAAGGCATCTCTCCAGAAGTCGCGCCATGCAGGAGATACCTTGACATTTAAGTTGATAAAACCATTGCGCTCGTAGGTCCACAGGAAAACCTTTTTGCTGTCCTTTACGCGGACGAGCTGCCAGTTTGGATCGTGGAATGGTGCTTCCTGATATGTATTTGGAAATGATAAGCCGTAGTCTAATGCTTCTTGTCGTGTTTTCATAGATTTTGCCTGCCTTCTTTTTAATTATACGATTACAGTATAACATAGAAAGAACAAATGTTTAATCGTGAAATGACAATTTATTGACATAATTCCACGTATAGTCTCTCTATCTCACCATCTTCCTTAGAATTAACAAACACCAGTGTATCATCCGATTTTATCATGAGAATAGGAGAGTATCCGTCGAATACATACAGGCTGCATTTTCCAAGGGTACGTCCTTCATACCTGCCGATATCGTAGCTGTCGGTAGAGGCTCCGTTTGTACGCAGGAAACTGTCATACGGCAGCTCGTCCAGAAGCTTAAGCTCTGTGATGTCATTTACATCAATCTCGCTTGTATAGCCACCGGCAGAAATAGTAAGGTTATTGTTTGTCAGAGTGATTTTTTCCTGTATATTAATCAAAGGAAGCATGCAGACAAACACCAGGATGATACAGCCGGCTGTTATTGCACAGGTGATTCCTGTGAAAATCCACGCGCCTTTTTTAGCATAATTAAACGTGTAGTTGCCGGACTGCATGCGGTTTTCAATGAGAATATGTTTGTCGTCGGGATTATAGTAGTAGCCGGTTTTCCAGTATTCATCATCGTCCACATCTATTGGTGAGGTGTTGGCAGACAGCAGTTCCTTCTTTCTATTTAAGCCCATATAAATTGGAACAATAAATCCCAAAACGGCTATTAACTGAATGAAAATATACACATAATATGATGACGCCGGAAGTATTCCGGTGATACCTGTGTATAATGCTACATAAATCCATGCGACAGCGTTTAGTCCGCTTAGGAGAAGCATTGCGATGCTTTTATATTTTTTCATAGTATTGTTGACAATAAGGTTGAGCTTTGAATCCATGCTGTATACGTGGCGCTCGCTTTTGTTTATAAAAGCATGAAATACCAGCGAAAGTGTGGATATTAAAACAGAGCACAAAAACAGCGAAATCATAAGGATATTGTAATGGGTGTCACCAAGCATAAAGTATGGTATATATGCTGCAAGCTCAGTAATTAAAAAGAGTGCGTGCCATTTATAGCTGACTGTCGTGGCACCGGCTTCTGCTGAAACGCGGGTGTCGATATAAACCTTTTTACGTTGGGTTTCTATTATCCATCCGTTTTGTATTTTCAGAGCATACATTTTCCGGTGGGAGCTGTTTGGAATATGAATAATTCCAAAGATATATGCAAACATCCAGATAATATATATCAGAACAAAAACGGCAATGTTAATAAAAACAATAAAGCATATCGCAATGGAGATAATCACATTGGCAATCTGAAAGTGTTTCATTTTGCGTTTTCCGGTGGTGACGATTTCGGTGACTTCGGCATCTTCTTTGTGAGATGATGGAATATGTACATTGAGATACATGCCATTTTCATATTTATAGGCGTGTGTGTACGCAAATTGCATACATAGTATGATAAAAAGGTTTGTAACTATAAAGATAATAAACATGATAATTTCCATAGTCAGCCTCCTCTGCTAAGCGGTGCATGGTTTCATTTGTGAATACATTTTATCGCACATTGATAAAAATTCCTCGCGGCTCATTCCGGTGAGACAGGCTTCAGCACTTAAAAGCTCAAGCTCTGATTCCAGCTTTTCAGTGAAATCGGTATCATCTGCGATGGATTCGGACACAAAAGCGCCGAGCCGTCTGTCTGTGCGGATAAATCCCTCATTTTTCAAAATCTGATAGGCTTTATTGACCGTCATTGTGTTTACACCGGCATCGCTTGCCAGCTGGCGCACGGTTGGAAGCTTTTCGCCGGTCTTTAGCTCACCTTTGCCTATTCCCTTTACAATCTGGTTTCTAAGCTGTACGTATATCGGGGTGCTGCTTGACATGTCAAGTTCTATTATCATGTGAACCTCCTGTATCTTACTGTTTATATGTCATAGCCTGCTTGAAATGTATCGATATTTATTAGCAGGCTGTAATCTGACAAAATTTGTAAGTGATATAAATGTATTATTTGTATTATATATAGTAATACAGACAGCACTTTATGTCAACTGATGTTTTAGCATCAATTATATTGACATTTTGAGTATTACAATTATGATTAAAGAGTTATAAGGTATCACAGCGTAAAAGAATACATATGAGGTTAAAAAATGAGCAGATTAATAGAGCAGATAAAACAAAAGGATGCCTGTGCCTTTACACATGGCGGCAAATTTCATGCAGATGATGTGTTCTCATCAGCCCTGCTTTTGTATATAAACCCTGAGATCAGCATAACAAGGGGCAACAGTGTGCCTGATGATTTCACAGGAATAGTTTTTGATATAGGGCGTGGTGAGTTTGACCATCATCAAAAGGACAGCAGAATCAGGGAAAACGGTGTGCCGTATGCGGCATTTGGCCTGTTGTGGGAGGCTGTTGGAGCGGATATTCTAGGTAAGGAGCTTGCGGTGAAATTTGATGAGTCATTTGTCCAGCCTCTCGACAACAATGACAATATAGGTGAGAAAAACGAGCTTGCAACACTTATAGGCAATTTCAATCCGTCATGGGATTATGAGGGTGGCAGCGATGAGGCTTTCTTTCAGGCGGTAAGCGTGGCAGGCATGATACTGGAAAACAAATTTGAGAGATACCGTGGCAATGAGAGAGCCGATAAGAGAGTGGAGGAGGTGCTTGCAAAGCACGATCCGGCAAGCAGAATACTGGTGCTTCCTGAGTTTATACCGTGTCAGAAGGCGCTGAGTGAGACGGATATCGCGTTTGTTATTTTTCCGTCAAACAGAGGCGGCTTTTGTATACAGCCACAGAAAAGAGAGTATTCGATGAATTACAAGTGTTCTTTTCCGGCAGAGTGGCTTGGACTTGAAGGTGAGGAGCTGGTAAATGCTACAGGAATTCCCGGTGCGATATTCTGTCATAAGGGAGGCTTTATCATGACTGTTAAGGAGCAGGATGAAGCTGTAAAGGCATGCGAAAAGGCGCTTTCTCTTCATAAAGACAGCTCTGTGATAGTATGGTATGGCAGTAAAGGAGATACTGCAGCGAAGGCATGTGACAGTCAGACAGACGAGCTGCTTATGAATGTTGCAAAAGCACGAGGCATAAAGGGCGTGCATATCTGTCATGTTGATGCAATGCCTGTTCCGCAGCTTGAATTAACAGAGCTTGACAGTGAGACAGCATATGCAGAGGTGCTGATGGAGAAGCCGCAGTGGAAGGCATATGTAAAGGAGCAGGTGAAGCAGATTGTAAAGTACAGACCGGAGGCTGTGTATGTGGAAGGAAACGCATTTGAGACATATCCGGTTATACGTGCACTCAGAAAGAAGCACATTCCTGTGCTTACGATGATTGAAAATAAAGAGAAAAAAATAATGGTAAGAATACCATGATTTATGTGCATTTTTGAAAAAATTTGGTATAATGTTGTTAAGCGCGGACATCGTGCAGTTTTGCGAATGTGTGTGGTGGTTTTGAATAATACGAGTAATATACAAGTAACAATACGAGGATGCAGAAGGTATGAAGACAATTATAAAATACGAGCTTGTTATAAATGAGGCACTCAGATCTGCACTCAACTATGATACACCGGATGAGCAGATTAATGAGTTTATCAGATTTTTTGGAAAACATATCGGTTCTGACCGCATATATATATTTGAGGATTGTGATGAGAAGCATGTCACCAAAAATACATATGAGTGGTGTGCGGATGGAATAGTGCCGGAGATACATGAATTACAGAATGTCGATATGGACATAATAGGCTGGTGGTATCAGACCTTTGACAAGGACAGGAATGTAATTATCACAGATATAGAGCAGATAAAGGATGAGCACAAGGTCTCCTATAATCTGTTAAAGGCGCAAAATGTAAAGAACCTGGTGGTATGTCCAATCCGCTACAAGGATGAGATAAAGGGCTTTTTCGGTGTGGATAATCCACCGGAAAGTGATACTCTCGGACTGACCACATTCCTGGATATGATAGGAACCTTGCTTATATCATTGCTTAAGCTGCGCAATTCCTTCACAAAGTCGAATAAGGAAGCGATGCTTAGCAGCTATTCATCACTTTCAAGTATCTATATATCCATGGCACTGGTAAATGTGCAGACACACAGATACCATATAGTAAAGACTTTGGATGAGGTTGTACACTTCCTGGGGGTAAAACCGCAAAGTGAGGGGGAATATAGGATAGATGAGGATTTCCCGGGGCTTATAAACAGTGTGATGAATGAGTTCTGTACTAAGGCACAGCGCAAAGAGACACTTGATTTTGTGGATATCAGTACTGTAGAGGACAGACTTCGTGGAAAAAATACCATAGTGCACGAGTTTATCGGAAAGGTATCAGGCTGGTGCCGTGAAAGGTTTATTCCTGTAGACTATGATGCAGATGGCAGGCTGTGGCATGTGCTTTACTGCGTGGAGAATATTGACGAGGAAAAGCGACGTGAAGACAGGCTTATGTATCTGGCACAGATTGATTTGATGACAGGTATACGCAACCGCGGAAGTGGAGAGAATAAGATAACAGAGTATCTCGTCCGCAAACAGTGCGGTCTGCTCTGTCTTTTGGATTGTGACAAGTTTAAGTCAATAAACGATACCTATGGACATGCAGTGGGCGACAAGGTGATAATAGCAATTGCTGATACTCTGCGCAAATCATGTCGTGATGATGATGTCGTGCTTCGCCTGGGCGGGGATGAGTTTGCGGTATTTATACCGGGGATGCTTGATAAAGAGCGGGCAGAAGCTTTTTTTGACAGGCTTTTTTCAAACATAGAGCATATTGATATAGCAGAGATGAATGGAAAGCATATATTGCTCAGTCTTGGCGCATGCTTTTATGACGGAATGGATTGTATCACGTTTGACCAGCTCTACAGAAGGGCAGACACCGCCATGTATGACAGCAAGAAAAAACAGGGCTACAGTGCGACAATTTATGATGCAAAGCAATGATAGTCCGGCATATTAAATAAAAAGAGGAGAATGAAAATGCAGACAGGAAAAGCAATATCCATTCCATCAATCCTCAAGGTGGGAAATGGAACATTAAACAAAATCGGAGAGTATTTAAAGAGTGAGGAGCTGACGAGCGTAGTCATTTTTATGGGAAACGGTCTCATAGATATGTTTGGAGATACTATAATGAAGTCGCTTACTGATGCCGGTATCACAGTGCTAGAGTACAGCGAGCTTGATACGGTTGAGATAGACGATATCATCACCCTTGCTTTTGATATACCAAACAAGGCAAAGGCAGTTGTGTCAGTGGGCGGCGGAAAGGTAATAGATGCAGGAAAATATGCAGCTTTTCTAAGAAATCTACCATTTATCAGTGTGCCGACCTCAAGCTCAAGCGATGGTTTTTCTAGCGCCAGTGCATCACTTTTGGTGCACGGCAAGCGTACGTCGGTTCCTGCAAAGCTTGCGCATGGTATCATAGTTGACACACAGGTCATCCGCACAGCACCGGAGAAGTTTATATATTCAGGCATCGGGGATATGGTGTCAAAGATTACAGCACTCTATGACTGGATTTTTGAGGAAGCACATGGTGCAGGCGTGGTCAATGACTTTGCCGTGATGGTTGCTAAAAAGGCGGTCAACAGCTTTGTGCGTACACCTTATGAGAGCATAAAGGATGAGCTTTTCCTAAAGGAGCTTGTGGATTCGCTTGCCATGAGCGGCATAGCAAACGAGATAGCGGGAAGCAGTGCGCCGACCAGCGGCAGTGAGCATCTTATATCACATGCGCTTGACAAAATTCTTGAGCATCCACAGCTTCATGGCATACAGGTCGGCATAGCAACCTATATCATGAGTGTAGTGCAGAACCACAGATATGTAAGGGTGTGCACAGTGCTCAAAAGGACAGGCTTTTTCGACTATGCGGCCACTCTTGGCATGAGAAAGCAGGATTTTCTGGATGCGATAGATATGGCGCCATCCATGAAGCCGTTCAGGCACACATATCTGCATGAGAAGGAGTACCGCGACGCGGCAAAGAAGCTTGTGCTCGAGGATGATATACTGAATAAAATACTGGTATAGAAATATGTATGAGAAGAGTATAGAGCCGGTTGCGATTATGCACACCGGATTTGGAGAGAAATTTGGCATTCCAAGGCAGAGCGGCCTTGTGCCTGAGGCAGCAGGGCAGATAGTATTTGAACCAAAATACCAAAACCCCGATGCGCTTCGTGGAATAGAGGAGTTCACACATTTGTGGATTATATGGGGTTTTTCCGAAAACAGGGTGGAGAAATTTACACCGCTCGTCACACCACCCAGGCTTGGAGGCCGGGAAAAGAGAGGTGTTTTTGCTACACGTTCGCCGTTTCGCCCAAACGGCATGGGACTATCCTCTGTAAGGCTTGATAGGGTTGAGTACAAAAACAGCAAGGGCCCCATAATTCATGTGTCAGGTGTAGATATGCTTGACGGCACACCAATCTATGATATAAAGCCGTATCTGGCATATGCAGACTCACATCCTAAGGCATCAGATGGCTTTGCCGCAGAGCACAGATGGGATACGGTGCATGTTATCTGGCGCGATGAGGCACTCAAAAGCTGTATGGATGAAGACACCCGCATTACTGTGGAGCATATTCTGGCACAGGATCCAAGAGCTGCATACAACAAGGCCAGGGATTATATCTATGGCATGAGATACGGCAGATTTGATATACGCTTTGTGGCTGATTCACATGCCGGCACGATAGAGATAGTGGATGTCGTGGAGTGCATAGACGGGTATCATAAGGTGAAGTGATTTTGATTTGCATATGGCGCCACAAGAGAGTAAAATGGTAATGCATACAAAAGGACAAATGCATTACGAATATATATGTAAATACATATTAAATACACATAAGGAAGGTACATACAATGAAAACAGTAAAGGACTATATCAGAACTATCCCGGATTTCCCGGAGAAGGGCATCATGTTCCGTGATGTGACAAGTGTTATCCAGGATGCAGATGGATTAAAGCTTGCAATTGACGAGATGATAAAGAGGCTTGACGGACTTGATTTTGATGTGATAGCAGGAGCAGAATCAAGGGGCTTTGTTTTTGGCATGCCGATAGCATATGCGCTTCATAAGCCGTTTGTCATGGTGAGAAAAGCGGGCAAACTGCCATGTGAGACTGTATCAAAGACATATGACCTTGAGTATGGCACAGCAACAATTGAGATGCACAAGGACTCAATAAAGCCCGGTCAGAAGGTGGTTCTCGTGGATGATCTTATCGCTACAGGAGGCACAATGCAGGCAGCAGCAGAGCTTGTTGAGGAGCTTGGAGGAGAGGTTGTGAAGATGCTTTTCCTTATTGAGCTTGCAGGTCTTAATGGCAGAAAGCTTCTTAGCAAGTATGATGTGGATGCAGTTGTGTCATATGATGGCAAGTAGAGCTGTTATATCTGAATGAATATATTTTATATGTTTGTGCATACTGACATTAATTAAATCTATGATTTGATATGATTAAGAGTAAGGAGAGTCGGTATGCAGCAAAAATTGGGAAAGTGGAGTCTCCGTTTTACGGAGGCTCCTTTTATATTGGAAAGCAGTTCGGTAGTAGGAACAAAGGAGGCGGACGGACCGCTTGGAGGTCTGTTTGATATTGTAGGCAAAGATGACTGGTTTGGGCAGAATACGTGGGAAAAGGCAGAGAGCTCCATGCAGCGCGATGCACTCACAATGGCCCTTGGGAAAGCACATCTGGATGCATCCGACATGGACTATGTATTTGCAGGAGATCTGCTCGGACAGTCTATGGCCACAACCTTTGGTGTGGAAAACTTCCGTATTCCGTGGTTTGGCGTGTATGGAGCATGCTCCACATGCGGGGAGTCGCTCTCACTTGCCGCGGCATTTGTGGCAGCAGGGTATGCAAGGCATGCGGTGGCAGTGACATCGAGCCACTTTGGCAGTGCCGAAAAGCAGTTTCGCTTCCCTAACCAGTACGCCAATCAAAGACCTGTGTCAGCGACGTGGACAGTGACAGGAAGTGCAGCATTTATTGTGGGCAGTGGAGCAGGTGGTAATGAGATACAAGCCGGGTGTGACAATGCAGATAGTATATCAAGGAAGGTGCAGATTGAGGGAATCACAACAGGAGTTGTGGTGGACTATGGCATAAAGGACGCCATGAACATGGGCGCAGCAATGGCACCTGCGGCCTGTGAGCTGATAGTAAATCACCTGAGTGATTTTGGCAGAGAGGCTTCATATTACGACAGGATAGTGACAGGAGACCTTGGAAGCATCGGACAGAAGATACTGATTGACCTGTGCAGGCAAAAGGGCGTGGACATAAGCAAAAATCACGAGGACTGTGGCATGAAGATGTTTGATGCAACGAACCAGAACACGGGCTCAGGTGGTTCGGGTTGTGCATGCTCGGCAACTGTTTTGTCAGCATATTACTTGCCAAAACTTAGAAGCGGTGAATTGAAGCGTATACTATTTGTGCCGACAGGAGCACTTCTTTCGCCGGTCAGCTTCAACGAGGGCGAGTCAGTACCGGGAATTGCACACGGTGTGGTGCTTGAAGCTTCAATTTGAAGCTGATGGCTTCACATATATAATAGGGTGAACGAGATAGGGTGAACGAGCCGTTTTTGAGGATGGCGCACGTTCAAAAAATAGAAGAAAGGCGTAAGGATATAATGGATTATGTAAAAGCATTTGTGGTTGGCGGTATCATCTGCGCCATCGTACAGATTTTAATGGAAAAAACAAAGCTCATGCCGGGCAGAATTATGGTAATGCTCGTGTGCACGGGAGCGCTTCTTGGCGCCGTAGGCATATACGGGCCATTTTCAAAGTGGGCAGGTGCCGGTGCCAACGTACCGCTTTTGGGCTTTGGCAATGTACTGTGGAAGGGTGTGAAGGAGGCAGTGGACAGCGAGGGCTTTATAGGCCTGTTTAAGGGCGGCTTTAAGGCTTGTGCCGTCGGAGTATCGGCAGCACTTATCTTTTCGTATATCGCGGCACTCATCACGAAACCCAAGTTAAAGAGCTGAGAACAAGAAAAACTGTCACTTACATGCATGCATGACGCATCAGCTTTTTTGTTCTCAGTGGTTCAGAATAGTTACGAATGATGTATAAATTACGAAAAATTGCCCATACTATCTCCAAAACGAAAAGGAGACTGATACAATGAAGAAAATTAAATATTTATTGGCACTTTGCCTGATACTCGCTGCTGCAAGTGCTTTTGCAGCCTGTGGAAACAATAGTAATGTGGCTGACACCTCAATGGTTGAAAATACACAAAGAGGTGGCTCTGCCACCGACGATGCCGGGAATGCCGGCAAGGATATCATAGATGGCGCCGGAAATGCCGGCAAGGATGTGATAGACGGAGCAGGCGATGCCGGAAAAGATGTGATAGACGGCGCAGGTGATGCCGGCAAGGATGTAATAGACGGAGCAGGCGATGCCGGCAAGGCTGTAATAGACGGCGCAAAGGATGCCGTAGATGATGCCGGAAACGCTGTAAAAAAGAGTGTTGATGGTGGAAACAACAACTAACAGCTATTTATAAAAAGAAAACAGTCACTATATATGCTTCAATGGCTGCAAAAACAAAAGCACCGACAACGTCGCTGATAAAATGCACACCTGATATCACGCGGACACAGGCAATGATAGCTGCAAGGACTGTAAGCACAATGCCGATGAACCATAAAGGCGAAGCAGCAGGTGAGCATATTAAAACAGTAAATGCAATTATAAATGCAGAAAAAACATGCCTGCTAGGAAAGGACCTGCCGAGGGTATCCTTTGGAATGACAGGCGTCATATCAAATTTTTCGTATGGACGTGGTCTGTTTACGATATATCTGAAAACCGATACTGCAATAAAGCCGACAAGCGGAGCAATGATTGAGAGTGCAAGCATATGACCGGCTGTAAAGCACAGATACAGCACGTATACAGGGTATGTGATAAAAACTAAATAAGTGCATATTTTATTGATTAATTCAAGCTTTCGGGCTGCCCTGTTATTTTCACGGAATGGGGCAGTCATTTTTATGTATGTATTTTTTTTCATGTTTATTTACCATCGTTTATTTAAGAAATATTGTATTGCAACTACCTAGAGTGGTGTCAACTGCCCTTGCGGTACTGTAGAGGTGTCATGCCATAGTGCTTTTTGAAGGCTCTGTTAAAATATGACAGGCTTTCAAACCCCACTTCACCGGAAATAGAAAGCACCGAGCTGTCTGAGCTTTGCAAAAGTCTCGCAGCCATGGTCAGGCGGTAGTCCTTTAAATAGTCAACGAACGATGTGCCCATGGTTTCTTTAAAATACCTCATAAAATGAGACTCGGAAAACCCGGCTACATCAGCGATATCGGCAATGGAGATTTTGTCGGCATAATTATTTTCCACATATTTGAGCACAACCTTCATCTTATCAAGAGTTTTTTTGCTTTTTAGTGGCTTTGTCAGATTACGGCAGCGGTTATCAAGCACAAAAAAGAATTCGTAGAGCTTGCTCTTTATATAAAGCTGATAGCCCTGCGGCATCGTCTTGCAAATCTCATCGCATGCATCTATTGGAGCCACGACATCCTCGTAGTATGGATACACCGGTGTAAAAACCGTCGGAACTGTGAATCTGCCGGCTAAGAGAGGTGTAAGAAAATCCTCCTTGGTGTAATCGTACTTTCCGGGAAGCAGCATCGACAGGGAAAATATGATATTTTCGTACTCCATCGATTCATCCATATATTGGTCTATAGAGTGAAGCTGTCCCGGCAGAATCAGCACAAGGCTTGGCGCTGTGACATGGTACTCCTTAAAATCCACAGATATATGACCGCAGCCCTTCTTTATATAGATAAGCTCCATGTCATCATGCCAGTGCAGCGGAACTCCGGAAAAATCAAGAGGAATAGAGCACAGGTAAGTATTGTATGGGAACGTAAGCTCCACATGTGTTTTGGCTTCGTGATAATTTTCATATTCTAATATATTCATGATGATATTTTAGCATATTATTTCTTGAAAAGCCACTAAAAATACCGAAAAATGATAGGATTGTGCAAGTTTTCGACTGTATACTGCAAGAATTGTGCAGTGTAATGGATTATACTTGATTCATCAAATGACACAAGGAAGTTAAGCACGCTAAATGAAAATTAGTTAATTTGACACATTGGCGTGTACACATGATAACAGATTTGGGAGGAAATCAAAATGGCAATCATGCAGGAAATCGAAACAAAGCTTCAGAAGGGAATCAGCGTTAGTACAGACGAGGAAGTATACTACGCATTACTTGAGCTTGTAAAAGACAAGGCAGAGAAAAAGGTTTCAAACAAAGGAAAGAAAAAGCTCTACTACATCTCAGCAGAGTTCCTTATCGGAAAGCTTTTATCAAACAACCTTATCAACTTAGGCATCTACGATGAAGTTAAAGAGACTCTTGAGAAGAACGGAAAGTCACTTGCTGAAATCGAGGAAATCGAGCTTGAGCCTTCACTTGGAAATGGCGGACTTGGACGTCTTGCAGCATGCTTCATAGATTCAATCGCAACACTCGGGCTCAACGGAGACGGTGTAGGCCTCAACTACCACTACGGATTATTCAAGCAGGTATTTGAGAACAATCTCCAGAAGGAGACTCCAAATCCATGGATTACAAAGGAGAGCTGGCTTACAAAGACAGATATCACATATCCTGTAAGCTTTGGCGGATTCACAGTACAGTCAAGACTTTACGATATCGACGTAGTTGGATACAACAACCGTACAACAAAGCTTCACTTATTCGACATCGAGTCAGTTGATGAGTCAATCGTAGGCGACACAATTGATTTCGACAAGGATGATATCAAGAAGAACCTTACATTATTCTTATATCCTGATGATTCAGATGATAAGGGACGTCTCCTTCGTGTATACCAGCAGTATTTCATGGTATCAAACGCAGCAAGACTTATCCTTGCAGAGGCAGAGGCAAAGGGCTCTAATTTACATGACCTTGCTGATTATGCAGCAGTTCAGATTAACGATACACATCCATCAATGGTTATTCCAGAGCTTATCCGTCTCCTTCAGGAGAAGGGCATCCTGATGGATGAGGCTATTGAGATTGTATCAAAGGTTTGTGCATACACTAACCACACAATCCTTGCAGAGGCTCTTGAGAAATGGCCAATCAGCTTCTTGGAGAAGGCAGTTCCACAGCTTATGCCAATCATCCGTGAGCTTGACAACAAGGTTCGCGCAAAGGTAGCTGATGAGAGCACATACATCATCAAGGATGGTCTTGTACACATGGCACACATGGATATTCATTTCGGATATTCTGTAAATGGTGTTGCATACCTCCACACAGAGATTTTAAAGAATACAGAGCTCAACAACTTCTACAAGTTATATCCTGAGAAGTTCAACAACAAGACAAACGGTATCACATTCCGTCGTTGGTTAATGTCTTGTAACCCGGAGCTTTCAGCATACATCACAGAGCTTATCGGTGACGGCTGGAAGAAGGATGCAAACGAGTTAGAGAAGCTTGGCAATTTCATCAATGATGACGCCGTTCTCACAAAGCTTGTTGACATCAAGAACGCAAAGAAGACAGAGCTTGCTTCTTACTTAAAGAAGACTCAGAATCTCGACGTACCTGACAATTCAATCTTTGATATCCAGGTTAAGAGACTTCACGAGTACAAGAGACAGCAGCTCAACGTGCTTTACATCATCCGTAAGTACTTTGAGATCAAGGCAGGCAAGAAGCCATCTACACCAATCACATGCTTCTTCGGTGCAAAGGCAGCTCCTGCATATATCATTGCAAAGGATATCATCCATGCAATCCTCTGCTTACAGCAGATTATCAACAATGATCCTGAGGTAAGTCCATACCTTAAGGTATTCATGGTTGAGAACTACAACGTAACATTAGCTGAGAAATTATTCCCGGCTGCAAATATTTCAGAGCAGATTTCTCTTGCTTCTAAGGAGGCATCAGGAACAGGAAACATGAAGTTCATGCTTAACGGTGCTATTACACTTGGAACAAGTGACGGAGCAAACGTAGAGATAGCTGAGCTTGTCGGCGATGAGAACATCTATGTATTCGGTGAGGATTCACAGACTGTTATCGACAGATATGAGAGAGGCGACTACTGCTCTAAGGATTACTATGACAAGGATGCAGACTTAAAGAAGGCTGTTGACTTCCTTGTAAGTGATGAGATGATGAAGGTTGGTTCTAAGGAGAACTTAGAGAGACTTTACAACGAGCTCCTCAACAAAGACTGGTTCATGACATTCCCAGACTTTGAGGATTACTGCAAGACAAAAGAGAAGGCTTACGCTGATTATGAGGATAAGAAGGCTTGGGCTAAGAAGATGCTTGTCAACATCAGCAAGGCTGGTTTCTTCTCTTCTGACAGAACAATCAAGCAGTACAATGATGAAATCTGGCATTTAGAGGCCTAGAATTTTTCTTCCTCCTTTAAATACAAATTGGGCTTAAGAACTCCTGCGGGTGCATCCCGCGGGGGTTCTTTTTTTGTAGGTCGGGACGTAAGCGCAGGGGACGGCGTACACACATACTCTTGCGTTCGCTACACTACGCTGCCAAGTGTCTGTACGGATTATGCCCGGAGTGTTTCGCAGGCTGACGAAACCGGCTTTTATGCGCCGTCCGTGGCGCATAACGCCTTGCCCCGCCGTCCATGGCGGTGCATTTCTGTGGTTCTAAGCATAATCCTACAGACACTAGGCAGCTTCGCTATGCGCTCTCGCAAGAGTATGTGTGTACGCCGTCCCCTGCGCTTACGTCCCTTACGCTGTGGCAAAATGTGTGGGGTGACGTGTGCGCACCGGTGGCCGGTGCTTACGTCTTACTATGTTGTGGAAAGATGTGAGATGATGTGTTGCACTACTTACCGATACTTATTTTTTTTATGGGAAAGTGAGGTTTGTGGGCGTGGTGGGGGATACACAGTCTCGTGAGAGCGAATAGCGAAGCTGTCTAGATACTGTTGAATTATGCCCATGCAACACAGAAATGGCCCGGCATGGACGCCGGGGCAAGGAGAAATCGAGCCATGGAAGGCGAGTTTCGACGGTTTCGTCGAGCATAGAAAGCCTGCAAGGCATAATTCTTACAGTATCTTGGCAGCGCAGCGTAGCACTCACGAGACTGTGTATCCCACACCACGCATATAAACCGTACTATTGCAGCTTACAATCTCATAATCCTGCCTCACCGTGAACTGCGGGCCCCTAGCAGAAATGTAAGGGCGGGATTTACAAGTTTGGCAAATACATATATAATAAGGGGAAGAATATACACATGGAGAACTATTATGATAAAGAATAAATTTATGGCACTCACGCTTACCGTAGTGCTCACAGCAGGCATGCTTACCGGCTGTGGTTCCGGCGACAAGGCAAAGGACAAGGATGCGTACAGACAGTATGGCATCAACTGTATAGAAAACGGCAGCTATGATGATGCGGTCGATGCTTTTCAGAAGGCACTGGACCAGTCGGTGGGCTCAGTAGGCGCAGAGGAGCTTGACATATGCTATTACAAGGCAAAGGCACAGTATTTAAGCGGTGACGTGGATGGAGCAATTGATACATATACGGCTATTATCGACTATAATAAGGATTCTGACGCATACTATCTGAGAGGCTGTATATATTTTGCCAAGAATGATTCAGACAAGGGCTTGAAGGATTTTAAGACGGCGCTCAGTGAGAATAATGATAATTATGAGCTCTATCTTGGCGTTTATGAGACCTTGTCAAAGTATGGCATGAATGACCAGGGAAAGGAATACCTGGATAATGCATTAAAGCTTAAGGCAAAAACTGCTGATGACTATATGCAGAGAGGCCGTATATACACCATGCTCGGTGATTATGATTCAGCAATAAAGAGTCTGAAAAAGGCTATTGATGAGAAGCTTGTCAAGGCAAACTACTATATGGGTGAGGTATATCAGAAGAAGGGCGACAATGACAGCTCGCAGAAGTATTTTAAGAAATACTTAGACAGCGGTGAGGCGGATTCGTATGAGCTGATGAATATGGGACAGGCGCAGATGGACAATGGTAACTATGACACTGCGATTACTTATTTTCAGAACGCACTTGAACTTGAAAGTGTGCCGAACAAGCAGCAGATAACAAAGGCTATGATTATAGCATATGAGTATTCCGGCGATTTTGCCACAGCAAAGAGCAAAATGGAGGAATACATGAAGGATTATCCCGATGACGAGGATGCAGCAAGAGAATATCAGTTTTTGGAGACCAGATAGATTATGGCAGATACTATTAAGATAGAGGATATTGAGGAGAGAGTAGTGCTAGTCGGAGTAAGTGAGCAGGACGGTGATGATGCAGATGATTCACTTTCAGAGCTTGCGGAGCTGGTAAAGACAGCAGGTGCGACAGTTGTAGGCACACTTATCCAAAGAAGAGAAAAAATTCATCCGGGCACGTATGTCGGCACCGGCAAGGTGGCAGAGATTGCAGAGCTTGTGGAGAGTACAGGGGCAACAGGCATTGTGTGCGATGATGAGCTGAGTCCGGCACAGCAGAAAAATCTGGAGACGTACCTTGACACAAAGGTTATGGACAGGACACTTGTTATTCTTGATATTTTTGCATCAAGAGCCACAACAAGTGAGGGTAAGATACAGGTTGAGCTTGCTCAGCTCAAGTACAGATTAAGCCGTTTGTCGGGACTGGGAAAGTCCATGTCAAGGCTTGGCGGTGGAATAGGAACAAGAGGTCCCGGAGAGAAAAAGCTTGAGGTGGACCGCCGTCTTATAAATGACAGGATAGCACAGCTTCGAAGAGAGCTGAAAGAGGTGCAGAAGCACAGAGATATCACAAGGGCAAAGCGTGAAAAAAATAAAGTACCGGTTGTTGCGATAGTAGGATATACTAACGCAGGTAAGTCCACGCTGTTAAATCACCTGACAGAGGCAGATGTGCTTGAGGAGGATAAGCTCTTTGCAACGCTTGATCCTACAACGCGTATTCTTGCGCTTGATGGCAAGCAGCAGGTGCTTTTAACTGATACGGTCGGGTTTATCAGAAAGCTGCCGCATCATCTGATAGAGGCATTCAAGAGCACCCTTGAGGAGGCAAAGTACGCTGACATTATTTTCCATGTGGTGGACGCATCAAATATGCAGCGGGAAAAGCAGATGTTCATAACCTACCAGACATTGGATGATCTTGGTGTAAAAGACAAGAAATTTGTCACACTTTTTAATAAGCAGGATGCCCGCACAGACAACGAACCGCTGCATGATTTCAGGGCAGATTATACTCTTAACATTTCAGCGGCAAAGGATCTGGGATTAGATGAGGTAAAATCTCTTTTAGAGGAGATATTAAGAGAGAACAAGGTATATATTGAGAGAATTATCCCATATGATAAGGCAGGCGTGATACAGCTCATCAGAAAACAGGGCGAGCTTGTGTCGGAGGAATATGTGGCTGATGGGATACAGATAAAGGCATATGTGCCGATGGAGGTGTACGGCAGGCTCGATTAGGGTGCTGCATCGCTATATCATTATAATAAGCGAGGAATTTAAAATGTCGAAAACGCGTTCAATCCGCTGGGACAAGCTGGACAACACAGCAAATCTGTTCCCTAGTATAGCGGGGGAGAGCATGACAAATGTATATAGGATCTCAGTCACCTTAACTGATGAGATTGACAGTGAAAAGCTGCAGGAGGCACTGGATATAGTGCTTCCGAAGTTTGGTCTGTTTAATGTGAGACTCAGGATGGGAGTATTCTGGAACTATTTTGAGGAAAATGGCAAAAAGGCACCAAAGGTGCATGAGGAAAATACATTTCCGTGCAGATTTATAAGACCGAACAAGAATCACAGCTATCTTTTCAGGGTGACATACTATAAGAACAGAATAAATCTTGAGGTATTTCATGTGTTGACAGATGGCATGGGCGGCATCAATTTCCTTAGGGAGCTCACCTACCAGTATCTGCGTCTCACACATCCGGAGATTGCAAAGCTAAAGGGCGATTCATTGACGCAGGGCACATCCTTAAATAGAGAGGACAGCTTTGTAAAGAACTACAAATCAAGTAAGCCAAGTGGCTTTAACAGGCAGAAGGCGTATCTTTTAAAGCTGGAAAAGGTACCCGATGGAGAGTTTGGGCTGATACATGGTATGATGCCTGTATCACAGCTGAAGCAGGTCTGCCACCGCTATGGAGTTTCCATAAATGATTATCTGGTAGCATGCTTTGTGTGGAGTGTGTATCAGGAGTGTTTTCACGGCATGCCAAACGATATGCCTGTCAGGGTTGCAGTTCCTGTGAACCTTCGTCCTTATTTTGACTCCGTGACCACAAAGAACTTTTTTGTCATGATATCTGCTGAGTTCAGACCGCAAAACAGCTCCTACACATTTGAGGAGGTGCTTAAAATAGTGACGGATTCCATCAATTCACAGATTTCGAAGGAGCATCTGGAGGATCTTTTCTCATACAGTGTGTCAAATCAGAAAAATATCCTGATGAGACCGGTGCCTCTTTTTATAAAAAATCTGGCAATGAAGGCGGTCTATACGCAGTCGGCACTGGCGAATACCACCACTATCACCAATATTGGAAATATAAAGGTGGAGCCGGAATACGAGCCGTATATAACAGGCTTTTATTCCTTTATACCAATGTCCAAGGGACAGCCTATGAAAGGCACCATATGCTCCTACAAGGACACGCTGGTGTTTACTTTTTCATCTATTCTGGCCGATACGATGATTCAGAGAAGCTTTTTTAAGAAGCTTGTAAATGACGGAGTGGAAGTGACAATTGAGACAAATGGAGAGTATTATGACTAAATGCATGAAATGCGGTGTGTATATTGCAGACAATACAGATAAATGCCCACTCTGCCAGCAGGTTGTGGCACCGGTTGAACTGTCATCGGACAATCATCAGGGCACTGAAGGGGTTTTTGAACAGCATAATGATGTGCCGGATAAGTGCGTAAACGATACAGATAGTGCAGCAAAGAGGGCAGATAGTACAGCAAGCCATGACAACGGTACGAGATATCCTGACGTCAAGGGCGCATCAAGAAAATACAGATTACTGGAAAATATCATATTGTTTCTGTCTATAGTAGGACAGATTGTGCTGACAACTGTTGATTACATGACAGACAATGAGATAAACTGGAGCTTTATAGTGCTTCTTGTTGTAATCTATGCGAATGTGACGCTGCGTCTGGCAATAGTCGGAAGAAACGGATATATTTTTAAAATTGTAAGTACATTTGTGTTCACGGTGCTGTTTCTCGAGGGCATAGACCTGCTCACAGGAGCCAGTGGCTGGGCACTTACATTTGTTTTCCCAAGTGCCATACTGGCGATGGTTCTTGCAACAATTATACTTATGATAGTAAACATAAGAAACTGGCAGAGCTACATGATGATGCAGCTTTTTCTTGTGCTGATGAGCGTGATTGCGATGATACTTGTGGCAGTCAAGGTTATATGGTTCCCATATCTGGCAATGGGAGCGATGGGCGCATCGCTGTTTTTGTTTCTCGGAACACTGATTATCGGTGACAAAAGAGCCAGAACAGAGCTGAAACGGAGATTTCATATATGATAGGCTTTCATGGAATAGGAAATTCGCATATGTTTGAGGATGAGGAGATGGGAAACTACCATCCGGAAATTGAAAACGGCGATAGTAATGGTGATAATGAAACTGGAATAATAGGAGCTTTGGGTAATAAGCTTGAAAAGACATTTAAGAACTCATTATCTGCCATGAAAAGTGAGCATGCGGAAAAAGTCCATAGCAATGCAGCTGTGGCAGATGAAGAAGTCAGTATACAGGGAAAAATACTTGCTAATCTGATGGGACATATCACAAATGACCTTGCAATCGGCAAAAAAATAAAATCCGGAGAGCTCAGGAAGCGCATGAAGGAACCTGCTTGGCTTGTTCCGGACTGCTTTGTAACAGAGGATATAGATATGGGCGGTTTCACTATGAAGCTTTTATCTTCAAAGGAAAACCCAAATACAGAGCGTGTGATACTGCAGCTGCATGGTGGTGGATATATGGGGGCAGTGCGCAATGCATACTATGTATTTGCAGGCCTTTATAATGAGGTAAGTGAAGGCTGCTCAGTGCTCACGCCTGACTATCGCGTGGCACCGGAGCACCCTTATCCGGCAGCACTTGAGGATGCCATAGCCTGCTATAAATGGCTCTTGTCACAGGGCTGGTTTGGTTCGCAGATTGTGCTGGCAGGAGACTCAGCGGGAGGAGGACTTGCAATGTGCCTTACCATGTATCTTCGTGACCACGACATGCCGCTTCCGGCAGGAATAGTAGCCATGTCACCGTGGACCGACCTCACAGCAGGCGGAGAATCCTACGAGACGAACTATGAAAAGGACCCACTGTTTGGAAACACAAGGGACAGTCTAATCTACGTGAATGACTATCCCGGTGACCACGATAAAATGGATCCATACATATCGCCGCTGTTTGGCGATTTCAGAGGCTTCCCTCCAATGCTCATACAGGCGGGCTCGATAGAGATGCTCTTATCTGACTCGGTCGATGCCGCTGCAAAGGCAAGAAATCAGGGCGTTAAGGTGCGCCTGTCAGTGTATGAAGGCATGTTTCATGTGTTCCAGATGGGATATCTCAATTTCCCGGAGTCCAAGCGTGCATGGGCGGAGGTCAAGCGTTTCCTAAAGGTGATTAAAGAGGAAGAATAGAGGAGAAGCAGATAATGATTACCGGAGAATTAAGAAATAAAATAGATAAAATATGGGAAACATTCTGGACAGGTGGCATCACAAATCCATTAGATGTTATAGAACAGTTTACATATTTACTCTTTATAAAGCAGCTTGACGAAGTTGAGACAACAAAAGAAAACGAGGCAAATTTTCTCGGTGTAGACTATGAGTCTATGTTTCAGGGTGAATGTCAGAAATACCGCTGGAGCAAATTCAAAAATCTCGGTTCAGCAGAGGAAATGTATGAGCTTGTTTTAAATGGAGTGTTTCCGTTTATAAAGAATCTGCATCAGGACGGGGATTCGGCCTATGCCAGATATATGGGAGATGCTATATTCAAGATTCCCACCGCGGCAATGCTGTCAAAAATAGTCGATGGAATAGATAAGCTTGAGCTGGGAGATGAAGATTCTAAGGGAGATTTATACGAGTATCTTCTCTCAAAGGTTGCAACAGCCGGAACTAATGGACAGTTCAGAACACCGCGACACATTATAAAAATGATGGTTGAGCTTGTAAAACCGGCACCGGATGATACAATAATTGATCCGGCAATGGGAAGTGCAGGCTTTCTGATAGAAGCACAGAGCTATCTAAGAGAAAACCATCCGGAGCTTTTCCTTCATCAGGAGAGCCTTCAGCATTTCAATAACACTATGTTTTATGGTAACGATATGGACAGAACCATGCTTCGAATCGGAGCTATGAATATGCTGCTTCATGGTGTGGAAAATCCTAATATTTCGTACAGAGACAGTCTTTCAGAGCAGAATACGGATGTTGAAAAATACAGCTTAGTTCTGGCAAATCCGCCGTTTAAGGGAAGTCTGGACTATGAGGCGGTTTCAGCAGATTTGCTTAAAGTGACAAAGACGAAGAAAACAGAGCTGCTTTTCTTAGCACTATTTTTGCGTATACTCAAAAAAGGTGGCAGAGCGGCAGTGATTGTTCCTGATGGAGTATTGTTTGGCAGCAGTAAAGCACATAAACAAATCAGAAAAGAAATCATTGAAAACAATAAGCTCAACGCAGTCATATCAATGCCAAGTGGAGTGTTTAAGCCATACGCAGGAGTGTCAACAGCAATCCTTATTTTCACAAAAACAGGCTCAAGTGATACCGACAAAGTATGGTTTTATGATATGAAGGCTGATGGATTAAGTCTTGATGATAAACGTCAGGAAATCGCAGACAATGATATCCCGGATATTATTGAGAGATTCAATCATCTTGATGCAGAGACTGACAGAAAAAGAACGGATCAGAGCTTCTTTGTTCCTGTTGATGAGATTGTGTCAAATGACTATGACCTTTCAATCAACAAGTACAAGGAAATAGTCTATGAGGCTGTGCAATATGAGCCAACCGATGTGATAATAGGAAAGATTGACGCTCTGGAAAGTGAGATACAGGGTGAACTGGCAGAGCTTAAGAAACTGTTGGATGTGTAAAAGCAAATTCGTGTTTGTAGGGGATAATGTAGATGAAAGTTAAAATTGGTGATTTGACTAAGATTAAGACAGGAAAACTTGATGCAAATGTTTCTTCAGAAGATGGAAAGTATCCATTTTTTACTTGTTCAAAAGAGCTATTGAGAATTGATACATATGCATTTGATCAGGAGGCTTTACTTTTGGCAGGAAATAATGCAGCAGGAAAGTATGACGTTAAATATTATGCTGGCAAGTTCAATGCTTATCAGCGTACATATGTACTCAGTTTAAAAGAAAATTGGTCATATAGGTTATTTCAATATCAGTTAGAGGACAAGCTGGAATATTTACAACAACAATCTTTAGGTGGGTTGACGAAGTATCTTACTCTTAAAATACTGGGAGAATTGGAGTTTGTGATTCCACCAGAAGAACTGCAAAGTGAATTTGAGATATTCGTCACCCAAGTCACCAAATCAAAAGTTGCAGTGCAGAAAGCATTGGATGAAACACAGATATTATTTGATTCATTAATGCAGGAGTATTTTGGATAAAATTTCTTGATTGTATATGAGAGGAAGATGTTATGCAAGAAAGTGATAAAATTCAAGTATATGATAATCAACCAATTAGAACAGCGTGGGATGAACAGAATGAAGAATGGTATTTTTCGATCGTAGATGTCGTAAGTGTATTAACAGATCAACCGGACAGAAGGCGTGCAGGAAAGTACTGGAGTGTTTTAAAGACTCGACTTAAAAAGGAAGGAAGTCAGTTGCCTACAAATTGTAGTCAACTGAAACTAAAAGCAGATGATGGGAAACGTTATAAAACTGATGTGGCAAATACTGAGCAATTATTGCGTATAATTCAATCTATTCCATCTAAAAAAGCGGAACCCTTTAAACTCTGGCTGGCACAGATTGGACGAGAAAGAATAGAGGAAACCATTGATCCTGAATTAACCATTGATCGGGCATTAGATACATATTCTAAAAAGGGTTATCCTGCAGATTGGATTAATCAGAGGTTACAAACTATCCGAGCTAGAAAAGAATTGACAGATCAATGGCAGACTCATGGAGTTGAAAAGGGAAAGGAATATGCAATTCTGACAGATGAGGTAACGAGAGCCTGGTCGGGAATGAATACTAGACAGTATAAAAATCTAAAGGGATTAAAAAAAGAAAATCTCCGTGATAATATGAGTACACTTGAACTTGCATTAAATATGTTGGCAGAAGCAACGACAACAGAACTTACAAAAGTGCAGAATCCACAGGGATTGGAAGAAAATAGAATTGTTGCCAAGACCGGCGGAAAAATTGCTGGAGACGCAAGAAGACGAATAGAACAAGAAACTGGAACACCCGTAATAACAAGCCAAAATGCAAATAATTTAAGTTCGATCGTGACAGGAATGATCGAAGGGGTTATAGAAAAAGAAGATAAGTAAATAAAGTATTGCAAATGTGGTGAAGGATGCTGGTATCTTGAGAGGAGATAGTAGCATGGAAGAAAAAGTTGTAATTATATTAAATGAAATGTCAGAGTATCTTTCAATTTCTCAAATGAAAAAATTACAGGAAGTAATTTTGAAAACATTTTCAGAAAATGAAGCAAAAAAGCAGGAAATATCTAATCATGATTTTTTGAAAATGTTTTTAGACGCTAAGAAAATCGAAGGATGCTCTGAAAGAACAATACAATATTACAAGGTTACTGTGGAACATTTACTATCCAAGATAGAAGAAAGTGTAAGAAAGATTACAACAGAAGAAATACGTGCATATTTAGCAGATTATCAGAAATGGAATAATTGTTCAAATGTTACGATCGATAATATTAGGAGAAATATTTCAAGTTTCTTTTCATGGTTGGAGGAAGAGGACTATATTCTTAAAAGTCCAATGAGAAGGATTCATAAAATTAAAACAAAAACGGTAGTTAAAAGCGTAATTACCGACGAAGGAATAGAAAGGCTTCGAGATAATTGTATGGAGAAGCGAGACCTGGCGATAATAGATTTATTGTATTCTACTGGAATCCGAGTCGGTGAACTTGTGAATCTTAATATAGATGATATTGATTTGGAAGGGCGAGAATGTATTGTTTATGGAAAAGGTGATAAAGAAAGACGAGTATATTTTGATGCAAAAGCAAAAGTACATTTGCAGGAATATATTGAAAGGAGACAGGATAATAATCAAGCACTTTTTGTAACATTGGACGCACCTCATGATCGGTTAAAGATAAGCGGAGTGGAAATTAGACTACGACAGTTGGGAAGAAGACTTGATTTGGAACGAATACATCCACATAAGTTCCGAAGAACAATGGCTACAAGAGCGATTGATAAAGGGATGCCAATTGAGCAGGTACAAAAAATACTGGGACATTCGCAAATAGATACAACGATGCAATACGCGATGGTAAATCAGAATAATGTAAAGTCGTCACATCAAAAATATATGTCATAAAAAATGCAAAAACGTTTTCAAATTGTAATTTGCTGAAAAAAATATATGGTTAGGGTAAAACTTGAAGATGTTTGTGAACGAGGAACATCAAATTTGAAAATGTCAGATGTTACAGATTTATCAGGAAACTATCCCATATATGGAGCGGCTGGATATATAGGGAATGTCGATTTCTATCATCAGATAAATCCATATGTAGCTATTGTAAAGGATGGTGCAGGAATTGGAAGAGCAATGTTATGCCCAGCTCAATCATCGATTATTGGAACAATGCAATATTTATTGCCGAAAAAAAATATTCTTCCTCGATATCTTTATTACGTTGTAAAATATATGCATTTAGAGAAATATTTTACAGGTGCAACAATACCACATATTTATTTTAAAGATTACAAAAATGAAACATTTAATTTAGAGGCTCTCGAAAGACAAAAAGAAATTGTTACGGTGCTTGAAAAATGTGAAAGAGTAATAGAATACAGAAAACGTGAATTAAATGAGTTGGATAGTTTAATCAAAGCCCGATTTGTCGAGTTGTTCGGAGATATTAATATCAATGATAAAAATTGGAAATATGAGCCTTTAGGAGAACTTTGTACCATTGTTAGAGGCGGTTCACCAAGACCAATAGAACAATTTTTAGGTGGTGATGTGCCTTGGATAAAAATAGGTGATGCAACGGATGGAGATAGTATTTATTTAAACTCGACTAAGGAACACATCATTCAAGAAGGTATAAAGAAGAGTAGGCTCGTAAAGGAAGGAAGCTTGATATTTGCAAACTGTGGAGTTTCGTTAGGGTTTGCGAGGATTATTACTTTTGATGGTTGCATTCATGATGGCTGGCTTGCGATGGAAGATATAGACGAAAGACTTGATAAAGTATTCCTGCTGCAAGCATTAAATCAAATGACAGAGCATTTTAGAGCAATTGCACCAGCAGGAACACAACCTAATCTAAATACAGCCATAATGAAGGCATACAAACAGGTAATACCACCTATAGAATTACAAAGAGAATTCATAAATTTTGCTAAACAAGTCACCAAATCAAAAGTTGTTTAACCAAAAGCATTTTAAAACTCCTACTTTAGTGGTATCATTATAGTAATTATTATCAAGGAAGCGAGTACCAGATCATCTTTCAAATGAAAGTAAAGTCAACGGAGGGGCGAAGTATGGTTACAAATTTCGATTATCTAAAAAATGAGTCAAAATTTTCTGCTTTTGCGGACATTGCGATATCTGCTGAAAGAATTATTCTTATTGATCCGGAAGCTTGTATCCTGAACTGTCGTCGTGCCATGGAATTTGCAGTTAAGTGGATGTATTCAGTAGATGTAGAGCTTGAAATGCCTTATCAGGATAACCTTCAGAGTTTGATGAATGTAGGGGAATACAGACAGATTGTAGGTTCTGATATTTGGAAAAGAATGGATTATATCCGCAGATGTGGAAATAATGTAGCACATAGCAACAGAAAGTTAGGAAAAGATGAGGCGATGCTTTGTCTTGAAAATTTATATATTTTTCTTGATTATGTGGCGTATTGTTATGCAAAGGAATATGAAGAACGTGATTTTAATCCAACATTGATCACGTTGAGAGCTAAAAAAGCAAAGGAATCCAAAGAAGCTGCTGATGCGATAAAAGAAGAATTAGTAAAAGAGCAGGAAAAGACAGCTCAGCAGGGACTTGATCTGCAGAAGTTACTGAAAGAAAATGCTTCATTGAAGGAAGAACTTTCAGCAAGAAGACAGGAGCAGCAGCAGACCTATACACCAAAGCCGCTTGATCTGTCAGAATATGATACAAGAAAGCTCTATATAGATGCTATGCTTACAGATGCCGGATGGACAGAAGGAAAGGACTGGATAAATGAAGTCCCTCTTTCAGGAATGGCAAATAAATCAGGAACAGGTTATGCAGATTATGTTCTTTATGATGATATGCACCGACCGCTGGCAATTATTGAAGCGAAGAGAACGTGTGCAGATGTGGCTGTGGGACGGCAGCAGGCAAAGTTATATGCAGATATTATAGAAAAAGAGTGTGGAAGAAGACCGGTTATTTTCCTTACGAATGGATTTGAAACGCATATTATAGACGGACAATATCCTGAAAGAAAATGCTCTTTCATTTATTCAAAAAGAGATCTGGAAAAGTGGTTTAATCTGCTGGCGATGAGGACAAGCCTTAAGAATGTTACGGTGGATAAAAATATCGCAGGACGCTATTATCAGGAGGCGGCAATTAAGGCAGTATGTAGCAGTTTAGATGAAAAGAACCGCAGAAAAGCATTGCTTGTTATGGCAACAGGATCAGGTAAGACAAGAACGGTGATTGCTTTATGTAAGATTCTGTTGGATGCCGGGTGGGTAAAGAATATTTTATTCCTTGCAGACCGTAATTCTCTTGTTACGCAGGCAAAGAGAAGTTTTGTTAATCTGCTTCCCAGTCTTTCCTGCACAAATCTTGTAGAAGAGAAAGATAATTATAATGCACATTGCGTCTTTTCTACGTATCAGACGATGATCAACTGCATTGATGTTGTAAACGATAAAGAGGGGAAGCTTTTTACCTGTGGTCACTTTGATCTTGTGATTTGCGATGAGGCACACCGGTCGATCTATAATAAATATAAGGATATTTTCCATTATTTTGATGCTCCATTGATAGGATTGACAGCAACCCCCAAGTCTGAAATTGACAAGAATACCTATGAGGTGTTTGAATTAGAAGATGGGGTGCCGACTTATGGATATGATCTTGCTCAGGCGGTAAAAGATGAGTATCTTGTAGATTATATTTCGATTGAATCAAAGTTAAAATTTATTGATCAGGGAATTGTCTATGATGAATTGTCGGAAGAAGAAAAAGAAGAATATGAAAGAACCTTTGTGGATGAAGAGGGCAAGATTCCTGAAGTTATTTCTTCCTCTGAATTAAATACCTGGATTTTTAATGAAGATACGATCAGGCAGGCATTAAATATTTTAATGACAGAAGGAATTAAGATTGAGTATGGTCAAAAATTAGGTAAGACAATTATTTTTGCGAAGAATCATAATCATGCAGAAAAGATACTGGAAGTATTTAATAAAGAGTATCCATATCTTCCAGATTATGCACGAGTAATTGATAATCGAATGACCTATGCACAAAGTGCGATTGATGAGTTTGCGGATCCGAAAAAGATGCCACAGATTGCAATTTCAGTTGATATGTTGGATACAGGGATTGATGTACCGGAGATTTTGAATTTGGTCTTTTTCAAAAAAGTCATGAGTAAGGCAAAATTTTGGCAAATGATCGGACGCGGTACAAGACTTTGTCCGGAGCAGTTGGATGGTGAGGATAAGCAGAAATTTTACATTTTTGATTTCTGTGGGAATTTTGAATTTTTCCGTTTAAATAAGGGACGGGCATCGGCGAAGATGATCGCTCTTCAAAGTGCAGTTTTTAATTTGAAGTTTGAAATTACATATCAGCTTCAGTCGGCAGAATATCAGACAGATCGTCTGATTGCATACAGAAATGCTCTGGTCAGGGAAATGAGCGAAAGAGTACAGAAATTACCAAGAGATAATTTTGCAGTACGGCAGCACCTGAAATACGTTGAAATGTATTCTGATGAGACGAATTATCAGGCTCTTACTTATGGAGATACCGTGACTGTAAAAGAGGAAGTTTCTCCACTGATTCAGCCGGAAGAGGATGAGGCAAATGCAGTCAGATTTGATGCATTGATGTATAGGATAGAGCTTGCATATCTGATGGGAAAAAAGGATATAAAAGCAAGAGGAGATCTGCGAAAGAAAGTAAAAGGAGTAGCAGGTGTGGCTAATATTCCTGAGATCCAGGCACAGACAGATCTGATCCAACAGATTCTTACTACGGATTATGTTGAAGAGGCCGGAGTGGATGAATTTGAAGAAATCAGAGAAAAGTTGCGTAATCTGATGAAATATATCCCAGGACAGAAAAGACGCTATGATACGAATTTTGAAGATGATGTATTGTCAATCGAGTGGAAAGAAGCGGAACTTGAGAATGACGAGCTGAAGAATTATAAGGCAAAAGCAGAGTTTTATATCCGACAGCATCAGGATAATATTGCTATTGCAAAGCTTAAGACGAATCAGCCACTGACTAGTACAGATATAGAGAGTCTGGAAGAAATTTTGTGGAAAGAAGTTGGAACAAGGTCTGATTACGAACAGGAAATAGGGGAAAAGCCATTGGGCGAATTTGTTCGTGAGATTGTCGGACTTGATATGAATGCTGCAAAGGAAGCATTTTCAGAATATCTGACGGATACGAATCTTGATAGCAGACAGATTTATTTTGTGAACCAGATTGTAGAATATATCGTGCATAATGGAATGCTGAAAGATTTTTCAGTTCTTCAGGAAGCACCATTTACTGATCAGGGAAGTGTTGTTGAGATTTTTAAGGATATAACAGTATGGATGGGAATTAAAAGAGTAATAGACAGTATCAATGCAAATGCTGCTGCATAATATGAAGTGGACGGTGTTGATGAAACTTCTACAAAGGCATAATAAAGAATAAAAGTGTTGTAAATAGAAGGAAAAACAGACGGGATTCGGAACGTAAGTGATACGGTTCTGATCCCGTCTGTTTTGTCAGTAAGTCAACTGTTTTGTTAGTGAGTGAACTACTGATTTATATAATAAATAGTGGATTTATTTCACCAGGTTATTTATGGATCATTCCAAGAAATGTTTCATGGATCTTTGTATCCTGATCCAGTTCCGGATGAAATGCAAATGCCATCTGATTGTGATATTTTACTCCGACGATCCGATCCTGTACGATACTTAAAACTTCCGGTTTTTCTCCGGCTGCATCAGCATGAACGCTTTCCACATAAGGTGCACGGATGAAAGTCATAGAAATTTTACCAATTCCGTTGGCGTTGGCAGTAGTATGGAAACTGCCGAGCTGACGTCCATAGGCATTTCGTCTGACTGTCATGGGAAGAGTCCCGAAGTAGGATTCCTCCTGACCGGCAATATCCGAAGCAAGCAGGATCATTCCTGCACAGGTTGCGAGAACCGGCATACCGGAGCAGATTTTTTCTTTTAAAGGTTCAAACATATCAAGATCATGCAGAAGTTTTCCCTGGACGGTGCTTTCACCACCGGGAAGAATGAGACCGTCGAAGTCTTTTTGCAGATCACCAGCTTTTCTGAGTTCGATGGTATCTGCACCGAGCTTCTGGAGCATATGCTCATGTTCTATGAATGCCCCCTGCAGGGCAAGAACTGCAATCGTCATAGTCTTATTTACCCCTTTCAGCCATAAGAAGTGCGATTTCCTGCTCATTGATACCGACCATGGCTTCTCCGAGATCTGCGGAAAGTTCAGCGATCAGTTTTGCATCAGTATAATTTGTTACAGCCTGAACGATGGCAGCGGCACGTTTTGCCGGATTACCGGACTTGAAGATACCGGAGCCGACGAAGACACCTTCTGCTCCCAACTGCATCATCAGGGCTGCATCTGCAGGAGTTGCGACACCGCCGGCTGCGAAGTTTACGACCGGAAGTTTTCCGTTTTCATGGACATAGAGAACAAGGTCAAATGGAACCTGAAGCTGCTTTGCTGCCTCAAAGAGCTCATCTTCACGCATTCCTTTGATCCGGGCAATTTCACTGTTCATCATTCTCATATGACGGACAGCCTGGACGATATCACCGGTTCCCGGCTCTCCCTTTGTACGGATCATAGAAGCACCTTCATTAATTCTTCTTAAAGCTTCTCCGAGGTCTTTTGCACCGCAGACGAAAGGAACGTCAAAGTCACGCTTGTTGATATGGTATACATCATCAGCAGGGGAAAGAACTTCACTTTCATCGATATAATCAATCTCAATGGCCTGAAGCACCTGTGCTTCTGCGAAATGCCCGATTCTGCATTTTGCCATAACCGGAATGGACACTGCCTCCTGAATTCCACGGATCATTTTCGGGTCACTCATACGGGAAACACCACCTGCTGCACGGATATCTGCCGGAATCCGTTCAAGAGCCATAACTGCACATGCACCTGCTGCTTCTGCAATTTTTGCCTGCTCCGGTGTCGTTACATCCATGATGACACCACCCTTTAACATCTGAGCCAGATTTTTGTTCAGTTCATATCTTTCGTTTGTATTCATTGGTAAATCCTCCCTTTAAGAATCGTATTTTAGAATATAGTGGAAATTCTTTACAATTTCGACAGGTATTAGTATAATTGCATTGTGACTATAGAAAAATATTCAATTTAGATATAATCAAAAAGGTCAGAATGGAGAAAATAGAATAGATGTTGACATATAATTTTGAAAATATAGGGTCAGATTCCCTGTATGAATTTTTGTATAAATGTATCAAAAATGACATAATACAGGGGATAATCTTAAGTGGTGAGAAGCTGCCTTCCAAGCGGGCACTTGCGAAAAATCTGGCTATAAGCGTGATCACGGTAGAGAATGCCTATGGTCAGCTTCTTGCAGAAGGATATATTTATTCCATTCCTAAAAGCGGGTATTATGTGTCGGATCTGAGTGGGATTCCGGTACATCAGACAGAGTATACGTCAGAAACGTATGAGGCGGAAGAGCAGGGGACAGATTCACGGACTGCAAAAGCCGGGGACAAAGTACTTCTGACCGGAGGAGAAAATGCATTTATTGCGGATTTTACGAGCAATCAGACGGAGCATGCTGCATTTCCTTTTTCAATCTGGAATAAGACCATGCGGGCAGTCATGAATGATTATCAGGAGGAAATGATGATCAATCCCCCCTGTGGAGGTGTGATGGAACTGCGGAAAAGTATTTCCAGTTATCTTAAAGAATTTTGTGCCATGTATGTAAGACCGGAACAGATCATTATCGGAGCAGGAACAGAGTATCTGTACAGTATTCTGATCCAGCTTCTTGGGAGAAATGTCTGTTATGGAGTGGAGAATCCGGGCTATCCAAAGATTGCAAAAATCTACCGCAGTATGGGTGTAAAGTATGAGTATATTGATCTGGATGAAGAGGGAACTTCTGCAAAGAAACTGGAAGAAAAAAAAGTAGATATCATGCATATTTCCCCATCTCATCATTTCCCGACCGGAATGGTGATGCCGATCAGCAAGAGGTATGAATTGCTTGGATGGGT
>ERZ824600.281-NODE-281-length-78737-cov-8.407158_pt1 | contig 78737 bp, 78 predicted proteins | sample MGYA00519933_ERZ824600 | MGnify/ENA primary metagenome ERZ824600 (study PRJEB31778, sample SAMEA3449178) | human gut metagenome | biome: human gut; feature: human-associated habitat; material: faeces | place: United Kingdom | collected 2010/2012 ...
ATTTTCCTACATAGGGGGTGTTTTGTCTATTGTCCGTTTTTACTGGGGCAGTTCACGGAGGTTTTGCATGTTTATCTGTGAGCTAAATTGTCGTGAGCGTCCTTGAGAGCCGAGCACAGCTCGTCGAGCTCGTCTTTTGTCGTGTAACGGGAAAGACTTATACGCACGGCACCGTCGATGACCTCGGCGGGCAGCCCCATCGCTTCAAGCACATGGCTTCTGCCGCCCTTTTTGCAGGCCGAGCTTCGTGAGACAAAAACGCTTCTTGCTTCGAGAAAGTTCATCAAAACCTCGCTTCGCCAGCCCGGGAGCGATACGCTCAAAATGTGCGGTGCTCCGCCGCCAATGATGACCGCCTCCGGCATCTCGGCGACTATGCGCCCGGCGGCATACTGCCTGAGCTGCGCCATACGCTCGGTGGCGTCATTCATGCTCGCCTTGGCAAGCTCGCAGGCTTTGCCGAAGGCGGCTATCTGCGGCATGGCCTCGGTTCCGGCTCTTAGACCCGATTCCTGAGCGCCGCCCATGATATAGGGCTTGATTTTGACCCCTGTTTTGATATACAATGCGCCTATGCCCTTTGGAGCGTGGATCTTGTGGCCGCTGACGGTTATCATGTCCGCACCGAGCCGCTTTGCCGAAAACGGCACCTTCATGAAGCCCTGCACGGCATCGGTGTGCAATAGGGCAATTGACTTTGCCTTTTTGAGCGCCTTTGCAACGGCGGCAATGTCGGTGACGGCGCCGGTCTCGTTATTGACCATCATGAGGCTCACCAAGACCGTGTCCGGCCGCAGTGCGGCAGCGACCGCCTCCGGGGATATAGAGCCGTCAGACTCGGGTTTCAGCATCGTGACCTCAAAGCCACGGCGCTTGAGCTCGTCCATGGACTTTCTCACCGCATCATGCTCCACCTCGGAGCTTATGATGTGCAGACCCTTGCGGCGCATACTCTCGGCACCGTTTATTATCGCCCAGTTGTCGCCCTCCGAGCCGCATGAGGTGAAGTACACCTCGCCAGGTGCGCAGTCTAAAGCGGCTGCCAGCTGCTTGCGGGCGTTATCCAAAACGGCCTTTGCCTCACGACCCTTTGTGTGGGTGGAGCTTGGGTTGCCGTAGGTTTCCAGCATCGTCTTATAAGCAATGTCCGCAGCCTCGGGGCAGACCCTCGTTGTTGCGGCGTTATCAAGATAGACTTCCATAGACTACTCCTTGTATATAGAAATGGAGAAAAGCATGAAATATATTATATACACTCTTGGCTGCAAGGTCAACCAGTATGAGACACAGGCGATTGAAACGCTGCTAAATGAGCACGGCCACACGGCGGCGTCAGAGGGCGAGAGCGCCGATGCCGTTATCGTCAACACCTGCGCCGTCACCGCCGAGGCAGGGCGCAAGTCCCGTCAGGCGATAAACCGTCTGCGTGAGGAAAACCCCGGTGCGGTCGTCGCCGTGTCCGGCTGCTATTCGCAGCTTAGCCCCGACACCGCCGAAAAGCTCGGCGCCGATGTCGTGTTCGGCAGCGGCGACAGGGTAAAGCTCGTCGAAGCTATCGAAAATGCGGCGCTTACCGGTACGCATAAAAAAATGCTCGATAAGCCCTTTGAGCGCAGAATGTTTGAGGAGCTGCCCGCCGGCGCCGTCGCAGGCCACACCCGTGCGCTTTTGAAAATTCAGGACGGCTGCGTCAATTTCTGCACCTACTGCATCATCCCATACACCCGTGGCAGGGTGCGCAGCCTCCCGGTAGAGCAGGCGGCAAAGCAGGCACGGGAGCTTGACGAAAAGGGCTACAGAGAGCTTGTCGTGACCGGCATCGAGGTCGCCTCCTACGGCGTTGACCTCAAGGGAAAACCCGATCTTGCCGATGTCATCGTTGCAATCGCCGAGGCAGCGCCCCATATGCGTCTGCGCATGGGGTCAATCGAGCCGAGCATCATCACCGAGGATTTCTGCCGCCGCATCGCCGAGACCGGCAGCGTGTGCAGGCATTTCCACCTGTCGCTGCAATCCGGCTGCGATGCGACCTTGAAGGCCATGAACCGCAAGTACGACACCGCAAGATTTTTCGAGGCCACCGAGCTTCTGCGCAAATATTTCCCCGGCTGCGGCCTTACCGCCGACCTCATCGTCGGCTTTCCGGGCGAGACCGAGGAGCACCAGCGTGAGACGCTCGATTTTCTCAAAAAGGTCGCCTTCTCCGATGTACATGTGTTCCCGTACTCCCGCCGCCCGGGCACACCGGCGGACAAAATGCCGAATCAGATAGACCGTGCCGAAAAGGCAAGACGCTCGAAGCAGGCGAGGGCAGTGGCGGAAAAGACACGCAGGGCGTATCTTGAAAGTGCGGTCGGCACGGTACTCCCCGTTCTGTTCGAGACGAAAGAGGACGGCCTTTGGCAGGGTCACAGCGACACATACCTGCTTGTTCGTGTCGAGGGCGAGGAGCTGCGTGGCCAGCTTAGAAATGTCGAGATAACCGGCGTTTCCGGCGATACTCTTGTCGGAAAAACGGTTTGACAAGTTTATCACATGGTTTTATAATCAATGCATTGCTAAAAACAGCGAAAGGAGAGCTCATCATGTCAAGAAAAGGAATCTATAATTTTTCAGCAGGCCCGTCTATGATGCCGGAGTCTGTGCTCAAAGCTGCCCAAAGTGAAATCACCGATTACCGATCTTCGGGAATGTCGGTCATGGAGATGAGCCACCGAAGTAAACTGTTTGCCGATATCTTTGCCGAGACAAAGGCAAAGCTCAAGCGTGCGCTCAATGTGCCCGATACGCATGAGATCCTGTTTTTGCAGGGCGGTGCAACGCTCCAGTTTGCGGCGATACCCCTAAACCTCATGGGCGAGGGCGGTATGGCAAGCTATGCCGTGACGGGTAATTTCTCAAACTTAGCCGCCAAGGAAGCAAAGAAGTACGGCAAGGTCAGCATTGCCTGCGACAGCTCCGACAAAGACCACAGCTACATCCCTACGCAGGATAAGCTCGTGATAGACGACGGCGCAAAATATTTCTACTACTGCGCAAACAACACCATCTACGGCACCGAGTGGCAGTATGTGCCCGAGACCGGGAGTGTGCCCCTTGTGTGTGATATGTCGTCGGATATCCTGTCCCGACCTGTGAATGTCGCCGACTACGGTCTTATCTACGCCGGTGCGCAGAAGAACATGGCACCCGCCGGTCTGACAGTAGTCATCGTCGACAAGGCTCTTGCCGGAAACGAGCTTAACATCTGCCCGTCCGTCATGAGCTACGACACGCTTATTAAAAAAGACTCGATGCTCAACACCCCGCCGTGCTGGTGCATCTATATGCTCGGACTAATGCTCGACTGGCTTGAGAGCGTCGGCGGCGTTGCCGAAATGGAGAAGATAAAATCCGCCCGAGCAGCAAAGCTCTATGACTGTCTTGATAACAGCAAATTGTTCATTCCGCACGCCGAGCCCGGCTCGCGCAGCGATATGAATGTCACCTTCCGTACCGGCAGCGATGAGCTGGATGCCGAGTTTGTAAAGGGTGCATCCGAGCACGGACTTCTGAATGTCAAGGGTCACAGGCTTACCGGCGGTATGCGTGCCTCGCTGTACAACGCCATGCCCATGGAGGGCGTGGATGCGCTTATAGAATTTATGAAACGATTTGAGGTTGAACACAATGTATAATATAAAGACAATAAACAAAATTTCGCCTGTGGGACTGGATAAGCTCAAGCAGCTCGGCTACAATGTCTCGGCGGATATCGATGATCCCGAGGGCATCATCGTGCGCAGTGCAGATATGCACGGGTACAATACCAACGCTTCGCTTCTCGGCATCGCAAGAGCCGGAGCGGGCTATAACAACATCCCAATCGAGGAGCTTGCCGAAAAGGGCATAGTCGTGTTCAACAGCCCCGGCGCAAATGCCGAAGCGGTCAAGGAGCAGTCTATATGCTCGCTCGTCATGGCGTCGAGAGATGTTCTCGGCAGCGTTGAGTGGGTCAAGAGCATAGCCGGTGAGGGCGATAAGATACCCGAGCTTGTCGAAAAGGGCAAGTCCAATTTCGCAGGTCCCGAGCTCATGGGTAAGACCATCGGCGTACTCGGTCTCGGCGCAACGGGCGCACTGGTCGCAAACGCCTGCCTTGCGCTCGACATGAATGTCATTGGCTACGACCCGTTTATGTCCGTTGAGTCGGCATGGAGACTCAGCCGTGATGTCAAGCGTGCCGACGACCTCGGTGAAATTTACAGAAACTGCGATTACATAAGTGCCAATATTCCCTATAACGAGGATACGCACCACATGATAGACGAGCGAGCGCTTTCCATGATGAAGCCGGGCGTGCGCATCATAAACGAATCCCGTGCCGAGGTCGTTGACGACGATGCGATGCTAAGAGCGCTCGAAAGCGGCAAGGTCGCAAAGTATGTGACCGACTTTCCGAACAAGAAGATACTCGGCGGCAAGAATGTCATTGCCCTGCCGCATTTGGGCGCATGCACACCCGAGAGCGAGGACCGCTGCGCAGAAATGGCGGCACGGCAGCTTCACGAGTACCTGCAAAACGGCAATATTATAAATTCTGTCAATCTCCCGTCGGCTCGACTTGAGCGCATGGGCGTGTGCAGACTTTGCGTTATACACCACAATGTCCCGGGCATGATAAAACGCATTCTCGACCTGATAACCGAGAAGAACATCAATGTTGAGCACATGATAAACAAGCCGCACGGCCACTTTGCCTACACCATCATCGACCTCGGTGACGAGATTTGGGAGGACACCGCCGTAGCCATCCGCAAGATGGACGATGTCCTGAGAGTGCGGGTACTTTGAGCCAAAATCGGCCTTTCGTCTGAAAGGTCGATTTAATTTACAGATTATTATAAAAGAAATAAAAACACCGTGCTATAATATGCATCGAAAAGGGGGTAAAGCCATGAAGAAAACCGCAGCTATGCTTATATCCGGAGTGTTGATGCTCAGTCTGTGCGCCTGCGGCGGAACGGCGGAGCCCGACCCTGTGCCGACCGGAACTCCGGCGCCGATAACATACACAAAGGACGATGGCAGACTCAAAATGGAGGAGACTTATAACTCAAACGGTCTGCTGTTCAGCACGATAATCTACGAGTACGACAACAAAGGCCGACTCGTAAAGCAGGCCGAGTTCGGCATAAACGACGCTCCCACGGGCTACAAGAGCTTTGAGTACGATAAAAACGGCAGAAAAACGCTCATGACAAGCTTCGTGGCCGAGACCGACAAGGATTATTCCGAGGAATACCGCACAAGCTATGAGTACGACAGTGACGGCAATATCACGAAGGCGGTCTCGACTATTGACGACAAGACCGTTTCCGTGACGGTTTATGAGTACAAGGACGGCCTGCTCATCGACGAGAAAAACTACGAGGGTGAGAGCTTTGTTGCCTCCGAGTACAAGTATGAGTACGGTGCAGACGGCCGCAAGACCCGTTGCGTGCGCATCGATAACATGGAGGGCGACACCACCGAGAACCGCTATACCTACACATCAAGCGGTCTGCTGCTTGCCGACCTCAGCTACGGCGACGACGGCAAGGTCATAAGCCGCACCGAGCACAGCTATGACGCAAACGGAAATGCCGTCAAGCTCAGCGTCTATAACGCCAAGGGCGGGCTTATCAGCAGCACCTTAAACGAGTACACCTACGACGATTACGGCAACATAAAGCGCTGCGCCGTGACCCACTCGGACGGCAGCAAGGGCACGACCACACAATACAAGTGGGAATACACCAAAGGTTAACAGATTATTTATAAATTTTAAGTAATATTGTGTTAGTATTTATTATTAAATCATATTGATTAAATCATATTGATCAAGGTGAACTTTCAATGAGAGAAAAATTTGCCCGATTTATGGCAGGACGCTACGGCAGTGATCAACTGAATAAACTGATTTCGGTGATTTGCCTTGTGCTTGTCATTCTGGCCATGATTCTAAACGGAACCAAAGCCGCAAGCGTGCTTTGGATCGTGGGCTTTGCGCTGCTTATGCTTGTGTATTTCCGTATGTTCTCAAGAAACATCTACAAGCGCACCGCTGAAAACAACAGCTACATGCGCTTCCGCTACAATGCAGGCAAAAGGTTCAGAATGATCAAGGAGCGTTGGACGCAGCGCAAGGACTATAAGTTCTTCTCCTGTCCGGCGTGCCACACCACGCTTCGTGTCCCCAAGGGCAAGGGCAAGATAAACATTGTATGCCGTAAGTGCGGCACATCCTTCCAGGGAAAGACCTGATGTTCGGTTTTGTTGCGGCCGACCTAAAGCGCTTGAGCCCCGAGCAGCGGCAGCGCTACAACGCCTGCTACTGCGGCCTGTGTAACGCCCTGCACGAGCGGCATGGCCTGCTTGCCCGCATGACGCTGACCTACGACATGACCTTTCTCGTCATGCTCTTAAACTCGCTGTACGAGCCGCACGAGCTGCACGGTGAGGACAGGTGCCCCACGCACCCGATAAAGCGGCGCAGCTGGTGGCAGTCGGAGATAACCGATTATGCCGCCGACATGAACATTGCGCTTGCGTATCTTAACTGCATCGACGATTGGGAGGACGACCTAAACGCTGCCGCCTTTGCCGAGGCAAAGCTCATGAAGTCGTCCTACGAACAAATTTGTAAGGCATACCCCCGCCAGTGCGAGGCGATAAAAGCCGGAATGGCTCGGCTCAAGGAGATTGAGGATAGCTTCAAGCCCATGCCGGATGAGGCCTCACGCAGCTTTGGACTGCTCATGGCTGAACTGTTCGTTTATAGGGAAGACCACTGGAGCGATGACCTTCGTGCGCTCGGTATGGCGCTCGGGCAGTTTATCTATGTTATGGACGCTTGTATTGACCTGAGGGATGATAAGCGGTATTATAAATACAATCCATTTGTGAAGCTCTATGGCAGACTTGACGAGATGCAGTGCTTCCGGGATATCCTGCAAATGCTGATGGGCGACTGCGTGTATCACTTCGACAGGCTTCCGCTCGTCCGAGATGCGGACATTTTGAAAAATATCCTCTGCTCCGGTGTGTGGAGCAAATTCAACCGGCATTATAATATCAATGATGAAAACTGAAGGAGCAGTGCCCCAGTATGGTACAAGACCCCTATTCCGTCCTCGGCGTTTCGCCAAACGCCAGCGACGAGGAGATAAAGAAAGCCTATCGTGAGCTTGCCAAGAAGTATCACCCCGACCGCAACCCCGGCGACGAGGAGGCGGCAAGGAAGATGAACGAGATAAACGCAGCCTACGACCAGATAAAAAACGGCACGGCCAACAATAACCGCTACGGCGGCTACAGCCAGTATGGCGGCGGATACAGTCAGTACGGCGGTTTCGGCGGTGCGTATGAACAGCCGCAGGAGCGAGCGGAATGCCGTGCGGCGGTAAATTACATACGCAACGGCAGGTATAACGAGGCGCTCACAGCGCTGTCTCAGGTGCCGGAGGTTGAGCGCGACGGCAGGTGGTACTACCTGAACTCTGTTGCAAATATGTATCTCGGCAACCGAATCGCCGCTCTCGACAGCGCAAAGCGAGCTGTCGAGCTTTCACCGGATAATCCTGAGTACAATAAGCTTTTGCAGGTGCTCCAGTCCGGCGGCACATATTACGCAAATTACAGTGACAGCTCCATGCCCAGCTGCGGACTGTGTTCCGACTGCTGCAATATGTATCTGTGCTTTTCATGCCTCACACCTTGGGGCGGTTGCTGCTGCTGAAATACCACAGCCGATGGGTCATTATCCATCGGCTGTTTTATTAAGTTATGAGTTTTACAGTTTCACTCTCGGTAAACTCCGTAAGCGCCGCAAAATCCACATACGGTCTGTACTCACATTCGAGCAGATCGTGATATTTTTTTGCCTGCTTGAGATAGCCGACACCACCGTCAAGCAGACTGCGGTACTGCTTTTCAAGCGCTTTTAGCTCCGATTTGTGCGTACGGACGGTCTCCGGCGCAACGAGTGCGTCGAGCCGCACATGCCGCCACGGGTCTTTGAGCTGCATTGCGCTTGCCGAAACGAAGCCCAGAGCGTGGTTTGGCAATAGCACGGCATCAAGCTCATCGGGGCACAGCGGAGAGGGGCAGACAACAGCATTTTCACCCCGTTCGGCGACATCGTCCGCTATGTGCTTTAGGTAGGCATCGGCAAGCCCGAGCCTGTCGTCAGCAAGATAAATCCGTTTACATAATGCACTTACTGTACCGCTTAAGCAGACCTCGCCAATGCAGCTTATGCCCCTTATAAAACGCTTTGTGATGCGCCCTTCCCGTGGTGAGCCGTGCTTTTTGCCAAGCTCACGCAAAAGTGCGCTTTCTGCACGTTTCTTGGCGGAAACAACATCGTTTTTGCAAATCAGCTCAGGAATTTGAATTTTTCTGATAGTTTTAGCCGCCGATAAAAAACCGTACGCCGTCTTGTACAGCTGCCTGTATTTTGCGGTGTACTCGTTTGCTTTCTCACTTTTAAAGCTTGAACAAAATTGCCCCAAGTTAACATAACAACTATCGATCGCAAACAGTCTCGGCTCTAAAATATGCGGTGCAGTTGCATCGGCTAAGCCGAGGTGCAGCGCAGGGATGTAGACACCGTCGAGAGACTCCGGGTCGCCCGAGCACAGTATGTACTCAACGGTGAACCCTTGCTCCTCGGCACGGGACGCAAGCTTTTTCATGAAGGTAGATTTGCCGCAGCCGGGACCTGCCTTGATCAGATGCAGCCGATCGCCGGGAGCACAGGCAAAGTTATCGTACAGCGAGTAAAAACCGTCACCGGAGTTTGCTCCGAGGAAAAACCGGACACTCATTTTACCACCTCACCTTCTCATTGTATGCACCGTTTGACAAGTGAGTGAGGCAATGTTACAATTTTGCTGACAGGAGATAGATAAAAATGAAAGACTACATTCTCTTTGACTTTGACGGCACTGTTTTCGACACTGCCGAGGGCATCACAAAATGCGTTCAGTATGCGCTGGGCAAAATGGGCATTGAAGCTGAGCTTGACGAGCTCATGTGCTTTGCAGGTCCTCCGCTCGTTGAGATGTTCATGCAAAAATACGGTATGAGCGAGAAAGACGCTCTGCACGCCACCGAGCTTTACCGTGAGCGTTATCTGCCCATCGGCTGGGCCGAGTGCAGCCCCTTTGACGGGATGCATGAGCTTATGCAAAGGCTTCGGGCAGCCGGCAAAAAGCTCGCAGTTGCAACAAGCAAGCCAGAGCGCTTAGCGAGGCAGATATTGGAGCACTACAGCATGACCGATGACTTCGACCTCATCTGCGGCTCTGAATTTGACGGCACACGGGGGCAGAAGTGGGAGGTCATAGACTTCGTGCTCAAAAGCCTCGGCATTGAGCCCACTGACGCTATAATGGTCGGCGACCGCAAATACGATGTCATAGGCGCAAAAAAATGCGGCCTCGACTGTATCGGTGTCCGCTTCGGCTACGCAGAGCCGAATGAGCTTGAGGAACACGGAGCGGTTTACATTGCCGAGACCGCAGATGATCTGTATAATTATCTTGTAAATTAGTTTACCGTGACAGGCTCCTCGATACACATGACATCACGGGCGTACTTATCCGCCTTGGCGAGCAGTTCTCTGTCTGACTTGTAGCTCGTCTCACGGGTCGTGGGCACGGGAGCGTAGCGGGCGGTGTCGTACTGCCTGTACACATAGCAGGGGATGAAGCGTTCGGTCACATCAATGCCGCTGTCAGACTTCCTGAGCGTCAGCTGCAAAATGCCGGTATGGCGGCTTATCTCTTTGGTCTCGCTCGTAAGGAAATTGCCCATCGAGAAGACAACGGGAACCGTCCTGCCGTCGACACTTTCAACAAATTCACGGGCTTGCAGACAATGCGTGTGCGAACCGACTATGTAGTCGGCGCCGCAGTCTGCAAGCTCTTTTGCCATTCTGCGCTGGCTGCCGTTCGGCTCGTGGGTGTATTCCTTGCCCCAGTGCATATACACGAGCACAAATTCCGCACCCTTTTTGCGGGCATAGTCAATGTCCTTCTTGGCCTTGTCGGCAGAGTATCTGTTCAGAAGCGTTTTGCGGCCGAGCGGCGTAAAGCAGCTATCGTTTTTGTTAAAATAGGTCGCATACGATAGCACTGCAAGGCGGATGCCGTTTACCTCTGCAAAGACAGCACGCTCGGCATCGGGAGCGGCAAAGGTGCCGGTGTGCATGAAGCCGTGGCGGTCAAGAGCTTTCAGCGTGTCTATGAGTCCGGCAGCTCTCGAATCGCAGTTGTGGTTATTTGCGTTAACAAGTGCGTCAAAGCCGGCGTAGCGCAGAGCGTCAAGGTAAGCCTCCGGCGAATTGCAGTGGTATTTTTCCTCAATTATGTGTGCCTCGCAGGCATAGGGAGACATATCGGTCACGGTCGTTTCAAGATTGCCCACGGCAAAGTCCGAGCTGCGCAGAATATCACGCACAAAGCGAAAGCACGGGTGCATGAAAAACGCATCGCCGTATTTGTTCGCGCTTTGAAGCTTTGGCTCACCCATGAGGTCGCCCACGCAGCACAGCACCGCTTCACCCGTGCTCTCGGCGTCGGTGCGGCGCCACCAGCCGTCATCGTTCGGTGTATATCTTGGGGCATCCTCGGGTGTCCTGTCAAACTCGGGGTACTTATACGGAGCGCAGGTATCGTAGTCCGAGCCTGCGCCGAAAAGGCTTTTAAGTAATCTGCTCATATCTCTATCTCCACCTGAATGATCTCAATATCCTTTTCCATGGCGTATCTGACGGTGTTCCATGTGCCGCCGGAGCTGCCGTTGTAGCAGGCGATGAGGACATTTGAGTTGTCCACCATGTACTTATTGCGGCGCATCATGCAGCCGGGCGTATAAGCGTCCTGAATAAGCGTCGTTGTGTCGCACTGCATGAGGACGCTGCGATATCGTCTGCGGTTTTGCTCCGACCACTTGGCCTCCTGCCCATCGTAGGGGACGGCGGCTTCGAGCGTTATATCGTCAAAGCTCTTCCTGAGCTCAATAACAGCCTCGGCGCAGTACATATCGCAGCCGAGCGCCATGCCGCATATAAAATGCTTTATGCCCGACTCGTACACCGCCTTAATGACGGCTGCAAGCTTTGCTTTGAACGCAAGGCAGCGTGGATCGAGCTCGTTATAGCCCCAAGGCAGCTTCTGCGGTCTGTGGCCGGTGAAGCAGCAGCTTTTGCCGTATTCGGACATGTTACACCTTCTCTCTCATCGGCATTATATTCCATGATGAGAAAAATGTCAAAGAGCTATTGACAAATTGCTTTCGGGGACTATAATAAAGGCACAACCGAATAAACGATATATCTTCAGGGCAGGGTGAAATTCCCGACCGGCGGTAAAGTCCGCGAGCCATTTGGCATGAACCGGTGTGATTCCGGTACCGACAGTATAGTCTGGATGAAAGAAGATGTTCGATGTGCGAGCACCTGAGAGATATTGTTCTTTCGGGTGATTTTTTATTCGTGGAGGAAATACCCATGTCACAAACACTAAAAGACAACCTTAGCTTCATCCTCATCTGCCTCTTGATTTTCGTAGCGATACTTGCAGTCGCATATATCCTCGAAAAACTGCTCGTTAAGGACAGGAAAAAGCTCGGCAGCACGCATTTTATCTCGTATACGGCGATATTCTCCGCTATGGCGGGCTTTTTGATGTTCCTCGAGATACCGCTGTTTTTCGCACCGTCGTTTTATGAGATAGACCTCAGCGAGATACCCATTTTGATCTGCACCTTCTACCTCGGACCCGTGGCCGGTGTCGTCGGTGAGCTTTTGAAGATCGTTGTAAAGCTGGTTTTGAAGGGCACGACCACCGCCTTTGTCGGCGACTTCGCAAACTTCGTCGTCGGCTGCTCGTTCGTGCTTCCAGCTTCGATAATTTACCACATGAACAAGGGCAAAAAGTCTGCGCTCACCGGCATGATAGTCGGCACGCTCATCATGACCGTGTTCGGAAGCCTGTTCAACGCCGTGTACCTGCTGCCGACCTTTGCAGACCTCTACGGCATGCCGCTTGATGCCATCATCGCAATGGGCACGGAGGTAAACTCCGCTATCAACAGCGTGTCGACGCTCGTTTTGTTTGCAGTTGTGCCGTTTAACCTCATAAAGGGCGCCATCGTCACGCTGCTGACCATGCTGCTTTATAAGCGCATCTCGCCGCTGCTGCACAAGGGCGACAAGAAGCTTCAGGAGCGCAACGCTAAGAAAAAAGCCTGATCTTCGTGACCTTACGAAGCCGCATGATGCTCAACGCAAAGTTAAGACACTCATTAAAGTAAATGATGCAGATATACCCCTTCAGGGCGAACACCGGCAGCACCTGCCACACAAGCAGAACGCCCAGCAGCGCATCCAAGAGATTTATCCCCATGCACCAAAGCTGCTGTCCCAGACCCTTGAGGCAGCCGTCGGCCACCATATCCGTGTACATTATCGGGATAAGCGGCGCAAGCAGCCGCAGGTAGTCGCCCGCCTCGGGCGAGGAGTATATCCGCACGCCGAGCTTGTCGGCAAAAACAAACAGCACAAGGGCAACGGCTGACGAATAGCCGAGGCCCTTTTTTATAAGCAAGCTCACGGTTTTGGAGATATCGCCATCGTTTCCGCGCACCTGCGCCTCGGTAAGCTCGGGGATAATTAGCTCCGCCAGCGCCATGAGTATGCAGGCGGGGAAGGACACAATGGGCAGCACCATACCCTGTATGACCCCATAGCCGGAGAGTGCCCTGTCCGCCGAAAAGCCTGCGGCCTTGAGCCCACGGGGGACTAAAAGGTGCTCGAGCGTTGAAAGCGCCGAGCGTGCGTAGGCCGACACCGCCAGCGGCAGTGCGACCTTGAGCATCCGTGAAGTGAGCTTGAGCTTCTGCGCAGAGTAATCCCTTACCGAATGGCGGTCGGTGAGATAAAACAGCAGCATGCAGACAAAGGATATCACATCGCCGCAGACATTGCCGAGCATCACGGCGGCGCAGTTTTTCTCGATATCGCCCGCCGGTGAGTGCGTCAGGAAATACGCCACAAAGCCGATGGTTATAAGCTGCTCACCGAGATGCACTACCGTTGGTTTCCACACCCTGCCGCAGGCGGTAAAGTAACCGGACATGACCGATGACAGCGACAGAAACGGCATGGAAAATGCGATGAGCTTTAGAGACTTTACCGTTCTTGCGTCACCTATCCACAAAAAGCCGATCGGCTCGGCAAATGAAAACAGCACCGCCATGGCGCTCAGCCCGAAAAACAGACTGTATGCAAAGCAGCGACGCATTGCGGCGGCAACGCTCCAGCTGCGCTCGTGCCCCAGCTCCTCGGAGACTAATCTTGTGGCGGCAAAGCGGATGCCCGAAACGGCAAAGGTGGTGCACAAAAACGCTACAGAGAGAACCAACTGGTACAGTCCGATGCCCGCAGAGCCGATGCGCCCGGCAAGCCAAACCTGGAACGCCATGGAAATGGCGCTCATCGCAAGCGAAGACCCCGTAAGCAGAGCGGTATTCATAATTAAACGCTTTCTGTTGACCATGCATAAAGATATGCACAAAAATATTTGCATATGCGTTGAATTTTTGTCAACTTTAGTGTATAATGTTACTACATTAACAAAATAGGGGGCATGGCATATGATAATTACCATCGGCAGACAGCATGGATCCAGCGGTAGGGAGATCGCAAGACTTCTCGCCGAAAAGCTCAACTACAAGTGCTACGACAAGGAGATTGTGGACGAAGCTGCAAATCACTCCGACTTCAGCAGAGACCTCATTGACGCCTTCGATGAAAAGCGCATGTCCGCATTTATCCTCCACGCAGGCGGCTACGGTCTGAACGAAAACTTCCGCCTTAATATGCAGGTCGTATCGGCGCAATTTGAGGCCATGCGCAATATTGCCGAAAAGGGCAACTGCATTTTCGTTGGTCGATGCGCAGACTATATCCTGCGTGACCATGACGATCTTATCAGCGTGTTCATCCTCGGCGACATGGACGAGCGCCTCAAGTGCCTTGAGCGCCGTCAAGGACTTGATGAGGTCGAGGCAAGGAAAAAGATAAAGGAAGTCGACAAGGACCGTTCAAGCTTCTACAGATATTACAGCGACCAGACATGGGGCGATGCGCAGAACTACGATATGTGCATCAACAGCTCCAAGCTCGGCGTTGAGGGCACCGTGCAGGTCATCCTTGACTACATAAAGGCAAGAGGACTTAAATAAAAGCTGACGGTAGCCGACCACCTATCGTCTGTCAGTGTGCCCTTTCGGTGCTTTTCGCCTTTTTTCGTCTTGCCGGGCACAAAGCCCGACTGCACCAAAAGAAAGCCGAAAATCCCTCGAAAAACACTACTGACAGATGCTGCGCAGTTTTGCCGGGAAGGGCGCTGACGCAGTATGAGCAGTGATCTGCCCGGCAAAACCGATAGTCGTTCGACTCCCGTCAACTTAACACAAAACCTAACGAAAATCCGCCGCAGAGTTAAATCTCTGCGGCGGTGTTTTTTTATTTGTCCGGCCATGGCACGGGTGTCTGCCCTTTGTCGACTATGAGATACGCCTTGTCGGCAAGCTTCGCAAGCGGAGTGTCGGTAAGCGAGTCGGAGTAGAAGTTCTCGACCACGGTATCCTCGGGAAACTCCTTATAAAACCTGCGTACCTTCTCCTTGCCGTGGCAGTTGAGCCCGTCTATCTTTGCCGTGTGCTTATCCATGTTCGTTGCGATGAGCCTGATGCCGAGCCTATCGGTCATGGGCTTGACCACAAATTCCGGCGAAGCGGAGATAACGAGGTCGTCCGGCCTTTGCTGCTTGAGATACCACGGGCATATCCACGATTCGTGCTCGTTCCAGTAGGTCTCAAGCTCTGCATCAATGTCCGGCAGATAGCGGATAAAGCGCATTGCACCCTCCTTGAGCTGCTCTTTGGACATGATCTTAAGCAGATACAAAAGCCCGTGCCACAGCGCCACCGGCAGGCAGCGCAGGAAAATGAGCGGGTGACGCTTCATTTCCCATTTAACAAAAGTCACCGATGAGTCGGGGTAAAATATCGTTTTATCAAAATCGTAAACATTCATTCTTCGTTGATCCTAAGAGTTCTCGTAGCGTTGAGCACGGCCAGTATCAGCACGCCCACATCGGCGAACACCGCAAGCCACATACCCGCAATACCCAGTGCGCCCAGCAGCATTATAACAAATTTAACTGTCAAAGAAAAGGCGATATTCTGCTTTGCAATACCCACCGTGTGCTGTGATATCTCGATGGCAAGCGGAAGCTTTCTTACATCGTCGTCCATAAGCACGACATCGGCGGCCTCCACCGCAGCGTCCGAGCCTAATGCTCCCATCGCAATGCCGACATCCGAGCGGGCGAGCACGGGAGCGTCGTTAATGCCGTCACCGACAAACAGCAGCGTACCTGTATGCTTTTGCCGCAAAAGCTCCTCCACGGCGATGACCTTGTCGCTTGGCAGAAGCTCACTGTATACATTGTTTACGCCGAGTGCCGTGGCGACGGCCTGAGCCGTTCGCTTTCCGTCACCCGTGAGCATGACGGTACTCTCAACGCCCAGCCTGTAAAGGTCGCTCACGGCCTGCTTTGCGCCGTCCTTTATGCGGTCGTCGATGACGATATAGCCGCCGTAAATGCCGTCTGCGGCAACATGGACAATCGTTGCGTGCTCGGTCGGGGTTTTGGGCGTGATGCCGTTAGAGGTCATCAGAGCCGCATTACCGACAAGCACCCGCCTGCCGCAGACATTGGCCTCAATGCCACGCCCTGTAAGCTCACGCACATTGGTGACGAGCCTGCGGTCGGGCAAGTTCTTGCACGCTTTTCTGAGCGACAGTGCGATCGGGTGACTGGAGTAGCACTCGGCGGCAGCGGCAAGGGTTATAAGGTCAGCACCGCTAATGCCGATAGGCTCAACGCCCGTCACGGTGAAGCTTCCCTCCGTGACCGTGCCGGTCTTGTCCATAACAACGGTGCTCGTATCTGCAAGCGCTTCAAGATAGGTCGAGCCCTTTATCAAAATGCCGTGCTTTGATGCGCAGCCGATACCTCCGAAGAAGCTCAGCGGCACGGAGATAACAAGCGCACACGGGCAGGAGATAACAAGGAATATCAGCGCCCTGCGTATCCACTCGAGCCAGTTGCCGTCAACAAGAGACGGAATAACGGCGAGCAGCACCGCAAGAGCGACTACTACGGGGGTGTACACCTTGGCAAAGCGGGTCACGAGCGCCTCACGGCGGGACTTGCTGTTTGCCGAGTGTTCGACAAGCTCGAGCATCTTCGACACCGTTGACTCTTTATATGTACTGCTTACCCTGATGCGCAGCACACCGCTCAGATTAACGCAGCCGGACACGACCTGCTGACCCTTTTTTACGGTGCGGGGCATCGACTCACCCGTAAGGGCGGAGGTGTCAACGCTGCTCTCACCGTCCATGATAACGCCGTCGAGCGGGATGCGCTCACCCGGGGTGACGGTGATCACCGTGCCGACGGGAATGGTGTTCGGGTCAAATTTCTGCAAAACGCCATCGACCTCAACACAGGCGTAATCGGGGCGGATGTCCATAAGCTCGACAATCGAGCGGCGGCTTTTGTCAACTGCGTAGTCCTCAAAGCACTCGCCGATGCGGAAAAACAGCATGACCGCCACGGCTTCAGGGTACTCACCGATGCACAGTGCGCCGATCGAGGCGACCGTCATCAGAAAATACTCGTCGAATAATTCACCGTGCAAGAGCTTGATTATTGCATCGCTTATTATCTCAAAGCCCAAGACAAGGTAGGGAACCAAAAACAGCCCCAGCATCAACCACTGGTTGATGTTCGGCTGTGAGCCTGTGTATATCCACACACCGACAAACAGCGCAGCGCCGAGCAGAATTATTATGATATCACGCTTGAGAGTTTGCTTTTCTTCCTGCATAGTCATACCTCCTCAAGATGCTTTGTGCCGATATCAAGTATCGAAAAAATGTGCCCGTCGTCGAGGGAGTAGAACACCGTCTTGCCCTCACGGCGGTATTTGACGAGCCTGTGCGAGCGCAGCACCTGCAATTGGTGCGACACCGCCGACTGCGAAGCACCTAAAAGCTTCGCAAGGTCGCACACGCAAAGCTCGTTTTTCGCAAGTGCGTATAAAATGCGCAGCCGTGTCTGATCGCCGAAAATGCGGAAAAAATCCGAAAGCGCACCGAGTTGACTCTCGTCCGGAATGTCTGTGCGGCTTATTTTATCCATGGTGCGCCTCCTTCATATGAAGAGTTATTCATATATAAATGCTACACTGACACAGTCAAAATGTCAAATCCGCATTGACATAATTTTAAGAAACTCAATTATTCCTTGACATAATGCGAAAAGAATGTTATACATGTGTGGGGAGGTGCTGACTATGAGAGGCTCCATGCTAAAGCAAATTCTTGACGATAAGGGCATAACCATAAGCGAGCTGGCACGGCGATTAAACGCTCCGGCGCAGACACTGTACAGTATGGTCAAAAGGGATAATCAGAAGGTCGACTTTGACCTCATGATGCGCATTTGCAGCGAACTGAACGTCCCGGTCGAGCGCATGTGCGAGAATATCAGCCTGCCGAGGCTTCCGGATGGCCGGGAGTGGGAGCTTGTGACCAATTACAGACAGCTTGACGATAACGGTAAGTCGCTTGTAGACACGGTCATTGGCCATGAGCTTTCACGGCTCGAGAGCGCAGCCAATGCCGAGAAGCCTGCCAAGATCATACCTTTGTATTCCACCCCCGCTGCCGCAGGCTATGCATCACCGGCCTTCGGCGACGATTACACCGATTACGAGGTCCCCGACGGAACGGCTGCCGATTTTGCCGTGCGCATTGACGGCGACAGTATGGAACCGTACATCAAGGATGGGTCGGTCGCACTGTGCAAGAGGGGGGCTATTATCCGTGACGGCGATGTCGGCCTGTTCTTTGTTGACGGCGATATGAAGTGCAAGCAGTATTGCCAGGACTATGCGGGCAATGTGTACCTGTTTTCGGCCAACCGTGAGCGTGCCGATGCCGATGTGGTTATCAGCTCCAGCTCCGGTATAACGCTCATGTGCTTCGGCAAGGTGCTCACCGATAAGCCCATACCATTGCCGTCGGAATAAAGGAGCAAGAGTATGTATTGTTATAAAGAAAAGCCCGAAAAGCTCAAAACCGAGCATGTCATTGACCCCGAGGGAGATAAGAAACTCAGGCTGTATCTTAGCTTGGGTGCGGTTGGCTTAGCCGCTGTGCTTGTCGGGATAGGCTGCATTTTTGTGCCGATAGCGAAGCTTTACGATGTCGGTGGTGTGGGCAGTTTCGTCCTGCGTGCGGCGCTGATAATCGTCATGGCGGTCGTGTATTACTGCGTGCATGAGCTTATGCATTCGCTTGTACTCAAGCGCCTGACAGGCGACACGGCGAAGATTATCTTTGAAAAATACCACGCCCACTGTGTGAGTGAAGCGGTATTCACTCTCAAAGGCTACATCATCTACTGCTTTGCACCTGTCGTTATCATCGGCACAGTGCTGCTGATACTGAACATCGTGCTGCCGGAAAGGTTCTTCTGGCAGGTTTACATAATTCAGATAATAAACATAGCCGGTGCGGCGGGAGAGTTCTACGCAGCATACAGGCTCATTAAAGAGAGGAAAGAGCTTGCCGTTTTAGACGGCGGCGAAAAGCTCACATATTGGACATGAAAAAAGGAAGCAGTTTTTAACTGCTTCCTTTTTTCATTTTATATCATGCGCTTGCCGAGTAGGTGAAGCTCATGCCGGGGTACTTCGTCTGGGGATCGATCCTTGAGCCGTTGACATACATCTCAAAGTGCAGGTGCGGGCCGGTTGACATGCCGGTCGAGCCGACATAGCCGATGGTCTGCCCTCTCTTGACGGTCTGACCGACGGAGACGGCACGGGAGGACATGTGAGCATACAATGTCTGCATTCCGTTGCCGTGGTCGATCATGACATAGTTGCCCCAGCCGCCGTTCCAGCCGTCGCTGGAGCTTACGACCTTACCACTATCTGCGGCATAGATGGCGCTGCCGTAGCTTGCACCGATATCGGTACCGCCGTGGTTTTTATATTCTCCGGTAATGGGGTGAACACGAGGACCCTGACGGCTGGTTATGTAAGTGCAGTAGGATGGCCATACAAGATTGCCGGTGCCGACAGAGCTTCCACCGCTACTCCCTCCGGAGCTGCCGCCGCTGCTGGGCTTATTGGCTTCTTCCTCAGCCTTCTTCTGCTCGTTGAGCTGCTTTACCTTGGCTCGGATCTGAGACTGGAGCGCAGACTCCTGACTGTCAAGAGTGCTGAGTACAGATGCGTTCTTGCTGATGTCGGACTGCAGGGAAGTGATGACTGCCGCAGCCTGAGTGATGTCGACCTGAAGCTGATCCTTGAGCTTTGCACACTCGGCCTTGTTCTGCTTGAGCTCGGTCTGTGCTTCCTCGTACTCGGCCTTGACCGTCTTAAGATCGGTGACCGACTGCTTGTACGACTCCTCAAGCTCCTTGTCGCTCTGCATTATATCGCCGATATCATCGATAAGGCTTAAAAATTCACCGATGCTGTTTGCGCCGAAGAGAACCTCAAAGTAGTTGTATCTACCGCTCTCCTCCATGGCACGCACACGCTTCTTATACTTTTCAAGCTGCTCATCGGCGGTTTTCTGCGCTTCATCGACCTCCTGGGTCTTGCGCTCGATGAGCGCATCGTGCAGCTTTATCTGTTCCTCAAGATTCATAATCTGCTGATTGGTCAAAGCCAGCTTGCTGTCAAGAGCGGTCTTGAGCTCGACCTGAGCATTCTTCTTGTTCTTGAGGGAGTTGATTGTCGCTTCATAGCTTGCAGACTGCTCGGAAAGGGCGGCCTTTTGGCTTTTAAGGTCGTCTATCTCGGACTGCGTCACCTTTGCGGAAGCGGTTGCCGGGATAAAGCCGACAAACAGGCTTGCCGCCATGACGAATGCAAGCACGAACGAGAATATTGGTTTCAAGAGCTTCTTTTGCATATAAACCTCCATTCGTCTTCTACGGATTATATTCTAACTCGTACATTATACACCATATGTCAAGCATTGTGTTAACAAAATGAAAAAAGCGCCCGGGAACTTGTCCCGAGCGCCTGAAATTATGTTATCAGAACAGACCGTTTGCAGTGAACAGAGCTGCGAAAACAGTGGAAACAACGGTCATGAGCTTGATAAGGATGTTGATGGAAGGACCGGAGGTATCCTTGAACGGATCGCCGACGGTGTCGCCGACAACGGCTGCCTTGTGGGCATCGGAGCCCTTGCCGCCGTGGTTGCCTTCCTCGATGTACTTCTTTGCGTTATCCCATGCGCCGCCTGCGTTGGACATGAACATTGCCATCATAACGCCGGAAACGAGGGAGCCTGCGAGCAGACCTGCAAGAGCGGTGGAGCCAAGGATGAGACCGACCGCCAGAGGAGCAACAACTGCCATGATGCCGGGTACGAGCATTTCCTTAAGAGCAGCGGTGGTGGAGATAGCAACGCAAGTCTTGTAGTCGGGCTTTGCCTTGCCTTCCATGATGCCGGGGATCTCACGGAACTGACGGCGAACTTCCTCGATCATGCTGTAGGCTGCCTTGGAAACGGAGTCCATGGTCATAGCGGAGAATACGAACGGGAGCATGCCGCCGATGAGCAGGCCGATAACAACGGTGGGGCTGGTGAGTGCGACCTCAGCAGCGTTCAGGCCGGTAGCCTGCGTGAAGGATACAAACAGTGCAAGTGCGGTCAGAGCAGCAGAGCCGATTGCAAAGCCCTTGCCCATTGCGGCGGTGGTGTTGCCGACAGCGTCGAGCTTATCGGTGATCTCACGCACGGAGTGGTCAAGGCCGCTCATCTCGGCGATACCGCCGGCGTTGTCGGCGATAGGACCGTAAGCGTCAACTGCGACGGTGATGCCGGTGGTGGAAAGCATACCGACTGCTGCAAGTGCAATACCGTAAAGGCCTGCGAACTTGTAAGCAAGGAAGATGCCTACGCAGATAAGCAGGACGGGTACCCAAGTGGACATCATGCCGACTGCGGTACCGGAAATGATGGTGGTAGCAGAACCGGTCTCGGACTGCTGAGCGATCTTCTTAACGAACTTGTAGTCGCCGGAGGTGTAGACCTCGGTGACAACGCCGATAACGAGACCGACAACGAGGCCGGAGATGATTGCGATAGCGCCGCCCATGCTGCCGAGCATCGACTTGCTGAAGATGAGGGAAGCAATAACGACGAGAAGTGCGGAAACATAAGAGCCCATCTTAAGAGCCTTGTGGGGGTTCGAGCCTTCCTTACCGCGCACAAAGAAGGTGGCGATAACGGAAGCAAGAATACCGCAGGCTGCGATAACGAGGGGGAAGATAACACCGTTGGCGGTGTCGGTAATAGCGACAGCACCGAGGGTCATTGCGGAGATGATAGCACCGACATAGCTCTCAAACAGGTCAGCGCCCATACCGGCGACATCGCCGACATTGTCGCCGACATTGTCAGCGATAACAGCGGGGTTACGAGGGTCATCCTCGGGGATGCCTGCCTCGACCTTACCGACGAGGTCAGCACCGACATCGGCTGCCTTGGTGTAGATACCGCCGCCGACGCGGGCAAACAGTGCGATAGAGGAAGCACCGAGCGAGAAGCCGAAGAGGACATTCAGATTGTTGAAAATCATGTACAGAACGCTTGCGCCGAGAAGGCCGAGGCCGACAACGCACATACCCATGACCGAGCCACCGGAGAAGGCAATCGACAGAGCCTTGTTCATGCCGCTTTCACGGGCAGCATTTGCGGTGCGGACATTTGCCTTGGTGGCGACATTCATGCCGATGTAGCCGGCGAGAATGGAGAATGCTGCGCCGCACAGGAAGCAAACAGCGGTGATCCAGCTGTTAAGGCCGAAGCCTATTGCGATGAACAGAACAGCAACAAAGATAGCAAGGATCCTATACTCGGCAAAGAGGAAAGCGCGAGCGCCATCACTGATTGCGGAGGATATTTCCTTCATGCGGTCGGTGCCTGCATCCTGCTTGGAAACAAAAGAAATCTTGTAGAAAGCAAAAAGCAGAGCGACGACTGCCAGCGCGGGGGCCAGCCAGATAAGAGAATCCATTTTTTACTCACTCCTATAAAATTTTTAACAAAAAGTTATTGGGCTGTCTATGTATTTTATACTAATCACTTAAAAAAATCAATTCAAATTTGACGCTTATTCGTGTAAATTCAACAAGTTTATCAAATTTTACGAAAGTATGAAAAAAACCACGGCTAAGGTGTGCAAAACACACAAAAACAAGTGCAAAACGGCCAGAATATTGACATGAATGTATCAATCTTAACAATAGACGGCACTTAGATGTTAACAAAATGAAAATTGCTGCAAAAATTTGAATGTTTGTGTTGGGAAATTCAAATAATCGTGTTAAAATATAAAATTATGACTAAGGTTAGGCCGGAGGTAGTGAGATGCTTCTTAAATTATTTGCAGGACTGAGCGCCGCAGCGACGGCTCTCAACATTTCGTCGCCGAGGGTAGAGTTCACGGGCATTAAGCTTGCGGGCTTTGCACTTTTGCGCTTTGCCGAGTTTTACATAGGTACATTTTTGGCGTACATTGCGGCGGTGTACGCTGCATCGGAGCTTACCGTGGATATGGAAAAGCCACAGGAAAAGCCGTCGAAGTTCTGGCAGTGGAACATGAATGAGCTTGCCGAGATAATCTGCGTGCTTGTAGGTGCGAGGGTGTCCGTCACGGGAACCGAGAAGCTTCCCGAGGGACAGCGCTATCTCATGGTCTGCAACCACCGCTCGATATTCGACCCCATTGCGTCCATTAAGCTTTTCGGCGCAAAGGAGTATATCTACATATCAAAGCCCGAAAACTTCAAGTTACCAATTGTGGGACCTGTTATGCACAAATGCGGCTGCCTGCCGGTGAACCGTGATAACAATCGTGAGGCGCTTGCGATGGTCAAGTCGGCAAGCAAGTACATTCAGGACGATGTTGCGTCCGTTGTCATCTACCCCGAGGGTACCCGCAGCCGTGAGGACGAGCTTCTGCCGTTCCACGCAGGCTCGTTTAAGATTGCACAGCGCACCGGTGTTCCGGTCGTCATCGCCGCTATCCACGGCACAGACGAGATAGTGCGCAATGTGCCTTTAAAGAAAACGAAGATAGAGCTCGACATCCTCGATGTGCTCGACGGCGACTTTGTAAAGAGCCACACGACGAAGGAGACGGCGCAGATAGCTCAGAAAATGATACAGGAGCATATTGACAGAAAGTACGGAAAGAAGGAGTGAACGCCGGAAAATGACAAAGCTTCTCAGGTATATGAAGGGCAGGGAATGGTTGTTTTTCCTTGTCAGTCTTGTTTTTATCATATCGCAGGTGTGGCTTGACCTCAAGCTGCCCGATTACATGTCGGAGATAACGACACTTGTCGAGACCGAGGGCAGCGCCATGGCCGATATCTGGGCATCCGGCGGCAAGATGCTGCTTTGCTCTCTCGGAAGCCTTGCGTCATCGATAATAGTCTGCTACCTCGCCTCGTCCATCGCCGCAAGCTTCTCAAGAAGACTGCGCGCGGCAATGTTCGATAAGGTAGAGTCGTTCTCCATGGAGGAGATAAACTCCTTTTCCACCGCAAGCCTCATCACCCGCTCAACAAACGATGTCGTGCAGGTGCAGATGCTCATAGTCCTGTCCATGCAGGTCGTCATCAAAGCGCCCGCAATGGCCATATGGGCAATTACGAAAATCGCCGGCAAGGCGTGGCAGTGGTCGCTCGCAACGGGCATTGCCATTGTACTGCTGGTAGGCTTCCTTGCAATTGCAATGGTGCTGACTTTCCCGAAGTTCCGCAAGATCCAGTGGCTGCAGGATGCACTGAACCACGCCGCAAGAGAGAACCTTAGCGGCATTCGTGTCGTGCGTGCCTACAACGCCGAAGAGTATCAGGAACGAAAATTTGAAAAGGCCAATACCGACCTTCTCAAAAATCAGCTTTTTGCTAACCGCACCATGACGCTTCTAAGCCCGTTCATGAATATCACCATGAACTGCCTTAACATGTCCATCTACTGGATTGGCGCAGTGCTCATAAACGCCGTCGTAATTGAAAATGCGGTGTCGATAGCCACAAGAGTTGATATCTTTGCCGACATGATAGTGTTCATGTCCTACGCTATGCAGGTCATCATGTCGTTCATCATGATAGTCATGGTGTTCATCGTTGCGCCAAGAGCACTTGTTGCCGCAAAGCGCATAAACGAGGTGCTTGAAACCGAGCCCAAGATAGTTGACAGCGCAAAGCCGCAGCCTGAGGAGACCTGCGTCGGCGAGGTGGAGTTCAGAAATGTAAGCTTTACCTACCCCGGCGGCAGCGGCAATGTGCTGACCGATATAAGCTTTACCGCTCACCGTGGCGAGACCGTGGCGTTCATAGGCTCCACGGGCTCGGGCAAAACGACGCTCGTTAACCTCATCCCGAGGTTTTACGATGTCACCGAGGGCGCAGTCTTGGTCGACGGTGTGGATGTGCGTGATTATGAGCTTGAAAAGCTCTATAAAAAGCTCAGCTATGTGTCCCAGCGTGCCGTGATGTTCTCAGGCGATATCGAAGACAATGTTGCCTTCGGCGCAAATGCCGACAGGGCAAAGCTTAGAGACGCACTGCATATCTCCCAGTCCGAGGAGTTTGTAGACGGCCTTGAGGACGGTGTAAAGTCGCATGTCGCACAAGGCGGCACCAACTTCTCCGGCGGCCAGAAGCAGCGCCTGTCCATTGCAAGGGCGCTGTGCAGGGACGCCGAGATACTCATTTTTGACGACACCTTCTCGGCACTCGACTTCAAGACTGACCGTGAGCTGCGTGATGCGCTCAAGGCCAAGACCGAAAACGAAACGAAGCTCATCGTTGCCCAGCGCATCGGAACCATTATGTCCGCCGATAAGATAATCGTCCTTGACGAGGGCAGACAGGTCGGCACCGGCACGCACCAGGAACTTATGAAAAACTGCGAGGTCTATCGTCAGATAGCCCTGTCGCAGCTATCGGAGGAGGAGCTTGCCATATGAAAGGAATGAGAAGACCTCCCATTGACGAAAAACCGAAAAACTTCAAGTCCTCCATGCTGTCGCTGCTGCGCTACCTCAAGCCGTGGCATGCTGCGATAATTATATCGCTTATACTTTCGCTCGGCAGCACGGCGCTTACGCTCATTGCGCCGGACAAGATGGCAGACCTGACAAACTCCATCGCCGCCGGACTTACCACCGGCATAGACATGGACGGCATAAAGCAGGCGATAATAGCTATCCTCATTATTTATGTAGGAAGCGGCCTGCTGTCCTGCATTGCAAGCTATGCCATGATAACCGTCATGCAGAAGCTTGCATGGAGCCTTCGTGACAGCATCTCCCAGAAGATAAACCGCATGCCGCTCAAATACTTTGACAGGGTCAGCATCGGCGATATTCTAAGCCGTATCACAAACGATGTCGATACCCTCAGCTCAACGCTCAACTCCAGCATTACCACCCTTGTTCAAGGCGTTGTGCAGTTTGTCGGCGTAACTATAATCATGTTTGCAACGAACGCCGTCATGTCGCTTGCCGCCATCGGCTCGTCGCTTATCGGCTTTGTTTTCATGTTCACGGTGATAAAAAAGTCGAGAAAATACTTCCGTCAGCAGCAGAAAAACCTCGGCGACATGAACGGTCATGTCGAGGAAATGTACTCGGGACAAGATATTGTCCGTGTCTACGGAGCAACTGCGCAGGCCAAGGCTGAGTTTAAGCGCATAAACGGCAATCTCTATGAAAGCGCATGGAAATCTCAGTTCTTCGGCGGACTTATGATGCCGTTCATGGGCTTTATCGGCAATTTCGGCTATGTCGCCGTGTGCGTTGTGGGCGCTGCCCTCACCATGAGCGGGACTATCTCGTTCGGCGTGATAGTGTCCTTTATCGCATATGTGCGCCTGTTTACGAATCCGCTTTCGCAGATAGCGCAGGCAGCCACCCAGCTCATGTCCGCCGGCGCCGCCGGTGAGCGTGTGTTCGGCTTCCTTGAGGAAGAGGAGTTATCCGATGACAGCGCTTGCACTGCTTATCCCGAAAAGGTCACGGGTGAGGTCACCTTTGACCATGTACGCTTCGGCTATGACGAGGATAAGCCCGTTATAAATGACTTCTCTGCCAAGGTTCTGCCAGGACAGAAGATAGCGATAGTCGGCCACACGGGTGCAGGCAAGACCACAATGGTGAACCTGCTCATGCGCTTTTATGAGCTGTGGAGCGGCGAGATACGCATAGACGGCGTGCCGATATCGGAAATGAAGCGCAGCGATGTGCACGCCCTGTTCGGCATGGTTTTGCAGGATACATGGCTGTTTGAGGGAACATACCGTGAAAATATCGTCTACGGCAAGGAAAATGTCACCGATGAGCAGGTGCGCTCTGCCTGTAAGGCAGTCGGCATGGATCATTTTATCATGACCCTGCCTGACGGCTACGATACCGTGCTCAGCGACCGCAGCAGCCTGTCAGCCGGTCAGCGGCAGCTGCTCACCATTGCAAGAGCCATGGTCGAAAATGCACCTATGATAATTCTCGATGAAGCCACAAGCTCCGTCGACACCCGCACGGAAGCTCTCGTCCAGCAGGCGATGTATAAGCTCACCGAGGGCAGGACCTCATTCGTCATTGCCCACAGGCTCTCGACTATCCGTGACGCAGATCTCATCCTCGTCATGGAAAAGGGAGATGTCGTCGAAAGCGGAACGCACGAGCAGCTTTTGAAGAAGGACGGCCTGTACAAGGAACTGTATTACAGCCAGTTTGAGGCGAAGTGAGGGAATATGAAAAAGGTTGCACTTATAACGGGCTCGTCCCGTGGCATCGGCAGGGCAGAGGCAATAAGGCTTGCTCACGACGGCTATGCCGTCTGCGTAAACTGCGTTGAGCGGGAAGATAAGGCGCAGGAGCTTGTCGATATGCTCCGCAGCAACGGCTGTGAAACCATGTGGTATAAGGCCGATGTTTCAGATGCTGCTGCCGTAAAGCAAATGGTTGCCGCAATCGAGGAAAAGCTCGGTGCGGTAACACTTCTTGTCAACAACGCAGGCATAGCAAAGCAGTGCCTGTTTCAGGACATGACCGAGGATTATTGGCGGCACATTTTCGATGTGAACCTCAACGGTGCGTTCAACACCATCCAGGCCGTGCTTCCGCATATGCTGCACGAGCATTCCGGCTGCATCATAAACACCTCGTCTATCTGGGGTCAGCACGGAGCGTCCTGCGAGGTCGCTTATTCGGCAACGAAGCACGCAATAATCGGGCTTACCCGCTCGCTCGCGCAAGAGCTTGCACCGACAAATATCCGTGTAAACTGCGTCGCCCCCGGCGTTATCGACACCGACATGGTGCAGGTACTCGGCGAGGAAACGCTCGATGCCCTTGCCGAGGACACCCCTGCCGGCAGGCTCGGCAGACCCGAGGACATTGCGGCGGTCGTGAGCTTCCTCGCCTCTGACGCAGCGTCCTTTATAACCGGCCAGGTCATAACCTCCGACGGCGGTTTTATGAAGTAAAATGCTTGTATATGCACTGACCATAGTAAAGCCCGCTGACCGTCCGAAGCTCGAGCGGCTGTATCTTGAGTACCGCAGCGTGATGTTCTGCGCAGCAAATGAGATATTGCATAACGAGCATGAGGCAGAGGATGCGGTCCAGCAGGCGTTCGTGAAAATTGCCGAAAACCTCGACAAGGTACCGGACGAGCTATCGAATAAGACAAAAGCCTTTGTCGTCACGATAGCGGAAAACACCGCCATCGACCGCTACCGCAAGCTCAAGCGCCACGGCGACTGCGAGCTTTGCGAGGAGGCTTGCGGCATCGAAGCCAATAGCGCCGATGAGCTGGTAAGCTGCATATTAAAACTGCCTGCACGCTACAGGCAGTTTATACTATTAAAATATTACCACGGCTATTCGACCCGAGAGATAGCAAAGCTTCTCGGCATGTCGAGCGCCGCTGCGAGCAAGACCGCTCAGCGGGCAAAGCAAAGACTTGAACAATTGTGCAAGGAGGCGGGGCTTTTATGATAAGCGATAACGATCTCAAAATTGCCGCAGAAAAAGCAAGCACCGCCATTTTGGAAGCACTGCCCGAAGTTGAGCACGAGTTTTCGCCGGAGCATGAACGCCAAATTGCCGCCATCGGTCGAAAGGCACGGCTCAAGAAAGTGCTGTCCGCCGCTGCCGTTATCCTGCTCGTCATCATTGCGGGCGGTGTCGGTGTGCTGACATTCAGCCCCGAGGCAAGGGCTGAGCTTGAATCGACATGGAACAGGCTCATCGGCAATGACGGCTGGCCAAGCTATATAAACGGAGAGGAAGCAAGCGCTTCCGCACTCATGTATCGCCCGACTTGGCTGCCGGATGGGTATGAGAAGCTTAACGAGAACGCCGACTTTGGCATCATCGAGTACCGAAACGGCCTGTCCGCCATAACCTATGGCTGCACAAGTTCCTCTGCGGACTTCCTGTCCGCCGTTGAGTGTACCTCACACGAGGTCACCGTCGGCGGCACGACCGCAACGGTCTATGTGCCGGTCGAAAATGAGTTTAACTACACCCGAAAGACGCTCGCATTTATAAAAGGCGGCTGCCTTATAACCATAGCTGCCGACCTGGATGAGCCGGAGCTCATAAAAATTGCGGAAAGCGTAAAACTATCAGACAATTAGTGTCCAAAAAACGCTCCCTGTTTCGTTATAGAGTAATGAAACGGGGAGCGTTTTTAAATACTTTTATAGTTTTAAAGCAAATTCTGACCGTAGAATATATGTTTGCGGAACCGTATATTCAAATAGTGGTGGACCAACGATTATGAAAATTGGACCTTATAACATGAGTAAGGGGAAAGTTGCAGCGACTCGTGAGGTGAAATCAAAACTTGAAGGGAAATACTTTGAGTATTACTTTTATGATCTTGATACAACAACTAATTACGCCATTACTTTTGCAACTGTATATGATGGGCTTTCATACGATTCTGTTCATGGTAGCGCAGTAGTATACCATTGACAAATTAAGAAAAGAGATGAAAATGGGAAAGAAAAAAACCATACTTGCTGCCACCTTTGCCGTGTACCTTGCCGCCGCAGTGTACCTATTATTCATGCGCCATGCCGCAAGCGACATGCTGTTTTCGGAATATGTGCGGCAGAACACTAATTTTATACCGTTTTTCAGCTTTTATGTGCTTTTCACAACGCCTTATATATCCTCATTGGTGCTTGTGCCGTTTTTCAAGAACCTCATCGGCAACCTCGCTCTGTTCTTCCCGTGGGGCGTGCTTCTGCCGATGCTGGACAAGCGCTTAAAAAACGCAAAGAGCTTCTTTCTGCTGACGGCATGTGTGATAATCGCAGTCGAGCTGTTGCAGCTTGTTTTCAAGGTCGGTATTTGCGATGTTGAGGATTTTATCCTCAACATGCTCGGCGCAGCCATTGGTTATATCATAACAAGAATACTGACGCAAAAAACGACGGACTGATTTTCAACATCAGTCCGCCTTTTTAATACTCTCGATTTTATCAAAACGGGAAGCCCATGGGGGTGATCTTGCTCATTGCCTTGTTGGTGGCGTCGTCGGCCTTGGAAATAGCCTCGTTGACAGCCGCAACGATCATGTCCTGAAGCATTTCAACATCATCGGGATCGACTGCGTCGGGGGATATCTCAATGCTCTTGAGCGAGCGTGTGCCGACCATAGTCGCCTTGACTGCACCGCCGCCTGCGGTTGCGGAGAACTCGGTGTTTTCAAGCTCCTGCTGCATCTTGAGGAATTCCTCCTGCATCTTCTGAGCCTGCTTCATCATGTTACCGCCGCCCATGCCGCCGCGGAATCCGCCTTTTGCCATAATTAGTTCCTCCTATGTGTAGAAAAATAATCTATTAAATAAATCTGACTTCTTTAAATTTCTTGAGCTCATCGACTGTGCGTGTCGGCTTGCTCTCGCCCGCAACAAGCTCACTCAGCTGAATTTTGAGACTGCGGCCGGTCACATCGTTTGCAGCGTCTCTCAGCCGCATCAACACATCCTGATTGTTTATCATGCCGTAGAAAAATCCGGGCACTACATAAAGATGCATCGTGTCGTAGCTTACCTCGCACCTTGCCTGCGTGGGGTCGGACAAAATGGGGATAAGCCCGATGGGAAGCGAGCTTTCAGCCTTGTCAATTATCTCCGCCCACAGCAGCGCATTGTCAACCGGAGCATCCTTCGCCTCGGGCGCTGCGTCGGGATTCAGGTCAACAGGGCTTACACCCTTGTCAAGCAGGTCGTCCTCCGGCTGATACTCGGCAAACTGCGAAGCGTCAAGCTCATCGTCGTCATACTCGACGCTCGGCCTTGCGGGCGGCTCATCGTAGGGGATATCCTCCACGGGAGCATAGTCCTCGTCATCGCCTGTATATCTTGCCATCGGTGCGTTGGACATATCATACTCAAGTCTCGATACACGGGCTCTGAGCTCGTCAAGACCCTCAGTAAGGCTCGGATCGCACAGCGCAACAATGCACATTTCAACGCAAAGCCTCGGGCTTCGTGCGCTTCTGATTTTAATAAGGTAGTCGGAAACGGTATTTATCCGGCACAAAAGCTCTGCTTTGGTGAGTTTTTTGCAAAAGACGGCGAGTATCTCCTTGTCAAATCTGCCTGAAAGCAGGTTTGCTCCGGCACGGGGTGCGACCGAGAGCATCATGCAGTCACGCAAAAGTGTGTTGAGTTCACCCAACAGCGTTGCGGGGTCTTTGCCGTCCGTCCAAAGCTCGTCAAAAAGCTCCAGTGCAGCCTCGGTGTTGCGCTTTACCGTGTAATCAAGCAGCTTTGCCGTGCGCCGGTTACCCGCAAGACCCATCGCCGAATACACGGAGTCGACCGTGATATCCGCAGCGCCCGAGCACTGGTCGAGCAGCGACAGCGCATCTCGCATACCGCCCTCGGCAAGGCCGGCGATAAGCTCGGCGGCATCGTGCTCAAGATTAAGCCCCTCGCAGGATGCAACATGCTCAAGATGAGCGGTTATGACCTCGCTGTCAAGTCTCTTGAAACTGTGGCGCTGGCATCGGGAAAGTATCGTAGCAGGAACCTTGTTAAGCTCCGTTGTAGCCAATATGAATGTCAAATGCTCGGGTGGCTCTTCTAGAATTTTAAGCAGAGCGTTGAATGCCGCCGTTGACAGCATGTGCACCTCATCGATGATATACACACGCTTTTTGACCGAAACGGGGGAGAACACGGCCTCCTCACGCAGCTGACGGACATTGTCAACACCGTTATTGGACGCTGCGTCTATCTCGACAACATCGAGAATGCTGCCGTCCTCAATGCCGAGGCATGAGGGACACTTGCAGCAGGGGTTGCCGTTCTCGGGATGCTGGCAGTTGAGCGCCTTGGCAAGAATTTTTGCGCAGGTGGTCTTGCCCGTGCCCCTCGTGCCGATAAACAGGTACGCATGGGACAGCCTGCCGGTAATTATTTGGTTTTTGAGCGTTTCGGTAATGTGTTTTTGCCCGACGACCTCGTCAAAGGTCTTGGGTCTCCATTTCCGATACAAAGCCTGATACATGGCGTCGCAAACCTTTCGTAGATATAAAAAACGACTCTTGACAAGACTGCACACCTGACCTCGAAAATGCCATATGCCCGTTACGCCGGCAGCCGGCTCAGAACCGGCACCCTCACGGCACACGAAAAGCACCGCTTAATGCTGCTCGGTTCCCCGCCTGACATGGTTCACGGGTTTCCGTTGCGCGAGACCGGCTCGTCAACGCTGCTTACCGGAGTCAGACGACACATGACAGACCCTAAATAAGGAATTCATCCCTGCTGTAGCGGATTGCAGGTTACAGGGCACCGCTAGCTCCCCAACTAGTGCAGCCTTGTCAAAAGCCGCTAGAATATTATAACGCAAATGCGGCATATAATCAACAAATATTTTCTTTACAAAAACGAAAAATGTGCTATAATACAAAAGTGCCGAGCAATGACCGGCAAATATGGGGTATTAGCTCAGTTGGTAGAGCGCCAGGTTCGCAATCTGGAGGTCAGGGGTTCGACCCCCCTATGCTCCACCAAAAAAGCCAAGTCGAAAGACTTGGCTTTTTTAGCTAAGTAGATTCTTTCGGATTGGTTAAGTGCACTTCGTGCGTAAAGTTTGTCTTACGGCAAGTGAAGTGCCTGCGGGCGTGGGTGTATGCGGCACATGGGCAAAACATAAACAAGCAGCCGCTGCATGGTGTAAGCAATGTACAGACAGGTAAGCGAAGCTCTTTAATGCCACGCAACCGAAAAGTTGCGCAATAGTTGGTTGAGTAAACCGACCTTTGGTGCTATATTGGCAGCAAGAAAGGAGACAGGTCACATGCATTATTTTTCGATCAACCTGATTTTTGTCATAATTCTATTTGCTGCATTTTGGGGAGTTATAGGCTACCTCATCTATCTGCTTATTAAGGCGCTGAGAAAGTATATACGCTCCGAGCCGGTGAGGCGTGAGAAATCCGAAAGCGCAAGATCGCTCGGCGAGGTTCTCAAAAAGCACCGCACCGAGTGCAAGATGACGCAGGAGTTCGTGGCCGAGGCGATAGGCGTGAGCCGCCAAGCCGTCTCAAAGTGGGAGAGCGGAGCGTCCGACCCCAGCACGACAAATCTTATTGCCCTTGCAAATCTCTACGGCCTGACTGCCGAGGAGCTGCTGCAGGAAATGCAGTAAAAAGTCCGGTTTACCACATGTTAAGCCGGATTTTTTGCGTAAATATTGCAAAATGTTGCAGAGTGTGCTATTATATGGGCGAGGTAGGAGTGCCATGATCGTACGAAATGACGCTGTTTTGTGGGATAACGGCAAAGAACGGCTGTATATTTTTGAAATGCCTCCCGAAAGTTGCTGCATAGCCGATCAGCCGTGACTTAAACGGCAGCTTCCGCCTTTGTGACATGGGATATGACACCGACGGATACATAGACTTCGCTATGACTACCAACGGCAAGGCTGAAGTGTCCGACCACCTCGGCGCAACATCCTCACAGTGCTCTCTGCAATTTGAACTAAAGGCGGACCAAACAGTCCTAACGGCACTATTGCAAATTCTAAAAATATAAAAATTTTTTCATAACCGTGTCCCCACATGTAAGTCTACGGACATGTATATAATAGAGGCCTGCATTGCAGGCTCCGTATACCTCCGGTATATGAAACATCGGAAACAGCGGCAGGTAACTCCTGCCGCTGTTTTCCGCTTGGGGGCAAAAAAACTCCCGTATGCACTGACATACGGGAGCTAACCGATGTTAATCTCTATATTCGAATTCGAGGTTGTAGATGCTGACGGTGTCGCCGTCCTTGATGCCCATGGCCTCCATGCGCTCAAACACGCCGGACTCACGCAGGACACGGTCAAAGTACATGCGGCTTTCGTTGTCATCAAAATTGATCGAGCCGAGAAGCCTCTGCATCCACGCACCCTCAACGACCCAAACATCGTCAAACTGTTCGATGGTGAGTTGCTCGGATGTGTCGATCACGGGCTCGGGCGGGACATAGTCGGCCTCAAAGCGGATGACCGGCGGCAGCTCCTGAAGCTTGGCTGCGGCAACGCTCACGAGCTCGTGTGTGCCGTTATGCGTTGCGGCGCTCATCTCGAAAAACTCATAGCCCAGCGCCTCAACATGCTCACGCAGTCTGTCGATATTCTCACGGTCGTCGCCGAGAAGGTCGCACTTATTTGCGGCGACTATCTGCGCACGGCTCGCAAGCTCGGGGCTGTACTCGTGCAACTCGGCGTTTATCGTGTCAAAGTCCTCAACGGGGTCACGACCCTCGCTGCCGGAGACATCAACAAGATGTATCAGCAGACGGCAGCGGTCGATATGCCGCAGGAAATCATGACCCAAGCCCGCACCCTCGGAAGCGCCTTCAATGATGCCCGGGATATCGGCCATGACGAACGAGCGCCCCTCATCAACATACACGACGCCGAGGTTGGGGAAGAGGGTGGTGAAGTGGTAATTGGCTATCTTCGGATGCGCCTTACTGACAACGCTCAGAAGCGTTGATTTGCCGACATTGGGAAAACCCACAAGACCGACATCCGCCAGCAGCTTGAGCTCAAGCGTGATATCATGGCTCTCACCGGGAAGACCGGGCTTTGCAAAGCGGGGCACCTGACGGGTGGGCGTTGCAAAATGCTTGTTGCCCCAGCCACCCTTACCGCCACGGGCAACAACGAACTTTTCTCCGTCGGACATATCGTGCATAATGCCGCCGGTCTCGGTGTCACGGATGAGCGTACCGCGGGGGACACGGATGTACAGACTCTCGCCGTCCTTGCCGGAGCAGCGCTTGCCCTGACCGTCCATGCCATTGCCTGCGACATATTTGCGCTTGTATCTAAAGTCCATCAGCGTGGACATATTATCATCAACAACAAAGACAACATCGCCGCCTCTGCCGCCGTCGCCGCCATCGGGGCCGCCTGCTGCGACATACTTCTCACGGTGGAACGCGATTGCGCCGTTGCCGCCGTTGCCCGCCTTAACGGTGATCCTTGCCTTATCAACAAAAGAAGCCATAGTGTGCCTCCTTAAAATTTAGTAAAAACAATGCCGGACAGTTTAGTCCGGCATTGTCAAATCTTCATTTACTGAGCGATTTCTTCGTAAACAGAGACCTTTTTGCGGTCCTTGCCCATGCGCTCGAACTTTACCTTGCCGTCTACGAGGGCGAACAGGGTGTCGTCCTTACCCTTACCAACATTGGTACCCGGGTGGATCTTAGTTCCGCGCTGTCTGACAAGGATGTTGCCGGCCAGAACAAACTGACCATCTGCTCTCTTAGGTCCAAGACGCTTAGACTCACTGTCACGGCCGTTCTTGGTTGAACCCATACCTTTTTTATGTGCCATTAAGGTTACACCTCCATTATCAGTAGTAGCGGAATAAATTATGCGTTGATGGTTTCGATCTGAACCTTGGTATAGGGCTGTCTGTGGCCCTGAGTTCTGCGGTAGCCCTTTTTAGGCTTCATCTTATAAACGCGAACCTTCTTGCTCTTGCCGTTCTTGACGACATTTGCGGAGACGCTTGCGCCTTCGATAACGGGAGCACCGAAAACGGTGTTTTCCTCGTCGATGACTGCCAGAACACGGTCGAACTTAACAGACTCGCCTGCCTCGACATCAAGCTTCTCAACGAAGATGACATCACCCTCGGCAACACGGTACTGCTTGCCGCCGGTCTCGATTATAGCGTGCTTCATGAACTTAACTATCCTTTCTTCAGGTCTCGCTCTCATAGGTGTCGGGCAGATCCCGAGCTTCCGACCCATTCAATGCGGCTTTAACAGTATAGCATTGCCAATCAGCAATGTCAAGCACAAAAATGCTTGAAAAACAAAAGAAAAAATGGCATAATTACAATGAGATGTGAAGGAGGGAGCGCAAAATGAACAAGCTTCTGAAAAAGGTGTTTTCCAGAACCGTTGTGACGGCTCTGCTGATCGTAATACAGGTTGCATGGCTGGCGGCACTGCTGCTGCAGTTGGGCAACTCCCTGCCAGCGATACAGACCGTGCTGCGCATACTGAGCCTTGTTGCGATTTTGTTTGTGATAAAAAGCGATATGAACCCATCGTATAAGATAGGCTGGATATTGCTTATCGCTGTGCTGCCGATCCTGGGCGGCCTTATGTATGTCATTTTCGGAAACAAGCGGCCAACTAAGAATATGCGTGAAATGCTGCGTGCCCAGCTTGAAAAGTCGGCGGAGTATCTCGGCACACAGGAGAGCATCACCGGCGAGCTTGACGGAGGAGCGGCGGGACTGTTCAAATACCTTGAAGGCTCAGCCGGCTACCCAACGGCGAAGAATACGACCGTGCGGTATTACCGTGTAGGTGAGGAAATGTACGCAGACCTTCTGCCGGAGCTTGAAAAGGCGGAGAAATTCATCTTCCTTGAATATTTCATCATCCGCCCGGGCGAGATGTGGGACGGAGTGCTTGAGATACTAAAGCGCAAAGCAGCCGCGGGCGTTGATGTGCGCATAATTTACGACGACATGGGCTGCATTGACATCTTGCCCGCAAATTACAACGCAACTCTTGAGGGCTGGGGCATACGGACAATGGCGTTCAACCGCTTTGTGCCTGCCGTCAGCTTAGTTATGAATAACCGTGACCACCGCAAGATAACCGTCATCGACGGCAAGGTCGGCTTCACCGGCGGCATAAACATCTCGGATGAATATATAAATGTAAAGGAGCGTTTCGGACATTGGAAGGACACGGGGCTGATGCTCAAGGGCCCGGGCGTGTTCAATCTGACACTCATGTTCCTTGAAATGTGGAACGCATTCAACAAAGACGGCGACGGATACGCAGAGTTTACCCCCGACTCGTTCGAGGAATGCGGCAGCGCCGATGACGGCTATGTCCTGAGTTTTTCCGACAATCCCTTGGATAACGAGAGTGTCGGGGAGAGCGTATACACCGATATGCTGTATCAGGCCAAGGACTACATTTATATAACAACGCCGTATCTCGCCATCGACAGCGAGCTTCAGACCGCCTTGTGCATGGCGGCGAAGCGAGGCGTTGATGTGCGCATGATAACCCCGGGCATACCGGACAAAAAGTTAGTGTACCGGCTGACACGCTCATACTACCCGACGCTCTTGAGAGCGGGAGTTAAGATATACGAGTACACACCCGGTTTCATCCACGCAAAGAGCTTTGTGTGCGATGATAAGCTGTGCGTCGTCGGCACGATAAACATGGACTACCGCAGCCTGTACCTGCACTTTGAATGCGGCACGCTCATGTATAATAATCCCGAGATAAAGCAGGTCAAAAAGGACGACCTTGATACTATGGAAAAATGCCGCAAGGTCGAGCTATCCGACATGAAAACCAACTTCCTCGGCGAGCTGTTTGACAGCTTCCTTCGCTCCGTTGCACCGCTGCTTTAATATCAAAGAATGCCGCCCGATTTTCGGGCGGCATTGCCATATTCAAATAATGTATCAGCCGACGATATCCTTGGTATCACGGGCGATAACGAGCTCTTCGTTGGTGGGGATGACAAAAACCTTGACCTTGGAGTCGGGGGTGGAGATCATGATATCCTCGCCGCGCTTGGAGTTTGCCTCATCGTCGATGGTAACGCCGAGATAGCCGAAGTACTTTGCAATGGCCTTGCGGGAGGACTTGGAGTTCTCGCCGACACCTGCGGTGAACACGATAGCGTCAACGCCGTTCATGGCTGCAACATAGGAGCCTGCGACCTTTGCGACCCAGTAGTGGAACATATCCAGAGCGAGCTGAGCACGGTCGTTGCCCTTTTCTGCTGCCTCGTCGAGGTCACGGAAGTCGGAGGAAACGCCGGAAACGCCGAGAACGCCGGATTTCTTGTTGAGGATGTTGAGCATCTCGTCGATGCTGATGCCGTACTTATTCATAATGAACTGGATAACGCCTGCATCCAGATCGCCGCAGCGGGTGCCCATCGGCAGACCAACCAGCGGGGTGAAGCCCATGGAGGTGTCGATGCACTTGCCGCCGTCGATAGCAGCAATGGAGCTGCCGTTGCCCATGTGGCAGGAGACTATCTTGAGCTCCTCGATGGGCTTGCCCATGAGCTCAGCGCAGCGGCCGGAGACATAGCGGTGGCTGGTGCCGTGGAAACCGTAGCGGCGGATGCCGTCGTTCTGGTAGTACTCATAGGGAATGGCGTACATATATGCCTTGCCGGGCATGGTCTGATGGAAAGCGGTGTCGAAAACTGCGACCATGGGGACATCGCCCATGACATCACGGCAGGCATTGATGCCGATGATGTTTGCGGGATTGTGCAGAGGAGCAAAGGGAGTGCACTCCTCAAGAGCCTTCATGACCTCGTCGGTGATGAGAACGGAGGAAGCAAACTTCTCGCCGCCGTGAACGACACGGTGGCCGACAGCGTCGATCTCCTTCATGGAGCCGACAACGCCGTACTCGGCGCTGGTGAGCTTGTCGATGACTGCCGCAATAGCCTCGGCGTGAGTGGGCAGGGCAATGTCCTCATTGAAAACGGGCTTGCCGCCGACCAGCGGGCTGTGCTTGAGGTGACCGTCGATACCGATGCGCTCGCAAAGGCCCTTGGCCATGACCGACTCGGTCTCCATGTCGATAAGCTGGTACTTCAGAGAGGAGCTGCCTGCGTTGATAACAAGAATCTTCATTACAAAATCCCTTTCTTATTGTAAAAATACCTATATAATTGTATTATAGTTATATACCTACCCTATTTTAATACAAATTGCATAAAAAGCAAGATTTTTTTAAGGAGGCGGGAAAATTGAGCGTTATCGGCGTTGTTGCGGAGTACAATCCATTTCACTTCGGCCATGAGCACCACCTGACCGAGACCGTACGCAGTCTGGGAGAGGACTGCCCGGTGGTGTGCGTCATGTCGGGTGACTTTATCCAGCGGGGACAGGCCGCCGTGTACTCAAAGTTTGCAAGAGCGGAGGCGGCGATAAATTGCGGGGTCGACCTCGTGCTTGAGCTTCCCCTGCCGTGGACGCTGTCCTCAGCCGAGGGTTTTGCCCGCGGCGCAGTGGGGCTTTTAGGGGCAACCGGCGTTGTCACGCATTTGAGCTTCGGCTCGGAATGCGGCGAGACAGAACCGTTAGAGCGGCTTGCCGAGATGCTTCTCGACCCGCTGTTTGTAAACGATATAAAGACGCAGCTGAGTAACGACGAGGGCATATCCTTTGCCGCCGCCCGACAGAGAGCCGCCGCCAAAAGGGTGGGGGAGCTGTCATGCCAGCTCGAAACGCCGAACAACATCCTCGCAGTGGAGTATATAAAGCAGCTTTATGACCAAGGCCTGCATATTAAGCCAATCACGATCCAGCGCTTCGGCTCGGGACACGACCGGACCGGCGATATAGGACCACGCTCGGCATCGGAGATACGCCGGACCATAGCCTCCGGCGGCGATATCACGGGCTCGGTGCCCGATGGAGCGCTTGCGGTGTATCAGCGTGAAAACAAGCTCGGCCGTGGGCCTGTTTTGGACGAAAATCTCGAGCTTGCCGTTTTATCACGCCTGCGCATGATAGACGATGCGGCTTTTGCCGCCCTGCCGGACGCCGGCGAGGGATTAAACTTCCGCCTTGCGAGAGCGGCGAGAGAGGAGACTACCGTCGATGCCATTGTGGCAGCCGCAAAATCAAAGCGCTATGCGCTCAGCCGCATCCGCCGCATGACCATGTGCGCAGCACTCGGCGTCAAAGCCGGGGATGCACAGGAAATACCGCCGTATGCGAGGGTGCTTGCCGCAACGCAGCGTGGCTGTGCGCTCCTGAGGGAAATGAGCACAAAATCGTCCGTTCCCGTCATCACAAAGCCCGCAAGCGTAAAGGAGTTAGACGACAGAGCAAGACATATATTTAATGTATGCAGCGCTGCTCACGACCTGTTTTCGCTGGGCTATACCGCCCAAGCGGAGCGCCGAGGCGGCGCAGATTGGAGAATAAGCCCTAAGATAGCCATTAAATAGGGGGATATTTGTGCAAAAAAACTATTGCAATTTTGTTAAGTGTAGTTTATAATGCAATCTGTAATCAGCAAAAAGACAAATGTTCGCCCCATGCGGACAAAAGCTGAGATGTTGAGAGTATAATTAGGAGGAAACCAAAATGAAGAAAGTCATAGCACTTGTCCTCGCATTCGTCATGGTGTTCGCGCTTTGCGCTTGCGGCGGCGGCTCGGACGAGAAGGTCATCAAGATCGGCGTCTATGAGCCTCAGACCGGCGCAAACGGCGCAGGCGGCAAGCAGGAGATCCTTGGCATGGAATATGCCAATTCCGTATGCCCCACCGTCACCATCGGCGGCGTGGAATACAAGATAGAGCTCGTTTACGGCGATAACGAGTCCAATACCGAGAAGGCTGTTTCCGCAGCAACCAAGATCATTTCCGAAGGCGTGTCCGTCGTTCTCGGCTCTTACGGCTCCGCTGTTGCTATCGCGGCATCCGATACATTCAAGAACGCAGGTGTCCCCGCAATCGGCGTAACCTGCACCAACCCCCAGGTCACCGAGGGTAACAGCCACTACTTCCGTATCTGCTTCCTTGACCCGTTCCAGGGCACCGTTCAGGCAAACTTCGCCAAAGAGCAGCTCAAGGCCGACACCGTCTACTGCCTCGGCGAGCTTGGCAACGACTACGACCAGGGCCTTATCAATTACTTCAAGGAAGCTGCCGATAAGCTCGGCATCAAGGTCATCACCGAGTCCTTCCCCAAGGATAACTCCGACTTCACTTCTTACCTGAACAACGCAAAGAAGGAAGGCGCAAAGGCCATCTTCGCTCCCGTATCCATCCAGTACGCACAGCTCATCGTTGAGCAGGCAAACGCACAGGGCATCAAAATTCCTCTGCTCGGCTCCGACACTTGGGATAACAACACCATCGTCGAGGCAACCGTAGGCAAGAACAGCGAACTGTATGTTTCTACCTTCTACGCAGAAGGCGGCAATGCCGAGTTCGAAAAGGGCATTAAGGAGTGGATGAACGCCGACTCCAAGCGCATCGACAATAACGGCGGCAACGACATGCTCGCAGCAGTCACCGTCATGGGTTATGATGCATACATGGTAGCAGTCGAGGCCATCAAGGCAGCAGACTCCTCTGATCCCGCAGCCGTCATGGCAGCTCTGCCCAATGTTAAGTACAGCGGCATCTCGGGCGATATTTCCTTCAACGAGACCGGCGACGCAAAACGTGACTCTGCATTCATCAAGCAGGCAAACTCCGAGAAGGGCGTTTGGGACTTCGTAGCAGTCCAGAAGGCGTAAGCTTCTAAAAAGGCTTATATCAAGCTCAAATATGGTGGGGACACAGAAATGTGTCCCCACCATACCGATATTTTACGGCAAGATAAAGGATCGTGTAAATGCGCTCCTAAAATAATTTTCCGGAGCGGATTTATGCGTTCCTGTAAATAGAGAGGAAGGCCCTCAGATGATTGAGTTTTTGCACAATAACCTGCAATACCTGCTTTCGGGCATATCCGTCGGCGGCCAGTACGCTCTTATCGCCATCGGCTATACGATGGTGTACGGCATACTGAGACTTATAAACTTTGCCCACGGCGATGTGTTCATGGTCGCAGGTCTTATCATGATATACGCAATAGCGGGCGGTCTGCCCATGTGGGCGGCAATAGTGCTCGTTATCGTTCTTACTGTAGCTTTGGGCGTAGCGATAGAAAAGGTGGCGTACAAGCCCCTCAGAAGCGCACCGAGAATGTCGGTAATGATCTCTGCTATCGGCGTGTCGTACCTGCTGCAAAACTGCGCACTGTACTTTACCGGCGGCCTGCCGCGCATGTACCCCGTTATCCCGTTTTTGACAAAGTCGGTGACAATATGGGGCGCAACGACCAAAATGGTCACCATCATTACTCCGATACTTACGCTCGTGCTCGTCGTTGCGCTCGTACTTCTTATAAAGTACACCAAGATGGGTATGGCGATGCGTGCTGTCGCAAAGGATTTTGAGACAAGCCAGCTCATGGGTATAAAGATAAACTCCGTTATATCCTTTACCTTTGTCATCGGCTGTCTGCTTGCGGCTGTCGGCTCGCTGCTTTATTTCTCAAACTATCAGACCGTCGTGCCCACCTCAGGTGCAATGCCCGGCCTTAAAGCCTTCGTCGCAGCCGTTTTCGGCGGCATAGGCTCAATCCCCGGTGCGGTCATCGGTGCGTTTATAATAGGTATCTGCGAGAACATCATCAAGGGTGTAGGTCAGCAGTGGACCGTGTTCTCCGATGCATTTACCTTCGTTCTGCTTATAGTCATTCTTCTCGTCAAGCCTACAGGCATCTTCGGCGAGAAGGCAACGGATAAGGTGTGAGGTGAGGATGATGAACAAAACCATGCAGAAAGAAAAAGTCCTCAGAACGCCGGAAGAGCTTGCAAAACGTCAGGGCATGTGGCTGACGATAATAGCCCTTGCAGTCGTATATATCCTGCTGTTTGCGCTTGATAACTTCATTAAGCCCAGCAAGTTCACGCTCATGCTCATCCCCGTGCTCAGAAAGGGCGCAATTTATTCGCTTCTTTGCGTTTCGATGAACCTGCTCAACGGCTTCACCGGACTGTTTTCACTCGGTCAGGCGGGCTTCATGCTCATCGGCGCATACGCATACTCCATTTTCTCCATCCCCGCAGCGCAGCACGCCTCGGTGTATCAGTACTTTGACGGCGGCGCTATCCAGTTTTCCATTCCCGAGGCTATCGGCAATGTCCTCGGTGTAAATGCCGGCAGCTTCCTCGGTGCGATAATCTGCATCATCATCGCCGGTATCGCTGCAGCGATATTTGCAGCACTCATCGGCATCCCCGTGCTCAGGCTCAAGAGTGACTATCTTGCCATTGCGACCCTTGGCTTTGCGGAAATAATCCGTGCGTTTTTCCAGTGGGACAGCTTGGGTGAGATTACAAACGGCTCTAACCTGCTGCGTAAGTACACGGCGTTCAGCGACATGAACATTCAGCTCGGCACGAGCGTTTTTAAGCTCGGCACGATATTCCCGTTCTTTATCGCAATGATATCTATTGCGATGATCGTTCTGCTCATAAACTCTTCCTACGGCAGAGCTTTTAAGGCCATACGCGATGATGAAGTGGCGGCAGAGGCGATGGGTATAAATCTTTTCAAGCACAAGATGCTGTCGTTCGTCATCTCCAGCTTCTTTGCCGGTGTCGGCGGCGCACTGCTTGCAATGTTCCAGACCACCGTGCAGGCCTCGGCGTTCATGTCCTCGATGACCTATGAGATACTGCTCATCGTCGTTATCGGCGGCATAGGCTCCGTTTCCGGCAGCTGCATCGCAGCATTTTTGTACATTGCCTGCTCCGAGTGGTGGCTTCGCTTCCTCGACTCGGGCGCAATCGGAAGTATCCAAGTCTCCTTCTTCCGTGACGGCTTCCGCAAGGTCGTGTTCTCCGTCGTTATCATGATAATCGTGCTGTTCTTCTCGAAGGGCATCATGGGCAATAAGGAGCTTTCCTTTGCCGGACTTATCAGAAAGATACAGGCTAAAAAAGCCGCTAAGGCGGTCAAGGCCGAAGCAGGAGGTGCGGCAAAATGAGTGAAAATAATGTTCTCCATGTTGAAAATGTGACCATGCAGTTCGGCGGTGTCGTCGCCGTCAACAACCTGTCGCTTGACATCCCCGAGGGCAAGATAGTTGCGCTCATCGGCCCTAACGGCGCAGGCAAGACCACGGCCTTTAACTGCATCACCGGCGTTTACGAGCCGACAAACGGCCTTGTAGAGTTCATGGGCGAGCCCATCGTCCGTAACCACCCGCAGGGCAAGATGAAGAAAAACTATAAGGGCGAAAACGGCGACAAGTACCTCGGCAAGGTCGTTGCCAACACGCCCGACAAGATAACCCACAAGGGCATCGCCCGTACCTTCCAGAACATCAGACTTTGGAAGAGCATGACGGTGTTTGAAAATGTTCTTATCGCAAAGCACATGAACGCCAAGCAGAATGTGTTCTCCGCCACCTTCCGTGCAAATGCCAAGGAGGAGCAGCGCATGCGTGACGAGACCATGGCGCTTCTGGTCGAGCAGGGACTTGATAAGTTCAAGGACGAGATAGCGACGAGCCTGCCCTACGGTCTCCAGCGCCGTTTGGAGATAGCAAGAGCGCTTGCCGCCGACCCCAAGCTTTTGCTTCTTGACGAGCCTGCCGCCGGCATGAACCCGCAGGAAACTCAGGAGCTTGCGCAGTTTATAACCGAGATCCGTGATAAGTATAATTTGACGATATTCCTCATCGAGCATCACATGGATCTTGTCATGAACATTTCCGATTATATCTATGTCATCGACTTCGGCAAGGAGATAGCCCAGGGCATCCCAAGCAAGGTACAGAACGATCAGCATGTTATAGACGCATATTTGGGGGTTGTTGAAGATGAGTGAAGCAATACTGAAGATCAATGACCTCAAGGTCAATTACGGCGGCATCGAGGCCGTCAAGGGCATCAGCTTTGATGTTCCCGCAGGCGAGATAATCACTCTTATCGGCGCAAACGGCGCAGGCAAGAGCTCGACCCTGCGTGCCATAGCCGGTTTAGTCAAGCCCGCCTCCGGCAGCATAGTCTTTGAAGGAGACGATATCACCGGCAAGGATCCGACCGCTATCGTCACCAAGGGCATCACGCTCGTTCCGGAGGGCAGAAAGATATTCCCCGATCTCACGGTTTTGGAAAACCTACGTATCGGCGCATATCTGAGAAACGACGACCTGACCGACGATCTCAACTGGGTGTACGACCTGTTCCCAAGGCTCAAGGAGCGCTCGTGGCAGGAAGGCGGCACTCTCTCCGGCGGCGAGCAGCAGATGCTTGCGGTCGGCAGAGCACTCATGAGCCGCCCCAAGGTCATCATGATGGATGAGCCGTCGCTCGGCCTTGCACCTATCATCGTGCGTGGTATCTTTGATATCATCAAGGAGATAAACAAGCAGGGCGTGACCGTTCTTCTTATAGAGCAGAACGCAAACATGGCACTCAAGACCGCCGATATCGGCTATGTCATGGAGACCGGCCGCATCACCATGAGCGGCGCCGGCTCCGAGCTTCTGACAAACGAAGAGGTCAAGAAAGCATACCTCGGCGCATAATCCTACACATATTAAGAAAGCAGAAAAGCTGCTCGGCTTTTCTGCTTTTTTATTGACAATGTGCTGACAGTGACTTAAAATCTATCTTAATAGATTAATGGGGGAATTATTATGACACTTGACAAACTGCCTATAGGCGACAGTGCCGTTATTATATCGGTCGGCGGTGAGGGAAACCTACGCTGCCACCTGCTGGACATGGGGCTTATACCGCACACCGAGGTCTCGGTGCGCAAGACTGCACCCTTGGGCGACCCTATTGAGATATCGCTCCGGGGATATACCATGACCATCCGCAAGGACGACGCCGCAAAGATCGAGGTGCGCCCGAATAAGGAGGTATAAACCATGGTAATAGCTCTTGTAGGTAACCAGAACTGCGGTAAGACCACACTTTTTAACCAGCTGACAGGTTCAAATCAGCATGTCGGCAACTTCCCGGGCGTGACGGTCGAGCATAAAATGGGCGAGATAATCGGCTATAAAAATTACAGCCTTGTCGACCTGCCCGGCATCTATTCCATCCGTCCGTATTCCGGTGAGGAGAAGGTCACCCGCAATTTTATAATCGACAAAAAGCCCGATGCGATAATAAACATCGCCGACGCAACGAATATCGAGCGCAACCTGTATCTCACGCTTCAGCTCATAGAGATGGGAAAGCCCATGGTGCTGGCACTTAATATGATGGATGAGCTTTTGGGTAACCACGGCTCTGTCGATATAAGCAAGTTGTCCGAGCGCCTCGGCATACCCGTTGTGCCAATATCCGCTGCAAAAAATGACGGTGTTGACGAGCTCATGCGTGTCGTGTCCGAAACGGCGCAGGCAAGGCTCAAGCCCCGCAGGATAGACTTCTGCTCGGCAGGCCCCGTGCATCGGTGCATTCACACGGTCAGCCATGTCGTGGAGGATCACGCCGAGCGTATCGGCGTTCCGTCACGCTTCGCTGCTACCCGTGTCATCGAGCAGGATGAGGATATAATAAACTCGCTCAAGCTCAGCGAAAACGAGCTGGAGCTCATTGAGCATGCCGTTGTGGAAATGGAGACCGAGAGCGTCCTTGACCGTAACGCTGCTCTTGCCGATATGCGCTACCGCTTTATCGAGGCCGTGTGTTCCGAGTGCGTGGTCAAGGCACAGGAGAGCAGAGAAGCCCAGCGCAGCGTGAAGATAGATAAGGTGCTGACGAATAAGTACCTTGCCATACCCATGTTCATTGCGATAATGGCGTTTATCTTCTGGATGACCTTCAGCGTTGTCGGGCAGCGGCTGTCGGATCTTCTCGGCATGGGCATAGATAAGCTCACGGTGCTTGTTGACAATGCACTGACCGCATATGGGCTCAACCCCACGGTGCAGAGCCTTGTCATCGACGGTATTTTTGCCGGTGTTGGCAGCATTTTGAGCTTCCTGCCGATAATAGTCGTACTGTTTTTCTTCCTTGCCATTCTGGAGGACACGGGATACATGTCCCGAGTGGCGTTCGTTATGGATAAGCTTCTGCGCAAGATCGGCCTATCCGGCCGCAGCTTTGTGCCGATGCTCATAGGCTTCGGCTGCTCGGTGCCGGCTATCATGGCGACAAGGACGCTTTCAAGCGAGCGCGACCGCAAAATGACGATGCTGCTTATTCCGTTCATGAGCTGCTCTGCCAAGATACCAATTTACGCCGTGTTCACTGCGGCCTTTTTCCCGAATAACGGCGCACTCGTCATGACACTTTTGTACCTCGGCGGCATCCTCGTCGGCATAATAGCCGCAATGGTGCTCAATAAGACCGCCTTTTCCGGCAATCCTGTGCCGTTTGTCATGGAGCTTCCGAACTACCGTATGCCCTCGCTCAAGAGCGTGCTGCTTCTTATGTGGGAAAAGGCTTGGGACTTTATCCGCCGTGCTTTTACGATCATTTTCGTTGCGACCATCGTCATATGGTTCCTGCAGCACTTTGACGCAAAGCTGAATGTCGTCCCGTCCGACAGCACGACAAGTCTGCTGAGCATCATCGGAATGTGGATGGCACCCGTGTTTGCGCCGCTCGGCTTTGCCGATTGGCGTGTCGTCACGAGCCTTGTGACCGGTCTCATGGCAAAGGAAGCGGTCATAAGCACCCTCGGCGTCTTGCTCAATGTCAGCGTCGATGCCCTCGCCGGAGCGATAGCGGGACTGTTCACCATGCGTTCCGCACTCAGCTTTTTGACGTTTGCGCTTTTGTATACACCGTGCGTTGCGGCAATATCAACAATAAAGCGGGAACTCGGCAGCACCGTCAAGACCATAGGAGTTGTCGTCAGCCAGTGCTGCGTTGCGTGGCTCACGGCATACATAGTGTATCTGATAGCGGGTATAATATTGTGATATGGAAATCATAATTGTACTTGCGCTCGTGGTGTGGCTCGTGCTTGCGCTGCGCTCGATAAGAAAAAACGGAGCAGGCTGCGGCGGCGACTGCGCCAAATGCAGCGGAAAATGCTCAAAAAGACGGGATCGTTGATCCCGTCTTTTTTCAATGAAATGTATAATACGAAACACTTCCGTCAAAAATAGAAGCAACCTGATATATAGGAGGTTTCTGTATGGAAAACGGCAGATCCAAAAGGACGGATAAGTTTTTTGCAGGTAAGGGCTTTTACATAGTCCTTGCACTATGTATAGCGGTGATCGGCATCTCGGCGGTCAGCATAGCCCTGAACTCCGACGGCGGCAAAGCACCCGAACTTGACCCGGGGCTTTCGCTCTCAAATCCGACCGAGCCGATAGCGACCCCGCCCGTAGTCACGCCCACACCCAATGTAAAGACCGATATAGAGGAGGACAACGGCGCCGTAGTCAGCACATGGAAGTCAAGCGAGACCTACGAGCAGCCCGCTGCATGGGTCTGGCCTGTAAAGGGCGAGATCGAGCGCCGGTACGCAGTCGAGACGCTTGCCTACGATGTCACCATGAAGGATTGGCGCACCCACGACGGCGTCGATGTACTTGCCGACAAGGGCACGGTCGTAAGGGCAGCCTCCGACGGTACGGTCGAGAGCATCACGCAGGACGACCTGTACGGTACGACCGTCACCATCGACCACGGCAACGGCTTAAAGAGCACCTATTCAAATCTCGCCGACAAGCCCACCGTGAAGCAGGGTGACAGCGTCGGTGCAGGCGATGTCATAGGTTCTGTCGGGGCAACCGCACTGTGCGAGGTGGGGCAGGGCAGCCATGTTCACATCGCCATGTCAAAGGACGGAAACAGTGTTGACCCGACCAAATATCTGCCCTCGTGAAGTTTTTTTGAGAAAAATGAAAAAAGCTGTTGACAACTTAGTCTATGTCTGCTAAAATCTCAATTGCTCATTTGATAAATGGCGGCATAGCTCAGTTGGCTAGAGCATGCGGTTCATACCCGCAGTGTCCCCGGTTCGAATCCAGGTGCCGCTACCAAATTAAGGCGCAGCAATCCTGCGCCTTTCTTATAAGGCCCGTTGGTCAAGCGGTTAAGACACCGCCCTTTCACGGCGGTAACATGGGTTCGATTCCCGTACGGGTCACCAAAAAGCAGTCCACATCTGTGGGCTGCTTTTTTACTTACCGGTATGCCAATAGAGGCGAGATAGCTTGTTGCAAGGTCGAAACGGCCGCCGCCAATATCAATGTTTACATCACCAAACTTGACTGCCTTGTGCTTGAATAAGGCCGGAATTTGCATGATAGAGGTTTTCGCTGAAGATATGGCCTGACTTACAGGGGAATTTACATCGTTTCCGCTACTGTTTCTAACGCCGCCTCGTACACTTTCTGTGGCGTCATGTCGTAGAGTTTCCCAGACAGTTTGTCGAGAAAGGACACCAGCTCCTCCGGCGTTTCTATTGCTGTCAGGATATCTAATCGCATTTCTTTCGGCACTTCCATAAGTATCAGCAGCCTCGCTAATTCCACGCTCTGCTCGTCTGTCAATGTTCTGGGCATCGAACTTTCTCCTTTCGTTGTATTGATCTCTGGACAGCTCTATGCTTCTTTTTTTTGCCTTTTCATAATAGCGGAATTTCCCGAACCGTGAAAAACGCTTTACCTCTCCAATGGGTGCAGAGCCGTTTTCCCACTGCATAAACAGCGTCTGTGTCTCACTGTATGTGCTCTTCTTATTGTGCTTCTTCGGAAGCTCATCGTCAAGAGGTTTTCTCGCCTGATACTGAACATCGCCCTCGTCGCCGATGACCTGCTCGTCCTTGGGGTTGAGAATGGACATGACCTCGTTGAAACGGGAGGTTTTCGCATCAAGTTCCGCCTGCTTGGCAAACGGGGAGGAGATAATAGCCTCCTGCGCCGAAAGGTCGATTTCGGTCTCTGTAAGCCGGTCAGACCACACGCCTATCTTGTGCTCTATGCCCTGAATGACACCGATTTGATTCACGCCATTGTAAGAATTCTCGTTTCTTACATCTTTACGGCATTACCTCTTGTTAAAACGGCAATTTCTTGGTATAATACACTGAATATGTTTCAGGAGGTGCGCCGTGTCAGCAAAAGCGAGGCGGCAGGGAAGCAGCCCGGCCAAAAGAACATATATTGTCTTTGCGGCGATAACGCTTGCCGTGCTTGCGGTGGTGTTCGCCGTCATCATGCAGCTAAGGTCGAAAACGCCTGTGTATGTGTTACAGGTGAATGGACTCGACGCCGAAACGCCTGCCGAAGCGCAGATAGAGTGCAGAGCCGAGCATGGGAAGTTTGCAAAACCGCAGCAGGAGCATACCGGCTGCTCATGGGTCTGGTGCGGCGATAGTAAGCTTTATCTTGTGAAGACTACGGCGCTTAGAATTGATACCAAGGATGAGACCGACAACTTCACTGCCGTGACATTTGACGGCGGCGAGGGCAAGCGCCTTGCGGGCTTTGTCATCGACCCGGCGATCCAGCCTAAGGAGCTTGGCAGAATAGTTCTCGAGGGCGGCGAGAAGTGTAACTTTGAAAGCGTCAGCATGTCAATCAGAGAGGGCCTTCGCAGCGGCGAGATAAGCTACGAGGACGCCGTCTACCTTTGGGATAAGGACAGCACCGAGGTCATCGCCGTGCGGGCGGACAGCTATCAGACGGTGCAGGACAACATCGTGTCGTTCACAGATGACGGCAACGTGACGCACACATGCTATATATTAGACACTAAAATAGATTGAAGGAATAAGAAATGGCAAATGCAGCGCAGGGATTGACGGGCGATACCAAACGCCTGCTTGAAATAGTTAAGGTGATGAGCAAATACAAGGTGATACAGGGCTTTGACCCCGATAAGCTTTGCGAGATGCTCAAGGAGCTCGGGCCTACCTTCGTTAAGTTAGGACAGCTTCTGTCGATGCACCCCGAGATCATACCCATGGAGTATTGCAAGAAGCTCGAGAGCCTCAGAACGGACGCCTCCACACTTGTCACCGCCCAGATAAGGGAGATAATCAGCGAGGAGTATGGCAAGCCGTGGAACGCCGTGTTCGAGCGCATTCTGCCCATTCCCTTGGGCGCAGCGTCAATTGCGCAGGTGCACGAGGCGATACTGCTCGACGGCACGCATGTCGCTGTGAAGGTGCAGCGCCCCGATATATATGACAAGATGGAGCGGGATGTCAGGCTCATCAAAAAAGCGCTGGATATAGTGAAGTTCAAGAGCATCAACAATGTCATGAACCTGTGCGACTGCATCGACGAGATGTGGCTCGTTGCGCAGGAAGAGATGGACTTTTTCCGTGAGGCCGAGAATATCCGCACCATCCGCCGCAATAACGAGGGCGTGCAGTATGTCTATTGCCCGAGGGTGTACGATGAGCTGACAACAAAAAATGTACTTGTTATGGAGTATATCGGCGGCTTTGAGCTTAATAACACAGAGGAAATGCGCCGTCAGGGCTATAATGTCCACGAGGTGTGCACAAAATTTATAAATAACTACATAAAACAGTTTGCCGAGGACAGGTTCTTCCACGCCGACCCCCACCCGGGCAATATCCGTGTTCAGGACGGACGCATAGTGTGGCTCGACCTCGGCATGATGGGCAGGCTCACCGAAAAAGATGCCGAGCTCGTGACCAGCTGCATGAGAGCCATTTTCAGCAACGACTATCTGAAATTTGCCGACAATGTACTTGAGATATGCGAGCATAACCCGGACATGGACAAAGAAGCGTACTATGAGCGTATGCGTGCCTATCTTGATAAGTACAGGGTCATCAGCATGGCGGATATGAGCAGCACGGTCGATATTTTCGCCGACCTCTACCGCATCTCAAGAGATTTCGGGATAAAGGTGCCGAGATCGATGACAATGTTCTGGCGCTCGCTCGCCATCATGGAGGGCACAGTCTCCGACCTTTCACCCGATACCGATCTTGCGGCGATAATCGGCAAGCACTTGGCTGCGCAGTCACTCGTAAAGGGCATAGCCGGCAGTATAACAAAAAGCATTTCCCACCGCAAGCTCATCTCCGGTAAGCCCCTGAGCTACACCGGCCACGAGCAGGAGCCCGACGAGATAATAGACGAGGCCGTAGACGAAGAAAAACCGGAATGATTTCATTCCGGTTTTTGCTGTTTTACATATCTATATGCTTACTACATGCTTACTACGCCGTTTATAACTATCGCCGCTGCAACTATAATAGCGGAGACGGCTGCGATCGTATACCTCCGGCTGCATTTCTGCGGGTCTTTGCGCCTTAAAATCAGCTCTGCGCCATCCTCAAGATAGCCGTTCATGAGCCTGCCCACGGCATCGTTGCCGAAAGCAAGGCAGATAGCAAAGCTCATCAAAACGGAGGCGAGCACCATGACCCTTGCACGGTATTCGGCGATGCCGGCACTGAAAACGAGGGTTATTAGCCTATGGATGAGGAATATCGACAGCGAGTTTCTGCCGAACATGGTCAGGAACGGGATCTTGTGCTGTGGCGCAAACGCCAATATTGCAATTATTGCGGCCGATGCCGCGGCAAACATGCAGAGCCTTGTGAGCGACTCTGCCGACTCGAGGTATGCTTCCATGAGCATCTCCTCGCTTTGAATATTCAGCACCCGTATCGTCAGATATCCGAAGCCGACCGCCGCTGCAAGGGCGATAAGCCCCGGGACAGGCATTTTCGGCTTGGTCTCAAACCGCTCCTTCGGCGTTATGAGACCGGCGAGGTAAAACGGGAAAAATGCAATGGCTCGAGAAAGTGCAAAGTCATTTGTGATGACCGGAACAAAGCCTATACCCACACCGAAGACGATGGATATAACGAGGTTCGCTCGGCTTTTAGGGACATATTTTGATGCAAGACGCCAGATGACCAGAGCGAGTATGTACCAGTATGAATACTCCGGATCGAAAAATTCCGTCCATCCCATGATAATGCCGGTTATGCTGTTGAAGATAAAGTAGGCAAACAGCAGCACAAAGATGCTCTTTTCGCTGTGCGCCCGCTCACTTTTGCCGAAAAAGCCGGACACAAAAATGAATGCCGGCATGTGAAAAAGATATATGCTTTTAACGATGGCATCAATTGTGTCCTTGTCCTGATGGTCGTATAGGCAGTGTGCAAAGACTACCAAAAATATGAGAAATCCCTTGATGTTATCCCAATATGCGCTGCGGCTTTGTATTTTATCCATTGTCTGTTCCTGTCTATATATGTGTTATATGTTGAGGCAGTCGGGCTTGCTTCTTATATCGAACAGAAGCCGGATGAAGCTTTTGAAAAAGGGGATAAAGCTTCCGTTGTCTATCATAGCTGATATCTCGTCTAATGATGCCCACCTGACTGCCTGCACCTCCTCGGTCTGAAGCGTGAGCGAGGCAAGGTCGATGTCACGGTTTATGAGGTAAAAGTCGTCAAACCCGTTGTCAAAATTAACGGTGAGGTTTGGGCGGATATTGGCAAAGCTGAGGTCAAGCCCGAGCTCTTCCATGAGTTCACGGTGCGCAGTGTCACGGCTCATCTCGCCTGCGACCGAGCAGCCGCCGCAGGTAACATCCCACATGTCGGGGAAGCCTACTTTGGTCGGCTGGCGCTGTTGAATGAGCATCTTTCCCTCGGAGCTAAAAATGCAGATGTGTATGACCGTGTGGTAGCAGCCCTCCGGCGGCTTCTCACCCCGAACGCCGGTAAGTCCGGTCGGAAGCCTGTTGACATCGTATAGATCCCGTATCTCCATGACGCACTCCTTTCACAACAGAAGTAAGCGTATCACTGTTTGCATGATAATTCAAGCTTGAAAATTTCAGCTGGTGACTATATAATTATAACATTATAAAATATTTTCAACAAGGAGGAAAAACCATGCAGAGAGTATATGATTTCCTTAAGGAAGCAGGCACATATTTCATCGCCACGGTCGAGGGAGACCAGCCGAGAATAAGGCCGTTCGGCACCGTCGATATCTATAACGGGAAGCTCGGCATCCAGACCGGCAAGAAAAAAGCGTTCTTCAAGCAGGTCGAGGCAAACCCCAAGGTGGAGATCTGCGCATTTAAAAACGAAGAGTGGATCCGTGTTGCAGGCGAGCTCTACGCCGACGACAGCATAGAGGCCTGCGAGCACATGCTCCAAAGCTACAATGAGCTCAGAAGCTTGTATACCCCCGGTGACGGCAACTGCGTTGTCCTGTACTTCAAGTCCGGCACGGCAACCATAAGCTCGTTTAACGCCGAGCCCGTCGTAATTGAGTTTTAAGCGGAAAACGACAAAAGCTTCTTTACATCCGGCCAAGGTTTTGCTATAATGTATCGGCAAATGCGCCCGTAGCTCAGCTGGATAGAGTGTCAGACTCCGACTCTGAAGGTCGTGGGTTCGAATCCCGTCGGGCGTACCAATAAAGCCAAGTCAAAATGACTTGGCTTTATTTTGCGGAATATTAAATTACGGAATGTGAAAAATACAAGCCGTACTTTTGATCCTGCACTCCGGTGCAGGATTTTTTATGTGTAAAACTTGTGATAACATCGTTAATGCAGGCTTTTCACGGCATGCAAAATAGTGTATAATCACGGAGAGAGACGGCGAAAGGGGGCATACAATGCGCAGAACGAGCCGAAGCGGCAGTTTCTTTGTCTGCCTTGCGTTTAATATGCTCCTAAACCTTGAGGGACTCATACCTGCGGTGGTTCTCTTAGTTCTGCACTATGTGCTCGGCTGGCCGCTGTGGCCCACCTTTGCGGCCGTGGGGCTGTGGGTGCTGTATCTTATCGCATGGATGGCGGTCATCGGCTGGGCGGGACGCTGCGGCAGCAAGCCCGATGCACCCAAGGAAAACAAAAATCCGTATTCAAACAAACATATATAACCGAAAGGAGTCTATGCAATGGGACTTATCAAAGCAGGCATCGGTGCCGTAGGCGGCACATTGGCAGACCAGTGGAAGGAGTTTTTCTACTGCGAAGCGATACCCAAGGATGTGCTTGTCACAAAGGGACAAAAGCGTACCAGCGGCCGCTCGTCGAACACCAGGGGGAATGACAACATCATCTCCAACGGCTCGGGCATTGCCGTTGCCGACGGTCAGTGCATGATCATTGTCGAGCAGGGCAAGGTCGTCGAGGTCTGCGCAGAGCCGGGCGAGTTTACATACGATACATCGACCGAGCCGTCCGTTTTCTCCGGCAGCCTCGGCAGCAGCATAAAGGAAACATTCAAGACCATCGGCAAGCGCTTTACCTACGGCGGCGACACCGCCAAGGATCAGCGTGTGTATTACTTTAATCTCAAGGAGCTTATCGACAATAAGTTCGGCACGCCAAACCCCATCCCGTTCCGCATCGTTGACAGCAAGATCGGTCTTGATATCGATGTATCGGTGCGCTGCTCGGGCGTGTATTCGTACAAGATCGCAGACCCTCTGCTTTTCTACACCAATGTCTGCGGCAATGTCGAGCGGGAGTATACCCGGGATGAGCTTGACAGCCAGCTCAAGACCGAGTTTATCAGCGCACTTCAGCCGGCCTTCGGCAAGCTCTCGGAGCTTGAGCTGCGCCCCAATCAGATAGTCACCCACAACACCGAGCTTGAAAATGCGATGAACGCAGCGCTCTCTGAAAAATGGGGCGCACTGCGCGGTCTCAAGGTCGTGAGCATCGCTCTCGGCTCTGTAACTCTGCCTGAGGACGATGCCGAGCTTATCAAGCAGGCTCAGCGCACCGCCATCATGCGTGACCCAACCATGGGTGCGGCAACGCTCGTCGGCGCTCAGGCCGATGCAATGAAGGCGGCGGCAGCCAACGGCTCGGGTGCAATGACCGGCTTCATGGGCATGGGCATGGCCATGAACGCAGGAGGCGGCATGAACGCTCAGAACCTCTACGCCATGGGTCAGCAGCAGTCAGCTCAGGCGGCACCGGCGGGTGCATGGAAATGCTCCTGCGGCGCTGTGGCTACCGGCAACTTCTGCCCCGAGTGCGGCGCAAAAAAGCCCGTTTCCGAGGGTTGGGTGTGCGCTTGCGGAGCGGTCAACAAAGGCAAATTCTGTACCGAATGCGGTGCAAAGAAGCCCGCAGGTGTACCGCAGTATCGCTGCGACAAATGCGGCTGGGAGCCGGAAAAGGGCGCAAAACCGCCGAAATTCTGCCCGGAGTGCGGCGACCCGTTTGACGACGGCGACATAGTAGGCTGATAATTTTGCCCGAAAGGAGTTGGCCTGATGCAAACCTTGCAGCAATATAAGTGCCCGTGCTGCGGCGGTGCGATTGCGTTCGACAGCCGCCTGCAGAAGATGAAGTGTCCGTACTGCGACACCGAGTTCGACATGGAAACGCTCAAAAGCTACGACGAGGGACTTTCCGAAGCTCCGGACGAGATGGAGTGGGAGACCACGGCAGGGCAGGAATGGAACGACGGCGAGACCGACGGGCTTTGCTCGTATGTCTGCACCTCCTGCGGCGGCGAGATAGTCTGCGACGAGAACACGGCGGCGACCTCGTGCCCGTTCTGCGGAAACCCGGTCGTCATGATGGAAAAGCTCGCAGGCTCACTGAAGCCCGATATCGTGATACCGTTTAAGTTGGATAAGGAAGCGGCAAAGGCGGGATTATTAAAGCACCTGAGCGGCAAGCGCCTTGTGCCCAAGGCGTTCAAGGACGAAAACCACATCGATGAGATAAAGGGCATCTATGTCCCGTTCTGGCTGTTTGACACCGATGCCGATGCGCAGGTGCGCTACCGCACTACAAGGATGCGTGTATGGAGCGACAGCGAGTATGATTACACCGAGACCAGCCATTTTCTCGTCAGCCGCAGCGGCAGCATAGGCTTTGAGCATGTGCCGGTCGACGGCTCGCTTAAGATGGCGGATGACCTCATGGAATCCATAGAACCGTTTGATTTTTCCGAGGCCGTCGACTTTCAGACGGCGTACTTGGCGGGATATTTAGCCGATAAATATGATGTCGATGCCGAGCAGAGCGTTGAGCGGGCAAACGAGCGTGTCAAACGCTCGACCGAGGAAGCCTTTGCCTCGACCGTTCACGGATATGACACCGTCATGACCGACAGCAGCCACATCCGGCTGTATAACGGCAAGGCAAAATATGCGCTTTACCCCGTGTGGCTTTTGAACACCACATGGAACGGCAATAAATACACCTTTGCGATGAACGGGCAGACCGGCAAATTTGTCGGCGACCTGCCTGTAGACAAAGCTGCGGCGGCATGGTGGACAGCCGGCCTTTCGGCGGTGTTCAGCGTTGTAGTCTACGGTGTCGTGAACCTATTGCACGGCACGGGCCTGATGTGAGGGGGGCGGCTATGAAAAAGAAACTGTTTGCACTCCTGTTTGCCTTCGTGCTCAGCCTTAGCTGCGCCGTGCCGGCCTTTGCGGCAACTGCAAGTCATAGCCGTGTCGCCGACGGAGCGGAGCTTCTGACCGATGACGAGATATCGGCGCTTTCCGATATGCTCGATGAGATAAGCAGCCGTCAGCAGATGGATGTCGTCGTCATGACCTCGGATGACCTGCAGGGCTACGACACGGCGACCGAGTGCGCCGACGAGCTGTACGAGTATTGCGGCTACGGCTTCGGCGACGAGAAGGACGGTATCATGCTGTTTATCTCCATGGACGACCGTGACTGGGCGATATCCACCTGCGGCCGAGCTATCGATGTGTTCAGCGAGAACGACTGCGATTACATCGGAGACGAGATAGTGCCCTACCTGTCCGACGGCGACTATGCCGCCGCATTCGAGCGTTTTGCTGAGCTTTGCGACCGAATCATCACAAGTGGCGGCGTTGACGACGATTATGACTATGACGATGATGATAACGGGGACTTCATCATCCCGAGCGAGCGGCTCTCGCCGGTATGGATACTCGTCTCGATAGTTGCAGGCATTCTCATTGCCGTCCTCATTGTCGGGATAATGCGCTCAAAGCTCAAGACCGTGCGCTTCCAGGCGGCAGCATCGAACTATGTAAAGCACGGCAGCATGCAGATAACCGACAGAAGCGACCTGTTCCTGTACCGCACCATGTCCAGCACCCCGAGACCGAAGAGCAACGATAACTCGTCCTCCGGCGGCATCCATATGTCCTCTTCCGGCACGATGCACGGCGGCAGCAGCGGCAAATTCTGATAAACCTCAAAACCGGCGCACCAAACGGTGCGCCGGTTTTGCTATACACTACTTACAATATCGTATATAATCTGTTGTCCTTTGCAGTCAAAGTGTGGTATAATAAGTAAAACTAACACAGAAGGGCTCAAAAGGAGAAAAACCATGACGGATATGGAGCAAAAGGCAGCGGCAAAACACTTTGCCGAGTATTGGGCGGGCAAAGGCTATGAAAAGGGTGAAAGTCAACCGTTTTGGCTTTCACTGCTTCGAGATGTTTTCGGTGTTGAACATCCCGAGGAATATATCTCGTTTGAAGATCAGGTGCACTTAGACCATACGAGCTTTATTGACGGCTACATTGCCGAGTCAAAGGTCTTGGTCGAGCAAAAGGGCATAAACAAGAGCCTTACCAGCGCAATTCGGCAGTCGGACGGCTCGCTTTTAACTCCGTTTCAGCAGGCAAAAAGGTACATAACCGAGCTGCCGCTTTCAAAGCACCCTCGCTGGGTCGTGACCTGCAACTTCAAGTCATTTCTTGTGTACGATATGGAGCGCCCGAACGGCGAACCCGAAGAGATACTGCTTGAAAACCTGCCGACGGAGTATTACCGCCTTTCTTTTTTGATAGACAGCAAGAATGTCAGCCTGCAAAGGGAAATGGAAGTATCCATTGCCGCCGGTGAGATGGTCGGTCTGCTTTATGACGCTTTTGCAAAACAGTATGTTGACCCCGAAAGTGAACGAGCTATGAAAAGTCTCAATGTGCTTTGCGTCCGTTTGGTTTTCTGCCTTTACGCCGAGGATGCCGGTATTTTCGGCCGCCGCGGAATGTTCCACGACTATATGGCGCAGTTTGATGCGAGACATTCAAGGACGGCTATTATCGACCTGTTTCGAGTTTTAGACCAAAAGCCCGAGAACAGAGACCCGTACCTTGACACCGACCTGGCGGCGTTTCCGTATGTAAACGGAGGACTGTTTGCAAATGAAGACATTGAGATACCCCACTTTACCGATGAGATAAGAACACTGCTTTTGGAAAAGGCAAGCGCAAACTTCAACTGGTCGGAAATAAGCCCTACCATCTTCGGCGCAGTGTTTGAGAGTACCCTAAATCCCGAGACACGCCGCAGCGGAGGTATGCACTACACCTCTATCGAGAATATCCACAAGGTCATAGACCCCTTGTTTATGAATGAGCTTAACAAGGAGTTTGAAGAAATCAGCTCGATAGCAGTAGAACGCACAAGGGAGAAAAAGCTCAAGGATTTTCAGACAAAGCTGTCGAAGCTCACGTTTTTTGACCCCGCCTGCGGCTCGGGCAACTTTCTCACGGAGACCTACCTGTCCCTGCGCCGCTTGGAGAACGAAGTGATATCTCTGCTCCATAAAGGGCAGATAGTCATGGACTTGGGTAATCCCATTCAAGTCTCCATCAGTCAGTTTTACGGCATCGAGATAAATGACTTTGCCGTGACGGTCGCAAAAACCGCACTCTGGATAGCCGAAAGTCAGATGATGAAGGAAACGGAAGATGTTGTCCACATGTCGCTTGACTTCCTGCCGCTCAAAACCAATGCCTACATCATCGAGGGCAACGCCCTGCGCATGGATTGGGAGAGCGTGGTGCCGAAAGCACAGCTCAACTACATCATGGGTAATCCGCCGTTTATCGGCGCTCGTTTGATGAGCCCTACTCAAAAGGCGGATATTAATTTAATTTTTAATGGTTGGAAGAACGCTGGTAACTTGGACTATGTTTGTTGTTGGCACAAGAAAGCGGCTGATTTAATGCAAGGAACAGAAATCCGTAGTGCACTTGTTTCGACAAACTCTGTTTCTCAAGGAGAAAGTGTAGCAAATCTTTGGAAACCGCTTTTTCAATTAGGTGTTCATATCGACTTTGCGTACCGCACATTCCGATGGGACAGCGAAGCCAGTTCAAAGGCTCATGTGCACTGTGTAATCATTGGATTCAGCATTGCTCCGAATAAGAACAAAAAGTTTCTATATACTGGCGACCGTGCTCAGATTGTTCAAAATATCAACGGCTATTTGCTGGATGCGGATAATGTGTTTGTGGAAAGCAGAAGCAAGCCAATTTGTGATGTTCCCGAAATCGGAATAGGCAATAAACCCATTGATGGAGGCAATTATTTGTTCACCAAAGAGGAAATGGAACAATTCATCAATGATGAACCACAATCCCAGCAATATTTTAAACCTTGGTATGGTTCACAAGAATTTATCAATCGTTGCCCTCGTTATTGTCTTTGGCTCGGTGACTGTTCTCCCAACGAGCTACGCAAAATGCCAGCGTGTATGAGGCGAGTAGAAGCAGTCCGTGAGATGCGACTTTCAAGCAAAAGTGCGGGTACAGTAAAGCTTGCAGATAAACCGACTCGATTTCATGTTGAAAACATGCCTACGGGTACATATGTTGTTATTCCAGAAGTTTCTTCTGAAAGACGCAAATATATTCCCATGGGCTTTATGACACCGGACATTCTTTGCAGTAACCTTGTCAAAATCGTGCCAGACGCAACACTTTACCACTTTGGCATATTAACCTCAAATGTTCATATGGCATGGATGCGGGCTGTATGCGGGCGTCTGAAAAGCGACTATCGCTACTCCAAGGATATCGTCTACAACAACTTCCCGTGGCCGACACCTACGGAGGCGCAAAAGGCGAAAATCGAGCAAACGGCGCAGGCGATACTTGATGCCCGTGCCATGTACCCCGATTGCAGCCTTGCCGACCTGTACGACGAGGTCACCATGCCGCCGGAGCTTCGCAGAGCCCACCAAGCGAACGACAAAGCAGTCATGCAGGCATACGGCTTTTGGGGTAAGCTAAATACCGAAACCGCCTGCGTCGCAGAGCTTATGAAAATGTATCAGGAGCTGGTTAAGAATAATGGATGAAAAGAGGGTCAAAGCTTGATCAATAGAATTATAAGCGAAATAAGCGCAGCACTATCAAACAAACTATATTTGTCGGCACTTACGCTTGCACTGACATTGCCCGACACCTGCGGTAAAGCAGAGGAGCCTGAAAAAAGCACTGGAACTCGTTATAGAAACTGGTGTAATAAGTATGTCTTCAACAGAGAAAGTGAATTATTTAAGGAAATAGTCGAAGAAGAAAGAGTTGAGAATTATGTAATTGGTAATGATATGCCGTATCTTGACGCAGAAATTATATATAAATTGCGTAATTCATTGCTGCACCAAAGTACACCGAACAGTGAATGTGAATCAAAGCTTGATAAATTTGTGCTTGTGGTGTCTAAAGAGGAATGTGCCGATGGCGATGTTAGCGTTGTAGAGTATGACGGAGATAGAAACATAAAGCACCGAGAATTGAAAATATATGTGACCAGATTGTGCAATACGCTTTGTTCGGCGGCAAAGGACTATTATGAGAGTAACAAAGAAAAAATTCGATTTTATCAAATACTCAATAATTGATAATGAGACCGGAGAAGATTTTGTACTGTAAGTGTTGACAATAAGCTTGACTATCAGCAGCTACAAAAACCGGCGCACCAAACGGTGCGCCGGTTTTGAGGTTTATCAGTATCATCAATTCAAAATCAATCGATATGTATAACTGCCTGCATGAGCTCTTCGGGGGTGATGTTGGGGTTGTGGTAGTGCTCACGCTTCTGCGTTTTCTTGCCCATATAAATCGACTCGGTCGGGCAGTATTGCAGGCAGCCGAGGCACTGGATGCAGTCCGTACCGAAGGTGGGATGACCGTCAACAAACTTGATGTTGCCCTTGGGGCACAGCTTTGCACACTGTCCGCAGGAAGCGCAGGTTTCCTTATTGACGGCGAGCTTCTTTGCCTTCTTGCCGGCGAGCTTCGGCCAAGCCTTGCTCTCGACGGAATTAAACGGATTGCAGGGCGGCTCCTTCTCGGTGACCTTGCCTGCGAGGATCTCCTTTGCGATCTTTGCGGCGAGCTTTTCGCTGCGCTTCTGCGCATGCTTCGGGGTCGTGGGCGGGAGCATCAGCGTGTGCGGGAACAGCCAGATGCAGGTGCACTGATGGGTAACGCCCTTCCAGTAGCTGAGGGAATGAATTTTGTTGAGCTTATAAAGACCCGTGCCGAGGTAGCTTGCCGACTGGCTGATGCCGAACACATAAGCGTCTGGGCTGACCTTCACGCTCTTCATAAACTCCTCAACTCCGCCGGGCAGACCGCCGCCGTGGCAGGGGAAAACAAAGCCGACTCTTTTTGCCTGCGTGGCATCGGTGACAACGGGCTGGGAGCGCATCATGACAATGTCGGTGTCCCCGAGAGCCTTAGCGAGATTTTTCGCAAAATCAAGGCAATTTCCCGTGCCGGAAAAGCAATAAATGATGTTGGTGCTCATAAAAATCATTCCTTTCATGTAATGCGTATATTGTAATACACAAAAAAGTTATGGTACAATAGTGCCGTAAGAAATGAAACATCGGAGGGCGAAATGTACCACATCAAGAACGATAAGCGTGCCTATGCATCGGTCGAGCTCATATGTTCTTCACTGCTTGAGCTTTTGGAAACAACGCCGTTTGAGCAGATAACCATAAGCGATATCCAGCGGATTTCTACAGTGAGCCGCTCGACATTTTACCGCAATTTTGACCGCATCGAGGATGTGCTGATGCTCCTGTGCGACCGCAACTTTGACGCAGCATTCAAACGAGCCGAGGAGACCGGCGAGGAGCTTCGGGTGGCGGTGTTCCACTACTGGTTTGAGAATGTGACCCTGCTCGAGACCATTGTCAGAATACACCGCACGGACATTCTCGTTGAGAGTCTGCGCCGAAGCGAGCAGGTGGAGCGATATTTCCGCCCGTATATCAAGGACGAGACGGTGTTTGACTACTTCTCGGGCGTCATAGCTTCGGCCATGGTCGGCATACTTTCAACATGGATAGAGCACGGCAAGGTCGAGAGCGAGGAGCAGGTCATGCAGAACACGCAAAAGGCGTTTGTGAAGCTAATAACACTCGGAATCATGGGAAAATACAGGATAAAGAAATGAAAAACACAGACAAAACCGAAATTTTTGAATCAACTCCGATGCCCACTGCGGTCGCCAAGCTTTGCATCCCGACGGTGCTTGCGACGCTCGTGATGGTGCTGTATAACTTAGCCGACACCTTCTTTGTCGGCGAACTAAACGACGCCGTGGAAAACGCCGGTGTCACGCTCGTTGCGCCGGTGCTGCTGGCGTTCAATGCGGTGAACAACCTCTTCGGCGTCGGCACATCGAGCAAAATGAGCCGTGCTCTCGGCAGTCGTGACTACGACACGGTCTACCGCAGCTCCGCCTTCGGCTTTTATTCTGCGCTCATCTTCAGCGTTATTATGGCCATTGGCTGCACGGTGCTGAAAACTCCGCTCATGCGCCTTTTGGGCGCAGATGCAACTACTTGGCAGACCACCTCGGACTATTTCTTCTGGACTGTCACCTGCGGCGCCGTTCCGGCTATAATGAATGTCGTCATATCCTACCTTGTGCGTGCCGAGGGCGAGGCGCTGCACGCCAGCGTCGGTATGATGAGCGGCTGTGTGCTGAATATCATACTCGACCCGATATTCATCCTGCCGTGGGGTCTTGACATGGGGGCTGCCGGAGCGGGATTTGCGACCTTTATCGCAAACTGTTTTGCCTGCGTGTACTTCCTTGTGATACTCTACCTCAAGCGCAAGACGACCTATGTCTGCATAAAGCCGAGTATGTTCTCGTTCCGCAAGGACATTGCAAAGGATATATGTGTTGTCGGCATTCCGGCATCGATACAGAATTTGCTCAATGTCACGGGCATGACAATTCTCAACAACTTCACCGCTTCATACAACAGTGCCGCCGCCGTTGCGGCAATGGGCATTGCCAACAAGATAAGCATGGTGCCGCTGTACTGCGCCATGGGAATTTCGCAGGGTATAATGCCGCTTATAAGCTACAACTATGCATCGGGAAACATAAAGCGCATGAAGCAGTCGATAACATTCACGACGAAAATTTCCTTGGGAATAATCATAGTTCTGGCGGCGGGGCTATACCTCGGCTCGGGAAGCGTCATTGCGGCGTTTCTCAACGAGCCGGAGGTCATATCCTACGGAGCTCGCTTCATACATGGCATGAGCCTTGCACTGCCGTTTCTGTGCATCGATTTTGTCGCAGTCGGCGTGTTCCAGGCCTGCGGCATGGGTGGCAAATCACTTATATTTGCGCTCATGCGCAAGCTTGTGCTTGAGATACCGGCGCTGTTCATACTCGACAAGCTGTTCCCACTGTACGGCCTTGCATATGCCCAGTTAGTGGCAGAGGTCGTGCTTGCGGCTGCGGCCGTGATAGTGCTTGCGAAAATGTTCCGCAGACTGCAAAACGAAAGAGGAGTGCAAAATGGCTGAAATTATTGAGATACAAGACATTTCCGCACCCGAGCTTGCGCCGTTTGCAAGACTGACGGAAGCTCAGCTGCGGCAAAGGTCAGATCCCGAAAAGGGCATTTTCATTGCCGAGAGCACCAAAGTCATAGAATATGCGCTAAATTTCGGCTGCGAGCCGATAGCGTTTTTGATGGAGCGGCGGCACATTAACGGTCAGGCTGCCGGGATAATCGCCGCCTGTGCCGATACGCCGGTCTACACCGGCGACAGCGAGGTGCTGTCGGAGCTCACGGGTTTTGAACTCACCCGCGGCGTACTGTGCGCAATGCGCCGACCGATGCTTCCGGATGCTGCGGATATCTGCCGCAGCGCACGCAGGGTTGCGGTGCTCGAGGGATTGGCCGACCCCACGAATGTCGGGGCGATATTCCGCTCTGCCGCCGCACTCGGCTTTGATGCCGTGCTTGTTACCAAGACCTGCTGCGACCCGCTGTACCGCCGTGCGGTCAGGGTGAGTATGGGCACGGTATTTCAGATACCGTGGACACGCATAGACAGTGCCGCAGAGCTTAAAGCACTCGGCTTCAAGACCGCCGCCATGGCGCTCACGGATAATTCCGTCAGTATCGATGACCCCGCACTTTGCAGCGAGAAAAAGCTTGCCGTCATCATCGGCAACGAGGGCAGGGGACTTTCCGAGGAGACAGTTTTGAACAGCGACTACGCCGTAAAGATACCCATGTCCCACGGTGTTGACTCACTTAACGCTGCTTCCGCCGCTGCGGTCGCATTTTGGCAGTTAAGATAATTTACATGTGCGCCAAAGTGTGCTATGATAAAATATCACGATAAATGTGGAGTGGACTATGCTCGAAAAGTTAAAACAGCTTGACAATAAATATAACGAGATCCAGCAGCGCATGGAAAGCGGCGAGATATTCGCAGATCCGTCGGCATACACAAAATGCGCCAAGGAGCTCAAGGAGCTTGAGCCCATTGTGCAGTGCTACCGTGAGTATTGTGCTTGCGGAAAGCAGATGACGGATGCGCAGGAGCTTATGTCAGACCCAGAGTTCAAGGAGCTTGCGCAGGAGGAATATTCCGAGGCAAAGCAGAAGCTGGGCGAGCTTGAGGAAAAGCTCAAGATACTGCTTCTGCCCAAGGATCCGAACGACAGCCGCAATGTCATTATGGAGATCCGCGGTGGTGTCGGCGGCGAGGAAAGCTCACTGTTTGCCTACGATCTTTTCCGCATGTACTCAATGTACGCCGAGCGCAAGGGTTGGAAGATAGATGTCGTGAACCTGAACGAGACCGAGCTTGGCGGCATAAAGGAGATAAGCTTCGTTGTCGAGGGCGAGGGGGCGTATTCAAGGCTCAAGTTTGAAGCGGGCGGACACCGTGTGCAGCGTGTCCCGGAGACGGAATCCGGCGGCAGGATACACACCTCGGCGGCGACCGTTGCCGTGCTCCCCGAGGCAGAGGAGGTCGAGTTTGAGATAAACCCCAACGACCTGCAAATCGACACCTACCGCTCATCAGGCGCAGGCGGCCAGCATGTAAACAAGACCGAGAGTGCAATAAGGATAACGCACCTGCCTACCGGAGTTGTCGTCGAGTGCCAGGACGAGCGCAGCCAGTATAAAAACAAGGACAGAGCGATGAAGATACTCCGCTCCAAGCTCTATGAGGCCGAGCAGGCAAAGCAGCAGGCGGCGATTGCGGCCGAGCGCAAAAGTCAGGTCGGCTCGGGCGATCGCAGCGACAGAGTGCGCACCTATAACTTCCCGCAGAACCGTGTTACCGACCATAGGCTCACCGGTGATGTGCGCAATTTCAACATCGCAAGTGTCATAAACGGCGACCTTGACCCGATAATCGACGCACTTGTGACGGCTGATCGGGCGGAAAAACTCAAAAATCGGGCATAATGGATATGAAAACAACGATAATAAAAGACGATATCGAACTTGCGTCCACGCTCATAAAAAGCGGCAAGCTTGTCGCCGTGCCGACCGAGACGGTGTACGGTCTTGCGGGCAACGGCCTGGACACCGAAGCGGTTGAGAAGATATACGAGGTCAAGGGCAGACCGCAGATAAAACCGCTTGCACTAATGATACCCGACAGCGGCAGCATGGAGCGCTACTGCGAGCCTGTTCCTGAGCAGGCGAAAATGCTTGCAAAGCGCTTTTGGCCCGGACCGTTGACGATAGTTTTAGAGGCGAAAGCCATTGTGCCGGAGATAGTCCGAGCGGGCGGAGATACCGTTGCACTGCGCTGTCCCGACCATCCGCTGACGCTTGAGCTTCTGCAAAAGGCGCAGCTTCCGCTGGCAGCGCCCTCGGCAAACCCGTCCGGTGAGCCGAGTCCAAAGAACGCCGCTAAGGTCGTTGAATACTTCGACGGCAAAATTTCCGCCGTAATTGACGGCGGCGAGTGCGGTATCGGCACGGAATCGACCATCATTGACATGAGCAAAACTCCGTATAAGATACTGCGTGAAGCGGCGCTGCCCAAGGAAACGATAAGAAAAGCCCTTGCCGATGATCTCACCGTGCTCGGCATAACCGGCGGCACGGGCTGCGGTAAAACGACAGCCCTGCGGCAGCTTGAAGCGCTGGGAGCGATGATAATTGACTGCGATGCCGTGTATCACGAGCTTCTTGAAACGGACGAAAAGCTTTTAAATGCCATTGAAACGGCGTTTCCCGGATCTGTGACGGACGGAAAGCTCGACCGCAAACGCTTGGGCGGCATCGTGTTTGGCTCGGAGCGGGACTTGAAGCTTCTAAACGAGATAACGCACCACTATATATCGCTTGAGGTCGAGCGCAGACTGTGCGACTTTGCGATGAACGGCGGAGAGCTTGCCGCAATCGACGCAATTGCACTCATCGAAAGCGGCCTTGCCAAACGATGCAAGGCGGTCATAGGCATTGTTGCCGAGACCGAGACGAGGGTGCAGCGCATCATGAAACGTGACGGCATAAGCCGTGAGTATGCCGGTAAGCGTATCGCAGCGCAGAAGCCGAACGAATTTTTTGAAAACAGCTGTGACTATGTCCTGCACAATGATACGACCGAGCGGGACTTTGCCGATAAATGCACAAATCTTTACAAGGAAGTATTGAAAAATGGATGAAATCAGAAATCAATTATTCTATCAGCAGAAAAACGGCTATGATCTTATCGATACCGCAGAGCGCATTGCCATCGAGGATTACAGCCTTGAGTACATGGGCTTTCTCAATGCCGCACGCACCGAGCGTGAGGCGGTGAAGCTCGCCATAGCGCAGGCCGAATCGGCAGGCTTTGTAGAGTATAAGATCGGTATGGAGCTCAAGCCCGGCACAAAAATTTACCGCAACAACAGAGGCAAGGCTCTCATGCTCGCCGTCATCGGCAAAAAGCCTCTGAGCGAAGGCTGCGTTATAGCGGGAGCTCATGTCGATGCACCCCGCATAGACTTAAAGCAGAACCCCCTGTACGAGTCCGATGAGCTTGCCTACTTCAAGACCCACTACTACGGCGGTATCAAGAAGTACCAGTGGGTGACGATCCCGCTCGAGCTGCACGGCGTTGTTGCGCTCAAAAACGGCGAGGTCGTCGATGTCACTATCGGCCGTGAGCCGGAGGATCCCCAGTTTGTTATCACGGACCTCTTGCCGCACCTCGGCAAGGATCAGATGAAAAAGACCATGGAGGAAGGCATAACCGGTGAAGGGCTGAATATCCTCATCGGCAGCGTGCCTTATGCAGACTCCGGCAGCGACAGAGTGAAGCTGAGCATAATGAGCATCCTCAACGACCGCTACGGTATCGTCGAGGAGGATTTCCTGTCTGCCGAGCTCACCGCAGTGCCTGCGTTTGAGGTGCGTGAGATAGGTCTCGACCGCTCACTCATCGGCGGATACGGCCACGATGACCGTGTGTGCGCATTTGCAGAGCTGCATGCGATTTTCGATGTTGAGACCCCCAATAAGACCTGCGTCTGTATCCTCGCCGACAAAGAGGAGACCGGCTCGGACGGCGTGAGCGGTATGCAGAGCAGCGCCTTTGAGTGCTTCATGGAGGATCTTTGTGAGCAGCAGGGCGTGAGCCTGCGCCGCTGCTTTGAAAACAGCTTCTGCCTGTCGGCAGATGTCACTGCAGCCTTTGACCCGAACTTCCCCGAGGTCTCGGAAAAGCGCAACGACTCCAAGCTCAACTACGGCATGGGCATCTGCAAATTCACCGGTGCAAGAGGCAAGTCCGGCACGAGCGACGCATCCGCCGAGGTGGTCGCCCACCTGCGCAGACTGTTTGCAGAAAACGGCGTTATCTGGCAGCTGAGCGAGCTCGGCAAGGTCGATCAGGGCGGCGGCGGTACGATAGCCAAGTTTATGGCAAACCGTAATATTGATACCATCGATGCGGGCGTACCCGTTCTGAGCATGCACGCACCGTTCGAGGTCGTGTCAAAGTTAGACTGCTACATGACCTATAAAGGTGTATTAGCTGCTTATAATGAATGAGCCGACGAAGGGCTCGGCTACCGTCAGATCAAATGAAATTTTCACCTCTGATTTGGTTATGCTAAGTCAGAGGTGATTTTTTTGGACGAAATAAAAGAGCTTGGCAGCGTAACTGCACAAACGCCGCAGGGAATGATACAATGTCTGACGATAATCGGGCAGGTGGAGGGGCATCAGGTCATGCCCGAGGATACGAAAACAACGAAGTATGAGCATGTGATGCCGCTGCTTGCCGCTGTGGAGGAGTCCGAGGAGATAAAGGGGCTTTTGATACTGCTAAACACCGTCGGCGGCGATGTTGAAGCGGGACTGGGCATAGCGGAGCTCATTGCGGGCATGAAAAAGCCCACGGTGTCGCTCATTCTCGGCGGCGGGCACTCTATCGGCGTGCCGCTTGCAGTAGCCGCAAAGCGCAGCTTCATAGCCCCGTCGGCAGCAATGACGATCCATCCCGTGCGCTTAAACGGCGTTGTCATCGGTGTGCCGCAGACCTATAATTATTTTGCCCGCATACAGGAGCGCATAGTGGGCTTTGTGACGAGCCACTCAAATATAAGTCGTGAGCGCTATAATGAACTGATGCTCGCCACCGATGAGATAGCAAACGATGTCGGCAGCGTCATCTACGGCGAAGAGGCGGTCAGCTGCGGACTCATAGACAGCATCGGCACGCTCTCCGATGCGCTGGATTATCTCCATTCAGCCTGCGATGAAACGAAAAAAGACGGATAATTCCGTCTTTTTTTACTATTGTGCTTTTATACATTATATGATAAAATACCTAAGTTAGGTATACATAATATCGCATAAGGGTATGGAGGCCGAATGATATGACCATTGGCGAAGCCATAATTTTAGGACTTGTTCAGGGCATTGCGGAGTTTCTGCCGATATCCAGCTCGGGACATCTTGCAATACTCCAAAATCTTTTTAATATGTCGGATATCGAGGGCGGACACATGTTCTTCGATGTCCTGCTGCACTTCGGCACGCTTGTTGCCATCTGCTTCATGTATTGGAGTGATATAAAGGCTATGGTCGTCGAGGTGCTGGCGCTTTTGTCCGGCCGCAAGGCCGTTACTGCCGACGGAAGACCCAAGCAGTATACGGCGGCAAGAATGTTTTTCCTCATCGTTGCCGCAACGCTGCCTTTGGTGCTTATTCTGCCGATAAACGACTACATAGGCGAGCTTTCGCAGTCGACTGTGTTCGTCGGCATAGCGCTTATTCTCACTGGCTTTCTGCTGCTGGTTTCCGATAAGATGACCCCGGGCACAAAGACCGAGAAAAATATGCGCTTTTCCGATGCGCTCATAATCGGCCTGTGCCAGTGCGTTGCGACCCTGCCGGGACTTTCCCGCTCGGGAACGACGATAACCGCAGGCATCGCAACGGGTCAGAACCGTGGCTACGCCGTTAAATTCTCGCTTCTGATGAGCATTCCGGCGGTCTTGGGCGCAACGCTTTTGGAGCTTATAAAGGCCATAAAGACGGGCATAGATGCATCGCTCATACCGGCGTATCTTTTCGGCATGGTTGCCGCAATGGTGTCCGGCGTTCTGGCGATAGGACTCCTCAAAATGATAGCGAAGAGCAAGCGCTTCGGCGGCTTTGCCTACTACTGCTGGATAGTCGGCGCACTCACGATAATTCTTTCCATGATATTCTGATAAAGGCAGGGATAGCTTAGTAATGGCACAGACCAAAAATAAAAAATCCACAAATAAAAATGCGGCACGGAGCGGACAAACGAAGTCCAAGCAGCAGTCTAAGACTGCCGCCAAGACCCAGACTCAGCCCATCCGCCGTGAGGTGGCGGCCATTGTCTCTGCGTTTGCGGCTCTGCTCACGGGCATCTCGGTATTCTCCAGCGACGGCATAATCGTCGGTGCGATAAGCTCACTGCTAAAGGGACTGTTCGGCTACGGCTTTTGGCTGTGTGCGCCTGCTCTTGTGCTTGTTGCGGTGATCCAGGGTTTCCACCACGGAAGACCCGTTGCGTTCAAGACTACCTCGGCACTACTCATGCCGCTGCTTCTCGGCGCCCTTTTAGACCTGATTTTTTCGACCGTCATCGTAGAAAATCTCAAAGGCGTGGGTGCGGTACTCGGCGGGCTTTATGCCGGCGGAAAGGCAATGACCTGCGGCGGCGTTTTCGGTGGCCTGCTGGCATTTGCCTTCCAGAAGGCGTTCAGCTTCTACGGCGCTGCGATAATTCTCGTGGTCTCGTTCGTGTTCTTTGCGCTCAACGCCTTCGGCATCACGATAGGCAAGATCGTCGAGTGGGCAAGAAACAGGGAGCATCCCGAGTACGAGCCGGAGCCGGAGCCCGAAAAGCCTGCAAAAAAGCAGCCTGTTCAGGATGAGGAGGAGCTGCGCCGCATCAAAAATGCAAAGCGTAGAGCGATAGATATTCCGCTTGATGACGAGCCGACCTTCGAAAAGAAGCCCGAGGAGGCAAAGACCGAAAAACCGGGCAAAAAGAATAAAAAAGCCGAGGTCAAAATCGACCACACCGCCGATGTCGAGCCTATAAGCATCGAGGAGGCGGAAGCGCTCACCGGCGTTAAGCTCAGCGGCAGCGGCGCTACCGAAGCTGCCGAGATCATGGATCCGCCGAAGAAAATGTCCGCTGCCGAGGTTGCCGCGGAGACCGCTGCCGTCGCAAGCGAGATCGAATCCAAGGACGATGACGGCTCTTACGAAAAGCCGCCTATATATCTTCTCAAAAAGGGTCACTCCGTCGCCGCAAATGTCGACGAGGAGCTTGACATGAACCGCACGAGACTTGAAAATGCACTGCGCAGCTTCGGCGTTAACGCCTCCGTCACCGAGACCACTCACGGCCCCACGGTCACGAGGTACGATTTTGAACTTGAGCAGGGCGTAAAGCTGAGCAGGATAACCAATCTTGCCGACGATATCGCCCTTGCCCTCGGCGTTGTGAGCGTGCGCATTGCGCCCATTCCCGATAAAATTTCCACCGTCGGCATCGAGGTGCCAAATAAGATAATCAGCACCGTTTACCTGCGTGATATCATCGATTCACCGAAGTTTCTCACCTCCAAGGCCGACCTCACCTTTGCCATTGGCAAGGATATCGGCGGCAATGCCGTTGTTGGCAATATCTCGAAGCTTCCGCATTTGCTCATCGCCGGTACGACAGGCTCAGGCAAGTCGGTGTGCATGAACTCGCTTATCATAAGCCTGCTTTATAAGTCCAACCCCGAGGATGTCAAGCTCATCATGATAGACCCCAAGATGGTCGAGCTCGGCGTTTATAACGGCATCCCGCATCTGTACATCCCTGTTGTCACCGATCCGAAGAAGGCTGCCGGAGCGCTCCAGTGGGCGGTCACCGAGATGCTCAAGCGCTACAGGCTCTTCTCCGAGCTTGGCGTGCGCAGTCTTTCGGCGTATAACGACCACCTTGTCGAAAACGGTCAGCCCAAGATGCCGAATGTAGTTGTCGTCATCGACGAGCTTGCAGACCTTATGCTCGTTGCCTCCAAGGAGGTCGAGGAGAGCATTTGCCGTGTTGCTCAGATGGGACGAGCAGCCGGTATGCACCTCGTCATTGCAACCCAGCGCCCCTCCGCCGATGTCATCACCGGCCTTATGAAAGCAAACATCCCCAGCCGCATTGCCTTTGCAGTGTCATCGGCACTTGAAAGCCGCATCATTCTTGACAATAACGGCGCAGAAAAGCTCATCGGCATGGGCGATATGCTGTATGCTCCGCTCGGCTGCGGCAAGCCTTTGCGTGTTCAGGGCGCATTCGTAAGTGACGAGGAGCGTGACGCTATAGTCAGCTTCATAAAAGAACAGTCCACCGCAAATTACAGCGAGGATATCATAGCTCAGATCGAAAAATCCGCCGAGGACAAGAGCTCCGGCAGTAAAGGCGGCGAGCTTGTACCCGCATCGGAAAACAAGCCCGATTATGATGAGCTTCTGCCGCAGGCCGTTGATGTCATTTTCGACACCAAGCAGGCCTCCGTCTCCATGCTCCAGCGCCGACTCAAGTTAGGTTACTCAAGAGCTGCACGCATCATCGACCAGATGGAGGAGATGGGCATCATAGGCCCGTTTGAGGGCTCAAAGCCCCGCCAGATCATCATAACCCGTGAGCAGTGGCTCGAAATGCAGACCACGCAGGGCACCGCCCCTACCGAGATTTTGCAGACCCAGCTCGAGTTTGCAGATGAGATGGATTCGGACGAAGAAGAATAAAATAGAAGGGCGGATAAAACCGCCCTTTTTCGATAGGTGACTATATGAATGATTACTTTTGCCCCAAAATGGAGCTTCGTGACATCAACAATATAAGCATGCTCGGCCTTGCGCACATCGGCGACGGTGTGTATGAGCTTCTGACCCGCACCATGCTTTGCTCGGACGGCAACAAAAGGGTGACGGAGCTGCACAAAAAGTGCGTTGCTATCGTCAACGCTCCGGCGCAGGCTGCCGCTATGGAGCGGCTCATGCCGCACCTTACCGCCGACGAGCTTGCGCTATATAAGCGTGGCCGCAACGCCAAGGTCAACTCCGTGCCGCACAAAGCGGATATCGGCCAGTATCATGCTGCAACAGGCTTAGAGGCGCTGTTCGGCTGGCTGTACCTGCAAGGCATGACCGAGCGGATAAACGAGCTGTACGCAATTTGCGTGGAGGACAGCCATGGCGCTTGATACCGTGATGATCTCGGCGCTCGTGTCGGAGCTTCGACCCAAATTAGAGGGCGCACGCATTGACAAAGTGCAGCAGCCCGAGCGTGAGCAAATTCTGCTTTCTGTGCGAAACAACGGCGAAAACCTGCGGCTGCTCATCAATGCCGGTGCGGGCAGCGGCAGGATAGCGCTCACTCAGCAAAGCTTTGAAAATCCGGCAGAGCCGCCGATGTTCTGCATGCTCCTGCGCAAATATCTTGTCGGGGCGAGGATCGAAAAGCTCACGCAGCCAAACTGGGAGCGCTTGCTTTTGGTTGACATAATGTCTCACAACGAACTTGGCGACAGTGTTAATTTGAAGCTTGCCGTTGAGCTTATGGGACGCAGCTCGAACCTTGTGCTCGTTGGCGCTGACGGCAGAATAATCGACTGCCTGCGCCGCATGGAATACGGCGGTGATGCCGAACGGCGCATGCTCCCGGGCATGATATACAGATTACCGCCCGAGCAGCGCAAGCCGCTTGTGTTTAACTGCGACAGGGCGCAGATAGAGACTGTTTTGAACGCCTCAGATGCCTCAAAGCCGCTTGATAAGCGCCTGCTTGACGGCTTTTCCGGTCTTTCGCCGCTCGTGTGCCGTGAGCTTGCGCATAGAGCGTTTAACGACATCGGCTGCCTTCCGGATGGCGTGGAGGCGTTTCTTGAAAGCGTCAGGGCAGGGGAGTTCATCCCGACGCTGCTGTTAAAGGACGGCAAGCCCGCCGAATTTTCCTTCATGCCGCTCAAGCAGTACGGCGCAGAGTATGAGCAGCAGACGCTCGACAGCTTCTGCGAGCTTTTGGACGCTTACTACTCAAAGCGTGAGCTTCTGGAGCGCCGCCGCCGCAGAGCAAGGGAGCTTTCCCACTCGGTCAAAACCGCCAGAGACCGCATACAGCGCAAGCTTGTTAGCCAGCACGAGGAGCTTGAGCGCACCTACGGCAGAGATGAGATACGCAAAAACGCAGAGCTTTTGACCGCAAATCTATACCGCATCAAGCGCGGCGACAGCTCCGTGACAGTCGAGGACTATTATACCGACGGCTGCCCGGCGGTCGTAATTAAGCTCGACCCGCTCAAAACGCCGCAGCAGAACTCGGCTGCAATGTTCAAGGAATATACCAAGCTCAAGACCGCCGAGGCACACCTCACGGCGCTTGTTGCCGAGGGCGAAAAGCAGCTTGATTATCTGAACAGCGTATTAGATGAGTTAGATCGAGCCGAGACCGAGCGTGACCTTGCCGATATCCGCCGTGAGCTTTTCGACACCGGCTACCTAAAAAAGCAAAAGGGCGCTAAGCCCGATAAATCCAAGAAACAGGGACCGCTGCGCTTTGTCTCGTCCGACGGCTTTGAAATTTATGTCGGCCGCAGCAATAGCCAAAATGATGAGCTCACAACGAAGCTTGCCCGCCGCACCGACATCTGGCTGCACACCAAGCAGGTGCACGGCAGTCATGTCATCATATCCTGCGACGGTTTGCAGCCGCCCGAGCGGACGATCGCCGAGGCAGCGTCCATCGCTGCCTACTATTCGCAGGGTAGGGAAGGCGGCAAGACCGCCGTTGACTACACCATGGTGCGCTTTGTGCGCAAGCCGTCCGGCTCAATGCCCGGCAAGGTCGTGTACACCGATTACAGTACCATTATGGCACAGGCCGACGAAGCCCTGTGCGAAAAGCTCAAAAAATAAACGGAGTGCAATCGCACTCCGTTTTGTCATCTTGCCTCGATAAGATCCATTGCAGCGGCGAGCATATCCGCAGCCTCGGCACGGGTGAGGGCGTCCTCCGTTGCCTCGTCGGCGCTTGCAATGCCGCAGGCGGTGAGATTAGCCGCCGACTGCGCCGCCCAAGTGGGAACGGTGTCGCCGACCTTGAGGTAGCTCACATCCGAGAGCCTGAGCGTGCGGTCGAGTATGACCATCGCCTCGGCACGGCTTATCTCTTTGCCCGCACCGAAGCAGTTGCCCTTGTCGGTGAGCTCACCCTTTACGATGCCCTGCATGACTGCGGTCGAGACATAAGACTTCAGCCACGAGGGGATATCGCCGTCATCGGAAAAGCCGGTGCTCACAACGCCCGAGAGCAGATCCGTGCCTGTTGCCTCAAGGCAAAGGCTCAGAAATTCGCCTCTTGTGAGGCTGCGCTCGGGCTCAAAGTAATACTCGCCGCCAATGCATTTGCCTACAAATGCGCCGCACTCGGCAAGCTTCATCGCACTGCGGAAGCTGCCGCTGCCGACCATGTCAATGTAGCTGACATCGCTGTCGCACTTAACGAGCTTGATGATGACCGTCGCCTCCTGCGAGCGGTTGCCCTCGGCGTCAATGACCTTGTAGCCGAAGTAGTCCTTGCCGCGCTTGCCGTCGGCGGGGGTGTAGACGAAGCTCCCGTCGTCGTCAAGGTCGATGCTGCCCTTGACGGGCTTTGTGGTTATCTCGTAGCTGAGGGTGTCGCCGTCGGGGTCAACGGCGGCTAACTGACCGCCGAAGGACACGCCCCTGTAGGTCTCAAACTCGAAGTTTTCGGCAATCGGAGCGGTGTTCTCGGCACTGACGGGAGCAATTAGCCCGCCGCATAGCATGCTGCACAGTGCAAGTGCCACAGCGGAAACAAGAATATTCTTTTTCACAGCAAAAATACCTCCGTAAAAATGTTTACGGAGGTATTTTGTGCGCCTGCAGGTTTTAATATTCAAGCGCCCTTTCAAAATGCAAGACCGCTTAACTTAATTAGAATAATACTTTAACGAGTAAGTTTGCAATAAAAAAACGCCCCGAGCGGGGCGTTTAGTCTTTCTTGCTCGTCAGGGCGATACCGATGAGGCTGCCGATGAGGACGATGGGGGCGAGGCGAACGAAGGTGAACTCAAATGCGTGGAACGCTGCACCGAAAACGGCTGTCTCGGGGTCGGACCAGTCCCAGCCGAGATACGGGCTGCCGACACAAGACAGCACCGCAAACCCGATGACCATAAGCGCCGCAAGCGTGACGAACACATAGTGCAGCACCCTGCGCTTTGAACACTTTTTCTGCGCAAGCTGTAGATTGATGACCTCTAACTTTTCGCTTATCGCCTTCAGGCTGTCTGCCTCCGTTACCTCCGGCGCTTCGCCGAGCAGGGTGCTCACGGGAGTTTCAAAGGCCTCCGACAGCTTGATCAGCAGATCCGCATCCGGCACGGACAAGCCCTGCTCCCATTTTGACACGGTCTGGCGCACGACATTGAGCTTGACTGCAAGCTCCTCCTGCGAAAGCCCCTTTGCATTGCGCAGCCTTTTGATGTTTTCATTTAGCATAGTATTCAACTTCCTTTCCCTGAAGCTGTCACTATTGTACGCAAAGCCGACCGTTGCATCAAGCAACGCATCTTAACATTGGTTTATGGAACGAAAAAGCCCTGCATGTCGGCTTGCTCAAGCTCTAAGAGCTTGAGCTTTTTATCAATTCCGCCGGCGTAGCCTGTCAGGCTGCCGTTCGTGCCGACGACACGGTGACATGGGATGATGACGGAAATCTTGTTATGCCCGACCGCACCGCCTACTGCCTGAGCGGACATGTGCGCAAGACCTTGCTTCTCGGCAAGCTGCCGGGTAAGCTCACCGTAGGTCACGGTCTGCCCGTAGGGTATCTGCAAAAGAAGCTCCCACACTTTCTGCCGGAATGCCGAGCCGACAGGGTGCAGCGGCGGCATGAAGTCGGGCTCATTGCCCGAAAAATACACATCGAGCCAGCGCTTTGCATCAATGAGTATCGGCGTTTCACGCTCAATGCGTTCGTCGGGCAGGTCATCGGCAAAAAATTTCTGCCCTTCAAACCACAGGCCGGTCAGTCCGATATCGTCGGCAGCAAGCAAAATCCCGCCCAAAGGGGAAGTGTATTGCTGAGTATAGGTCATGGCGTTTACCTCGTTTTCGGTTTATAGTTTTTCATTTCGGGGATAGCGCCGCCCGAGACTGCCCACAGATACAGGCTTGCAACGCTGCAACAGGGGCTGAAGCGGCGGCGGTATTTCTCGAACAGCTTGCGGTCAATATTGCGGTGGTGATACACCATGCGCAGACCTCGCTGTATGGCCAAGTCATCGTAGCTGAACACATCGGGGCGCTGCAGGCAAAACAGCAGTATCATCTCCGCCGTCCAAACGCCGATGCCCTTCAGGGAACTCAGCTCACGGATAGCATCGGCATCATTCATGTGCTCGACTGCATCCAAGTCAAATGCGCCCGTGTGCACCTTTTCGGCAAAGTCAGTTATATACTCGGCCTTGCGGAAGGTCATGCCCAGTGCCTGAAGCTCGGAAACACCGGCGGAAAGGATAGTCTCGGCGTTCACTTCACCGAGTGCGTCCTGCATCCGCTGCCAAATGGTCGCCTGCGCCTTTGTGGATATTTGCTGACCGATGATATGATGCACAACGGAGGAGAACAGATCTGCATCCACGGCTCTTTCGATATGCCCGATGCGGTCGATGATCTCGCACAGGCGCCTATCCTTTTGCCGCAGGTAGTTTATCTCCGTTTCGCCATATTCAAAATACATCTTGTTCACCGTCCCGAGAATAAAAAAGAACCTGTCGCTTTCGACAGGTTCTCATTCTGCGAAGACAAGACAATAGAGATGTTTTTGCGTCTTCGCTGTCTTGATTTGAACACTCGTCACAATCATTCTACATCACTCCGTTTCTGTTTTCAAGGCTGTTTACAGTGTCATCTCGATTTCCGTGTCGCCGATAAAGACCGCCTTGATTTTCTCTTTTGATTCCACCACCACGCATTCGATAATCTGTCGGACGAGCGTATCGTCATATTCCATCGGCTGATTTTTGTCGAAGGCATAAAGAAAGAGCACCAGCAAGTTTTTTTACTTGCTGAGCGCTCTTGAAACTGTGCCGGAGATTGCCGTCCGGTCGGCTATTCTCTTTTCAGGCGGCATATCGCCGTCACCGTCCTTTTATGACCGCATGGGTCTTATTTTCTACTCTGTTCAGCGTGAATTTCTCACCCTGTGTCGCCGTACCCTTGCCTGAGGTCAGCTCAAGTCCCGTATCGGTATACGCCGCCTCGTACTCGCAGTCGGTCAGTGTCTCGGCTTCAAAGTCGATAGAGAGTGTCCTGCCGGACAGCGTGAAACGGAATTTATACGGTGCGCCGGAGAGCCACAGCTCTCCGCTGCCGTCCTCACGGAAGGTATAGACGCAGCTCTTGTCGGACATTGCAAAGCTGCCATAGATGCCCTCGTTGCGGCCGCAGCTACGGCACAGCAGCACGATGCCCACTATGAGCAGCACCGCCGCAAGGCCGCAAGCGGTAAGCAAGAGCGTCCTTCTCCGCTTATGCTTTTTGATCGCCGCACGGCGCAGCTCACGCCTGCGGAGCATTTCCGCCTCGGTCATGGGTCTATTCTGCGGCGGTATTCTGTTATCCTGCATTGCTTCACCTTACTTTACTTCAATATTCCGACTTCATTCAAGAAGTCAAAAAGCATCGGCAGACCGGTGCCGATGGGGGGGCGTCCTTACACAGACACATCGTGTCCCGTAGTCCTTCCGAAAAGCGGCAGCGCCGTGGTTGCCGCCTTTCGGAAAGGGACTTGCTGCCAAGTCCGCTTTCAGGAAAACAGGCGGTGGCGGAATGATCCGTCACCGCCTATTGTGTTTAGGTTATTTCGATTTC